>Ga0302276_10000666_pt1 | contig 31584 bp, 37 predicted proteins | sample III_Bog_N2_3_FD_198768 | JGI IMG/M metagenome (GOLD analysis project Ga0302276, IMG submission 198768) | Peat permafrost microbial communities from Stordalen Mire near Abisko, Sweden - III_Bog_N2_3 | ecosystem: Environmental > Terrestrial > Soil > Wetlands > Peat | place: Sweden: Abisko...
GCTCCCCGGACCCCAGCCTGTTTTCAATTCTCACGGCGTCGGTCGGCAGCCTCCCTCCTTCCTTCCGTGAGAATTGGCGGGGAGCGCGGCCGCTCCCCGGACCCCAGCCGTACTCATTCCCAATTCGCTGTCAGGTTGTCGCGGCGTCCGACGGCGCTGCAATCCTCGCTGACATCCTGTCGCAACCCCGGCATCTGGTCGGTTGAATGCCCCTGATTTCTCGCATGAACGGCACTGGCATGACGCTCGCAATCAGTGAAATCGGTCGCGCGTCGCGGCCGCTCGGTCTGACGAATCTTTGGAGAGCTTCGCCATGAGTTTCCGACAGCTGGCCGCGCGCGCGCTCACCGTTTTGCCTGCGATCGTCCTCGCGGGTGCGGCAATCGTTCAGGTCCGGGCACATGCGACCGTCGCGCGGGCGGCAGTCCAGCCGCGGGCCGTGACGTTCCTCGTAGACCTCCCGAAGCCGCACACCGGCTCGAACCATCACGTGCGGCCCCCTCGGGCCGCGCTCTGACGGTCGGCTGACGCGTCGCGCTGCGTCGCTCAGCCCGCGATGTCGCGGAGGGAAGCGGCGAGCGTCTCGTAGTCCGCAGCGCAGTTGTAGGCCTGGGCGGACACACGGAGCGCCCGTCGCCTGCCCTGGGCACCGTCGAGCCACGTGCACACCGGGACCTCGATGTGAAAGCGTTCCATCAGCGTCGCCTGCAGCGGGTCGAGCTCGAAGGGTGACGTTGACCCCAGCGGCGCGCCCGAGAGCGGGACACTCGCCATCGCGCCGAGCATCGAGTCGGGCGCGGGGGGCTCGACGCCGAGCGCCTCGCAGACCCGATCCCGGCCCCAGAGGGCGAGCGCATGGTTCCGTTGGATGAGCGCCGCCGCACCCCCGGGAAGAAGGGACGCGACGAACTCGAGCGCCGCAGGGACCGCCAGATACGGCGACGGGTCAGTGGTGCCCGTCCAGTCGAAGAGCAGGCGGAAGCGAGACCGCGCGGGACGCTCTGCGTTCCTGCCGTGGCTGATCGCGAGCGGCACGACCCCGCCGCGGAGGTCCTCTCGCACGTGGAGGAAGGCGCAGCCCTTCGGCGCGAACAGCCACTTGTGGCAGTTGCTGGTGAAGTAACCCGCGCCCAGCGCCGCGAGGTCGAGCGGGACCATCCCGACGGCGTGCGCCGCGTCGACCATCGTCTCGACGCCGCGCTCACGGAGCCCCTGCACGAGGCGCTGGAGCGGGAACACGAGGGCGGTCGGGCTGGTCACGTGATCGAGGAGCGCGAGCCGCGTCCGTGCGGTCACTTGCGAGAGGACCGCGCGGACGATGGCGTCGTCTCCGTCGATCGGGAACGGGACGTGCGCCACGACCACCTTCGCGCCCGCTCGGTCCGCCACGTATTCGAGCGCGTTCTTGCAGGCGTTGTACTCGTGGTTCGTGGTGAGGAGCTCGTCGCCGGGCCGAAGGTCGAGAGAGCGAAGGACCGTGTTGACCCCGGTGGTCGCGTTCGGGACGAAGGCGAGCCCCTCGGCGTCCGCGCCGACGAACGCGGCGAGCTGCGCTCGAGCGGAGTCGAGGAGCGGCTCGAGCTCTCGCATGAAGAAGCGGACCGGCTGACGCTCGATTCGCTGCCTCACCTCGGCCTGCGCCGCTTGCACGGCTACGGGGCACGCGCCGAACGACCCGTGGTTGAGGAAGACGACGCTCGGGTCGAGCGTGAACGCTCCGCGCGCGCCCGGGACGGGATCGAGGATGTCGGGTGACGGTGCGAGAGCGGTCATGGGGTGTACGTCTTCGCGGCGTACTTCGCGGCTGCCGCATACGTCTGGTACGCCGTGACGACCGGCCCGTCGTACGCGTCGTTGACCTGCGTGCAGCTCTTGGTGCTGCCGTACTCGTTGTAATTTCCGACGGCCATCATCGTGTACTGCTCCTCGGTGCACCCCGGGAACTGCTTCTCCACCTGCGCGCGGTTGCCCGCCACGCCGGAGACGCCGAGCTCGATGTTGATGCTCGGGTTGAAGATCGAGCCCGTCCACCCCGCCGCGGCCGGGTCTGTCGTCAGGTTCGGCTGACCGTTCGGCAGCAGCCCCGCGTCGCTCCCGTCGCACGCGGGGACCACCTGCATGAGCCCGAAGCAGCCCGACTCGGCGGTCGTCCACCCGGCCGGTGTCCCGCACGGGTCGTTCGCGCACGCCACCTCGGTGTCATTGAAGCGCGACTCGACGTAGATGATGGCCTTGAAGATCATCGGATCGGGCTCGTGGGCCTTCGCTGCCCACGCGAGGATCTCGCAATCGAACGCGTCGACGCTGACGCCGGTCTGCACGGCGACGAGCCCCGTCGCGAGAGGATCGCTGCAAGGCGCGCTCGCTCCCGCGTCGCCCCGGCCTCCCGTTCCCGTTCCCGTTCCGCTGGTCTCGCTGGTCCCGCTGGTCTCGCTGGTGCCGCTGCCACCGTCCGTCACCGCGTGCGCACTTCCGCTGGTGCCGCACGCGACCGGCGCAAACGCGAGCGCTCCGGCGAGGATGGAGATGCTGCCCCGGACGATTGAATCGGTCATCGGACCCCCTGCCATTCCTCACTCGATAGCAGGACCACACGGTCGGCGTGAACGGCATCGACGTCCCTCACGTCAGCCATTCATGAACGCGCGCAGCGCGTCACGCGCGGCCTCTCGGTTCGTGGCGGTGATGACCTGCGGCTCGCTGTAGAACACCTCGATCACGCTCCCGGGCCAGGGTACGAGCTTCCGGTCCCACGTCGGCAAGCGCCACGCGTGGGAGCAGCGCAGCCGCAGGGCGATCACGGGCACCCCCGTGTGCTCTCCGAGATCGAGGACGCCGTTCTTCACCTGCCGGGGCGGACCGGCGGGGCCGTCGGGGTTCAGGAACGTGGACGCACCTGCAGCCACGAGCGGCGTCAGCTCGACGAGCGCCTGGCGACCGCCGTGACCGGAAGAGCCCATCACCAGCGTGCGCACCCCCATGCAGCGCAGGAAGACGTGGATGCCCTTCATCACCCAGAGCGGGTGGTTCAGCCACACCTCGGGCTCGCGGTACGGGAGGCACGCGACGAAGTAAGGCAGCAGCCCCTCGTGCCAGGCGCACTGGATGCTGTGGGTCGTCGGCCGGTCGACGTGGCGCACCCGCACCAGCACGCGGAGCACGCCCCACAGGGCGAGCAGGAGCCCCCCCGTGATCCAGCCGTAGAGCGCGACGAGCGGCCTCAGCGGGATCGGGAGCGCGTCGACGCGATAGGCCACGGGTGCGGGAGCCTAGCCGAGACGCCACGTCTTGCGCGACGGCTGCGCGAGCGAGCGCCGGCGTGGCCAAGTGTGGCATCTTGGCGTGCACCCGAGCGAGATGCGCAAACCCTCCAGCACGACACTCATCTTCGCAGGCCTCGCGCTCGGCGTGCTCCTCGGCGGCCTCTTCCCGGAGGACGCGCATCCTGCCGTTCACGACGGGATGGCGTTCCTCGCGAAGGCGTTCATCGGCCTCATCAAGGGGCTGATCGTTCCCCTGCTCTTCTCGACGATCGTGGTCGGCATCGCGCAGACCGGCGACCTCAAGGCGGTCGGTCGCATGGGCGGCAAGGCGATCCTCTACTTCGAGATCGTCACCACTCTCGCGCTCATCATCGGGCTCGTGGTGGTGAACACCCTCCGCCCCGGGGACAACCTGCCGCTCGATCTCGGCGCGCACGTCGCGGTGCAGGTGCCCAAGGCGCAGAGCGGGTGGGACATCGCGCTTCACGCCCTCCCGACGAACCTCGTCAAGCACGCCGCGGAGGGCGACATCCTGCCCGTCGTGGTCTTCGCGACGCTCTTCGGCGTGGCGCTCGTGCGCACGGGGGAGCGCGGCAAGCCCGTGCTCGCCTTCTTCGACGGTGTCGCGCAGACGATGTTCAAGTACACGGACATCGTGATGCGGATCACGCCGCTCGGGGTGTTCGGCGCGATGGGCTACAACGTCAGCCACATGGCCTCGGGCCTCGTCGTGAACGGCGCGACGATCAACGGATGGCCCGCCGTCCTCCATCTGCTCCGCCAGTACGCGGTGCTCGTCGGCAGCCTGTACCTCGCGCTGGCGCTGCTCTTCGTCCTCGTCTTCCTCCCTGTCCTCGTCATCACCCGGACGCGCATCGCGGCCTTCGTCCGCGCGATTCGCGACCCCGTGCTCACCGCGTTCTCGACGGCGAGCAGCGAGGCCGCCCTCCCGAAGCTCCTCGAGCAGCTCGAGGCGTTCGGCGTCCCGCGTCGGGTCGCGAGCTTCGTCGTCCCCGCGGGCTACTCGTTCAACCTCGACGGCTCGACGCTCTACCTCGTGCTCGCGTCGATGACGATCGCCCAGGCCGCGCACGTGCCGCTCTCGCTCGGGCAGCAGCTCGCGATGATGCTCACGCTCATGCTCACCTCGAAGGGTGTCGCGGGCGTTCCCAGGGCCACGCTGGTCATCATCGCCGCCACCTGCGACAGCTTCCAGCTCCCGAGCGAGGCGGGCATCGCCATGCTCCTCGCGGTCGACAGCGTGATGGACATGGGCCGCTCCGCGGTGAACGTGACGGGCAACGCCATTGCGTCGGTGGTCGTCGCGAAGTGGGAGCACGCGTTCGAGGGGGATGTCGCGAGCGCCCTTTACACGCCCAAGATCGCGGACTAGCTTGCGCGCTCCGGTGCTCGGCGATCCTGGTCGAGTACGTCCCCATCGTCTAGAGGCCCAGGACCGCGGCTTTTCACGTCGCTAACGAGGGTTCGAATCCCTCTGGGGACGCAACTATCTCCGGCAGCAGCCGGAGACCAGGCATCGGTCTTATGTCGTCCGGGGCCGCAGCTTGCACAAAGCGTCGACACGCGGGTCTATTCCATGGAGGCCCAAGCTTGCGCGAGCCGCGGGGTCGGGAACTGCCACGTTTCACGAGTGGGCGAAGAGCCGATCTGACTTGCCGCCTCGCGGAGCGCGAGCCCGAGGCGCTTTCTTGGGTGCGGAATGGACTCGAAGAGAGCACGCGTGGCGACGGGCCCGTTGCCCTTGTTGAGAGCAATGGCCAGCTGATGACGCAGGCGCGTCTTGTCGTTACCCGCGAAGCGCATGGCTTCCTCATCCCACCCCGCAGCCGTGAACGCCTCGTGGAGCGCAGCGTGCGTCGTTTCTCGGCTGTTGCGCCATGACCGTGCCACACCTTCGGGCATCGGGGCCTCGAGAAGGCTCAGGCATCGCTGAAGGAGGCCTTGCGCAGCGCTTTCATCACCGAGCCTAGTCGCGAGTGGGATGAGCTTCGCGAGGGACCAGATGGCGACCTCGGGTGGAATGGCGGACTGCATCACCGACGAGACGTTCTCCTCTGCGAGGTCGCGGGCCACCATCGCAGACGCGAGCGCGCCCTCGCTGTCTCCTGCGTCCTCTCGAGCGATCGCAAGCGCGACGGCAGTGCCGACCCAGGTCCAGTCACGCGGCGGCGACTCGACCCAGCGTCTTTGCACGGAGTCGACCATGGTCTGGTACTGGCGTTCGAGCCCTTCGGACCAGAGGGCTGCGAGGAGCGTCGCGTCGAGATGGAGATCCGTCCTCGACCAGTGGCGGTATGCGGCGCGCGCGAGTCCGCACCGGAGCAGTGCACGGTACGTCTGCTCCTGGTACTTGGGCCCGAGGTCCTCCACGCGCGCCTCCACCGCGTCAAAGAGCGCTTCCCACGACGAATCCCCCTTTGCCTTCAGCTGCCCTAGCTTGCAAGAATCCAGGGCAAGCCGCGCGTCGCCCTCGAGACCATTGAGCCACCGTGAGGTGACCTCGTCATGCATCGCGTGGGCGACGTGCATCAGGTCGACGGCAAGAGAGGGCACCTCCGTCACGTCGCGGCGTGCCGCACGGCACAAAGTCAGGAGCTCGCTTCGCAGCCGGGCGGAGACATCAGCATCTCCCCCTAGCTCGGCAAGCGCGACATAAGGAAGCAGGGCGCCGGCTGCCCACACGCTGCGGTTGCTCCACTCGGCGAGGCTACCCGCGAGCCAGGGCGCCACGGGGCGCAACCGGTCGGTCGCCTCGGCAATTCGACCGCAACTGGCGAGCGCGAGGACCAGCTCGGCAACGAGGGGATCGGGTCGGTCGGCCGGGAGCTCGGACGCTGCCTGCACGGCGACGGCGAGAAGTTCATCCATGCAATGGTCGGCGCAGGGGTCTCTGCTCATGGGTCCTTTACAGTAGGACAATACGTTCGCCGACGGCAGGTGGGGTTCGTGATGGCCCACCGCCCCCCTTACGCGGCGAGGTCGACCAGCGCAGTTCTAAATTCATCCACGTAGGGACGCAACCATTTCGCATACTTACGAGGCGCTGGCGGATACGGCCTTTTGGACTGGCGCGAGGGCGCGGTCGGCGCAAACATCAGCGTGCGCCTGGGAGGCATGATGGCGACCATTCAAGACGCGCTCCGCAAGTTGAAGACGTTGGATCAGGAAGGCCGTCTTGCCTGTCCGGTCGACTTCGAGGCCATGTGTGCCTGTGGGCGCGTGGATCTGCCGTCCGTTGGTGCCAAGACCAAGATCGATAGACAGAAATGCACGGTGGTGACGGGATCGGTCGAGGTCGAGAAGTTGGCGCTCGATGCGCCGATGTTGGTGCAAGGGAATCTGATCGTGAAGGTCCTCACCACGACGAGCGATCTCGTGGTGCTTGGCAATGCAGAAGTCTTGAACTCGGTCGTCGGGACGGGGGGCGTGAACAGCGACCATCCCGGTCTCACGGTGGTCGGCAAGGTGACCATCGGCCATGCCGAGATGCGTGGTGGTTACATCATGCAGTTCCTAGGCGGCGGGACCGTCAGGGAGTTCGGGGACGAGGATGGCGGCGTTGAAGAATTGCTCGACCTGCTCGGCAAGAAGCTCAAGGTGAGCAAGATTGTTCCTCTGTCGTGAGGCGCTAGGCACGACCTGACGCCACGTGGTGAGCGTCTGACCGAAGAAGCGGAGGGAAATGCCTCCGTCGTCGAGAAGCGCATTCGCCACGCTCACCGAGGCGAGCCCTTCAAGCCACAGCGGCCAGCTCGACCAGCGCGGTTCTAAATTCATCTACGTAGGGACGCACATTTCGAGGGGGTTTTTGTTGACCCGGATCGCCCTCGACGATCCGCATGTGCGCGAGCGACGCGATACCTTCGATGAGGAAGCGCGGGCCGTCCGTCGTGTCCTGCGGCGTTGCGGTGAGCTTCCCGTCGAAGATGCGCACCAGGAGCTCGCGAGCCTTGCTGGGTTCGAGTTCCGCCGCCTGGCGCAGATCGGCGATCAGCTTCTTCGCCTCCTCCTCCATCCGTCGCACCTCGAAGGAGATCGAGTCGGGGGCGAGGTTGGTAGCAGCGATGCGTGCCTCAAGCGCGGTGAGCTCCACCTGCCGCTCCCCCATCCCGGCGATGAGCCCGGCCGCGTGCTCCTTCGGGGTGACGGCCAGGACGTCCACGATGTTGGCGATCTCGGCCTTCAGCTTGGCCGCATTGCCCTGAAGCACCGGCATCTCCGACGTGACCTGCTTCGCTCGCACGGCGAGCCGCGCCCGGATCTTCTTCAGCGAGTCGAGCACCATCTCCTCGCTCAGGACGTTCGCCTCCACCCACCCCATGACGAGATCGTTCACCGAGTCGATGGGCCGGCGGTGCTTGTTGGTGCAGACGGCAGAGCCTCTGTCATGCCTGTACGCGCAGACGTACGCCTTGATGGGGGTCGTTCCGTCCCGGCTGCCGATGACGGTCAGGGGACCGCCGCAGAGAGAGCAGCGCGTGAGCCCGGTGAGGAGGTAGGCAGGCTCCCCTGGTCCCCTACTACGACCTCGGGACTGCGTGCCTGATGCACGACGACCCGAACGGGCGCTCCCTTCCCGTGACAGGGAACAGCGGTCCAAGCCTCAAGACGAACGCTCTCGAGATGAAGGCGACATCCCTCTGGACGGTCGTTGTGAAGAAAACAAAGACCGGGACGGAGGTGAGTCCAGGATGGGCGGGAGATGGCGCGTCCCAGCTTCACTCCCTCGCTCTCGGACACCCGTCTTCCTGGGGTTGTTCAGAAACAAGCAACTGCCCCTGCATTATTCGCGGAGCGCTTCCGCCGCGACGACGTGCTCGCCACGAGGATTCGTCCGGTAGACGACGCGGTAGCCCGCCGGGGCACCGTTCTTTGCGAGCCCTTCGGCGACCGCGGCGAGCACGTTCACGCCGCCGGCGGGGTGATCATCAACAGGCGAGTGGTCAGCGTTCACTGGTTCCATGCGCGTCCGGTAACGGACCGTGCGTTCAGTGTCAACGGTCGGCGGCGGGCAGTCGTGACCTTGAGCGACGGCGCTCGCGTGGCCGATAGTTCGTCGGCAGGTCCGAAGGTTCAGCAGCCCTTGCTGCGTCTCTTGACCATGATACGTACCACGACCATGATACGTACCGCGCGCATGAGACATTCCGAGGAGCCGCCGCCGGCGGCGGCAGACGCGGTCACGGAGGTCCTTTCGGAGGCCCTGCCTCACTGGAAGGCTCGGAGGCGTCCGCGCACGAAGGGGGAGGTCGATCTCGAGCTCTCGGGACCTCATGGGGCTGCACTCCAGGTGAACATCAAGGCAGCCCGTGACACTCGTCCCGACACGGTGGAAGGGGCGCTGGCTCGCGCCGTCCTGCAACTCCAGCACGTCGACATCGCGGGAGTGACGCCGGTGGTAGCGCTGACGGTCCCACAGCTAGGCTCGAAGACCGTCGAGCGAGTCCGAGCATTCATGGCCGAGCATGGCCCAGCGATGGGCTGGGCAGTCGTCGCGTCCGACCGCAGCTTCGCGATCGAGATCCCGAGCCTTGCCGTGTCGAAGCGCTCGATCGACTCCCACCCCACGACGCGCACTCTGCCGGTGTCGGGATCGTCGGCCCTCTTCACGGATCTCAACTGCTGGCTGCTGAAGGTGCTGCTGCTGAAGGACTTGGGGCCGGAGCTGTGGAGCTACTCGCGCGGCGCCATCCAAACGCCCATGGAGCTCATGAAAGCGGGCGCCGTGTCGCGCATCACGGCCTACCGGTTCGTGAGAACGTTCACGGAGGCCGACTATCTACGGGCGACACCGGCCGGGTTGCAGATCGTCCGCCGGGAGGCGCTCGTTCGCGCCTGGCGGGGCGCCGCGGAGAGCGCCGTGGTCCACGCGACGCCGGTACGTTGGCTGCTCGGCCGTCCGTCTCGTGTCGAGGACGTCTTCGACATGGGCAAGATGCGCTACGCCATCACGGGCTTCGAGGCGTGCCGCCGTCTCGGATTTTTGCACGCCAACTCGAAGCGCACGGAAGTCTACGTTCCCCACGTCGAGCGCGCGATGCGGCGCCTCGACCTCGCACCCGCCAGCACCGGCGAGGCGGACTTCCATCTGCTCACGTCGACGCAATCCGTAGACCGAGGAGCACGGCTCGTCGACGGAGCCCTGGTCGTGGACGTCCTCCAGGCGGCGATCGATGTCGACCGCAGCGCTGCGCGCGGTCGCGAGCAGAGCGACTACATCTTTCACGACGTGCTCGGCTGGAGAAACGTGTGACCTCCGAGTTCGATCTCGCGCAAGAAGACTTCGGCAGGGCGCTGTACGCGCTCCAGCCCTACGCGAACGACCTGCTGGTGATCGGCGGGATGGCGCCGATTCTCTATCGCCTCGTTCCAGGCTTCGCTCCGGCCGTCGTTGCACCGATCGCAACGCGAGAGGTCGATTGGAGCACACCGCCCAAGCTCCCCACGCGCGGAGAGGCGGCCTGGAGGTTGCTCAGGCAGAGGGACTCCGTGCGTTCGAAGTCCCCGGATTCGGAAAGCAACGCGGTCCGCAGGTCTTTCAGCACGAGCGATACGACGCCGAGCGGAAGGCACCCGTGTACCAGGAGTTCCTCTGTCCTCTTCGCGGCAACACCACGAAAATCGTGGACGTCCAGGAAGGCCTTACGGCCCAACCCCTTCGATACCTCGACCTCCTCGTGTTCGACCCCATCACCGTCACGGTCGACGCGTCATCGGGGATCCGCGTGTCTGCGCCGTGCCAGGTTCGTCTCGCTCAACCCGTTCTCTACATCGCGCAGAAGATCCTCGCGCGCGACAAGCGCGCCGCGATGCCCGGGAAGGCCGAGAAGGATCTCGCCTACGCGTTCGACGTCGCGTCGCTCTGCCGTCCGCTGTGGCACACCCAGGCGGATGTTCGGCAACGGGCCGCGGCGGACACCCCCGAGTGGTCGAAATGGCTCGCCCGTGCAGGGCGCGACCTCCGCGAGCTCTTCAGCGCGCCGACCGCCAACGGGCCCGTCGAGGCGGCGCGGATCTTTCGCGCCTTCGGTGGCCGCGCCCCCGACGAGAACGAGATTCACGTCGTGATGTCCCGCTTTCTCCAAACCGTGTTTTGAGCTGGAAGCGAGCATGCGGCCTCGAGGCACGACCCGATGACACGCCCGGCGAGCGAGTCCCGATGGCGCTCAGGCTACCCCGCGGTCGGAGAAGGTGAGCGATTGGTCCCTGCGCTACGAGGAGCTTCCGCGTCTGCGTCCAGGAGAGACCCTTGCACGAACATTTAATAGGTTTTGATGATCGTGCGCGCGTCGAACGCAAGGTGCCGGCATCCGTCCAACGTCGGGAACGCCGTGCTACGGCCCGCCGCATGAAGCCCACGAAGAAGGCGTCAGTTGCCAGCGCGTTTCTCGACGCGTTCGCGGACATCATCGCGGATCGTGTTGCGATGAAGCTCGGCGAGGCAAGTCCTACGTCTGCCGTGGTGGGGACGTGTCGAGCCCTGGTCGTTCGTCCAGTCTGGTAGCGTCGCGGCATGTTGAATGCGCTCATCGTTGGCGGAACCGGCCTCATCAGCACCGGGGTTACGAAGCATCTCCTCGCGCGTGGTGCAAAGGTCACGATGTTCAATCGCGGCCTTCGCAAGACGGTGTTTCCCAGCGACGTGCGGCAGATCGTCGGTGACCGCGACGACCGCAAAGCGTTCGTGCAGGCGTTTGAACGGGAGCGTTTTGATGTCGTCTTCGACATGATCTGCTTTACCCCCGAGCAAGCCGAGGACAGCGTGCGGGCCTTCCGAGGACGCTGCGAGCAGTTCGTGCTGTGCTCTACGGCGGCAACCTATGGCGCTAAGCTCCCACCCCAGGTTCTCGTCGATGAGCGGTTTCGGCTCGATCCGGTGTGCGACTACGGCCGGAGCAAAGTAGCGTGCGAGATCGAGGTTCGTCGTGCGGCCGAAGATGGCGCGTTCAAGTTCACGATCATGCGGCCCGCCCACACGTACGGTCCTGGCGCCGCGATGGACGACCAGCAAGAGTCGGATAGCGGCACTTGGGATCGGGTGGTCCGTGGCCTGCCCGTACTCCTCGCGGGCGACGGCCTGGGACTTTGGCAATCCACCCACCGTGACGACTGCGGGCTGCTCTTCGCGCACGCTGCCCTGAACCCCAAGACCTACGGCGAGGCCTACAACGCGACCCGAGACGAAGTTCTCACGTGGCGCGACTACTATCGCGAGGTGGCCCGTGCTCTCGACACGAGTGCCAAGGTGATTTTTGTGCCAGCGCAGTGGCTGATCGCGCAAGCTCCCGCGCGCTTCGGCTTCCTGGCGCAGATCTCCCGCTTCCACAACGCGTACTCGTCGGCCAAGGCCAAGGCGGACGTGCCGGAGTTCCGCGCTCGGATTGGGCTGGAGGCTGGCGCACGCGAGGTCTTCACCGACACCCGCGCGCGCGGAGCTTGGCGGGACTCCGGGCAAGATGTCGAGTATCAACGCATCGTTGACCACGCGTTAGCGCTCGGCTTCGAGGTTGACGAGGCGTAACGGGCGAGCTGACCCCTGCTCCATCGGTCAGCCCGCTGGACGGAGTCAACGTAGGTCTACGAAGGAGCCGCTATCCGCTATTTGCCGGTCCGACGGTCCACGAACGCGACCCGATGCCTCTTCAGGCATGCTTACAGCCGGGCAGCAATCCACGTGCGAATCGTCGCGCAGACCTCATCGAGAGACAAACGCGGTCCCCCGAACATCGGCGTGGTCGCCTCGTACCCTGCAGATCCCCGAGGTGCCGACCGGGGTACGTCACGCGCAAGTTTGCCCCGCGCCACGCCGTGTCGGTCGGCGGTTCGAGCGTGACGACCGCCCCGGGGACGACGAGCAGCTCTGCGAGTTGGTCGAAGTAGGCTCGCCGGGCGCCCGTCGCCTTCGTCCCCTCGCTCTTCCAGTTCGTCACGAGCTGGAGTGCACCGACGCGACCAGGTTCGACTTTCAGGTCGAGATCCTCGGAGAACCTCGATGAGACCGAAGCCCTTCGAGAGCGAGGTCCCGCCCTTGAACCAGACGTCGAATCCTTCGGCGTGCAGCGCCCAGAGGGCGTGCGTAACCCAGTAGTCCTTCTCGACGAGGCCGATCGCGAGCCCGCGCCGACCGGCAACGATGCGCAGAACGTCGTCGAATTCCGCGTCCTCGTGAACAAACGTCATGCGGCGGACGGGTGGATCGCGGACTCGACGAGCGCGCGCGTCACTCTCGTTGCATAGCGCTCCGCCATCGCACGCAGCTTGTTCCGGTCAAAGCGACCGTTCGCGACCGCGACGGTGAGCGCCTTCATGACCGTCGAGCGCGCAACCCCCGCTTGATCCGCGTGCTCGACGAGATCGACGACGTACCATTCTGGCGGCGGCACTTCGGGGAATGCAACGCGACGGAGCAAGAACTTGCGACCGCCGAGCTCGAACATCCCCGAGCGCTTCGTGTTGTAGACGAGGGGCATCGCGAATATCGCCGTCGAACCGAGGCCGAGCGCGTTCCAGCGTTCCGGCCCGGTGAACACGAACGGTGTGTCGTCGAGGAACGCTCGCAGGATCTCCTCGTCACTGGGCGAGACCACACCGAACCGTCCGCGCTTCGGGTGCGCAAATAGCCCGTGGGCGAGTGGCACGAGCTGGCCCTCGTCGACGAGACGCCTTGCAAGCCGGGGAGGGTTGGCGCTCCACGGCGCGAGATCTCGCGTCCGGTACACTCGGCCGGGGTCGAGCTCTGGTCTGCTGGCAACCGTCATGACCGTCCCGGAAGCGGCGGGGTCTTGGGCGCCGACGGGCAGCCGGACCCCTCACCTCGGTCACCCCAGCGTCCGCATCTCGGCGTCGGGAGGGTAGCCCCACGCGAACGATCGGCTGGTGATCAGGCTCCGATGACGGGCAACCCCTCCGCCGCGGCTGCCGCCCCGAGATCCACGTCGTGGGTCGCGAACCGCAGGGCCGGAAACCGCGTGCGGACCAGCAGCGCGCTCGCGACGTGGAGGGCATCCAGCGAGCGAATCTTCACCGGGAACGGATCGGCCGCACGCTCCAGGACAGCTCGATTCAGGCGTACCTGCTCGAAGCCTGAGAGGACCGACAGCGCCGTCGCTCTTCGCCGAGCCAGCTCGCGATCGACCATGCCACCCTCGAGACGCAAGCGGTCGAGCGCGCGCAGGCACTCGACACGCGTGACCTCGCTGGTGACGGCCTCCGACGTGCGCGACCACTCCTTGAGCCGGCCGCGCTCTCCGAGCACCACGCGGAGCACGACAGACGAGTCGAAGTAGACCCTCATCGCTGCCCGCGATCCCGTCGCAGAGCTTCGAGAGAACTCATCGTCACCTCTGCTGGGCCGAGGCGCACATCGCGCACTGATGCGAAGCTACATGCCGCGGGTATCATCTCGAGCGCGGCGGTGTCGCTCTCGATAGGCACCACCCGGACGATGGGACGGGCTCGATCCATCACCTCGATGGTCTCGCCTCCCTCCGCGGCGCGGAGGTGCTCCGAAAGATGGCTCTTGAGCTCCGAGATTGCGACGCGCTTCATGACCTATTGTGGCCTGATGAGGTCATATCGTCAATCCTGGACGGCACGTGACCGCACGTCACCCTCGGTCACCCCAGCGTCCGCATCTCGGCATCGGGAGGGCAGAGCTCCGAGACGGGCATGGGAAGTGTCAGCAAGGGGTGGAATCCCCCTGGGGACGCAGCGTTCTAGGTACCGGCATTCACGGCACTTTCAGCTTGCGCCATCGGCGAGCTTTAGAACTCTCGCGACTACGAGCATCGGGAGCCGTCCAGCTACCCATCGAGGGACGGATCGAGGCTGCATCGCAGGAGAGACAAGGGACGTAGCTCCCGGAAAGCTGCCGCTCGTCATGGCGACCGTGATGGCGGTTGAGGGAGATCGTCCTGCTGCTCGTCGGACTCGTCATCGTGCAGTTCGGCAACGAACTCGCAGTACGGCCAGTCGGGATCGCTTTCCACGTTCCAGGTCAGATGGACGACGCAGATCCTCCCGTCGTCCAGAACGTAGGCCACATCGTCGCGGTCATGCCGCCGCGAATTCGCGCGTAAGCGCAGCCCCTTCAGCACGTGACCCTGCGGCAGCTCGCGAGCAAGCTCTCGTTCCAGGGCGGATGCCTCGCCCACTTTCAACGGATGCCACCCGGCGATGCTCCACCCAGCCTGTCACGCCGCATCCTGCTCGATCAAGGCAGCGTCAAGGGAGACAGGGCCCGTGACAACACTCGCGCTCTTAGTCGTTCTCGGCTAGCGGTTGGTCGAGCCCCGCGAGGTCGGGGTACCGCTCGACAAGCGGAGCGAGGAACAATTCGCGGAAGCCTGCCACGGTCCAGCCCCGGTTCTGTCCCTCGCGAAGCAAGCGGGGCACGTTGTGTAGCGCGTCGGCCACGGCTTCCAGTCGCTGCACGTCGCCGGCTGCCGCGAGCAGGCGAATGCGGACGAGACCGCGTTCGAGGACTTCCAGCAGGGCATCCGCCTCCGCCGCTGTCAGAGTGGTATTCACTCCGGCGCAACCAGCAACCACCGAACTTGATTCCAGGCGCCCAACAGATCACGCCACCCGAACCATCCCGATCAGCGCGGTTCGAAATTCCTCCACCGAAGAGTCGCGATCCAGTACCGGCATCAATTGATCGCATGACCGGATTCGGCGCGCTCCTCGCATCTGCAAACTGTCCGTCGACGACCCGTATCGGCGTTGCGACTCGCGCCGAACTGAGATTACTCCAGGAAGTCGGTGGTGAAGGTGCGGCCGGGAGGAGCGGTCGGCATGGGGTCGGGGCGGCAGCGGAGCGCGCCGGCCTGGTGCTCGCAACGGACGGCGAGGCGCACCGTGTGATCGACGAGGCCGTCGCCGTCGAGGTCGGCGTCGGCCTGGACGATGCCTTCCTCGCCGTCTGCGGCGCGGACCCACTGGTACTGGAAGTACTGCGGTCTCCTCATGTGGAATCCGCCGCACATGAACGCGGGGTCGTCCCAGTCCGTGAGCCGGCTCTGGTACATCTGCGCGGCGACCGCCGCGAGCGAGGCCGGCACCTTCGCGGTCGACGCGGGGAGTGCGCCCGAACGCTCCGCGCACAGCGCGATCCCCCCCGCGATCTCCGTCACCGCGACCTTCGGCTCCAGGATCCTCCCGCGCTCGCGCGATGCAAGGGACCATGATGACGGCGCGCGTGGCCCCGTCCACCATCGAGCGTCTCCGCCGACCCGCTCGCGGCCGGCTCCTTGACCCACTGGAGTTGAAACGGCTGCGGCTGGACCGCAGGGAAGTCGGCGCAGCGGAACACGGGCTCCTCCCACTCCGCTGCGGTCGTGCGGATGGCGTCGCCACGCGGCACAGAGGCTGGGATCTTCCTCGAGGTCGGCGGGAGCGCGTGCGGCGTGGCGCCGGCGGTGTCGAAGCGGCCACGATCCGCGCAGACGACGACGCGGGAGGCGAGCTCCAGCGTGGCAGAACCCGCCTGAAGGAGCGACCACGCCGTCGCCTCGCGAACGGCCGTCACCCGGCACGTGGTGGCCAGGACCGCCGTACCCAGTAGCGGTGCAAGGGAGAGGGCGGCGATCGTGCGGGGCCAGGGCGATCTGGGCGACGTCTCCATGAGCGAGCATCCACGCTACACGGGCGGCGTCGTGGGGACAAAGCGGTGCCTCGCGCGCGTCGCCGGGCGCCCGTGATGGACGGCGCAGGAGCGCGTCACGCACCGTGCGCTTCGCGGGCGCGAGCCTTCAGGCCGCCGGCTTGGGCGGCACGAACTGCCACTGGAACGTCGCGTCGCCTTCTTTCGGGTCCGCCGGCGTCAGCACCGCGCCGTCGAACGACTTGAGAATGCACTGCTTCAAGGCATCGGGCGCTGTACCGCCCACGACCTGCAAGGCCTCGAATTTGCCGGTGTCGGCTGCGACCTTGAATTGAACGGTGACGCTTCCCTGGGACGCGGGGTCGGCTTTGTACGCGCTGTCGTAACAAGCGCGGACCTGACTGCTCCGCGTCGCAAGCACGCTTGCGGTCGCGTCTCGATAATCGTCGGGAGTACGCGCGTGTCCGCAGCCAATGAGCCCGGCGCCCACGAGAAGACACACACCCGTCATCTTCGCGAGGCTCATTGGCTCACCTTCTCCGTCTTCTTCTCTTCGAGGACACGTTGCTTACCCGTCGTTGGGTCGATCTCCACCTTCTTCTCGGTCACCGTCTGTTTCGTGACGATGAACTGAACCCGGCGGTTCGTCTCGCGCCCTGCTTCCGTCTTGTTGTCCGCGAGGGGGACACTGCTTCCGTAACCCTTGGCCGCGAGAATATCTTTCGAGACGCCCTTCTTCACGAGGTACGCCATGACGGCCTTGGCGCGCGCGTCGGAGAGCGCGACGTTGTGCTTCTCCTTGCCCTCGGAGCTCGCGTGCCCCTGGACCTCGATCTTCTTGATCTGCGGGTTCTTTCCGATCACGTCGGCGACCTCGTCGAGGAGACTGTCCGAGGCAGGCAGAATGATCGCCTTGTCCAGGTCGAACTGAACCTTCTCGTGGATCACGATCTCGTTGTTGACGAACTCGACGCGCGGCGGCGGCTTGGGAGCCTCGACCACGGGTGGAGGAGGGGGTGGGGGCGGTGGCGGAGGGAGCGGCGTGGCCGCGATGAGGATCGGCGTAGCGCCCTGGAAGGCCGTGGCCCCGCCACATCCGGTTGCGACCCCGATCGCCAGAAGCGAGAGGGCCAAAGAGATCGATCTGGAGGAAAGGCGTTTTCTTGCCATGGGGCGACCATATGCGCACACGCGTGTTGCATCGGGGAAGGGCGAAGATCGATTGCCGCGTTACTCCCGCGCTTCCACCGCATGAGCCAGCGGAGCTCTGCGGGTGTCATCCGGCCGGAACTGGCCGGCGCGACGGGCCGCGCGAGGCGGCGAAGCAGGCGAAGGGGGCTGTGAGGCGGGCACTGGGCGCGAATCGCGGGCGACGCGAGGACGCCGGCGGAGTGAGTCGTGTTCCCATGCTCCGAACCATCGACACAACGGGTTGCCCCGTTCAAGCGAGAGCGGCCCGGCGCGTGGCACGCATGAGGACACTGTAGCTGGCGGACGAATCGAAGCGACGGAACTCCGGCCCAGGTCGGGTGTCCCTCCACCGATGCCAGACTCGGCGCCGACCGCATGACACCTTACCGAACGGCCGCGCGGCTTCCGCCCGACGAGGTGGACGTCGACGTGAGGCATTTCGCCGCGCGGTCTCGTCGCGCTCGCCGTGTGCAGGGGAGCGCCGCGCTCGCGACCGTGGCGCTTGTCGTCTTCGCTTGCATCGCACCGGTCGTCTTCTCCGCGCAGGGGCGTGGCACGCTTGCGTCGACGCCGATGTCTGCCATCGCGCCGTTCGACTCGACGCCCAGGAGGATGCCGCTGGTCTACGCCCTCGTGCGGGCACCGTGCCCGCCGATGGAGGACGCGGAGCGGGTCCGGTTCGAGCAGACGAACAGGGTCGAGTGCTCGGACGGCTGCCTCTGGTACCCGGACCGTTCGTCGTGGCGGTGATGCCTGCTTCCCCTGGTACTCGAGCTCCATGGCACAAGGCGCGACGAGTGGACCTCGGTGATCGCCTGGTACGCGACTTCGCGTTCAGCACCCGCGCCACGGGGTCTCCTCACAGCCCTGGTTGTCGTCGCCGCGCCGCACCATGGCTGCGCCTGCGGGCCGTGTGCACGCACCGCACGACTACTCGCGTCGTTCGACAACGCCACGCGAATCGACCGACCGAACGCAGTGCGGCTACAGCCTACGGCGTATTGGCGATCCCCGGCGTCAGGGTCTTGCAGAACGTCCAGTCCGCCGCTGCGTCGTTCGTGTCCTGACCGTTGGGCAAGCGACAGAGAGCGCCCGTGATGCTGCCGGAGTCGACTGCCGTCGTCGCCGTCCCTTCCACCAGCGACACCGGCGCGGGGAACCCGGGCAGGCTGACGCCCGTCATCGGTCCCCCGTAGCAAAGCGCATCAAGGAGCTTCACGCCGACCGTGTCGACGAGCGCCATCCCGTCCGGATTGCCATTTTGAATGGCGTTGGTGGTCCATGGCGGCGACGTGGGCGAGAAGTGAATGCCGCTGCCTTGCACGGTCACGTGGGCACCGGCGATGACGACGTACCCGTGCGACGCGAGCGAGCCCAAGCTGGAGAGGTCGACCGTGTCGTACACCATGTTGTTCGCGCCGTTGACGAGGATGAGCGACACACCGACGAGCGTCCTCGCCTCGATCGAGGGATTGTAGATCTCGACGTACTCCGCGCTATCGGTGCCCGGCTGGTCGTAGTCGACTTCGTTGATGACGAGGTGGAGCTGGTCAGCTGCGATCGTGACGTTGGTGGTCGCAGTGCTCATGCCAAACGTCGCCTCAATCGCGGCGGCAGTCGTATTGCCGCTGTCCGTGTACATGAAGGTCGTGGACAGCGTGTTCGCCAGCACCGTGACCATGCCTGGCAGCGTGCCCGCGTTCGTCGGGACCACGTGCAGCGCGACGCCCGTGTCGACGGTCGGTGGAATATCGAACGACACGACGAGAGGCGCTGCAGCGTTTGGAAGAAGAGTGAGGATGACGGGGGTCAACGTCACCGCCGTCGGCGATTCCGTCGGCGAAAGCACTCGTACGTCGGCCGTCAGTGCCTCGAGCCCGAGCGTGAAGGTGAGCTTGACGTCGGCGGCTTGCGCCTTCGCGATGACCGGCACAGTCGTCGAGATCGCTCCCGCCGGCACGGTGACGGAAGCGGGCACCGACAGGCTCGTGCTGTCGGACGACGCGACGGCGACGACGGTGTCCGCAGTCCAAGCGTTCGTCAGCGTCACGGTGAGTGGCGTCGGGAGCGTGCTCGCGGGGGTCACACCGTCTCCGAGCCGGGCGAAGGTCATCGCGGGCGAGACCGACAGCATCGCAGGCGCCCCAGGCACGAAGTCGCTCGCGCTCCGAGGCTCGAGGTTGGAGATCGACTGACGAAGTGCGACGATGCCGGTGACGGAGGCGAAGCCTTCGCCTACCGCAGCGTCATCTTTGAACAGGTAGTCATCGACGACGAGCGCGGTCGCGGAGGCATCCGCCACCGACGCGTCGGGTAGCGAGCCAGGGGCGAGCGTGAACGCGCCGGTCGCGACGTCGAGCGACGACACCTGCCCCGCACCGACCTGCACGATCACCCCCTCGAGCGTGCTCGCGCGCGTCCCCCCCGTCGCGATGTCCGCGTACGCGACCGCGACGGGCACCGGCGCCGCCTCGGGGCCCGCAGCTGTCACGGTGACGCGCGCCAAGCTGTCGAGCTCGACCTCTCCCGCGGAAGAATCGACGACACCGTCGATCGTGACGCGCGCGCCCACCGTCGTCGTGCTCAGAACCGCGGAGGAAGCGCCCGCGAAGACGAACAACCCGGAGTGGTCACTCCCGGCATACCCGACGTCGCCCTGCTTCGTTTGGACGAAGAAGCCGTCGGAACCCTTGCCCGTGACGAGCGCGTCGACGATCTCGACGGCTGCTCCCTTTGCGACGACCCCTGTCTTGACCGCGTAAATCGTAACCGGGGAGAAGACGGTCGATGCCTCGACCGCATCCGGTGCAGCGTCCGCCGGCGTGCCGACATCGGCGGACGAGACATCCGCTTGCGAGAACACGTCCGGCGGCGAGACCACGTCCGGCGGCGAAAAGACGTCGGGCTGAAAAGTGACGTCGGGTCGCGCCGAGACATCCGGCTGCGAGAAAGCGTCCATGCGGAACGAGACGTCCGGCTGGGAAGCTCCGTCGACCGCGGGCGTACCGCTGTCCGCGACCTCGGCGTCGATGCCGGTCGCGCACCCTTCCAGCACGAGGAAGAGACTGGACAGAAGAAGAAAAGCGCTGGTGAACAGAGACGGTCGATGACGCATCGCGGCGGAACCTATCACGCAGTCACCGTCGTGCACGCGCACGGGGGGAACGTCCCGGGGTTGGCACACTTCCGTCACGTCGAACGGCGACGCCGTCATTCCAGGTGGCTCCAACCCCCCATCGGAGACAAGCGCCGACCTAGCGCGGAAGACCGACAGCGACTGCGCGGACGCAGAGCAAGGTCGCCGCCGCCGTCAGCTCGCCGCCCACGCCGTAGGCCGTGCTCCTCCCACCTCCCCGAGACGAGGAGGGTCGTTCAGATCGCCGGTTCTGGACAGCACCCTTCAACGAGGCTCGTGCAACCGTAATCCGACGGGGCCTGGCCGCCATCGAGGTTCGACACGCGGTCGCCTCCGAGTCGACAACATGCAGTGCCACCGCTGCATGTGGTAGCGCACTCACTCGGAGCCGGCAGGAACTCGCAGGCACCGCCATCGCCTCCTTCAGCTCCTGAGTCCGAGATAGGGGACGCGGGGCACACTTTGTCACACGCACTCGTGCCATCCTCCATGCACGTGCACATGTTACCGCAGCCACCGGGCTCGGTATACGACTGGCCCACGTGGTAGCTGGTGCCGCCCACCACGCACACGGCCCCGGAACTACCGCTGCTGCATGCGGCAGCCATCAACCCCAGAACACAAAAAAGCAGTCTCGGCTGCGGCATCGGACACCTCCCTGAGGGTTCACCCGGCGTTTGGTACTTCAGTGCCGGGAACGTAACAGGTATCCAATTCGTCAAGCGAGTAGGAAGAAGTAGGCACCCTCGCGGTCGAGGCGCGAATGACTGCGGCGTTCCATAGCCTTCGCGCCGCTCCGTCAGTGGAGCGAGAATAGCCGTCGCGGGTTGTCGACCAACATCGCGCGGAGCTCGTCGTTGGAGAAGCCGTACCGGAGGAGCGCGGCGAGCGTCTCCTCGGGGGTGAAGAGCGGGAAGTCGGAGCCGAAGAGCAGATGGTCCTTCCCAAGCGCCCGGAGGTGCCACGCTATCCCCTCTCGGTATGGCGACGACGCGTAGTACGGCACGAGGCTGCTGACCTCGAAGTAGAGGTTTTGAGGTGTCTTGAAGTGGAGTCGGCGGCCGAGCTCGAGCTGCATGCCGAACCACGCGAGCTCGTGGTAGTCGTGCAGCAACGCGTGCGCGACGATGAGAGTCGCCGCCGGATGGCGCTTTGCGATGCCGACGAAGGGGGAGAAGTCGCGGCCAGCGAGTCGTTCTCGGCGCGTGCCTCGGCGCGGTCGTGCTTCGGGTAGCCGCCGCTGATGAGCGCTGCGTGCTCGACGTGAGCCCTTTCGAGCAGCGGCCGGAGGTCGTCGACGGTGACCTGCCCCCTGAAAACGTGCATGTGGACATCGAGGGCGATGGGGTCCGTCCACGCGGTCGGCGGAGTACCGGTCGACGGCGGGGGCGGGGGAGCAGCCGCGCAGGCGGAGAGGACCGCGGCGAAGATGAGCAGTGGCTTGTGCCTTTCGACGTTCACCGGAACGTGCTGCCGTACGTCAGCTCGCGACGCAACGGAAAGCGACCCGAGCCTCGCACCGACCCGTTCGAGGTTCCTGCGAGGGCACAGGTACCGTAGCCTCAACGTACCGAGGTACGAATGAGACGCTTCTTCGTGGCCGTGGCAATCCTGACCGCATGCAGCGGCTCTTCGAGTCACACCGCGCTCTCGAGCGCGGACGCCGGGACCGGCCAGGAGGACGCGGGTCACGCGGGCTCCCAGGGCAGTGGAAGCGCCCACCATGAAGACGGTGGACGCGGCGGCATGAGCTCGAGCGGCACAGGGGAGGGTGGGATCGTCGGCGACGACGCCGGGGATCCGAATCAGGAGGGCGGAACAGCGCCGACCCAGCCCGACGCCACGGTCCCGAGCGACGCCGGGGCGATGTCGACGCCGGGAAACACCAACGGGTCATGCACCTCGATGAGCATCCCGGCGGAAACCAAGCTCGTCGACACGTCCTCCCCGACGACCGTGGTAGGCACGGGGACCGCTGCCTCCTGCACCTTCACCGCCCTCTCCGCCGCCGTGACCAAGGGAGGGACCGTCACCTTCGACTGCGGCCCCGGCGCGGTGACCATTCCCGTCACGGCGACCCTCACGCCCCCCACGTCGAACGAGTACGCGCACCAGGCTCCGCTCACCGTCGTGATCGACGGCGGCGGGAAAGTGACCCTCGACGGGCAAGGGTCGGTGCGGATCATGTCGTGGGTCCACACCGGAAGCTGGCGTGTGAATCAGGACACGTTGACGCTGCAGCGACTCACGTTCGTGAACGGGAAAGCAACCCCGACGGAGGCGGTCCCGGCTTGCCCGCCCGCGAATGGCATTGCCAATACGGCCTGCTCGACGGGATACGACGATGGGCAAGGAGGGGCACTCAACATGCGCGACGGGAACCTCCGCGTGATCGAATGCACGTTCGAGAACAACGAAGCGGCCATGCTCGGCCCCGATACCGGCGGCGGAGCCATTTACCTGCAGGCGACCGCAAGCCCGTCGTACATCATGCAGAGTTCGTTCTTGAACAACACGGCCAGCAACGCGGGGGGAATCGGAATGCTGTGGGCCGGTGCCTACGTCTTGAACAGCCTGTTCGAGGGGAACAAGGCCGTCGGCACCGGTGCAAACAGCAACAGTGCGTCCGAGTGCACCTGCTCCAACATGGGGAACGCGAACCAGACGGGGTCCGGCGGAAATGGCGGCGCGCTCTACAAGGACGGAGGCGACGGCGTGAATCTCACCGTCTGCGGCACGGAGATCAAAGGCAACACTTCGAACGAGTTCGGCCCAGCGATCTTCCTGACCGCCGACGGATCGAGCGCAGAGCTCGTCATCGACGATTGCGACATCACGGAGAATACGGGCAATGCCGTGTGGCACTGGTGTCTCGGCGTATCGACCGACAATCCGACGACGACGACCGGCGGGTCGCCCGCGCCCGTGAAAACGACGTTCTGCGACGCGACGGGCGCCAACTGCACGATGAGCTGCGGCTCCTAGGCGCCTGGTGGACGAAGGCCAAGACGCACGCGCAGGTAGGCGGCATCAATGAGTTCGCCTTCGGCCCCGGCGCGCTGACGTTCCGTGTACAGAGGCTGGAGCCTGGCAAGGCCGTCGCGTGGTCTGCGGATCAGGTCCCGCCGGACTGGAAGGGCACTCAGATCCTCTTCGAGCTGAGCGACGGGACGAAGAGCGGCACCGTCACCTTGCGATTCAGCCATTCCGGGTTCAGGACGATGACCCCGATCGTCGCGTTCACCAGCTACTGCTGGGCGCAATACCTGCGGAGCCTGAAGCTCCTCCTGGAAACCGGCAAAGGAGAGCCATTCGGTTCGCCCGCCTCGCTCGCCGCCGGCACGACGCCGCGGGGTCAGTCATGAAGGACGCACCCGCGGTGACGGTCGCGCTCGCCCATATCGCCGCCTGGAGTGGTCATGATTGGGCCAAGACCAGAGAGCTACTCGCGCCCGATGTGCACGCGACGGTGACGACGACGGAGCATTCTGTTGATGCCGAATTGACGGGCATCGACAGCTACATGGATCCAAAGACCAGGGCGGCGCGGCTCGTCAAACCGGGAAGCGTTCAGGTGCTCTCGGCCATCGGCGACGAGCGCAGCGCGCTCGTCACAGTCACCTTCGAGATCGGGCTCGGCCCGGGCGCACCATGGTGACGAGGGTCGCGATCCAGTACCGGCATCAATTGATCGCATGGTGGGCATGGACGGCGTGATGGTGCCGACCGATGGGGACGACGCGGCACCCAGGGGTCGCAAGGCCGCGTCCCCGGAGCCCGCGCGTCACGAGCAGAAGTATGGTTCGAGGTCGGAGCGGCCGGTGCGCGTAGACGCGGTGGATCTTGGGGAAGACACTCCGATCGACGACGCGACACCGGCCCCGATGAGCGATACTCAGGGGCGGGCCTGGCGCGAGGCGTCGGTGGGGACGGTGTCGTTCTGGGACAAGGACGGCGACCTGCTCAAGACCATCTACCTCGGCGAGATGCCGAGCTACCGCAAGCTGGGGTTGGCGGCGCGCCTTGAGCACGAATTCGCCGCGGTCCACGCACAAGGACCGACCTGCGCGTGGTCCTCGCGAGCGACGGCGCGCCGACGCAGTGGGAGTGTCCGACCGCTTCGAAGCGCTCTCAGCGGAGATCGAGTCCACTTACACACTGGCCGTCGCGGCATGACGCCCCGTAGCGGATATGCACCCTACGTATGCAAGCGGAAGCCTGATAGCCTTCGCCGATGGACGACGCGCGTCGGTGGTTGGTCGGGTTGGCGGTGACGCTTGCGGGATGCTCCTCCGCCTCTGCTCCGACCCTCGACGGCACGTGGCAGTATCAGGAGAGCAACGTAGAGGCTCGGGGCGTTACCTTCACCAGCGACGGGGCCTACGTCGGGAGCTCTCTCGTCCTCACCGGACCCGCCAGCGGTGAAGCGTCGGTGGAGAAGGGGACCTTCCAGACCAGCGGGAATCAGATCAAGTTCACGCCGACCGAGACATCCTGCGCGGTGTCGTCGGATCCACCATACGTGCTCAACTACACGCTGACGTCGACGACTCTCGAGCTCTCGTCGTCCTCAGGGGTCACCGTCTACACGCTCGACACGGCCGCCGCAGGGAACTTCTCTCTCTCGACCGGCTGCTTCGAACCGGATGCCGGCACGTTCAGCCCGATGCCACTCGCGCCAATCCCGTAGCGGAACGTCGAGCTAGCCTCCCCGCCATGGCAACGGCGAAGAACGCGGGGAGCAAGACCGAGCTGCGCACGGGGTGGCACACGCCGGCGCGGTCCTGTCCCGTGCACGCGAGCCCTCTCGAGCTCGTGTTCGACGAGACCGACTACAGCGGCTGGGTCCACGCGACCGCGGTCTTCGACCACGACGACAACCGGGTGCAGTGGCATTGCGCCGCGTGCGTCGGTAGCTGGACGGAGTCCTACTTCCTGACGCCCAAGGGTCCGGACGTCGAAGGTGTCGCCGACCGCCTGCGACTGCGCTGCCCGACCTGCGGAAGCCTGCGCGTGAGCCATGCCTGCGTGCCCGAGTGCTGCGAGGACCATGAATGCCTCGACTGCGGTGGCTCCTATGACGCACGCGCCGAGGTCGTGTCGCCGGGAACCGAGAAGCCCCGCGTCTCTCCACTGCCGACGCACGTCATCCTCGAGACCGGCGAGGACCCTTCGGTCCGAAGCGGGTTCATCCGCGACTTCCGACGGTGTCCGAAGGAAGGTTCGCCTCTCGAGCTCGTCTTCCTCTCCGCGTCGTCAGACCCGGCCTGCGACGACCGGCTCCTCCTCGCGTGGCGCTGCGACACGTGCGAACGCTCGTGGACGGAACCTCACTTCCGTCACCTCCGGCACACGTTCGTCCCCACCGCAGTGGCGGCCGTCAGCTGTCCGCTCTGTCGTGGGACCTCGCTCGCGTCGGTCGGCGTCGACGGCGTCCACGCTCGATGCAGGGACTGCGACGCGGCGCTTCTCATCCACCTTGCCCCGCGTCGGTAGTCGCGCTGTGCGAGTACCTGCCTCGGGGAGCGTCGGAAGCTGCGACATCACGTTCGGCTCCGACGTCGAGCGGGGGAGCTTCATCGCGCCGGCGTGCGACGTCTGCGCAGCCGCGCCGTAGCGTAGTTCGGCGACGGGCGCTGGGAAGGGCCGCACCGTGGTGGCGGCGGAGCGGGGGCGCCCCGCCACGGGGGCCGCGCAGACTCCCGCGCGAGCTCGGGGATGTAGGGCAGCGGCACAGCGGCACTGGCAGTCCTCGCCGGGGTGGTTCAGGTCCCCGTCCTCGTTCGTCTCGGGCGGGTCGTCCCATGAGAAGACCTGGCCTTCGAGCTCCCGGTGCATCGGCCGTTCGCGCTCGTCGAGGCTCCCTGACCAGCGATACTGGGAGAGCCCCGCCGCACGCGCGCGGTACTGGACGACGTTCGAGTTCAGCTTGAGTGTCTGATCGCGCGCAATGAGCTCGGCCCTCGACCGCGACACGCCGACGCGATCCTCGAGCAGCCCCTCGATCTCCTCCGGCCGCTCTCCTTCGTGCTCCTCGTGCGTCTCCCGCACCTGGGTCAGGAACGCGTCGGACATGCGCGTCACGAGCCGCACGTTCGCGGCCCGCGCGACGGCGACCGCTCCACCAACGCCCGGAGGTTCGATCCCAACGACCGCGGGCCGTTGCGCGACCCGTTTCGCGAGGTCGCTCTCGAGCTTCGCCTGCAGCGCGGCAGTGCGGCTATGGCTCTTCCTCACCTCGAGCGCCATCTTGTCGAACGCCGCCTGCGTCTGCGGTGTCGTGAACTTCACGATCTTCCGGAGCAGGTCGGGCCCGAGCCCCACGGTGACCTGCGTGTCCCGGCGCTCCTCAGGAGAGACGAGATGCTTGCGGCGCACGACCTGCAGCACACCGGCGTGGACGTGACCCATGATGCGGCGGAGGTCGGTGACGTAGCCCGTCTCAGCGCGACGGCTGGCCTGGAAGGGGCGCGCGGCCCTTCCGTCGCTGGGCGTCCTCGCGAAGCGTCATCGCGGCCTGTCGGGGTTCGGTGGCTCGAAGGGGATACGGTTCGGCGTACGCACTCCGACCGGGCTTGGGGCGATGGCGACGCCTGGCGACGACCCCACCCTCCAATCCCTGTCGAGCATCGCCTCCACGTAGCGGCGGCACATGGCTTCGAACGCGCGCACGGGCGGGTCGTTCTCCTCGTGACCACCCGTTGCGTCGCGGGCGGCTTGGAGTTCGTCGAGGGAGGGGACGATACGTGTGTCCGGCATGGGGAAAAGGTAGCGACTCGACACGAGCCCGCAACGGCCGCATCATGTAGGCATGCCGCTCACCGCCGAACAGAACGCCGCTGCCGAGCAGCTGAAGACTCCGGAGGGGCTCGCGCGCTTCAAGGCGGAGAACGAGGCGAAGGTTCGTGCAGAGCACCCCCAGATGACCGACGAGCAGATCGCGGCGCAGTGGGAGCTGTTCGGCCTCACCTTCTGACGACTACCGCCGCATCGTGACGTAGTCCGGGGTACCAAACTTCGAGGCGTCCCAGGTCGGCGCGTACTTCGGCTCGAAGGACGCGCGCGACGTCTCCTTGAAACCGAGACACTCGTAGAGCGCGTTCAGGTGTGGCGCGTAGCACTCCACGTAGTTCACGCCCGCATCATCGATGGCGTGTCGGAGCATGTCGGATCCAGCGCCTGGCGGACCCCCGGCGTTGAAGAGTGCGGTTGCCTCGATGCGCCCGTCTCCCTGGTCGTGAACCGCGACGCCGACCTTCCCGTCGTGCGAGAGGAACGTCTGCATGCCCGCAAGCTCATCGGCCGAGTAGTGCGTCACGAACGCGGCGTGCGCGCTGTCCTTGAACGCCGTATCGAAAGCCCCCTTGAACTCAGCCGCCGGGACTGCCCGAGGCGTCTCGGCTTTTGGGGTCGAGCTCGAGCTCTCACCGCCGTCCCCGAACCGCCCCTGCTCGTCACGCGGCTGATCCGGTCCGTCTGCCCTCGCGTCGAGCGCCGCGCGCGAGTGCTCCCCCGCCTTGCCATCGTGCTCGATGGCGCGACGCAGGTGCTCGCCGCTCTTCGTGTAGTCCCCGGCCATCGCACGGCGCGCCGAGAGGTCCCGGTGACGCGCGCCCGCGCCTGCTTGCGCCTCGGCAGCAGCCCGGTGGCTCTCCTCGTCCGTCGCGGCGTCGGAGAGCTTTCCCGCGGCCCGAGAGACCCCGACCCCCTCGTCGCCATACTTGCCGTTCCGCTCGCGCGCACGGGCGTCGTCGCGCTCGTCGGTGTCGGAGGCGTCGCCCTCGATGTCCGTCCAGTCGTCGTCCGAGAGCTCGTCGCGTTCACCGGCGTCAAGGACCGCCACGACGACCAGGTCGACGCGCTCGCGGCTGCCTTCGACTCGGGGGAGACGCCGTCGTGGATTGCGGTCATTGAGGCCGGCCGCGCGGCGCAGGAGGCGGAGGCCGCCAAGGCGACAGCGTCCCGCTGCCGGTGCCCCTCGTCGCTCGCGGTCCTCAACGGGATCTGTCAGGGGTGCGGCTGGAACCGAACCGCGCCACGGGCGTAGAACGCTACTGCGCCGTGCAGAGGCATTCGATCTTGAGCTTTCCGTCCGTCGTACCGAGGACCTCTTCTTGTCTGCGAAAATACCGAAGAGTTGATGTCTTCGCTGGGTCGTCGGGATATTGCCCGCCGAACCAAGGTCCCGAATTCTGCTCTGTCGGCTGAACTTCGAAGAAGACGGTGAAGCCCTTCTCGGCGGCGAGCTGACAGATGTGTAGGTCAGGGACAATCACCCGTGGATGAGCCCGATCGACGTCGCCGCCGTCCTTCTTCCAGATGATTGGCGCGACGCGGTTCTTGGTCATCATGACGTACTCGAGCTGGACGTATCAGAAGGCGGGCCGAGGCAGCCGGTCTACTCCTCGGCGGCGATGGCTTCGGGCTCGTCGCCAGTCTCGTCGTCCCCTTCCTCTTCGAGCTCCGCATCTTCGTGCCGGCCGCGGGCTGGCACGCGCCGCGCTGTGCACCCAGAAGGAGGCCACATGTCGACGCGTGACCCGGACGTCAGGTTAGGCGTGCGGTCGAGGCTGCGTCGGTGGGACCCAGATCACTCCCCGGGAACACCATCACGAACCGCCCACCGCCCGTGGGCGAGGCGCCGATCTCGATCGCCCCACCGCATGCCTCGACCACGCGACGGACCACGGCCAGGCCGATGCCCGTGCCGGTGGCGCGCGTCGTGTGGAACGGCTCGAGGATTCGCTCCACCTGATCAGCGGGGAAGCCGGGGCCGTCGTCATCGACGACGAACGCGGCGCCGGCGCCGCGCGCCTCGGCGGCGACCCGGACCCGCGCGCCGGCAGGCGACGCCTGCGCGGCGTTGCGCACGACATTCCACAGCGCGAGCTGCGTGAGCTCCGGGTCGATGTCGGCGAGCACGCGGGCGTCGGGGCGGACGACGACGAGCTTGATGCCCACGGTCTCTCCCCGCGCGGCGAGCACTTCGAGGCTCCGCTCGACGAGGTCGTGGAGGTCGACGCGCTTCAAGCGTGGCGTGAGGGGGCGGCCGAGGTCGAGGAGGTCGCTCACGAGCCGCTCGAGCCGCTCGGCCTCCTCGCCGATGACGCGGAGAAGCGCGGCGTGCGAGGACGGGTCGACGGTCTCCTTCTGGAGGAGCGTGCCGGCGTTGAGGATGGCGGCGATGGGGTTCCTGACCTCGTGGGCCATCACGGCGGCGGCCTCTCCGAGGGCGGCGAGCCGCTCCCGGTGCACGAGCTCGGTGCGCAGCTGGACGTTCTCGATGGCGCGCGCGACGAGCTCGGCGAACATCTCGATCGACGCCGTGAGCGCGGGGTTCAGCTCGTCGCCTGTGAGGACGAGGGCGCCGTACGGGGCATCGTTGACGAAGAGCGGAGCCTGTACGGTGCGCCGCGGTACGACGTGCTCCTTCACGTGGCTGCCGACCTCCCCGGGGTAAGCGGTGGTGACGAGCGGCCCGACGTCCTGGAAGAAGGCGGCGCGGCGCCGGTGGAAGTCGGGGTTCAACTCCCAGAGCACCTCGCGCCGGGGGCGGTTGGCCCGGATCGCGCGCGAGGCGTCGCTCACTCCGCCCGGCCACGCGGTGCTCGTCGTGCGCATGGGCCCGTACACAAGGAGCGGGTCGCCCTCGCGAAGGAGCAGCGTCGTGACGATGAGCCCGCGGCCGTTGAGCACGTCGGCGGCGCGCTCGAGCACCTCCTGTTCGTTCTGGCAACGACCGAGCTGGCCTGCGGCCCTCGTCAGCCCCTCGGCGGCGGCCCTCGCGGCGGCCTCCCCGGCGGCGTCGATCAGGTAGACGACGCTCTCCTCCGCGTCGACGGCGGGGCGCCAGTCGACGCGGATGGGGCGGGCGAACCCCGAGGCGTCGGTCACGCGCATCCAGAGCTCCCCTTCCCGGCTCCGCCCCGACTGCTGGGCCTCGGCCACGGCGCCGGCGAGCGGAGCGTTTCCATCGCGGATGAACTGCCCGATGAGGTCCTCGACCGTGCGCCCGACGACGGCGGACGCCGGGTAGCCCATGAAGCGCTCGTACGCCGGGTTCACCGCGATCACGCGGCCATCGCGCAGGAGGAGCGCCGCCGTGGGTAGCGAATCGAACGGGACGACGCGGCCGGCCGAGGGGAGGCCGTCGCTCGGGGGCGTCGTCACGGGCGGTCCTCGCGAGAGACGGTGGCTGGCAGCGCGTGATTCAAGGGGCTCCTGGTGGCGTGGTGGGTGAAACCTTCCGCGCGGCCCCGAGCGTACCTCCCGCGTCTCGCGCCGTCTCTCGAGCCGTTGAGCCCCCGACGAGCATCGCGCGCGTGTTCGAGTCAGACGTGTCCGCCGAGGCGGGGTCCCATCGCAGGCGCACGCGGCCTGTCGCTTCTCTTTCTCGAAGCCAGACGTCGATTCCGTGACGGAGCGATCCCCGTGATCCCAGGCGGCGACACATGGATCTGCGCCGCGCCCCCCTCTCTGCCCTCTTGCTCGTGTCTCTCGCGTCGCCTCTTGCTGCGTGCGGCGAGGTCGCTTCACTCCCTGAGACGTCACCCGCGGTCGTGCCCGTCGCGCTTCCTTCTCTTGACGCGGGCTCGCAGGGGGCGCGAGGCTCCTCGTCGAGCCCCGACGCGAAGCAAGGCTCCGAGACGCTTCCCGAGGCGAGCCTGTTCGACGCTCGCCCCATCGATGCGGTCACCATCGACACGGGCGCACCCGACGCCGGCACGAGCGCCGCTTTCTCCCCGAGCTGCACGATTCAGATCTCCGGGGCGTATACGGATGCGGTGTCAGGCTCCCCGAGCGCCGAACCCGAAGATCCAGATCAGCCATCCCAGGGATCCTTCGATTGCTCCGCGACTCTCGGAGCGATGGGGACGGTCTCTTTCTCGACGAGCTTCGGCATCGAAGCGCATGGGGCATTGGTCACGGCGCGGCCGGGATGATCATGGACGCCGACGCAGCGCGCGCCTTCGTGAGCTGCACGCCGGATGGCTACGTCGCCGTCGTCGACCTCAAGACCCTCGTCGTCACCGGTCATGTCGACGTCGGCGGCAAACCCGACGGACTCGCATGGGCGATCCGACCCTGACCACCAGTGTCACGCGCCTACCGCACGCTGCTGCACTACCGCACCCTGAAGCTGACCTGAGCGATGAAGATGGACCCGAGGGCACCTCCCGCGATGGCAAGAGCCGCCCGACGCGCGCCTCGGGCCTCCCGAGCCGCTCGCAGAGTAACCCATCGCGCATCGAGGGCGTCTCGAGTCGCACCGAGCGCCGCGCTCGGTACACCCACAGCGCCTCACGCGACCTCGCGAGAGTCGCTCTCTCCACCTCGCGACTCAACGATTCCCGCGAGTTGCGCGCGAC
>Ga0302276_10000669_pt1 | contig 31415 bp, 27 predicted proteins | sample III_Bog_N2_3_FD_198768 | JGI IMG/M metagenome (GOLD analysis project Ga0302276, IMG submission 198768) | Peat permafrost microbial communities from Stordalen Mire near Abisko, Sweden - III_Bog_N2_3 | ecosystem: Environmental > Terrestrial > Soil > Wetlands > Peat | place: Sweden: Abisko...
TAACGCGCACTGGCTCGCTCTCCCGAGGGGAAATCCAAGCGGCTCCCTACGCCCTTTGCGCCTGCCCGGGCAAGCGGGAAGTCTGCTCCTGCCGGCCGCGCGCGAACACTGCCGCGGTGAAGGCGAACAGCACGCAGGCCGGGCTGGAGATCAGCACGTTGTCGGTAAATGCATGGGCTGCCAGCGCGAGGAACACCAGCCGCATGATCCACCGGTCCGATGACCGCAGCCGCATCGTATGGTGACGTACCCACAGCACGAACAGCCCGATCAGCGCGGCGCGTCCGATCTGCCCGCCCTCGACCTCGATACGGAGATACTCGTTATGCGCCGCCCAGGTATGCAGAAGCACGGCAATGGCGCTGTGCGGGGAGATGATGACGTTGCCCGCGCCCACGCCCCAGCCGAACCAGGGTGACTCGGCGGCGGCGGTCTCGAAGGCGGGCCAGAGATATTCCCGGCCGCTGAGGTTGCTGATGTCGCTGTCCAGCAGCTTGAACAGCCGGACGGACGGCATTTCGCTGGCCGCGAACAGCAGGCCTGGCAGCAGGGCGGCGGCGAGCAGGACGAGCAGCAGACGGTGGCGGCGGGAGAACAGCGGCGAGTCCACAAAAGCCACGCTCAGTCCGATCACGGCGACCGCGTAGGCCATGGGGGCGCGGGCGCCGGTCAGCACCAGGATGACCAGATTGGCGACCAGCAAAACCAGGTCGCGGCGGCGGGCCCCGCGGTAGAGTTCGGTCAGCGCGGCGTAAGTGGCGGCGAGGGCGACTCCGGCCAGGAAGGCGGGATGGCCCAGCCCGGCCAGGCGCCAGCCACCGCTGTCGATGAACAAGGGGTGGAGGCCGGCGGCGGCCACCGCGCTTCCCGCAGCCACGCCCACGACGGCAGACCATGCGGTTGCTCTGATGATCGCGGGCGGCCAGGCGGGGGGCAGGCGGCAAAAGAAAAATGCAAAGGGCGCGACCGATCCGGCCAGGGACCGCAGGCTGTCGATGGCGGTCAGGCCGGGATAGAGCCCGTGCGCCATCCCGCCCGCCGCCATCAGGATGAAGCCCCAGGCGGGATTGAACGAGTCCCACCGCAGCCCCCAGCGCAAAGCGCAGAGCGCGGCCAGGCCGATCTCGGCTGCCTTCACCGCCGCGATCGTGCCCTGGAAGGCGGCCGGACCGATGCTGTCCTGCAAGACCATTTCCAAGGTCATGCCGGTGACCAGCAGCCAGACGACACAGAACGCGGTCGTATGTCGCAGGGCGAGGAACCCGACGCCAAGGACGGTAACCGCGGCCAGAAGAGGCCAGAGCCAGCCGGGTGCGGCGACCACACAGCCCAACCCCGCCGCGAGCAGAAGTGCGGCCGTGGCGTGGACCAGAGCGGTCTCGTTCCGGTGGCGAAGGGTCGTCGGCGGCATGGTTCGGCAGGATGCGCGCCGGGTGATGAAGAAAGCGTTAAGGGTCCGCCCTTCCCTCCGCCCCCGGATCAGCTAGGCTGGCCGCACCAAGGCAAACGGGGAGAAACCGACATGGGCGCCATACAGGTCATCGCGACCGGCCTGCGCTTTCCGGAAGGTCCGGTGGCGATGAAGGACGGCTCGATCGTGCTGGTCGAGATCGAGCGGCAGACGGTGACCCGGGTGCATCCTGACGGCTCGACCGAGGTCGTGGCGCATACCGGCGGCGGCCCGAACGGGCTGGCGGTCGGTCCCGATGGCGCGTTCTATGTCTGCAACAACGGCGGCTTCGCGTGGCGGCTGGAAAACAACCTGATGCGCCCCGCCGGCCCCGCGTCCGACTACACCGGCGGCTGCATCCAGCGGATCGATCCGAAGACCGGTTCGGTGACCGTTCTGTACGACCATTGCGGCCCGCACAAGTTGCTGGGGCCGAACGACATCGTCTTCGACGGTCTTGGCGGCTTCTATTTCACCGACCTCGGCAAGGCACGCGCGCGCGACCGCGACTGGGGCGGGGTCTATTACGCGCTGGCGGATGGCTCGAAGATCACCGAAATCGCGCATCCGATCCTGACCCCGAACGGCATTGGTCTGTCGCCGGATGGCAAGACGCTTTACGTCGCGGAAACCGAAACCGCACGCCTGTGGGCCTGGGACGTGCTGGCGCCGGGGGTGCTGGCGAAGGAACCGTTCCCCTCGCCACATGGCGGGCGGCTGCTGGCGGGGCTGGGCGGGTTCCAGCGCTTCGACAGTCTCGCGGTCGATGGCGCCGGCAATATCTGTGTGGCGACCCTGGTCAACGGGTCGGTCAGCGTGATCGCGCCGGAAGGTGGTCTGGTCAGCCAGATCCCGATGCCGGATATGTTCTGTACCAATATCTGCTTCGGCGGCCCGGAGATGAACACCGCCTACCTGACCCTGTCCGGCACCGGCCAACTGGTCTCGACGAAGTGGCCGGTCGCCGGCCTGACCCTGGCGCACGAAGCCTGACGGAGGGCCCAAACATGTTCACGGGCAAGGTCATCATCGTCACCGGCGCCGCCGGCAATGTCGGCAGCGCCGCCGCCCGTCTGCTCGCCGAACGCGGGGCTCGGGTCGCCGCGGTGGATTTCCTGCGCGACCCGCTGGTGACCGCGGTCGCCGCGCTGCCCGGTCAGAATCTGGCCTTGCCGGGGGTCGATCTGGCGGACGCGGCGGCGTGCGGCGCCATGGTGGCGCAGGTGGTGCAGCGCTTCGGCCGGATCGACGGGGTGATCACCACGGTCGGCGGGTTCGCCATGGCCAAGCTGGCCGATGCCGGGCCGGACCAATGGGACCAGATGTTCCGGATGAACGTCCGCACCACCTGGACCCTGTATCAGGCCGTCGTCCCCATCCTGCGGGCGGCCGGTGGCGGCAGCCTGGTGGGTGTCGGCAGCGTCGCCGGTCTGCGCGCCGGGGCCGAGGTCGCCGCCTATGCCGCCGCCAAGGCCGGGGTGATGCGCCTGACCGAAAGCCTGGCCGAGGAACTCCGCCCCGACCGCATCCGCGTCAACGCGGTGCTGCCCACCACGATCGATACGCCACAAAACCGAGCGGCGATGCCGGCGGCGGATACGTCGCGCTGGGTGAAGCCGTCGGAGGTGGCCGAGGCGATGCTGTTCCTGCTGTCGGACGCCGCGAGCTCGGTGTCCGGCGTGCTGCTGCAAGTCGGATAAAGGAAAACGATTCAATGCCGCATACACCGTTCGACCGGATCTGGGACCAGCACGTCATCCAGGACTACGGCAACGACCGGGCGCTGATCCGGATCGACCGGCATTTCATGCAGGAGAGCACCAGCGGGCGGGCCTTCGACGGGCTGCGGGCGGCGGGATTGCCGGTACGGCGGCCCGATCTGACGGTGGCGACCATCGATCACGGACTTTCGACCCTGCCGGGGCGGAAGATCGACAGCTACCCCGCCAGCATCGTCCGCAATTTCGCGCTGCGCAAGAACTGCGCGGATTTTGGCGTGCGGCTGTTCGATGTCGATGACGCGAACCACGGCATCGTGCATGTGGTCGGGCCGAACCTGGGATTCGCACTGCCGGGCTGCACCTATGTCTGCGGCGACAGCCACACCGCCAGTTGCGGCGGCGTCGGCGCCTGGGCCTGGGGGATCGGCACCACCGAGGTGATGCAGGTCCTCGCCGCCCAGGCGCTGATCATGCGCAAGCCGAAAACCTTGCGCGCCGAGTTCTCCGGCATCCCGCCACGCGGCACTTACGCCAAAGACATGATCCTGGCGCTGATCGGCCGTTACGGGATCGAGGCCGGGATCGGCCACGTGGTGCAATATGCCGGATCCGCGATCCGGGCTCTGCCGGTGGAGGGACGGCTGACGGTCGCCAACATGTCGATCGAATTCGGCGCGCGCGGCGGCCTGATCGCCGCCGACGATACGACATTGGAATACCTGCAGGGGCGGGAAATGGCGCCAAAGGGCGCGCTGTGGGACCAGGCGGTCGCGGCCTGGCGCGCGCTGTACGACGAAAGCGATGCGGCATACGACCGGGTGATCGGGATCGATTGTTCCGATCTCGCACCGCAGGTGACGTGGGGGACGACGCCGCAGGACGTGATCGCGATCGATCAGGTCATTCCCGATCCGGCCACGGCGCCCGATGCCGCTCGGCGGGCGATGATGGAGCGGGCGGTGGGCTATGTCGGCCTGACGCCCGGGACGCCGATCGCGGGAACGAAAATCGACGTGGCCTTCATCGGCTCCTGCACCAACGGGCGGTTGTCCGACCTGCAGGCTGCCGCCGCCGTGGCGCGCGGGCGCAAGGTGGCGCCGGGTGTGCGGGCGCTGGTCGTTCCGGGGGCAGCGCATGTCAAGGCGGCGGCGGAAGCGGCCGGCCTGGACAAGGTGTTCCTGGAGGCCGGCTTCGAATGGCGGGAGGCCGCGTGTTCGATGTGCGTCGCCGCCGGTGGGGATATCGTGCCGCCCGGCCAACGGTCGATCTCGACATCGAACCGGAATTTCGAGGGAAGGCAGGGACCCGGCAGCCGCACCCATCTGGCCAGTCCGGCGATGGTGGCTGCGGCGGCGATCACCGGCTGCATCACCGATGTCCGGCAGATGCTGAATTAGGATTGGGACCGATGGAAAAGTTCACTGTGTTGACCGGCGTCGCGGCGCCGGTCCTGATGACCAATATCAGCACCGATCTGATCGCGCCCAGCCATTTCCCCGGCAAACGCCCCGAGGAAGCCGTGCTGATGCCGCTGCGCGACAAGCTGTTTGCCAATCTTCGCTATCACCCCGACGGGTCGGGGAAGCCGGATTTCGTGCTGACGCAACCTCGGTACCGGGATTGCCGGATCATTCTGGCCGGGCCAAATTTCGGCTGCGGCAGCTCGCGCGAAACCGCGGTGTGGTCGTTGCAGGAGGCCGGCATAAGCTGCGTGATCGCACCCGGGTTCGGCGAAATCTTTCACGACAACGCCTATCAGAACGGGCTGCTGCCGTTGAAGGTGGAGATGGCTGTTATCGAGCGGATCGCCGCGGCGCTGGCGACCTCGAACACCTCCGAGATGACGGTGGATCTGGAGCGCTGCGAGCTGCGCGTTCCCGGGCTGGATCCCATCCCGTTCGATCTGCCGGCGGACCGGCGGATGCCGTTGCTGGAGGGGTTGGACCAGCTTGGTTTCATGCTGCGCAGTGCCGCCGAGATTGCGGCCTTCGAACAGCGGGATGCCGCGGCTCGGCCTTGGGCCTATCCGGGGTAGCGAATCTCTCAGGCGCCGTCCACCCGCCGCACCAGCCTGATCCCCGGCGGCGGAAACGCCACCCCATCGTAAATCTCCGCCATAGGCAGGGTCACGCCAATCGCGGGCAGCTCGACCGAGGCGTGCAACCCCTCGACCACCGCATGAACCCAGCCCCGGTCCGCCTCGCGCGACCAAACATCGACGTAGGCCACGTTCGGATCGACATACACGATATAGTCCAGGCTTCCGACCTGTTGGTATTCTGCCCGCTTCTCATAGGTATCGAAATCGCGCGTCGTCGGAGACAGCACCTCGGCCACCATCCGCGGCAAGGCCGCTTTCAGCCCGTCCGGATCGCGCCGCCCGCAATCCACACCGGCATCCGGCCGTCTGATCTGACCCGGAATGGTCTCGATGCTGCTGTCGCCGGTGAAGGGCCGGCACCCGCTGCCGCGCAACCGCGTCCGCAGTTCAGCCAGCAGGTTCACAACGATATCGTCGTGGACGTTCCTGGCGCCGGCCATCATGCGTACGGGGAAGCCGCCTACGAGCTCGTAGCGATCCGGCTGGCGGGCCTGCCAGTCGAAGAACTGCGCCACCGTCCACGGCTGCAACGCGGGGTCGGACATGCCTTGTACCTCCTGGCGGAACCATAGCACAAACCGGGCCATTGGTGCGTACTACCCATGCAAGGCCGAATTCCGCTGCCACGCACCCCAACCTGAAACGGGCCAACCGAAGGACCCTATCCACCCGGGAGGTGGCGCACCGAATACGTCCGCCCGAAGATCCGCGCCAACGCGTTGCCGCGGCAGATGGTTCAGCTATTACGATCCCGCTCTCGATGGCCGGGGCATCAATTCACCTCACGACCGGCACGCTTCAGCATACCGATTCCATGAAACGACTCATATGCATCGGCGTGCGGGTCACAACGTTTTGCACCGTTATGCTCGAACCAGTGTGGACCAAAACGAAGTTGCAACCACGGATGAACACGGATACAAACAAAGCAGGACCGGCCATCAGGAACACGTCGAACCTCTCGAAGGTGTCTCCTATTTTACAATTCGCTCAAAGCATCCGTGTGCATCCGTGGTTCCAATCCTTTCGAGCCGTCGCGGCATGACGAGCAAGGGGCGCGCCGCGATGCAATTCGGTTCGTGGAAACGCTGTATCAGGTCACCGCACCGCAGGCCCCGGTCGTGTAGCCCCCCGATGCGGAATGATCCTCCGCGATGACGGCAAACTGCAACGTCGCGACCTTCTCCGCCAGGCTGAATTCCCGCTTCAGGGTCAGTGTCAATGAGTCTGTCTCCAGTGTCGGCGGATCGGACCAGTCGATGAACTCGAGTGTGCCGGCCGAGAAATAATCTGGAATCTCGACCGTTTCGAGTCGCGTAATCAGCGCTTCGGCAGAAGCCATCACGTCGGCCCCCACCGTCGCATGCGGCGCCTGCGCCGGGAATTTCGTTGCGGCCGCTCTGTGCACCTGCAACGCGTCCAGCCAGCCCCCGGTTTGCGGCGGCAGATGCGGCACCAGATCGTCACGATATTCAAATCGCCAGGTCGGCGGGCAGATCTCATTGTAAGCGGTCGCGAACGCCCGGTCGCCAGGCCGAGCAGCGGCAAAGGTGTAGATGGCGGCGGGCTTTATGCCGAGGTAGGTCAGACGGTACGCGGCCAGGAAGGCCATCGACGCGCCCTTGCTGTGTCCGGTCACGTAAAGTTTTTTGCCCGCCGCGATCGCCGCGCGCAGGGCCTCAACATCAAGCTGCGGCCACAGCGCGTCGAGCGAGCGCAGGAAACCGGCATGGACCCGTCCCGCCAGGTTCTGGCCCTTGACCTGCTGGATGTCCGCGTCATTCAGCCAGTCCAACAGGACCGCGAAGAATTCGGCAAGGTTCTCCGCCGCAAGTCCGGGCGGCAGGGTGCCGCGAAACGCCAGGATGATCGCGCCATCCGTCGTTTCGCCCCAGTAGCACGCATCGATCGGGTTCGGGCAATCGAAATGCAACGTGCTCGTCTGGAACCCGATCTCCCGCAGCAGGGTCGCATAGGGTTCGCCCGGTTCGAACCCGTTCCCGGCCTCATTGATTCCATAGGCGAGCACGCTGGCTCTGATCAGGCGGCAGGCGAGTGAAGGGTCCATGCGGCGATCCCCCGGTGCATGTGGCGCCCCGGTTCGTTACAACAGAACCACGTCACCCGCAACCCGGGTTTACGATACCAGACCGTTCCGGATCGCTGCCAGCTTCCGCTGGTGCTCCGCCAGGTCCAGGCTATCGATCGTCAGCGCCTGCCGCAGCGAGACACCATCGACCGCGGGCCCCCGGAACACCAGCGCTTCCAGGATCGCCTGATCGACGGCGGGGTCCAGGCAATCCAGCGCCGCCGCCTGCCAGTCCGGCCGCAGCACCGCCAGCGCGGCGATCAGCGCATAGGCGCCCCAATGCGAAACGCCGGCCGTCACCAGATGCGTCGCCGGCGTCACGCAGGCGATGGTGGCGCCGTGCGTGACGTGCGCTGCGATCAGGTCCGCGGGCAGCGTGCCCATGCCGATCTCGTTGCCGCCGTCGCCGATGCCGATCGTCCGCCAGGGGCCGGCTGAAAACACATCATCCAGCGGTGCGGCATGGGCGCTGATGTCCTGCCCCCGCATATTCCGCGGCGCCCCGCAGGCCGCTCGGCCGCAGCGCTCGATCGCGATCACCCAATCGATGCCGTGTTCGCGCCAGGCGGCGATCACGCCCCCCAACGGCGCATCGACCGCCACAACATCAACGGCCAAGCCCCCCACCCCCGCCCCGGCCAACGCCGCTCGGCAGGCTGGAGCGCAGGGTTCGTCGGTCAGCATCCGGCACGCCTTCCCGACCCCGCTCAGAAAACGCGCCAGCAGAGCGGCGCCGGCCGGTCCGTCGGTCTCGGCGGCCGGCGGCGCGGCCTGTGGCACATAGAACCCGGTCAGCAACCCGATCCGCGGCGCCGTCCCAGCCGCCAGCGCCGAGGCGGCCCGCCAGAGTCCGCCCTGGCTTGCCGCGAACAGCGGCGCGATGTTGCGGCCCACGTCCTGATGGATCAGCGCCTCGATCGCATCGATCCGCGTGCGGGCTGGCATCAGCGGGTCAGAGCGCGGCCAGCTTGGCGTTGCGCAGGTCGGTGATCAGCATCGAGCCCGGTGCGTGAGTGATGCAGAAATCCGGCCGAGCCTGGGCGATCACGGCCTGGGGTGTGACGCCGCAGGCCCAGAACACCGGCAGTTCGTCGGCATGCACCGGCACCGCGTCGCCGTAGTCCGGCTTGGCGATGTCGGCGATGCCGATCAGATGCGGCAGCCCGATATGCACCGGCGCCCCATGCACCGACGGGAACCGCGAGGTGATCTGCACGGCTCTGATCGCGTCCGCCGGCCGTAATGGGCGCATCGAGACCACCAGCGGGCCCTGGAACACGCCCGCCGGGACGCAGGCGATGTTGGTGCGGTACATCGGCACGTTCGACCCACAGGCGATGTGGCGGACCTCGATGCCATCCTCGATCAGCGCTTCCTCGAAGGAGAAGGAGCAGCCAATCGCAAACCCCACCAGGTCGTCGCGCCAGACATCGGCGATGTCCGCGGGTTCGCTGACCAGTTCGCCATCGCGCCAGACGCGGTAGAGCGGCAGGTCGGTCCGCATGTCCAGGTTCGCGCCGAGGGTCGGGAAGCCTGGATCGCCGGGTTCGGACACCGCCAGCACCGGGCAGGGCTTCGGATTGGCCTGGGCGAAGCGCAGGAAGTCGTGGGCGTAGTCTTTCGGCAGGATGACCAGATTCGCCTGCACGTTCCCGGGGGCGAGGCCGGATGTCGGGCCGGTGAACCCGCCGGCGCGGATTCGCAGCCGCTCGCGTTCGCCGGCACTGCCGCGGATGTCGAGCAATCCGTCCATGGGGCCCTCGTTCCATTGTCCCGCCGGGACAATAACAGGGTCCCCTCCGCGACTCCAGCATGACTCCGGGGATAGGCATGGCGCGCGGCGCCCCTATGTTTCCCGCGGGACGGCAGAAGGGTGCAGACCATGGATTACCATGCGGAGCCGGGGCGTTCGCTGGGACCCTTTACCCTGGCGATCGACATTGGCGGGACCGGCCTCAAGGCCGGCCTTCTCGATGCCACAGGCGCATTGATCGGGGATCGGCAGCGCACGCCGACGCCACCGAAAGCCGCGCCTGGTCCGGTGTTGGACCTGTTGGACAGGCTGACCCGGGAGCTGCCGGCGTATGACCGCGTCTCCGTCGGGTTTCCCGGCGTGGTGCGCCGGGGCCAGGTTCTGAGCGCACCGAACCTGGACGACGACGCCTGGCGGCGCTTTCCGCTGGCCGCCGCGCTGGCCGAACGGCTGGGCCGGCCGGTGCGTGTGCTGAATGACGCGACGGTGCATGGCCTGGGCGTGGTCGCTGGCCACGGGGTGGAGTGCGTCATCACCCTGGGCACCGGCTTCGGGTTTTCCCTGTTCCAGGACGGCCGGCCCGGCCCGCATCTGGAACTGGCGCATCATCCGCTGCACAAAGGCAAGACCTACGAGGACTACGTCGGCAATGCGGCGCTGAAGGCGGCCGGGCGGAAACGCTGGAACAAACGGGTGCAACGGACGCTGCGCACCGTCGAGGCGCTGGTGGGCTACGATGTGCTGTACCTCGGCGGCGGCAATGCCAAGCATCTGCGCTTCGACCTGCCCGAGAACGTATGCATCGTTTCGAACGACGCGGGCCTCAACGGCGGCATCCGGCTGTGGGACCGCGCTCTGGACCCGGCGTTTTCCGCTGACTGAGCGCGGCCGTGACTCCGGGCCTGTGTTGCGCTAGGTCAGGGCCCTTCGCATACACTCCGGGGATCCAGACCAGCCGCCATGGCCAGCAGCAATGACATCCGCGCCGCTTTCCTCGACTACTTTGCCCGCAATGGGCATCAGGTCGTTGACAGCTCTCCTCTGGTGCCCCGCAACGATCCCACGTTGATGTTCACCAACGCGGGCATGGTGCAGTTCAAGAATGTGTTCACGGGGCAGGAGCGCCGGCCGTACACGCGCGCGACCACGTCGCAGAAATGCGTGCGCGCGGGGGGCAAGCACAACGACCTGGACAATGTCGGCTATACCGCGCGCCACCATACTTTCTTTGAAATGCTGGGCAATTTCAGCTTCGGCGACTATTTCAAGGAAGCTGCCATCCCCTATGCGTGGGAGCTGATCACCCGCGATTACGGCCTGCCGAAAGACCGGCTGATGGTCACCGTCTTCGCCGACGACGACGATGCCGCGGCGATCTGGAAGAAGGTCGCCGGCCTGCCGGACGAGAAGATCGTGCGCATCCCCACGTCCGACAATTTCTGGCGCATGGGCGATACCGGACCCTGCGGCCCGTGCTCCGAAATCTTCTATGATCACGGTCCGCATATTCCCGGCGGCCCGCCCGGCAGTCCCGACGCCGATGGCGACCGGTTTATCGAGGTCTGGAACCTCGTGTTCATGCAGTATGAGGAAGGCCCACCGGGCACGCGCGTGCCGCTGCCCCGGCCGTCCATCGACACCGGCATGGGGCTGGAGCGGCTGGCGGCGATCCTGCAGGGTAAGCACGACAACTACGATACCGACACCTTCCGCGCCTTGATCCTGGCCAGCGCCGAGGCGACCGGTCAGGACCCGGACGGCCCGCACAAGGTCAGCCACCGCGTCGTCGCCGATCACCTGCGCAGCAGCGCCTTCCTGATGGCCGACGGGGTGCTGCCGTCGAACGAGGGCCGCGGCTACGTCCTGCGCCGCATCATGCGCCGCGCGATGCGCCACATCAGCATGATGGGGGCGAAGGATCCGGTGATGTATCGGCTGGTCCCTGCTCTGGTCCGCCAGATGGGTGCGGCTTTCCCGGAACTGGTGGCGGGGGAGAAGCTGATCATCGAGACTCTGCTGCTGGAGGAAACCCGCTTCAAGCAATTGCTCGAACGCGGCCTGCATCTGCTGGCGGAGGAGACGGCGCGTCTCGGCGACCGCGCGGCGCTGCCGGGGGCGGTCGCCTTCCGGCTGTATGACACGTACGGGTTCCCGATCGACCTGACCCAGGACGCGCTCCGCGAACAGGGGCGCGCCGTGGATATGGACGGGTTCGAGGCGGCGATGGCCGAACAGAGGACCCGGGCGCGCGCCGCCTGGGCCGGTTCGGGTGAAGCGGCGACCGAACGCGTCTGGTTCGAGATCAAGGAGCAGGCCGGTGCGACCGAATTCCTCGGCTATTCGACGGAAGCCGCCGAGGGCGTGATCGCCGCGCTGGTCGTCGCGGGTGCGCCGGTTGAGAGCGCCGCGGCCGGGACCGAGGTCGCTGTCGTGCTGAACCAGACCCCGTTCTACGGCGAAAGCGGCGGTCAGGTCGGCGACACCGGCGTGATCACCGGGCCGGACGGACTGCGGATCGCGGTGACGGATACGCAGAAGAAGCTGGGCGATCTGTTCATCCACCTCGGGCGGGTGGAGGCCGGCACGGCGCGCATCAGCACCCCTGTCGTCGCGGCCGTCGATCATGCTCGTCGGACCGCGATCCGGGCGCACCATTCGGCGACGCATCTGCTGCATGAGGCGCTGCGGCGCGAACTGGGCACCCATGTCGCGCAGAAGGGCAGCCTGAACGCGCCGGACCGGCTGCGGTTCGATGTCAGCCAGCCCCGGCCGATCACGGCCGAGGAACTGTCCCGGGTCGAAACCGAGGTGAATGCCCGCATCCGCGAGAACTCCGAGGTCGTCACACGGCTGATGACACCGAGTGCGGCGGTGGAACTGGGTGCGATGGCGCTGTTCGGGGAGAAATACGGCGAGGAAGTCCGGGTCGTCGCGATGGGCGCGCCGGAGGGCAACAAGGGCGCCTGGTCGATCGAGCTGTGCGGCGGGACCCATGTGCGGCGCACCGGCGATATCGGCTACTTCAAGATCATCGCCGAATCCGCGGTCGCCGCGGGGGTGCGCCGGATTGAGGCGGTGACGGGCGCCTCAGCCGAGACGGTGATCGCCGAGACCCAGCGCCGGTTGAACGAGGTTGCCGGCGCGCTGCGGGCGGCGCCGGCCGAAGTCGCGGACCGGATCGCCACCCTGCTGGAGGACCGGCGCAAGCTGGAACGCCAGGTGACGGAGCTGCAGAAGAAGCTGGCAACCGGCGGAAGCGCTGCGGAAGTCGAGGACATCGGCGGGGTGAAGTTTGCGGCCCGGAATCTGGGGGAGGTGCCGGCGCGTGACCTGAAAGGGTTGGCGGACGCGATCGGCAAGCAGTTGGGATCGGGGGTGGTGGCGCTGGTGTCCACCGCGGAGGGCAAGGTCAGCATTGTCGTTGGGGTGTCCGCCGACCTGACGGGGCGGATCAGCGCGGTCGATCTGGTACGGGCGGGGTCGGCGGCGGTCGGCGGGAAGGGCGGCGGCGGGCGGCCGGACATGGCACAGGCCGGGGGGCCGGATGCGGCGCGCGCGGACGCGGCGCTGGCGGCGGTGCGGGCGGCGCTGGGGTAGGCCGGCGAACCGTTTGAATCCGGCTTCGGCAATTGCTATATCGCCGGATGGAGGTCCAGGCGTTCAGGTACCGGCCGGGTACCGGATCGCTGAACCGAGGCGTGAAGTTCTGGACATGCAGGTGCCGTTGTGGGCGAATTGACCCGTTGGAGCGTCAAGGTTTCAAAGGAGACGGATACCTCGGTGCGCTCCCATCTGGCAGAGCGGGGCGGGCAGAAGGGCGCAATGAATTCTGGAAAGACCGGCGGTCGTGGGACGAGTGAGCGGCTACGTCATTGCGCGTCGTCCTCGACACCAACGCCCTGCTGAGCGCGCTGCTTCTGCCACACTCGTCCGTCATCAGGTTGGGCGGGGCCATTTGAAAACGACCCCCCGTGATGCTATTTCAGTCATTGGATGCAAAGAAACACGGGTGCCAAGATGGGCGATCAGACACGCTGGAGCCTCAAGGTCTCCAGGGAGACCGACATATCGTTACGGACCTGGTTAGCCGAGCCCGGCGGCCGGAAGGGCGATTTGTCGAAATTTGCGCAGCAGGCGGTCACCGCGGAGCTGTTGCGCAAGACGATGCGGGAGGTCCCGGACCGCAACGCGCACGTGCCGAATGAGGTACCGGAGGCGGAGATCGAACAGGCCTGTGCCGAGGCGCGTGCTGAAGTTCTGGGTGATCTCAAGTGGTGGAGTGACTGATGGGTCACGCGTATGCGGGTCGTCCTCGACACTAACGTGTTGCTCAGTTCGTTGCTTCAGCATGACAGCGTTCCCGATCGGTTGGTTCAGGCCTGGTCGAACGGTCGTTTCGTTCTTCTCACTCATGCGATCCAGCTCACCGAATTGCGTGTTGCCAGCCGGCGTCCTCATATTCGGCCGCGTCTCAACCGCGTGGAAGTCGGGGGCCTTGTGAACGAACTCCGGGACAAAGGGGTCGTTCTGGACCGGTTGCCGCGTGTCAGCCGGTCGGTCGATCCGCTCGACGACTACCTTCTCGCGCCATGCGAGGCGGGCCGCGCCGATTTCCTGGTGACCGGCGACAAGGCGGAACTGCTTGCCATTGGCACCCATGCCGGCACGACGATCCTCACGGCCCGCGCGATGCCGGACCGGCTCCACAAATAAATTTCCCGCGTTTGTCGAAATCCCCACCCGCCATCCGTCATAAGGTCGGCCGGGCACGCAAGCCCGCCGCAACGAGAGAAGGAGCCTACCATGCAATACATGCTGTTGATCTATGGCAACGAATCCGCCATGCAATCCCGGACCCAGGAGGAGATGGGCCAGATGATGGGCGCCTACCAAGCCTATACCGAGGCGATGCAGCAAGCGGGCGTCTTCAAGCAAGGCGCGCCCCTGCAACCGTCCGCCACCGCCACCACGGTTCGGATCGCCGACGGCAAGGCCCAGGTCCTCGACGGGCCTTACGCCGAGACGAAGGAGCAGCTTGGCGGTTACTATCTGATCGAGGCCCCCGACCTCGACACGGCACTGGCCTGGGCCGGGCGCTGTCCCGGTGCCTCGTATGGCTCCGTGGAGGTCCGCCCGGTCTGGGCGATGTAACCAGGATGCTGCGGGAAGCCGAAGCCACCGTCGAAACCACCCTGCGGCGGAGCTACGGCAAGCTGATCGCCTTCCTGACCGCGCGTTCAGGCGACGTGGCGGGGGCCGAGGACGCGTTGTCCGACGCCTTCGCCGCGGCCCTCGTCACTTGGCGAACACAGGGGATTCCAGAAAACCCCGAGGCCTGGCTGCTGACTGCCGCGCGCCGCAAGCATATCGATACGGTCCGGCGTCAAGGCACCACCAAGGCAGCCGCCGCGCCGTTGGCGTTACTAGCCGAGGAACGGTCTGCCACAGACGAGCCATCCATTCCCGACAACCGCCTCGCGCTGATGTTCGTCTGTGCCCACCCGGCGATCGATCCGGCCGTGCGCACGCCGCTCATGCTGCAAACGATCCTCGGCTTCGATGCCGCAACGATCGCGTCGGCCTTCCTGACCTCCCCCGCCGCCATGAGCCAGCGGCTGGTGCGCGCAAAAGCCAAAATCCAGGCCGCTCGGATTCCATTTCGCGTGCCGGAGGCGCCGGAACTCAGTGATCGCCTGCCGCCCGTGCTGAACGCGATCTACGCCGTGTTCGCCGCCGGCTGGGGCGATCCCGCCGAGGCCGCAACCGACAGCCGTTCCCTTGGCGCGGAGGGACTCTGGCTCGCGCGCCTGCTCGCCGCCCTGCTGCCGGAGGAACCGGAAGCGCTGGGGCTGCTGGCGCTGATGCTGTTCGTGGAGGCCCGCCGGACCGCCCGCCGCGACGCAGACGGCCGTTACGTTCCCCTGACAGAGCAGGACCCGGACCGATGGGACGCGCGGCAGACCGACGAAGCCGAGTCGCTTTTGCAGCGCGCCAGCCGCAAGGGCCGGGTTGGCCGTTTTCAGTTGGAAGCGGCGATCCAGTCCGCGCACGCGGTTCGCCGCCATACGGGCGGCGTGGACTGGCCGGCGATCGGGCACCTTTACGATCATCTGGTCGCGCTGACCGGCTCGCCGGTCGCCGCGATCAATCGGGCGATCGCCGTCGCGGAAATCCGAGGCCCCGCGGCAGGGTTGTCGGCCCTGGATAAGGTGGCCGCCGATCCGCGCGTATCGGGTTACCAACCGTACTGGGCCGCGCGCGCCGCGTTGCTGGGGCGGGCCGGTGACGGCGCCGCGGCGCAGGCGGCCTATCGCCAGGCCATCGCTCTTGAGATCGATCCGGCCGTACGGTCCTTCCTGCGGCAACGCTGTTCGGAAACGACCGGAACGCGTGCGTGACGTTCCGGTTCGATCGACCTTCGGGGGGTTTACGCCTCCCCCTGGTATGGCTGCCCCCAGCGGTCGCGATACACCACATCCGCCAGCGCCGTGCGCCGCACCGGCCCGAACTTGCCGAGCGGATAGCCGATCGGCAGAAGCGCGTAGGAATGCACGCCGTCGGGCAGACCCATGGCGGCCTCGGCTTCCTTCTCGAAGATCAGGTACAAGGTGGTCAACGTCGCCCCCAGACCCAACGCCCTCGCCGCCAGCAGCATGTTCTGCACGGCGGGGTAGATGGAGCTGCCAGTGGTCCGCGTCGGGGCGGGATTGGCCAGGCAGGGGACGATCCACACGGGCGCCTCATGCAGATGGGCCGCCAGGTGCTCCGCCGCGGCCAGCATGCGGGCAAAGCGCTCCGCCGACATCCCCGGGGCCGGCCCGCCGGCGCGGTAGCGGGGGCCGACCTGCTCATCCCAGGCGCGCTTGTAGCAGGTCGCGACGGCTTGCTTGACCGCCGGGTCCTGGATCACCAGGAACCGCCAGCTTTGCATGTTGCCCCCATTCGCCGCGGCGGTGCCGGCTTCCAGGATCTGGCGGATCAGCGGCTCCGGCACCGGGTCGGGTTTCAGGCGCCGCATCGAGCGCGTGGTGTGCATGATCTCGAACAGGCCGGGTGTGTCTGTCATGGCGGTCTCCCTGGGTTGGTTCCTGTTTACCCCTGACGATGCACCGTTGACAGCGTCGGGGCGGGACCGCCACGGTCCGCCGTCAACCCCAAGGGTCCACGCCGCCGCATGACCGATACCGGCCACCACCTGCAATTGCTTGGCCTGTCCAAGCATTACGGCGCGCAGGCCGCCGTCGATAGCATCAGCCTCGATGTCGCGCGCGGCGAGATGGTGGTGCTGCTTGGCCCATCCGGCTGCGGCAAGACCACCACCCTGCGGCTGATCGCCGGTTTCGTGCAGCCCACCGCTGGCGATATCCGGATCGATGGCGCCAGCATCGTCGCCCAGCCGCCGCACCGGCGCGAGATGGGCATCGTGTTCCAAAGCTACGCGCTGTTCCCGCATCTGTCCGTCGCGCGCAACGTCGCCTTCGGCCTGGAAATGCGCAGGCAAAGCCGCACCGCCATCGCCGCGCGCGTGGACGAGATGCTGCGGCTGGTGAAGCTGGAACCCTACGCGCAGCGCCTGCCGCGCGAACTCTCCGGTGGGCAGCAGCAGCGGGTCGCCCTGGCGCGCGCGCTGGCGATCCATCCGGCGGTGCTTTTGCTCGATGAGCCGCTGTCGAACCTGGACGCGGCGCTGCGGCAGGAAGTGGCGCGCGACATCCGCATCCTGCAACGCGATGGCGGGCTGACCGCGATCATGGTGACGCACGACCAGGATGAGGCGATGGCGATGGCCGATCGCCTGGTGGTGATGAAGGACGGCCAGGTGCAGCAGATCGGCCAGCAGCCGGACCTGTATGAGCGCCCGGCCACACCCTTCGTCGCCCGCTTCATCGGCCGTAGCAATATCCTGACCGGTGTGCTGCACGACGGGACGCATCTGATGCTCGACGACGGCACCGCGGTCGCGCTGGTGGGGCGGTATCGCGTGTCGGGGCGCTGCACCCTGGCGATCCGGCCCGAACGGATCGCACTGACCGCCGAACCCGGCCTAGTGGCCGGGCGGGTCGAACTGGCGACTTATCTGGGACCGGTGATCGAGCATGTGGTGGAAATCGCGCCGGGGTTGCGGCTGGTGGTGCGCAACGCTTCGGCGGGTGTCGATCCGGCCAGTCTTCCGGCGGCCGGGGCGCCGGTCAGCCTGGCCTGGACCGGGACCGGCGAACGGCTGTTCGATGAAGCGGAGCGGCCGGTGCTGGCCGACAATATGTAGTGGATTCATTCCGCTACGCATCAAGCGCTTGCGTTTGTCGGCGGTCCGCGGTGTAATGCCACCCCTCAGGTGGCGGTGGATTCGATGGACGACAGCTTGCCCCGGCGGCATGCCGGCGACATGACGACTTTCTCCGGCCTCGATCTGGACGAGGCGCCGCCGGAACGGACCTGGGCCGATCGCTTGCGGGATGCGCTGCGCACGCGCGAACCCGGGATTACCGTCCTGGCCGAAAAAGCGGTGGAAGCCTCCCCCAACGACGGCGAGGTCCTGCTGTTCGCCACGCTGGCCATGCTGGTCGGGCGCAACAATGCTCGGGCCTTTGCGTTTCTGCGGGTGATCCAGCAACGGTTCCAGCCATCGCGGATCGTGACGTTGCTGCTGGGCCTGGCGTACGGACAGAAGGGCCAGTTCGCCAAGGCGAGCGAGGTGTTGGGCGGGATCGGCGTCACCAGCATCATCCATGCGCGCTTCTATTTTCCGGTCTCGGTCGGCATCGATGAGTGGATGCACGAGTCGCTGAAGGAAATCCGGCGGCAGCAGAAGCTGGCGGAGGCCGCGAAGCGTCCGCCCGCGCCTGCGCCGGTCAAAGCCGCGAAACCGCAACCCGCGCCCGCGCCGGCGCCGCCGCCGATCCCGGATTTGCCGCGGCTGGCGGCGCACTTCGATACCAGTGTCGCCTTCGACAACCTGGACGCGATCCGCATCAGCGGTGACGTCGCCGAACCCACCTGGTTCCGTTTGCGTGGCGAACTGACCCGGCTGTCTTTGTTCCAGGGCTTCGACGAATTGCTGTGCCTGCCGGCCTTGCACGGGGTGGAGACGCACTGGTACCAGGTCGAAACCGTCCGCAAGGTGCTGAAGCAGTATCGCGGGCGGGTCTTGCTGGCCGACGAGGTCGGGTTGGGCAAGACCATCGAGGCCGGCATGGTGGTCAAGGAATACATGCTGCGCGGCATGGCCGAACGGCTGCTGATCCTGGTGCCCGCGGCCCTGGTCGGGCAGTGGCGGGAGGAGATGTCGGAAAAATTCGATATCGACTGCGCGACGACTCATGATCTATTGTTACGTAACGACCCAACCGCCTTCTGGTCCCAGAAACGCATCATCGCTTCCATCGCCGCGGCTCGGCGGAAGGAGCATGCAGACCTGCTGACGGGGCAGACATTCGACGTGGTGGTGGTGGACGAAGCGCACCATTTGCGCGACCAGGGCAGCGCCAGTTATCGGCTTGTGAACGCACTGCAAAAACGTTTCCTGCTGTTGCTGTCGGCGACACCGGTGCAGAACAATCTCATTGAACTTTATAATCTGTTGACGTTGCTGCAGCCGGGCATATTCAAAACGCAAAAGGAATTCCGAGCGGCTTATATGGTACCGGGAAGGCCGCGTGAACCGGTGAACCGGGAGAAGTTACGCGACCTGATGCGGGGCGTGATGGTGCGCAATACGCGCGCCTTGGCGGCGTTACGATTGCCGCGGCGGCATGCGGCGACGTTGCGCGCGGTGCCCAGTGTTGACGAAGCCGATTGTTATCGCGCTTTGACGGAACTGGTGCGCGGTGTCGGGACCACCGGCCAGCACCGGCTGCTGGCGCAGCATCTGCTGGGCGCGGCCGGATCGTCGCCGGCCGCCGGGGCCGCGGCCATTGCGCGCTATGTGGAACGAACGCCGGGTGCGAAGGAATGGAAGGCGCTGTTGAAGCGCTACAGTGCGTTGCCGACCGGGGCGAAGGAGCTGGAGTTGCTCGATCTGCTGGCGAAGAATCCGGCGGAGAAGAAAATGGTGTTCGTGCACCACCGTGACAGCATGACGCATCTGGCGTTGCTGCTGCATGAGCGCGGCAGGAAATTCGCGACGTTCGACGGATCGATGTCGGGGCCGGAGAAGGATGCGGCGGTCGCGACGTTCCGCGATTCGGGCGAAATCCTGCTGTGCAGCGAATCCGGCGGCGAGGGGCGGAACCTGCAATTCTGCAACACCCTGATCAACTTCGACATCCCCTGGAACCCGATGGCGATCGAGCAGCGCATCGGCCGCATCGACCGCATCGGCCAGACGCGGGAGGTGTTCGTCTTCAACCTGGCCACGTCGGGCACGATCGAGGATCAGGTGCTGCGCATCCTCGACGACAAGATCAACATGTTCGAGCTGGTGGTGGGCGAGGTTGGCGCGATCCTGGGTGAACTCGACGAGCAGCAGGATTTTTCCACGATGGTGCTGGATGCCTGGCTGCAGGAAACCGACGACGCCCGCAGTGCGGCTTTCACCGCGCTGGAAGCGCAACTGACCGCGGCGCAGCAGCAGTACGAGGGCGCGAAGCAGTTGGACGATGCGCTGTTCGGGAGCGACCTCGATGCTGGATGACGTGGGACCGATGCAGCATTTCGTTGCCGACCTGCTGGACCAGGTTGGTTCGGTTGTGGAGCCGATCGAGCCCGAGGGGCTGGAGGTGCTGGCGCCGCCCGCGGTGCAGCAGGCGTTGGGTGTGGGCGAATTGTCTCGTCTCGGGTTCGGGACGACCTTGCCGGCGGATGCGCAACGGGTTGGCATCGAGTCGGACTGGCTGGAGCGTTGCGCCCGCCTGATGGGCGAGCATGGCCGCTGGACCCGGCGGGTGCTGGGCAATCCGGTGCGGCTGTCCGATCCGGAGTCGGTGCTGTCGGGCGAATTGTCGCTGGACAATGCGACCTGGCGTTTGCTGGGTGCGCAGCCGGCCTGGACCCGCTATCTGTTGCTGGATTTCCGCTACACGGCCTTTTCTGACGAGAAACGGGATGGCGTGCTGCGGCTGGGCATCAACCTGGCGACGGGCGCGCTGCCCGATGCGGTTCTGGACCGGGTGGCGCCGTGGCTGGACGGTCCGCCGGAACCGGTGGACCCGCCTGATGCGGGCGCACTGCCGGCCGATTGGGACCGCACCCGCCTGCTGTCGGTGCTGCGGCGGGCTCTGCCGCACCGGCTGGACGCGGCGCTGGAGCCGTTCCGGCGCGGGCTGCGGCGGCGGCTGGAACGGGACGCGGACCGGTTGCACGCCTATCACAACGATCTGTTTCGCGAATCGATGCGCCGCTGCGCCGGATTGGCGGAAAAGGACGCGGGGTTTGCGCGCGAGCAACTGCGGATCGCGGCGATCACCCGGGAGTACCGCGCCAAGCTGGATGACCTCGGGCATAAATATGCGTTGCGGGTGTCGGTGGACTGGGTGCGGACCCTGGAACTGGTGATGCCGGTGCAGCGGCTGGACGTGCAGATCCGGCGGCGCAAGGCGGAGCGGGTGATCCGGCTGGACTGGAACCCGCTGGCGCGCAGGCTGGAATCGCCGGCCTGCGAGGACAGTTTTGTGCCGGAACGTCCGCGGCTGGCGTGTGACGAACAGGTGCATCTGGTCAGTGCGACGGGGCTGGCCGGGTGCGCGGGGTGCGGGAAGGGGTATTGCCGGGCGTGTTTTCCGGTGGCGTGCCCGAAGTGCGGACGCGGGACGGGATAGCTCTACGCCCCCTCCCCTTGAGGGATTGGGTTGGGGGGAGGGGGCCCTGCCAGGAGAAGCTCCGCCGCCACAGGCTACCTCCGACCAACCCCTCCCCCTAACCCCCTCCCTCAAGGGGAGGGGGAATAGCTGGTCTTGTCCCCCAGTCCCCCCAGTCCCCCCAGTCCCCCAGTCCCCCCAGTCCCCCAGTCCCCAGGGCACCCTACCCCACCATCCGCATTGTCTTCAGCCCATCCACCACCGTGAGCTTCCCCCCCGTGGTCGCCCTGATTTCGTCCACCGTCAGGCCGGGCGCGATTTCCCGCAGCAGGAACCCATCTCCGGTCGGCTCGAACAGGCCATAATTCGTCGCCACCAGGGTCACCACGCCGCGCGCGGTCACCGGCAGGTCGCAGGCCTCCACCAGGCGGGGATGATTGCCCCGTGTAACGTGCTCCAGGATGATGAACACCCGTTTGGCGCAGGCGGCCAGGTCCATCGCCCCGCCGATGCCGCCGCCCTTCTGGCCCTTCAGCTTCCAGTTGGCGAAGTCGCCGTTCATCGCCACCTGGTAGGCGCCCATCACGGTCGCATCGATCCGCCCGCCGCGGATCACCGCAAAACTGTCGGCGTGATGCACCACCGCCGCCCCGGGCTTCAACGTCACGTTCTGCCCGCCGGCATTGACCAGGTTCAGGTCCTCCTGCCCCGGTTCGGCCACGGCACCGTAGCCGATCACCCCGTTCTCCGCGTGATAGGTGATGTCCCGGCCGCCGATATCGGTGTTCGAGCACATCGTCGGAATGCCGACCCCCAGGTTGACGATCCAGCCATCCTGGAATTCCAGCGCCATGCGGTCGGCCATTTGCTGGCGGGTGATGCCTTTGGTTTCGCTCATCGGCGGCGCTCCTGTCGCCTGGTGGGCCACATTCCCTCGGGTTCCGGCGGCACCTGCACCAGGCGATGCACGAAGATGCCGGCGGTGTGGACGTCGTCGGGATCGATGCTGCCGGCGGGCAGGATCGGTTCGTCCACCTCCACGATCGTGCAACGCGCCGCGGTCGCCATCACCGGGTTGAAGTTGCGCTGGGCTCGGTGGAACCGCAGGTTGCCGGCGGTATCGGCGGTCCGCGCTCTGATGAAAGCGTAGTCGAGCGGCAGGGCGTATTCCAGCAGGTATTCGCGGCCGTTGATCATCCGGGTTTCGCGCCCCTCGGCCAGTTCGGTGCCGACCGCGGTGGGGGTGTAGAAGGCCGGAATGCCGGCCCCCGCCGCGCGCATCCGTTCCGCCAGTGTGCCTTGCGGCACCAGTTCGGCCTCAACCTCGCCGGATTCGTAATATTTGGTGAAGGGCAGGGTGTCGGTGGGACGGGTGGCGGCGGTGAAGGCGCAGATCACCTTGGCCACCTGGCCGTTCTCCACCAGCATGCCCATGTCGGGCATCCGCGGCTGCTGGGCGCCGCCCGTCGTGTTGCCGACCAGGGTCAGGCGCCTGGCGCCCTGCTCCAGCAGCGCCTTGATCAGGTTGAACGGCACGCCGGGCATGGCGAAGCCACCGAATCCGATCGTGCTGCCATCGGGTATATCCGCCACCGCCTCGCGGAAACTGCCGCGTTCCTTGGATTTCTGGGTCATTGCCGCCCCGCCCGTCGTCGTGTCAGGGGATCAACGGGCAGGCCGGGGTCTCTGTCAAGTTGCGCCGGTTCGGGTGCCGGGTGACGCTGAAGGTCCCGCGGCCGCGCCGCCGGATTGACGAATGGTCCGACGTCCCCACGCGATGAGCGTTCGGCACCCGACAGGGCATCCCTGAGCCAATCCGATGGCTCATATTGCGTCGTTTGTTGGCATTGCCGGCCGGCTTCGTCATGCGAACCTTCGTGGCATCGCCGATGCGGTCTGCAAGTCCGCTAGTTTCCACCACGAAGGCAGACTGAGGTCACGAAGACACAACGGCCCAGGCGGCGCCCACGGTGTCGGACACCGGGCAGTGGGCCCGTGTCCGCCGGCGGATCGCCTGAGCGGTTTGTCAGGGATTCCAGTTGCTTATCGTGAATGCCGACGGCCAAGGCCATTTGTGGCCCTTGCTCCACCTTCGTCCCAAAACCAGCGGACTGACAACCATCCCGGACGGCGCACCGAAAATCCCGATGCCGGATCTGACAGGCAGCACCAACAATAGACGCGATAAGAGCCAATCCGCTGCCACCCTTTCCCCAACCTGCCTCCAGAGGATTGCCTCCAGAGGATTGCCTCCAGCGATCCGAAGCATCAGGTTGATGCGATGGACGGCAGTCCGGTACCGGTGCGGAGGACGACGATCAATGCGTGAAGCGGCTTGCTGGCCCGCGCGGCGCGAACGAGCCAACCGTCCATGATCATCGGCACCGCAGGCCATGTCGATCACGGCAAGACCGCGCTGGTCCAGGCACTGACCGGCATCGACACCGATCGCCTGGCCGAGGAAAAACGCCGCGGCATCACCATCGATCTCGGCTACGCCTACACCGAGACCCTGGGCTTCGTGGACGTGCCCGGTCACGAGCGCTTCGTCCACACCATGCTGGCCGGTGCGTCCGGCATCGACGCGGCCCTGCTGGTGGTGGCCCTGACCGAGGGCGTCATGCCGCAAACCCGCGAGCACGCCCAGATCCTCGCATTGCTGGGCATCGACCGGGGCGTCATCGCGCTCACCATGGCCGACCTCGCCGCCCACCGGATCCCCGAGGTCACCGCCCAGCTCCGCGAACTGTTGGCCGGCTCCGCCCTCGCCGCGGCACCGGTGCTGCCGGTTTCCGCCATCACCCGCCAGGGCATTCCCGAACTCACCGCCGCCCTATTGGGCGTGACGGCACGCAGGCGGATCGCGGACGGACATCCGCGGCTGGCGGTGGACCGCGCCTTCACCTTGACCGGGGCGGGCCTGGTGGTGACGGGAACATTGGTGGCCGGACGGATCGCGGTTGAAGACCGCCTCGTGCTGTCGCCATCGGGGCTGGAGCTGCGGGTGCGCGGGCTGCACGCCCAGAACCGGCCGGCCCAGATCGCCACGGCGGGACAGCGGGTGGCGCTGAACATCACCGGGCCGCGGCTGGCGAAAGATCTGGTCAACCGCGGCGACTGGGTGTTGCACCCCGACATCCACGCCCCCACCGACCGCCTGGATGCCAGCATCCGTCTGCTTGCCGACGCGCCGCGCACCTTGCGCGCCGATACGAAGCTGCATCTGCATCTGGGCGCGGCGCATGTCATGGCGCGCATGGCGCCGCTGGATATCGAGCGGCCGGAACCGAACGCGTTGGCGCTGGTGCGGCTGACCCTGGACCAGCCGATCGGTGCGCTGGCCACCGACCGGATCGTGCTGCGCGATGCCGGGGCGACGCGGACGATTGGCGGCGGGATGGTGCTGGACCCGTTCCCACCGCGGCGCGGACGGCGGACTCCGGCGCGTCTGGCACAAATGCGGGCCTTGGCAACGACCGGCACAGCCGAGGCGCTGCGTGGCTTGCTCGCGGTCCCGCCGGGCTGGACCGAGGCCGCTTCGTTCTTCCGGTCAAGGAATGTGCCGCCGCTGCTGCAAGCCGCCCTCGCCGGCGGCACCGCCGTCGGCCGGCTGCTGGTCGCGCCGGCGACCCTGGCGGGTTTGCGTTCGGCCATCCTGGACGGGCTTGCGACGCAGCACCGCGTGGCGCCAGACCAGCCGGGCCTGCAAGCCGACCGGCTCCGGCTGACCCTGCCCGAACGGCCGCCGGTGGCGGGATTCCGCGACATCGTCGATGCGCTGCTGACCGAGGGTGCGATCGCCCAGGATGGAACCTGGCTGCGGTTGCCCGGCCATCGGGTCACTCTGACACCGCGGGACGAGGCCTTGTGGCTGGCGGCGCGCGGCCTGATCGCGGCGGAGCGGTTCCGCCCGCCCCGGACCCGCGAGCTGGGGCAGGCGCTGAAGGTGCCGGACGTGCCGATGCGATCGTTATTGAAGCGCTGCCAGCGGATGGGGCGGGTGGTCGAGGTCGCGCCGGATCATTTCTTCCTGCGCGAGACGGTCGCCGAAATGGCCGGGATCGCGGCCGCGTCAGTCGACGAAGCCGGTCTGCTGACCGCCGCCGCCTTCCGCGACCGGCTGGACAACGGGCGCAAGGTAGCCATTCAGGTGCTGGAGTTCTTCGATCGTGCCGGCATCACCGTGCGCCAGGGCGACGCGCGGCGGGTTCGCGGCGACAAGGTTGGGATGTTCGGTCCGCCGTTATGACGCGCCGCCCCGCCTCAGGCCGCAAATTGAGCGAAAGACACTGCCAGCACCTGATAGATCGGCCGCTTGAACGCGACCGCCAGCGCCGGCAAGTCGGCCAGGGCCGCCCAGCGCCAGGCGTCGAACTCCGGATGCGGATCCAGGTCCAGGCGGATATCCGCATCCACGCCGGTGAAGCGCAGCGCGAACCAGCGCTGGCGTTGCCCGCGGTAACGCCCCCGCAGCGCCACGCCGACAAGATGCGGCGGCAGGTCGTAGGTCAGCCAATCCGGATGCTCGCCAATGATCTCGGCCTTGGCGGTGCCGATTTCCTCCGCGAGTTCCCGCAGCACCGCGCCCCGCGGGTCCTCGCCATCATCGATCCCGCCCTGCGGCAATTGCCAGCCGCCCGCCGGTCCCTCGGCATTCGGCAGGTCCGCTCGGCGCGCGACGAGCACCTGCCCGGCCTGGTTGAACAGCACCGCGCCCACATTCAGCCGGTATGGCAGATCACTCATTCAGCCACCTCCTTCTTCGCCGGGGGCCGCAGCAGCGCCGAGACCGGCGCCAGCGCCAGACCGCGTGCGGTGAGACCGTTCGTCCAGGCCGCGATCCGATCGACCGTCACCGGCCGTGGTGCGGTCGCCAGCCCCAACGCGACGCCCCGATCCTGAGCAAGGCTTGCAAGTTGATCCAGCTTGGCGTCGATGTTGGCCTGGCTGGCCGGTTCGTCGATCACCAGATCGATGGCGCGGCTCCAAACTTTCGGCATGGGTCCCGTCCCCGGCCTGGTGTCGATCCAGTAAAGGCCGCGCCCGCCAATCTCCGCCAGCACGGGGTCTAGTTCGTCGGACATGGCCTCAAACCGCTCCCCGCGCATGCCGCCCAGCGCGCCGGTCACCCCCGCATAGCCGCCGACCCGCGCCAGAACCCAGTTCAACCGCTCCAGATTCTGGGCCGGCGTCAGGTTGGTCATCAAGGCATGCGGACCAGGGTCGTTGTTCGGATACCCCTGCGGTTCCATCGGCACCGACAGCAGATATTCATGTTCGGCCATGCGGGCCAGGCTCAGGATCTTGCCAGGTGCAACGGCATAGGGCGATATCGCGAGGCTGATCCCGCCCGGCAGGCTGCGAATCGCGGCCGTCGATTCCGCGTCGCTCAGCCCGATCCCGGCGACGATCAGCCCGACACGGGGCCGCTGCGAGCTGCGGTCGAACCCGGCCGCATACACCTGCATTGGCATGCGGCCATCCATGGCGATGATTGGCACCGACCCGGCGGAGGACACGCCTGGCGCGGGTTCCAGCAACCCGGGATCGGGATCGCTGACCGGTCCAGGCGTATCCCGCCCCGGCTGGTCGTTCGGCGGCGGCTTTGGCTTGGGCGGGGCCTGGACGACAGGTTTCGGGATCGCGGGCGCAACCGGCGGCGCCACCGCCACCGCGACCTTGACAGGCCTGGGCGGCGGCGGTCCCAGCATCTGCAAGGTGCCGGCGCCGGCCGCCAACACCACCACCAGGCCGGCCCAAAACAAGCCGAGACCACGCCAGCCGGCAAACAGGCGGGGACGCGCCATCCGGCGGCTGACTTAGTTGGCCGAGGCGCTCTTTTGCGCCACCATCGCCTTCGCCAGCGCCAGCCCTTGCGTCAACTGGAAGTCGGTGGTGTCCGGCTTCTCCAGGTCGAACTTCGGGAAGTCTTCCGGCGGCTTATCGGGGATCTGCTTGGCAATCGGCGGCAGGTCGGTGCGCGGCGGCAGAGCGGATGGCGCGGTGCCGCCCGTATTGGTGATCGCGCCGTTCAGATCCGCCTCCCGATCCGCGCCAAAACTCGGCAGCGGCTCCCGGGTCTCCGCCACCGGCACGTCCGGCGTGATGCCCAGCCCCTGGATGGAGCGCCCGGACGGCGTGTAGTACCGAGCCGTGGTCAGCCGCATGGCGCCGTTGCCGGGCAGCGGCTTGACGGTCTGCACCGATCCCTTGCCGAAGCTGCGGTCGCCCAGCAGGATCGCCCGCTGATGATCCTGCAGCGCGCCGGCGACGATTTCGGATGCCGAGGCGGAGCCGCCATTGATCAGCACCACCAGCGGCGCGCCGTTCAGGATGTCGGTGCCCTTGGCGTCCCAGCGCTGGCTGTCTTCGGCGTGGCGGGCCCGGGTCGAGACGATCTCGCCCTGGTCGATGAAATCGGACCCGACCGCGACCGCCTGGTCGAGCAGGCCGCCGGGATCGTTGCGCAGATCCAGGATCAGCGCTTTCAATTTGCCGCTGGCGGTCTGCTTGGCCAACGCCTTGACCGCGGCGCGAATGCCGGAGTCGGCCTGTTCGGTAAACTGCGACAGGCGGACATAGCCGATATCGTCCGGCTCCATCCGGTACTTCACCACCTTGATCTGGATCGTCTCGCGGACCAGCGGCACTTCCAGCGGCTTGTCCACGTTCGCCCGCTTGATGGTCAGCACGATCCGGGAATTCGGCGACCCGCGCATCCGGTCCACCGCGTCGTTCAGCGACAGGCCGATCACGGTCTTGCCGTCCAGTGCGGTGATGATATCGCCCGGCTTGATCCCAGCCCTGGCGGCCGGCGTGTCGTCGATGGGGGAGACGACCTTGATCAGGCCTTTCTCTTCCGTCACCTCGATGCCGAGGCCGCCGAACTCGCCTTTGGTCTGGACCTGCATGTCCTTGAACGCCTTGGCGTTCATGTAGGAGCTGTGCGGATCGAGGCCGGTCAGCATGCCGTTGATCGCGTTTTCGATCAGTTCCTTGTCGTTGACCGGATCGACATACTCGGCCCGCACCTGTTCCAGCACCTCGCCGAAAACCTTCAGCATCTGGTAAGTGTCGGCTCGGGAGGAGTCCTCGGCGGAGGCATGGCCCAGAATGCCAAAGGCTGGGGCCGCGATGACGCCGGCGAGGAAGGCGGTGCCCAGCAACAGTCCGTTGCGCATACGCGGCTGGCGGAAGTTCATTCGCTGTGTTCCTTTGCCGCCGGCAACCGGCGTGTGACAAGCAGATTATAAACGCACATCATGTGCCGTTGCACCTTTTCGCGCGTGCCGTGATCTGGCGTCCAGTCTTCATTTTGTAAGGTTTGGTCACCCGGGGGATAATCGTTTCCCCCTCCCCTTGAGGGAGGGGGTCAGGGGGAGGGGGCTCCGCCAGGTCAAGCTCCACCGCTACAGGCTACCTCCGACCGCCCCCCCCCCCCAACCCCCTCCCTCAAGGGGAGGGGGAGAGAATTCATCTCCCAACACCCTCATCCATTCGACTTCATCCAAGGTGCCGGGTTCACCGGCTGGCTGTTGTGGCGCAACTCCACGTAAAGCGACGGCCGGTGTCCGGAACCGCCGGGGTCCCAGGCGGGCATCACCCCCACCGGCTCCCCGGCCTGCACCGATTGACCGACCTTCGTGTCAAGCCGGTCGAAACCGGCCAGCACCGCATGGTAGCCGCCACCGCAGTCCACGATCAACAACAACCCGAAGCTGCGGAAAGGGTCGGAGAATACCACCCGGCCGCCGCAGGGCGAGACAACCCGAGCCGACGGCGGCGTGCTGTAGGAAATGCCGGTCGCCGGCCCCGCGTCGGACGCCTCGCCGAACCCGCGGCTGACGGTGCCCACCACCGGCGCGACGAGCTGGCTCTTCGGTTCGGCATTCGCGACCAGTGTGCCAGCGCCGGTCGGATGCGCCATTGCGGCCTCCCGCTGACGGGCCGCCTCCGCTTCGGCCTCCTGCTTCTGGCGTACCGCGCGCGCCTCGTCCTCGCGCGCCCGAGACTCCTCGGCGCGGCGCTGGGCTTCCAGGGTGGCGAGGACGGCGCGCAGGGAGTCGGCGCGCGCGGCTTCGGCGGCAACGCGCCGGGCGGCCGCGTCCGCCTCGGTCTGGGCCTGCTGACGCAGGGCCTGGGCGGCGGCGATCTGCTGGTCGAGCGCTGCCGCCTCCGCGGCCTGGGCCGATTGGGCGGCCGCCAGTTTCGGGGATTCCGCCGCTTCCGCCTCGGTCGCCGCGTCCAGCGCATCCTGGTCGTGCCGCAGCGCCTCGGCTTCCTGTTCCAACTGCCGCGACAGGCCTTGCAGCACCAGCAAGCCGCGCACGGTGTCCTCCGGCGGACCGGGCACGGCGAGCAACGTCTCCGCCGGATAGAGCGACAATCGCTCGATCAGCGGCAACAGCGGCTGCATCGACCCGGCCCGCTGGTCCAGCCGCGCCTGCGCCGCCCGCCGTTCGGCGGCCAGCATGTCGAGGCGAGTCGCGGCGGCAGCGGTGGCGGTTTCAGCCTGGCGGAGTTTCTCGGCTGCGGCGATCCGGACCGCGGTCAGCCGCAGTTCCTCATCATGCGCCTGGGCCGCTCGCGCCGCTGCCCCTTTCTGCGCAGCGGCCTGCGCGGCTCTGGTGCGTTCGGCATCCTGCAACGCCTGGCGGGCGGCGGCCTCATTCGGCGGTGACGGCGGCGGCGCGGCTCGCGCGGCCAGCGGCAGCAGCAGGGTCAGCGCGAGCAGGCTACTCCGCGGCGCGCGCCGCATCGGGACGCAGGATCGAGTGCCCGGTCATCTCCCGTGGCTGCGGCAGGCCCATCAGGGCGAGCAGCGTGGGGGCGACATCCGCCAGGTTGCCTTCGTGGATCGCCGCGACGTGACCGCCCGTCAGCAGGACCGGTACGGGGTTGGTGGTGTGCGCGGTGTGCGGGCCGCCGGTCTCGGGGTCTTTCATCAGCTCGCAATTGCCGTGGTCGGCGGTAATCAGCAGCGCGCCGCCCTGCTTGTGGACGGCGTCGGCGATGCGGCCGATGCCTTTGTCCACCGCCTCCAGCGCCTTGATTGCGGCCGGCAGCATGCCGGTGTGGCCGACCATGTCGGGGTTGGCGTAGTTCAGCACGATCAGGTCATATTGTCCGCCATCGATCGCCGCCACCGCCTTGTCGGTCAGCGATGCCGCTGCCATCTCCGGTTGCAGGTCGTAGGTCGCGACCTTGGGGGACGGGACCATGATGCGGTCCTCGCCGGGGAACAGGGTTTCCTGTCCGCCATTCAGAAAATAGGTGACGTGCGCGAATTTCTCCGTCTCTGCCATCCGAAGCTGAGTCTTGCCGGCCTCGGCCACCACTTCGCCCAGGACGTGCGGCAGGGAATCGGGGGCGAACAGCACGCCGAGGAAGGGCGCCAGCGCGTCGGAATAGCGGGTCATGCCGACGGCGGCGGCGAAATGCAGCGGGCGTTTGCGCGGGAACCCATCGAAAGCCGGGTCCAGCAGCGCCGCCAGGATTTCCCGCACCCGGTCGGCGCGGAAGTTGAAACACAAAATGCCGTCGCCGTCCCGCATGCCATCGTAGTCACCGATGACCGAGGGCGGGACGAACTCGTCGTGTTTGCCCGCCCCATAGGCGGCCTGGACGGCCTGGAGCGGGGTGTCGAAGCGATTGCCGACCGCGTCCGCCATGGCGGCATAGGCCTGCGAGACGCGGTCCCAGCGCTTGTCGCGGTCCATCACGAAGTAGCGGCCGATAACGGTGACGATGGGCACCTCGGGCGGCAGCGCGGCGCGCAGCCGGGCGAGGTCTTCTTCCGCCGATTGGGGCGGCGTGTCGCGGCCGTCGGTGAAGGCATGCAGCACGGTTTTGACGCCGGCCTTGTGCAGGTAGCCCGCCAGCGCCGCGGCGTGATCCTGGTGTGCATGCACGCCGCCCGGCGACACGAGGCCCATCAAGTGGCAGGTGCCGTTGGACTGGCGGAGTTTGGCCACCAGATCGGTGAAGGCCGGGAATCCGGCGATGCTGCCGTCGGCCACGGCGTCGCCGATCCGCACCAGTTCCTGCTTCACCACCCGCCCGGCGCCGATATTGAGGTGCCCGACCTCGGAATTGCCCATCTGTCCGTCCGGCAGACCGACATCGCGGCCGGAGGTATGCAGCAACGCATGCGGGCTGGTGGCCCACAAAGCGTTGAAGTTCGGCATCCTGGCGAGGCGGACGGCGTTGTCGGCAGTGGCCTCCCGCCAGCCGAAGCCGTCCAGGATCATCAGCATCACCGGTCGGATTGGCATCGGGACTCTGCTCCTGCCTGTCGTGCTGCGCCTATGCGTAGCGGCTGGCGCGGTGCCAAACAAGCACGACGTGGCGGGCGGCGGATGGGCTTCTTTGGCGGCGCCCAACAATCAGCGAGCCGGTGATGACACGGACGTCGATGCGTCATGGCGGGCGCCGGCCCACCCCGTCATGCTGCGCCATCGGACGCGCGACCCGTGCCCCGGCCGCGCGGCGGCGCAAAATTCTGAAAACAATCCTTGACGCGCCGAAGGAAACATGTCCTGATACGCCCATGCCCGACGCGACCAC
>Ga0302276_10000670_pt1 | contig 31397 bp, 29 predicted proteins | sample III_Bog_N2_3_FD_198768 | JGI IMG/M metagenome (GOLD analysis project Ga0302276, IMG submission 198768) | Peat permafrost microbial communities from Stordalen Mire near Abisko, Sweden - III_Bog_N2_3 | ecosystem: Environmental > Terrestrial > Soil > Wetlands > Peat | place: Sweden: Abisko...
TGCCCTCCAGGTCCTCCCGGCCGGCGCCGGCACGGGCTGTGACCTGGAGACCATGGAAGCAGTTCTGGAGATAGTGGGCCAGGGCGGCCGGGTCGTGGGCCGGGCCCAGTTCGCCCTCGGCCTGGGCACGGCGCAGGCGCCTTTCAAAGAGGCCGAAGACCTGTTTGAGGTTGGCGCTGACGCAGGCCCGGGTCGCGGGGTCGTCGGCGGCCCGCTCCATGGCCGCATGGGCCATGAGACAGGGCTGGCCGTCCGGTGAAAGCAGACGGTCCAGCGCCAGGCTGAAGATGGCGCCCAGGGCCCTGCGCAGCGGCAGCGGCCCTTCCAGCAGCTCGGCCATGGGCCGGACGGCAGCCTGGCGGTAGTGCTCCAGGCTGGCCAGATAGAGGGCCTGCTTGTCGCCGAACGTGTCGTAGAGGCTCTGCCGGTTGATGCCCAGCTGGTCCACCAGATCCTGGATGGAGGTGGCCTCGAAGCCCTTGGCCTGGAACAGCTCCATGGCCCGCTCCAGGGTCATCTCCTCGTCGAATGCCTTGCAGCGTGCCATGGCTAGAGTCTAGGGTTTTGGAACGATCAGTCAAGTAGGAATGTCCGGATCCTGAAAGGCCTCCTCGACGCCGCCGCCAGCCTCGGCAGGTTCCCGGAGCGGGGCCCCCACCCGAAGGAGCTGCTGGAGCTGGGGATCCGGGAGTTCCGCCAGGTGATCGTCCAGCCGCATCGCCTCATCTATCGGATCGCAGGGGACCAGGTCTTCCTGCTCCTGGTGGCCGATGGCCGACGCGATTTCCAGGGGCTTCTGGAACGACGGATCCTGAGGGACTGACGATCCCAGGATCGCACGAGGGGCCTATGGACCCGTGGCGGGAACGACCGGCGCGCCGACGATCTGCTCGAGGCGCTGCAGCAGCCAGCAGTACCCCACCCGTTCCTGCTCCAGGCGCAGGTTGCTGCGGATGCGATTGTGGCGCAGGGCATCGAAAAGATCCCGTTCCTCCCCTTCCAGCCGCGGCAGGTGGTGCACCACCTGGTCGAGCTCCTCATCCCAGAAGGCTTCATGGGCGAGCAGGGTTTCACGATCCATGAGACAGGACTCCACATGGCCGAAATGGAAGCGCAGCCGGTCCAGGATGGCAAAACCGTGGGTGTCGATGTCACCCCAGTAGTGGAGGGCGCAGTGCTTCAGCCAAACGGCCTTGGCCAAAGACTCCCAGCCATAGCCCGCGCCGAAAATCACGATGCCGCCCGGCACCTCGGGAAAGGCCAGGAAGTTGGTCTCGTTCTCGGTGATGAAGACATGCCGGGGATCGAGGTCCAGTTGCGCGAAACTGTCCGGATCCAGGGCGAGGTCGGGCCGGCGCGGTCCGGGAAGCAGGTGGATCCGATCGTCCAGCAGGCGGAATCGGATGTGGGTGGGCTTGGCCAGGAAACCGTAACGGGCGGAGAACTGGGCCGTGCCCCGGCATTCGGCCCGTACCGACTCGGGAGCCAGACCGAGATCGAACAGCTCGGCGAGGACGCCGCGATGGGCCTCGATGAACTTGCTGTGGACCCCCGGCACATCCACCTGGCGAAGGTACACGCCCGGACGGGGACTGCGCCGCAGCCACGCCACCACGCCCACCAGCAGCGGCCAGTCCCGCTCCAGTGCAAGGGCAGACAAGGGTCTCTTGGCCAGCCACGGCAGCAGTTCGGGCATGTCCCTCCGGGTGGCTGCCACCAGCGTGCCGAACCGCTCGGCGTCCCGGCGCCGGTTCAGCAGCTGCCACGCGTCCTCCAGCGAAGCCATCCAGGCCTGGTCCGGGAGCCGCTGCCGGCCATGCACCCGGTGCTGGACCTCGCGCCATTCCAGGCGGATTCCGGAGATCGATTCCAGCTGAGCGGCCCAGGCGCGGACGTCCTGGAACCGGTGGGTGAGTTCCGCACTGGTCGGTCCTTTCAGCGTGAGCCGCAGGGGGAACGGAGCGTCCCCGGTAACCAGCGGCCGCAGCAGTTCGCCGCGCGCCCAGAGCCTTGCCAGTTGCCCTTTCAGGTCCTCGGGCGTGGTCCAGCTCATGGGGGCCCCCCCGCCGCCATCAGCAAGGCCGTCCGCGCATCGTGCAGGCCCTTCTGCTCGCGGTATTCCTCGATGGTCAGGTTGCGCAGCCGCGAGGAGCGCCCGTCCTCGTTGTGGACGAAGCCCACGCTGGACACGAACGGCTCGATGACCTGGATCTTCTGCAGCGGCGTGACGATCAGGAACTGCAGGTTGAGCTGGCGGAACAGGGCGAGGCCGAAGCGCGCGGATTCGTCCGAACCGCGGCCGAAAGCCTCGTCGATGGCCACGAAATGGAACGAGCGGGAGCGCTCCGCGCCCCACTCCAGACCGAACTGATAGGCCAGGCTGGCGGCCAGGATGGTGTAGGCCAGTTTCTCCTTCTGGCCACCGGACTTCCCCCCCGAATCGGAATAGTGGTCATGCTCGGAGCCGTCCGCGTGCCAGCGCTCGCTGGCGGCGAACGTGAACCAGTTGCGCACATCGGTCACCTTGTCGGTCCAGCGCTGATCCAGCTCCGAGGTGCCTTCCCGGCCCCGGAACCGGTCGATGATGGCCTTCACCTGCATGAACTTGGCTTCCGAATAGGGGCCATCCTCCGGACCGCCCAGCACACCTTCGGTGCAGGCCCTGAGCTCCGCCTGGAAGTCCCGGACCTCCGGGTCCGGGCTGGCCTGGGACTCGAGCACGATGTAGCGCCCGGGGCTGTAGTCGATCTGGGCCAGGGACTGGTTGATCCGGCCGATCCGCTCCCGGATGGTTTCCCGCTCCCGGGACAATTGCCCGTTGAAGTTAGCTATTTCGTTGATGGTGTTGATGTTCAACTGTTCCTTGAAGCGCGCCACGAAGCGCGGCAGGTCGTCCTGGTCCAGCTGGTCCAGCAGACGCTGGTACTCGTGGGCGGCCTCCAGGCTGGCGTCGATCTCCGCCGTATCCTGCTTGAATTCCTCGTTGAAGGCCACCATCGCCTTGAGGATCTTCTCGGCGAGGCGCTCCAGCTTCTTCTGTTCCGCGTCGATCCGGCCCTGCAGCCAGGTCCGGAGCTCCTGTTCCCGATGGTCGCAGGACTCCACGGACAGGACATGCTGGCCCAGGGCCTCGGCGCACCATTCTTCCAGCCGGGGAGCCAAGGCGGGGTCCCCGGACGCGGCTTCGAGCGTGGCCAGGGTTTCCGCTTTCTGGCTGCTGCTGTCGCTCAGCCGCTGTTCCAGCCTGGAGCGCTTGTCCCGGGCTTCCGCCAGCTCCCGCTCGCCCTGGTCCTGCGCCTGGACCGCCTCCTTCAACCTTGCCTCGAGCTGGCGCAGCACATCCGAGGCCTCCGCCAGGCAGCGGCGCTCGTCCACCCTGGCCTCGACCTCCCGGGCCACGCTGCCCCAGTCCAGCTCCTGGAAATCGACGAATTCGTCCAGCCGAGCCAGGATCCGCAGCCGGTCCGCCAGCTGGGTCTGTTCGGCCTTGAGCCGCTGGTAGTCCTCGCCCACCTGGCACATGCGCTGGTTCAAGTGCTTGAGCTTGGTTTCCAGGGCCGCGATCTTGGCCGTGTTGCTCCAGCCGAGCACGTAGCGGCTGCGGTCGTCGATCCGGTGCCGGTCATCCTTTTCGTGGCGGCCGGTGGGATCCTTGATCTGCCCGGTCCAGCAGTTCGGTCAGCTCCTCCTGCCTGCGGCTGGACATGAGGAACTCCCAGAAGGCCTGGAAGCTCTTGCCCTGGTCCGAACGGCCGATGGCGTCCCGTTCGCCCATGATCTCCTCCAGCAGCGCCCCCTTGGAACCGTCCCACAGGGCGATGCGTTCCCGCACCGTGCGGTCCAGCTTGCGGAAGTTCTGTTCCACTTCCCGGAAATCGGCCAGCAGCTCCCGCGCCGTCTGCACGAACTGCTGGAACCGGTCCTTGACCGCGGTGTCGTCCAGGACGGGCACGTCGCCGGCTTCCACCCGGGCGATCTCCAGGTCCAGGGCGTCGCGGCGCTTGTGCAGCTCGGCCGCGCGCAGGGCGGGGTCGGCTTCGCTGCCTTCGGTGATCTGCCGGAGCAGCTCGAACAACGTGAGCAGGCGGGATTCGGTGCCCACGAAGCTGCGCTCGGCCAGCTGGCCCAGCCAGCCGATGGCCTTCTCGGCGGAGGCGGTGAGGTCGAACTGCGGTTCATCGGATCCGGGCCGGTAGTACTTGCGCAGCCAGCCCCTGTCGGCTCCGGCCCAGTCGTTCAGGTAGTCCATGGCCTGCCGGGGAAAGGCGTCCTCGCCCAAGGTCTGACGCAGGGCGAACAGGTCATCCTCCAGCGCCTCGGCCAGATCCAGGGCGCCCATGGCCCGGGCGTTGGGAGCGATGAACACCCGATGCAGGAAACTGGCCACCAGCGGGGCGTGATCGGAGCGCAGCATCCGCCAGGCCGGATGGCGGCTGCGCAGGGCGTCGAGGGTGGCGTAATCGAAGGTCATGGACGGGGAGGGGTCGCAAAAGACAGCTGGAACCATGATGGCCGTTAAGCGGGGCGGGTTCACCGAAAATCCCCGGCGTCCTTCCTTGCCGAACCGAAGGTCCGCCTCCAGCGTCGCCAACCGCTGATCCTCAGCCCAGAGGGTTCAGGAGAACCAATTGCCTCAAGATCGTCGCCATGGTCTTCTGCGGCACTTTGGCTTGGATGGCGAATTCATCGAATGCCTTGACCGCAGCCAGGACGTTCCCCAGAAGGATGTCCGGCCTCCGGACGCCAAACCGGTCCGCCACGGTTTGGAGGTCTTCCCGGGTGATGCCGTCGAATTTCCGGTTCACACTCATCTGGTGCTGGCTCACCCACGGGCTGCGGGACTTGTAGGCGAAGGCCACATCATAGGCGGGCGCGAGGGTCCATACCCCGCCTTGCTTCAGGATGAAGCTGAGGTTCTTGGTGTGGTCATCGCAGTTCCGGGCCATGACGTTGAACGCCATGCGCAGGAACATCTGGTCGACGCCATCGGGACCCATTCCGAGCCTATGGATGCAGGCAAAGGCCTGCTCATAGGCATGGACTCGCGCCTGCTTGAAGGCCAGGTGTTCCATGGCGCAAAGCGTCTGGATATGGTGTTTTAAGTTACCATCACGGTCAAAGCGCCGGGTCATGAAGTGGGCCCGGCCGTTCTCCTCCAGAAGCCGGCAGTCGGACATTTCGAGCCCTGCGGCCCGGGCCATCAAGTGGTAGGCATATTCAATGCGGCCGTAGCCCTTGCTGGAGCCGAGAGCCTCGTCCTCGATCCCGTCCAGCTTGAGGAGCCAGTGCTCGAATCCAGGCCCGACCTCGAATTGGCCGCTGCGGATCTCCCGGGTTCTCGGATTCCAGGCGATGACCGCCTTGGCCCGCGCACCGCCAGCTGAAGTCCCCACGCGGATCAGATCAGCGAGAGCCGACTTGGCCTGCTGGTCGGTCGAGAGTTCCCCCTGCACAGCCTGCCGGGCAGCTTCCACCAGGGCCTGCATGCCCAGAGTCTCATTCTTGTCCCTGCGGCTTCCCAGCACCGGCTGGAATTCCAGTGCGCCCATGCCACGCTTTCCCATGTAGGCCAAACGATCCAGGGTCGAGACCGACTCCAGAGCCATGCCCCGCTGGGTCATGTAGGCGTTGATCAGGGCGTTGCCGAAATGGTCCGGCATGGCATCCGCAAGCATCCCTGGCAGCCGGTGGAAGGTCTCCTCGTCCAGGTTCGTGAAAAGGAAGGCCTGCGGGTCTCGGACGGGCATCATTCGCGGCGCGAGTTCGATGCCCTTCTGGGCCCATGTCGGGTCGTACTGGAAGGCGTAGAAGTTGCGCTGCGGGTCCAGGACGACGGCCCCAACCAGGCTGCCCCAGGCCCGGACCTTGATCAATTCAATGCTCATTCCTTGGGCCTCTTCTTGACGACCCGCTGGGGTAGCCTTCCGGCTTTCATCATGGCGATGGGGCTGATGGTCGGCGTGGGCGCCAGCCCATCGAGCCCGGCGAGGGAATCCAGGGCCTTGAGGACGCGCAGCAAAGTCTCGACCGTGGAACCTTTCCCCTGCTCAAGCACGATCAGGGTTCTTGGGGAGATCCCGGCCCTAGCCGCAAGTTCTTTTTGGTCCAGCATTTTACGAATTCGGAGATGGCGCAGCCTGGAGCCAAGCTCGGCGGCCAACTCCTGAGGGGTCATGAATTCGAATGCCATAAAGCGATGATCTCTTACTATTGATGGCGGGTTTACCACCCAAGGTGAACAAACCTTCACATAGACAAGAGTGGTTCAGCAGAAGCGAATGTCAAGCAATTTGCAAAATTCTTCACATTGTAGCCAATCTTGGCTTCAATGTGAAGAATTCGTCACCCGGAAAGCCTGATATGTCCGTGGGGGCTGCCACGCATGCGTGCGATCCCCACACCCCCACTTCATGCCCGGGCGGAGCCCGGACAGGAAGTCTAGTGGTCCTCTCCCAGATAGGCCTTGCGCACGCCGTCATCCGCCAGGAGCTTCTTGCCTTCGCCCGCCAGGGTGATACGGCCGGTCTCCAGCACGTAGCCGTAGTGGGCCGCTTCCAGGGCGGCCTTGGCATTCTGCTCCACCAGGAGGATCGTGGTCCCCTCGGCATTGATCTCCTTGATGATGTTGAAGATCATCTTCACCACGATGGGGGCGAGGCCCAGGGACGGTTCGTCCATCATGAGGAGCTTGGGCCGGGTCATCATGGCGCGACCGACCGCGAGCATCTGCTGCTCGCCGCCCGAGAGGGTGCCTGCCTTCTGCTTCACCCGATCCTTGAGCCGGGGAAAGAGCGAGAAGATGCGCTGGCGATCGGATTCGACGGCCGCCTTGTCGTTGCGCGCATAGGCGCCCAGGGACAGGTTCTCGTCCACCGTCAGGTTGGCGAAGACCCGCCGGCCTTCCGGCACCAGCACGATGCCCGATTTGACGATGTCCTTGGTTTCCATGCCGCCCAGAGGCTCGCCGTTCCAGGTGATGCTGCCTGCGCTCGCCTTCACCAGCCCGACGATGGACTTCAGGGTCGTGCTCTTGCCCGCGCCATTCGCCCCGATCAGGGTCACGATCTTGCCCTCGGGCACCTCCAGGGAGACCCCCTGAAGGGCGTGAATGCCGCCGTAATGGACGGAGAGATCATCGATCTTGAGCATCAGTCCACCCCCAGGTACGCTTCGATGACTTTCGGGTCACGGCGGATCTCTTCGGGATTGCCGTGCGCGATGGTCACCCCGTAGTCGAGCACATACATGCGCGAGCACACCCCCATGACGACCTGCATGTGGTGCTCGATGAGCAGGATGGACAGGTCGAAGCGTTCGCGGATCTGGTGGATGAAGCCCATGAGATCGATCGACTCCTGGGGGTTCATGCCGGCGGCGGGCTCGTCGAGGAGGAGCAGGCTGGGCCGGGACGCCAGGGCGCGGGCGATCTCGAGCCGGCGCTGCTTGCCGTAGGGCAGGCTCGTGGCCTGTTCGTTGGCCAGTTCCGCCAGTCCCGTGTCCGCCAGGAGTTCCATGGCGAAGTCGCGGGCCTCCTTCGCGTTTCTCCGGTAGCCCGGCGTGCCCAGCACGGAGTTGATCCAGTTGGCTTTCTCTCGAACCGTGCTGCCGACCAGGACATTCTCGAGCACGCTCATCGTGGAGAACAGCCGGATGTTCTGGAAGGTCCTGGCGATGCCGGCCTCCGTGATGGCGTGCGACGGCTTGCCGGTGATGTCCTTGCCCTGGAAGACGATGCTGCCTTCGGTAGGTTCGTAGACGCCGGTGATCATATTGAAGGCCGTGGTCTTGCCTGCGCCGTTCGGTCCGATCAGGCCCACGATCTCGCTGTTGTCGATCTCCAGGTTCAGTCCGGAAACGGCCAGCAGTCCGCCGAAGCGCATGCTGACATCGCTGGTGACGAGCTTCATGCCAGGCCTCCCTTCTTGCGGCGCGGCAGCAGCCCCGCCTTGGCCAGGCGTTCCCAGCTCAGTTCCCGGTCACCCATGAGCCCACGCTGCCGGAAGATCACGACGATCATGAGCAGGGCGGAAAACACGACCATCCGAAGTCCCGGCAGGCCGTCCGTCTTCAGGAAGAAGAAATGGAGCGGTTCGTCCAGGAAGCGCATGGCCTCCATGAGCACCGTGACCCCGATGGAGGCGATGACGGAACCCGTAATCGAGCCATTGCCGCCCAGGACGACGATCAGCAGAATGTTGAAAGTCAGCATGAAGCTGAACATCTTGGGGTCGATCGTGGTGATCATATGGCCCAGCATGGCGCCGCCCACGCCCGCCATGAAGCTGGAGATCGTGAAGGATGCGACCTTGACCCGGAAGACGTTCACGCCCATTGCTTCCGCCGCGATCTCGTCGTCGCGCACCGCCTTGAGCTGGCGGCCATAGCTCGACCGGACCAGGCGGGACATGAAGAAGATGGTGAGGAGCGCCACCCCCCAGACGGCCCAGGTAGTGGAATACTTCGGGATGTCCTTCAGTCCCTGGGCGCCGTTGGTCCACCCCTGGAGGTTGGTGATGACCACGCGGATGATCTCGGCGAAGCCGAGGGTGGCGATCGCCAGGTAATCGTCCTTCAGCCTGAGCACCGGCAGGCCGATGATCAGACCGGCAATGGCCGCGCAGACGCCGCCGGCGATCAGCGCGACGCCGAAGGGCACGGTCAGGTTCTGCAGCCAGGGGCTCAGGGGTTCCAGGAAAAAGTTCATTTCCTTGACATCGGGGCTCATGGTCAGGATGGCGCTCACGTAGGCGCCCACCGCCATGAACCCGGCGCAGCCCAGGGAGAACAGGCCCGTGAAGCCGTTGACCAGGTTGAGCGAAAGGGCCAGGACGATATAGATGGCCGAAAGGTTGAGGATGCGCATGGCGTAGTTGCCCAGGGTGTGATCCGCCGTCCCGAGGAGCAGGACGAATACCGCCAGGGCGATCAGGGTGAGCGTCGTGTCGCGTGTCTTCATGGCATCACACCTTGACTGTCAGTCGCTTGCCCAGGAGCCCTGCGGGCTTGAGCAGAAGGACCAGGATGAGGAGGACGAAGGAGAAGGCGTCCCGGTACCCCGTGAGCTGAGGCAGAAAAGCCGCGACCATGATCTCGATGAAGCCCAGCAGGAACCCCCCCAGCACGGCGCCGCCGATATCGCCGATGCCGCCGATGACCGCCGCGATGAAGCACTTGAGGCCGGGCATGATGCCCATCAGGGGATTGAGCTGCGGGTACTTCGCCGCCCACATGATGCCACCCAGGCCGGCCAGGGCGGAGCCAATGCCGAAGGTGATCGAAATGACCCAGTTGACGTCGATCGCCATCAGGCGGGCGGCTTCCACATCGGTGGACACGGCGCGCATGGCCATCCCGGTCTTGGTCTTGTGCACCACGAAGAGCAGCACCACGAGCATGATGGCCGTGATCACCGGGATGACCAGGCTGACGGAGAGCACCGATACCGAGCCGAAGCTGACGACCGTGTCGAGCAGGTGGATGGACGGGAAGCTCTTCGGCCGGCCGGAGAACAGGACCACGCACAGGTTCTCGATGAGGAAGGAGGCGCCGATGGCGCTGATCATGAGCGAGATGCGCGGCGAATCCCGCAAGGGGCGGTAGGCCACCCGCTCCAGGGCCATCCCGAACAGCGCGGACAAGGCGATGGCGACCAGGAGGGCCACCCACCATGGCATGAACGCCGAGCCGATCAGGTAGAAGGCGAAATAGCCCCCGAGCATGAAGATATCGCCGTGGGCGAAGTTGATGAGGCGCAGGATTCCGTAGACCATCGTGTAGCCGATGGCGATGAGGGAATACAAGCTTCCGAGACTTGCAGCGTTGGCCAGTTGCTGCAGAAAGGTGGCGAGATCCATAGGGTGGTCCTTCGCAGGAAGAATGAAAAACGCTTGAAGTTCACGTCTCCGCAGCAATCAAGGCGATCGGTCCAGGCAGTGCATGGGGGCCGCCACGGCTGCACCGGCGCGGCAGACGTGGTGTCCAGGCTTGGCCTGGACACCACGTGGGGGAGCCTGAGGGAAGGCCAGGCAGGCTTGCCATCAGAGCGAGCAAAGCTGGCGAACCATCAGCCTCAGGGATTGACCGTGGTCTTGAATACGAACTTGCCGCCCTTCACTTCCTTGATGACCGCGCTCTTGACCGGGTCATTGCTGCCGGCGGCGAACGTGACGTAGCCGGAGGCGCCGGGGAACTTCTTGGTCGCGGCGATGGCGTCGCGGATCTTGCCCGGCTCGATGGTGCCGGCGCGCTTGATGGCATCCAGGGCGAGCAGGTAGCCGTCGAAGCCCAGGACCGCAGTGCCGGAGGGCTGCTTGCCGTACTTCTTCTGGTACGCGCCCACGAAGGTCTTGGAGTTGGGGGTCAGGGCCGCGTCATTGTCGAAGAAGGTGGACAGGACCGAGCCCTCGACGGCGGCCTTGCCGACGTTGATGAACTCCGCGATCTCCCAGGTGTCGCCGCCCAGGAAGGGGGTCTTGATGCCGAGTTCGCGGGCCTGCTTGATGATCAGGGCGCTTTCCGTGTAGTTGCCGGGCGCGAAAATGACATCGGCCTTGAGGCTCTTGATCTGGGTGAGCTGCGCGGAGAAGTCCTGGTCGCCGGTGTTGTAGTTGAGGGTGGCGACGATGGCGGCCTTGTCGCCGGTGAGCTTCACGAAGGAATCGCTGAAGAACTTGGCCAGGCCCACGGAGTAGTCGTTGGACACTTCGCGGATGAGGACCGCCTTCTTGGCCCCGAGATTCTTGTGCGCGTAGGTGGCCATGACCGTTCCCTGGAACGGATCGATGAAGCAGACGCGGAAGTAGAAGGGGTTGCCCTTGGTGACCAGGGGATTCGTGCAGGACAGGCCGATGGCCGGAATCTTGGCCGCCATGAAGATGGGACCGGCGGCCATGGACAGCCCGGAGCCCCAGGAACCCAGGATGACATTCACCTTGTCGCGGTCGACCAGGGACTGGCCGGCGTTGGCCGCTTCGACCTTGTCCGACTTGTTGTCGGCGATCGCGAGCACCACCTTGTAGGTCTTGCCGCCGGCCTTGACCGTCGGGTACAGGCCCTGGGCCAGGCGGATGCCGTCCAGCTCTTCGGCACCACCGGCCGCGTTCGCGCCCGTGAGGGGTTCGAAGACGCCGACCTTGACGACGTCCTCGGCAAAGGCGGTGCAGGCGCAAAGGCCGAGCGCGGCCGCAGTCAAAACAGGCAAATGACGTCTCTTCATCGATACCTCCAGTTGAGTTGCACTTCCAGGGAAGTGTCTGGGTTACGTATTGCAAGACGATTCAGCTGGCCACCACCATCCGGCCGTCAGTCGGGCCCGCCCGCGGCAGGCGAGCGCCCGTGTCGGCTCCTCGACGCTGGCCAAATCCGTCCGGCCCGAAACCTTCGGTGTCTTTAGCACACCAAACGGTGCGGTCGAGTCCTGGAACCGACCCGGCACTTCGAGTCCTGTCTCCATCGGGATCAGGGTCCACAATCCAATCAAAGAGCATCCCTGCAGGGTATCAAAAATAACCGGGCAGGCCCACCGGCTTCTTCAGCATGTGAGCAACAGCACTTCACGGAGAGGCAGACGGGGATGGCCGCGGCGAATTAGATGCCATGAACCTGATGTTGCCGCCAATCGGCGGGATAACTTTTCGTTCTGGCGGGTAAATTACCTGGTTTTGCCTCGGTCGCCTGATCCCATGGGCAACGCATGACCCATTTGTGAATCGACGCCTGGCGTATTTTCCGGGAAACCCGAGCAGGGCCGCTGGACAGTATTCCTGCAGGATGGCCGCGGAACCAGGATCGCTTCCCGGAGGCTTTCATGCGAGCACATGGGCACCACCTTGGGGATCTCAGGGGCCCGATGTTGGCGCAAGCCCTCGATCTGTGAAGTACCCTTTCGCGGGATCGTGATCGAGCCTCGGATCCCTATCCGTTCCGATGTATTCATCGAGAAAATCCAGGAAAATCTGGACCTTTGGCGCAAGGAACGCGGAGTTGTGGAAAAGTGCGCATAGAGTAATCGGTTCAGTGCTCCACGAAGGCAGAATGGGCACCAGGCAGTTGCGAACGTCTGCGCGTTTGGCTAACCAAAGCGGCAGAATGGCGATGCCGAACCCGCTGATCGCCAACTTCAGATCAACAACTGGGTCACTTGAAATAACTCGGAAAATAATGGGAGGAGTCACCATTTCTTGGCCCCTGCTCAACTTCCAGACTCCGGAACCGACGCAGTTGTATGCAACCAGGTCTTCCGGAGTCGCTGGGAGACCTGACACTTGGATATAGCTGGGGCTGGCAAAAAGCCCGCGAACAGAGCCCGGATATGTTCGCATGCGGCGGAGAGAATCCTTTGGCGCCCGCAATTTGAAGAACACGTCCACGTCTTCTCGGGGCTCCTGATCCCAACTCGACGAGTAGGGTTCAATTTCAATGCGCAAATCTTGGTAACGATCAATAAATTTTTTCATAATAGGTGCGAAGATATCGCGCGCCATGGTTACCGGGCAAGCCACTTTGATGAGCCCACTTGGTCGCGAACGACCACCTTCAAGCAAATCGCTACCATCTTTAAGGATCTGCAACGCGCGCATACATGATGGAAGGTATTCTCTTCCCGGGTCAGTCAAGACAAGACCTCTTGGGCTTCTCTGCACCAGGAGGATGCCAAGGTGGCGTTCCAGTCGAGTCAATGCCCGTGCCACCGTAGAAGTAGGAACCCGTAACACCTTTGCTGCGGCCGTCATCGAACTCGCCTGCGCGACCGTAACAAACTTTCGGACATCGTTGAGATCGAGGTCATCCATCGGTGCCTTCATTCCTCAGCCTGCCCAGGGTAGCGATGGGACCAGTCTGCGCGCGGTTTCATGACATTGTGCGATACCCGGACCCGTCGGTCCTGGCGGAGCCTACCACAGAATTGCCGGGATGCAATTCCGTATTGCGCCAAAGGGCATGGCAAACACGAATTGTCGACTTATACATATGATGCTGCAGGAGGCAGCTTGGAATATTTCGGCCAATAGCCCAATAGATGGATACGAAAGAGAGCAAGGAGGAAATTGATGTCACCTGCCCTACCAATAATCCCGCCGGACAACCCCAAACGCGGTCTCACGCTGGTGGAGCCCGACCAGCTCCCTCACATCGGTCTGGTCGGCGATACCTACACCATCACCGTGACCGGCGAAGATACCAATGGTCGCTTCTGCGTGATTGATATGCACATCCCGCCAGGAGGCGGACCGCCACCCCATCGGCACGATTTCGAGGAGACCTTCATTCTACTTGAAGGAGAGATGGAAGTGACCTTCCGGGGTCGGAAGTCGACAGTGCGCACTGGCGACACAGTGAACATTCCTGCCAATGCCCCGCATCAGTTTCATAATGTCTCCGCCAGGCCGGTACGAGCACTCTGTATTTGCTCTCCTGCTGGACAGGAAAAGTTCTTTATGGAGGTCGGGGTAATCGTCGCCACACGTACGACGCCCCCACCCAGGCTTGGCGAAATAGAACAGGCCGTCTTTATGGAGAAAGTGAAGGCGCTTGCACCCAAGTACCGAACGGAACTGCTCAGAGAGGCCTAGCTCCCAAGAAAGAGGGAAATCATGACAAGTTCAACCTCAACCATCCTAGCTGTCGGCGCTGCAGGCAAGTTCGCAGGTCTCGTGGTCCCGGCGCTAGCAGAGCGAGGTGTAAAGGTTCGCGGGCTGGTTCGGGACGCAAGACAAGGCGAAGCCGTGCGCATACGTGGCGCGGCAGAGATCGCGGTAGGCGACCTGCGTGACGGAGCAAGTCTTGACGCGGCCTTGAAGGACGTTGATGCCGTTTTCTATATTCCGCCAGCATTTTTGCCCGACGAGGCTGAGATTGGTAAAGGCATGGTCGATGCGGCCAAACGGGCCGGTGTGCGCAGGTTTGTCTTCTCGTCCGTCATCCATCCCATTCTAAGTACACTCGGGAACCATGCTGGAAAAGCGCCGGTCGAAGAAGCTCTCCTCACCTCAGGCATGGAGTACACCTTCCTGCATCCAACCGTTTTTTTCCAAAACTTCACTGAAGCCTGGCCCAGAATCGTAGAAACCGGAACCCTGGCCGAACCCTGGTCTGTGGATACCCGGTTCTCCCGCGTTGATTATCGTGACGTCGCCGAAGCCGCAGCCATTGCGCTGACAGAAGACCGCCTTCTCTACGGCACCTTCGAACTATGCGCTGAGGGACGGCTCAACCGCAGGGAGGTTGCTGCGGTCATCGGCGAGGTGCTGGGCCGAGCGATTAAGGCGGAAAGAATGGATCCAAAGGTGGCCTCCGCGGGTGCTGGACCTGGCGCTCCTGCGTTGGAGAAGATGTTTGATTGGTACGACAAGCACGGCCTTATGGGAAGCGATCTCACCTTGCGCGCCATCCTCGGTCGAGAGCCGCGAACCCTGCGCGCCTTCTTCGAAGCGCTGAACGCCTGAGGCGCGGGCGAGCATTGACCCTCGGCGTCGAGACCGCCCTTGGCTAGAAACCGACTCGCGACCTCATTCCAGCATCGCGAGGCAGCGTGCGAGCGCGAGGTCGACCCCAAGCGCATGAGCCGCTTCGATGACGAGTCCGTTGTCTTTTCGGCCGATAGCAGTGCCCGCTGGTCGGGTCGCATTCGGCTCATCAGCCAGACGCCGCACATAGCCGGCCAGGACCCGCGGCATCATCTCGTCCATCAGCGCTGCCTTCGCGTCCTTCGCGCCGATGCCGCCGGCGCGAAGGAAGCTGAAAACCTCAGCCAGTAGTTCGCCCATCGTCAGGATCATGTGATTCCCGATCAACTTGACCAACAGCGCCTGCTCCGGCTCCGGGCCGATCCAGCGCGTTTCGCCGGACGAGGAGAGGATCGCATCCACAGCGCGGAACGTCTCCTCGGGGCCCGAGCACATGATCGCGAGTTCGCCCCTGGCGGCCGCCTCGGGCCTACCGAACACGGGAGCCGCGAGGAACCTCTGGCCGCGCGCCGAATGTGCTTCGTAAAGCTCACGCGCGAGGCGCGGCGAGATCGTCTCCATCGCGACGTGGACGGCCCCGGGTGCCATGGCCTCGACCAGGCCGGCGGATCCGAACGCTATGTCGCGCAAAGCCTCGTCATCGAACACGACCGAGATCACCACCTCAGCCTCTCCCAATTCGGTGAGCGCCCCCGCCACGCGGCCACCGCGCCTGGCAAACTCCTCCAGGCTTCCAAGCCGCCGCGCCCAGCCGATCATCGATCGCCCCGAAGCGAGCACGTGTCCCGCCACTGCGCCTCCAATCCTGCCCAGCCCGACTATACCCACCAGCCTATCGTGCGTCGTCATGGAACCACACCCTCCGCCGTCGGTCGACCGGGCTGCATACTGATCACGATCTTGCCGAAGTGGGCTCCGCTGCGCAGGCGCTCGAGCGCCTGCGGCGCCTGGTCGAACGCGATGGTACGGTCGACAATGGGGTGAAGCGCGTGCTTCGCCAAGAAGCCATTCATGGCGGAGAAGTGCTCCGTCGAACCGACCGTGACCCCCACGATGCTGGCGTTCGCCCACATCAGGCGCCGCAAGTTCGGCCTGGGCTCGAAACCCGAGAGCACGCCGACCTGGATGATCGTCCCATCTGCGGCCACGGAACGCACCGAGCGGTCGAAGGTATCAGGGCCGCCGAGTTCCAGGATATGGCTCGCGCCGCGGCCTGCCGTTGCGTCCATCACGGCGGCGTCCCAGTCCGGCCGCTCGCGATAGTTGATGAGCACCGACGCGCCCATGGCCTTCGCTCTCGCCAGCTTTTCGTCCGAGGAGGAGAGCACGATCACCTCGGCCTCCAGCGCCACGGCGAACTGCAGCCCGAACAGCGCCACACCGCCCGTGCCCTGGACCAGGAGCGTGTCACCGGCCTTGAGGCCAGCGCGCGCGACCAGGCCGTTCCAGGCGGTCACGGCCGCGCAGGGCAGGCAAGCCGCCTCCGTGAAGGAGAGGTGCTCCGGGATGTCGACCACGGCCGCCTCCGGCAGCACGACGTATTCCGCCAGCACGCCATCCGTCGCGGCCCCACCTAGGCTGGAGGTCGCGTATGCCGTGCGGAAGGGGCCGGCGATCCAGTCGCGGAAGAAGGACATCGCCACCCGTGAGCCGACCGCCCAGCGCCGCGCTCCCGGTCCGGCCGCCTCGACCACGCCCGCCCCATCCGAGAGGGGGATGCGGTCCTGCATTTCACCACGACCCGCCGCTGCAAGCATCAGCAGGTCGCGGTAGTTGACGCTCGCCGCGGCCAGGCGGATGCGGACCTCGCCTGGACCCGGCTCGGGCATGTTCGCCTCGCCGAGGGTGATGGCGCTCGCGCCCGCAGCGTTCGTGAAATGGTAGGCCTTCATGTCACGGCTCCCGTCTACCTGCAGCATAGGCAATGGGCGCGGGTCGGTAAGGCGTCCACGCATCCTATGACCACCAACACCAGGGATGCGGGTGGCGACGCGGCCAGCGGCGCAGCGTACGCCTCGGGCTCGCCCCAGGCCGCCGAGTACCGTGCGAACCTTTCGGTCTGGATGGGTCGGGACCTAGTCCGAACTGTCACCTTTCGCCTGCACGGCGTAGCTCACGCCATGCTCCGGAGGCGCTTCTTTCAGCGGCATGAACACGACCAGGCGCTGACTCTGGTTCTCCGAAAGGGTGAGCACGCTATAGGTATATTCGATCGCTTGGCCATCTTTCGACCAGAAGGTCTTTACGCCGTCGCCAGTCGAATGGACGAACGGGCTGGCCCACCATAGCCGGAACTCCGGGCTGGCCGCCCGCAACTCGCTCACCAAGTCAGCGAAGGAGCGCTCGTTCCTGTGGCGCCAGAAATCCATCCTGAACTTCTCCAGACTCACCCGGGCGTCCGCCTCCCAATCGACGTGCAGCGCCCGCAGGGTGGGCGAGGTAAACAGGAAGCGGATCATATTCGGCTGGCGATCCTGTGCGCTCGCGAGGTCGGAGAAGAGGTCTGCGGCAGCGGTGTTCCAGGCGAGCACATCCCATCGCCGATTAGCGATGTAGGCCGCATCCGCCATCCTGCCGAGCAATGTTGCTGAAGACTGCGAGACCCTGCCGCCATCGAAGCCGACGTTCGGCGGTGGGCGGTTGTGGGCGAGCGCGAAAAGGTGCTCTCGTTCGGCTGGCGAAAGGGCCAGCGCGGTATGCAACCGCTCCAAGACCTCGCTCGACACATTGACGTCGCGTCCCTGCTCAAGCCAGGTGTACCAGGCGACCCCCACGCCGGCGAGTTGTGCCACTTCTTCCCGCCGCAGGCCGGACACCCGCCGCTGACCAACGGATGAAATGCCGACAGAGCCTGGCTTGGTTCGGGATCGCATGGCCCGAAGGAACGCACCCAAGGCGGCGCTGGCCAGGCTGGGTGGGTGAATGCGCGCACTCTTGGTCGTCGTGCTCATCGCTCTTCAGGCATTCTTTCGCTCACGGGGCGGTCAGGCTCAGTGGAATGCAGTTTCGCTGCATCTATGGATTGGGTCAAGGGCGATCAGGTGGAGGATGGGGGTGGAGTGACCAGCATCTGCTTTGAAGACACTCCGGACGCCGAAGGTGAAGCGGGATCCCAGCAAAATGTTCGCAGGCCCCTGATATGACTGCGGGGGGACCGCCCGGTCGCTGCGCTCCCTCTGCGTCCCCCCACACCCCCACTTCATGGCCGGGCAAAGCCCGGACATGAAGTCTATGACCGGCGCGTCAGCGAAACACCGCAAACGACTCATGGATATCGCGAGCCAACGCTGCGGGTTGTTCCAGGGCGGCGAAGTGGCCACCTATTGGCATTTCTGTCCATCTGACCACCTCGAATGCGCGTTCAACCCACTCACGCGGTGGGCTGACGATTTCCTTCGGAAACCTCGCGAAACAGAGGGGAGGGGTGATTTTTTCGCCCGAGTCGAACCGAAGGGGCTGAGCTACGTTCTCCTTGTATATGCGAAGTGTCGAAGCAGTATTGCCAGAAAACCAATAAACGGAAATATTGGTCAACAGCTCATCGATATCGAATCGTTTCAAAAGGTCATCGGCACCGTCGCTCCACGCAAAGAACTTTTCCAGTATCCATGCTGCCAAGCCGCAGGGGGAATCGACCAGGGAGTATGCAAGTGTCTGCGGCTTCGTACTTTGAATGTGACTATAGCCTCCTTCGCTTGCCAGCCACTGGCTTCGTCGAAGCAACCACTCGGATTCATCTTTAGAAAGCGGCCGATCACAGTCACTCAGTGAAGGCTGGTAACTTCCCGGTATGAAATTTAGATGCAGCGCCCGCACAGCATCCGGATACGAGCGCGCGAGCCAGGAACTAACGCCAGCGCCAATGTCCCCGCCCTGGGCGAAGTATCTCGGGTAGCCCAACTCTGCCATCAACTTGTGCCAAATCGAGGCGACGACTTTGCTATTGGTTCCTGGAGTGCTTGGTGCCTGCGAAAACCCGAAGCCGGGCAAGGACGGTACGATGACGTCGAATGACCGGAAACCAGGTAGGCCGTGACTCTCGGGGTCCGTCAGCATTGGAATGATCTTGTACATCTCGACGAACGAACCTGGCCAACCGTGCGTCAGGATGAGTGGATCCGAATCAGCGTCAGCCCCTTTGGCATGCACGTAATGAACGATTCGGCCGTCCAACTCGATCTGAAACTGAGGCAACTGATTGAGGTTGCGCTCTGCTTTTCTCCAGTCGAAACGATCACGCCAATGTTCCACGATGGCCTTTACAAGCGTCAGCGGTGTTCCATTTTCCCAGGAGCCCTCTCCAATCTCGTCTGGCCACCTGGTCGATGAAAGGCGAAGTTTGAGATCGGACCATGCGGCGTCGGGGACCTCGATCGTAAAAGAGACCCTTGTCATGAATTCACCTGAGCTCTCCCTTCGTGAGGGGTACCCTCAAGGCACCTGACAGGGATCACAGCATAAAAAGGCAATTTAGGCACGCTAATAGTTGGAGGTACCCCAAGTCTGTCGTTTACGACAGACTTGGGTGTGCCGTGAAGGAAAAGTTGTCCGGGGCAGGAACCATAAGCTGTCCGTTCGAGGGCGGAATCAGCCTCAATTGCGGGGGAAATCCAACCAGTCTGGAGCCCTAACGGAACCATATCTTGTCCGGTCGTGCAATTCAGGAACCATAAGTTGACCGGCCGTGCATTGTCTTCACAACATCTTTCATTGCATCAAATCGGACTCGACATGCTCACCCTCAACGCTCAAGCATCTGGCCCGGAACTTCCGAAAGTTAAGAGGGGCAATCCAGCGATTTCCCGCCAAGGCGGCGCTCACCCCTCCACGAACGCTATCGGTCTCATGACTTCCTCGGGGATCCGCTGATCCTCATCCCAGAGGGCTTCAATATACTCGCAGAGGTCCGGTTCCAGCCCACCCAGCAGTTCGCAGACCGGAACCGGGCAGGACAGGTTCTCCTGATCGGCAGGCCAGCCGAGGGGATATCCCATACCCCCGGCACGCCGAATCATAGCCCGGTAGATGGTCTGTGCCGGTTCGACCCGGAGGCCGACCGTGGCAGCCACAACCTGGGCTCGCCGGAGAATGCTCATCCCAGTCTTGTCCAGGTCTCCCACGTAGAGGATCTCAGTGATCCCGGGCAGCAGCAGCTTGACCGACCGGATCGAGTCCGCCACCTCGTTGCCCTTGCCGTAGGCCACTGCGCCGAAGGTGCCGGGCCGCGGGGACAAGCCCTCCAGGGCGGCATAGAAGGGCTCCAGGTTCTCAATGATCAGCAAGCGATGACCTGGGCCGATGCGGACCGAGCAGAGTGGCAGCGGGTATTCGACGACGTTCAGGATCTTGGAGTCCAGCCCACCGATCACGTCCGTCCGCAGCAGCTTTTTAAGCATTTTCTCATCCCCGGTCAGTCGCAGGGATCGGGAGCGGATGCCACAGGGTGCCAGTGGCCCCTCCTGGCGCAGGAGGTCATCCAGGTTGGTCAGGAGCCGGATCTGCTCCGGAGACAGCCTCTTGCGGCCTTCCACAGCCGGGAGCAACTTGTCGTGCCAGACACGGTTCTGCCAGGTCCGGTCGGGCTCGGCGGTCTCCCGGCCGTCCAGGCGGATCCACCGGGGGACATGGGGCAGGAGAGTGCGGTCCCAGTGGGCGTCGCCGACCGGAAGGGCCACCTCTCCACCCACGACCAGGAAGTCCAGCACCTCCATCAGCACCTCGCGGGGATTCATCCGGTCGGTCAGTTCTCCCCGCTCCCGGGCTTCCCGGAGCGGCGTCCAGACTTCTCCATTCCTGACCGTGAGCCGCCCGGTCTTTCGCCAACAGCTAACGAACCGCTGACTAAGCCCCCGCACCCTCGCGTTATCCAGGGAATCATCCATTGCGAAGGTCCTCCATGCGCCCGGCGTGGACCACTTCGACCCGTTCGTAGTCCCCGTTCGCGCCAGTCATCGGCCGCTTGCGGAGTGCCACAAAGTGGTCATAGTCGCTGATCGAGGGCGCATCCTGTACGCCACAGGTGAAGATCAACTGGATTTTGTGGTTGGAGGCCACGGCGCGAACCTGCTCCATGAACACGTTCTTGGTGAGCGCCCCGAACGGGTTGTCCATGAACAGGACACCCCCACCGCTCTCCGCGCCCCGCCCGCCGCGCAGCTTGGTCAGGGCCGCATAGAGCATGAGCACCTGCGCCAACCTCTCGCCGCCACTGTTATTCTGAATCGCCCGCAGGTCCTCCATTCCGTCCGCATGGCTGGTTGTCCGGTTCGGATCCGGGTGCCGCATCCGGACCGACTTGACCATGGCCACCCGCTGAACGACCATCTGCGCGAGCCGCAGGCCGTCGGTGGTGTTGGCGATCTTCAGGTATTCCTGAAGCACCTCGGCCAGAACGTCCTTGCGCTGGGCCTCCTCGACCGCGTGGGAGACGATCCTGAGGTAGGGCTTGCCTTTCAGGGCCTGGACTCCAAAGCCGTCCTCGGGGAACTTGGCGATGGCCCCGAGACGGTTCAGCCACTCCAGCCCCATCCGCGCCATGGAGTCGAGGGAGTTCAGGATGACCGCCTTCCCCTCTCGATTGCGCAGGATCTCCGCCTCAAGGGATTCCAGGTGTCTCTGCACCTCCACGGTGATGTGACTGAGGTTCTCGTCCAGTTCCGGGATCACCCCAGCTTCAAGCAGCCCAGCCTTGAAGAGTTGCAGCACGATTTCCTGTGGCGGACGACCTGCCGCCTTCCGGAGCGGGGCCACATCGGCATTTTCAACCGTTCCTACTATGAGGAAGTCCTCGTCGTCCGGGTGCACCCCGATCTCCTCCAGGGGGAAGGTTTCCCCAGTTCCCATGGGGGCAAAAAAACCTTCTGGGACGATCGGTTCAAATCCATCCGGGACCTGGAGGCGCACCTCCACCGCAATGGCACCGTGGTCATCAAGATTTTCCTCCACCTGTCCAAGGATGAGCAACACACCCGGCTGCTGGAGCGCATCGACAAGCCCGAGAAGAACTGGAAGTTCAGCCAGGACGATCTCAAGGAACGGGAACGGTGGGGGGCCTACCGGAAGGCCTACGAGGCCCTTCTGGGCGCCACCAGCACCAAGGATGCGCCTTGGTACATCGTGCCCGCCGACAGCAAGAAGAACGCCCGCCTTATCGTGTCGCAGATCATCCTGGACCGCCTCGACCAGCTCAAGCTGGCCTATCCCGTATCCACCGAGGCGCGCCAGGAGGAACTGGCCGCCATCGGGAAAGAGTTGTGAAGGCGGGCTATTCCTCCATGCGGAATGCATCCGGCAGGAATGGATCCAGGTTCACCAGATACGATGCCGCCCGCGCTTCCCCGAACGGCACCACCAGGCCCTTTTCCGCGAGTTCCGCAAGGTCACGTTTGGAGGTGGCCCGGCTGATCCCAGTGATCGCCCGATAGCGCCTGTTGCTGATGCTCATTTCCGGGCTCATGGGGGAAAGGACGCTGTGGAGTACCTTCCACTGACGCTCGGGCACCCGGAGTTTCTCCACCTCGGCCCAGAAGTAGCCGCGAGCCAGCACGCGGCCAATCTCCCGGAACCCTTCCCGGGCGGCCGTCTCCACCTGGGATAGGAACCATTCCAGCCAGTCGTCGACATCCAAGGAACCCCGCTGCGCATGCTCGAGCGCGTCATAGTAGGCAGCCTTGTTCTTCATGATCTGAACGGAAAGGCTGTAGAAACGCCGAGGCAGACGCTCGTCCTGGGAAAGAGCCAGGTCGGTTATGGTCCGGGCGAGGCGCCCGTTGCCGTCGAGCATCGGGTGTACGGTGATGAACCAGAGGTGCGCCAATCCGGCCCTCAGGAGGCCGTTCAAGGTGTGCCGCGGCGGCGGTTGGTTGAACCAGTCCAGGAAGGCGTCCAGTTCGTGCTCAAGGACATCCCGGCCAGGTGCCTCGTAGTGGATGGTATCGGGTTCCCCTGGCCGATGGCTCGGCGTCGCCACGACCATTGGCAAGTCGCCACGGAATTCACCCGATGGGAGGGTGGTCCCCCCATCCGGCACCCCTTTCGGGAATAGGGCGCGATGCCACCCGAAAATGCGCTCAACCGTCAGAGGGTCCTTCCACCTCTCTACCGCTTCCGCCAGAACACCGACGACGGGATCGACCCGCTTGAGATCGCCAGTGGTGACTTTGGCAAGATTCGTCTCGACCCCCAGGCGGAGCAACATCGAAGCCCGGACGGCTTCCACGTCCAGGGTCACCCCCTCGATGGCGCTGTTGTTCACAACCTCGCGGGCCATGGCATCGGAGGCAGCTTCGGTGACCTTCTCGCCCAGGGCTTTCACCACCCCCAGCAGTTCTGATTGAGCTCGCCTGGCACCGTCCAACCTGGCGGCTAAACGTTCAGCATCCCAAGAGAAGTTGGGCCATTCTGGGCGTTCCCAAATAAACGTGTGTTCTTGGGTGGCTCGAACCACAAAAGACCTCTGAGCCAATTCTAGGTTTGAATTGGCTCATTGCATTATTATTTTTAAGGGGTTTGATGATCCGTTTTCGTGCCGGAATCGGCTCACCCCCTCTGAATGAGGGTAAGAGGCCCACCGAAAGAGGATGGGGGGGTCTCCGCCTCGGCAGCATCCCCCAAGGAAACGTCCGGGAGCCTCTGTCCAGGTTGGACGAAGGCGCGCGGCACCTGAAATGTCGCCACCTTTGTCTCAGCAGACTACGCCATCGCCGCTGGCCCGCAACCGAGAGCCGTTTCCGCTCTCGGCTGGGGGGGGCGTCACATGTCCCGGTACCGCTTTGCAGCCGCGAGATCGCGGCGCAACTCCTCCGCCGTGCGGCGCGGGCCATAGCCGGGGGTGTCGCGCTGGATGCGCCAGCCCTCCTTGATCGGGCCCGCGTCAACGGTGTCGAAGCCGAACTGGTCGAGCAGGTGGGTCACGGTCGCCTTGGCCTCGGCGTCATCGCCGGCGATGACGAGCGCGCGGCGGTTTTGGCTGCCCGCCGGCTGGCCGTGAGTGGTCAGCTCGGCCGCGTAGATGTGGTTGAAGGCCTTGACGACCTTGGATCCCGGCAGGTGCGCCTGCAGCAGTTCCGCGGTGGTGGTCGACTCGGCGTCGAGCTCCGGAATATGGCCGTCGCGCTGGGGGTAGTAGTTGTTGGTGTCGATCACGATCTTGCCGACAAGCGGCTCGACCGGCACCTGGCGGTAGTTCTTCAAGGGCACCGAGACGACGACGAGTTCCCCGTCGCGGGCGGCCTCGCCCGCTGTGGCTGCCCTCGCTCGGGGCCCGAGCTCCTTCACCAGTTCAGCGAGCGTCTCCGGGCTGCGCGAGTTGCTGATCACCACGTCGTAGCCGCTCCCAACGGCGAGCCGTGCGACTTGGCTGCCGATGTTCCCTGCGCCGATCAATCCGATTGTAGTCATGGCGAGATCCTCCATGGGCCCGACAACGCCCCCCGTTGCGGTTGCCTCGTAGCGCTCCGCATGTGCACGAAGCATGATCGGCGAGATCAGGATCCGGCAGCAAGTAGATGTTTGGATAAATTCGATTCTTTACCAATCATAGTTGAAATGATTGCCAGTGGTGGCCTTCTGGCATCTTGGTTTTGTCGAGAAATCAGGATGAACGGAGGTGGATTTCACTAAATGATCGAACTAGCGGAGCTTCACCGACACCCGGAACGCACGCCGGTGGAAGGGCAACCGAAGGCGGCATGGACTTCCAGGCCGAGATCGGCACCTGGCTTGCCGCCCATCTGCTGGGGCGAATGCCGGTCGGCGGGCGCTTCGGCCTCGCCAACACCGCCTTGCCGGTCTCGATCCAGCTCGAGACCGGCGATGGTCTCGACGATATCCGCTTGGATCTGGACGACGCCAGCCGCATCGACCTGCAGAGCAAGACCAGCGCCGGACTTGCCACCAGTCCCAAGAGCCCGCTCGGCAAAACCATCGGCCAGCTCGTGCGCGTCATGATCGACGCCCGGGCCGCCGGCGTCGCGGTCGATCCGGCGAAATTGCGTGCCGTCCTGGCGGTTGCCGCCAATGCGCTGCGCACGCTCGATGCGCTGGAGCGCGGGTGCCGCGCGTTCGACCTTGGCGGCAGCTGGGCAACCACCAAGGCCAGTCGGTCCTCGGCTGAGCGCGAGGCGCTCGACCTGTTCGAGACCCATGTGCGGACCGCCTGGGCGACGCATTCAGCCACGCCGCCGACCGACGACGAACTGACGATGATGGCGCGGTTGTTCCGCATCATGCGATTCTCGATGAACGAGGGCGAGGACAATTGGCGCGAGCTTCGCCGGATAGGCCACAATGACGTTGGCGCTGCCGACGATACCGCCGATCTCGAGCGCCTCTCGGCCGCGACCGAGGCCGAGCTTACACGCCTCGCCGGACACACGCGCCTGCCGATCGCCGGCGGCGTCCCGATCACGCGGGCCAGCGACGGGCCGCTTGGCGCCGCAGTCGATACAGGCTCGCTAATCGTCACCGGTGAGCCGGGCGCCGGCAAGACCGGTGCGCTGGTCGCGCTGGCACAGGCGCGCCGCGCGGCGGGGGAACGTTTCCTTGGCTGATCGGTGCACCGTTTCCTGCGAAGCAAATGCTGTCGCCCCGTGTCGCGAAGCAATAGCTGTCGTTTGCGACATCGATTTGCTCGGTGACACAAACGGCCCCCCAACCGGGGGGCCGTGCCTTGGTGGAGGTGGCGGGAATTGAACCCGCGTCCAAGAAGCGTGACATGGAGGTTCGTTACAGGCTTGGTCCGAATCGCGTGACCTCTGCAGGGGATCGGACAACCCTGATCGAGGACGTGTCCCCTGGTCTCGGCTGCCGTCAGGGGACGTCGCGGCAACCTATCCTGTCCCACCGTCCGGCAGACCGAAGTCACCCTTTCAGTGGTTTAACGAGCCCGCTACCAGGAGCTGACGGGGACTCGCTCGCTCACTGCTTACGCAGCGAAGGCGAGGGCCGTGCGGGTGCGGTCGAAACCGCTCACGTTGTTGGCTTTTTTGTTTTTATCGGCTTGATGAGGGGGCCAGCCGATAAACCCCCGCCTGCGCCTCACATACCTACAGCAACCTGTCGAAACCAGTCACCCCCGGTGTGCGGGACCGATCCCCCCTCGCCCCGCGGGGCCCGGAACGGATCGTCAGGGTCAGTATGGGATGCCCGCCGGAAGGCCACAAGTGGCTAAGATGGGGTCAGGAGTTGCCATTGTTGAGCCACGCGGGAAACGTCTTCGTCCTCTCGGCGCCGTCCGGAACCGGCAAGTCGACGCTCGCCCGGCGGTTGGTCCAGGAAGTCCCGGACCTGAACTTCTCCGTGTCGTTCACCACCCGCAAGCCCCGGCCCGGGGAGGTGCACGGCCAGGACTACTTCTTCGTGGACGACGCCACCTTCGACGCCATGGTGGCCCAGGAGGGGTTCGTGGAATGGGTGCAGGTCTATGAGCGGCGCTACGGCACCGGCAAGGCCTGGATCCTGGAGCAGCTGGCCTCGGGCCGGGACATCCTGCTGGACATCGAGACCCAGGGCGCCGGCCAGGTGCATGCGGCGATCCCGGACGCGGTGATGGTGTTCCTGCTGCCCCCCTCCTCCGCGGAACTGTCGGCCCGGCTCCGGGGCCGGGGCGACGAGTGCGAGGAGCAGGTGCGCATCCGGCTGAATTATGCCAAGCACGAACTGTCCCAGTTCCCCGGTTATGACTATCTTGTAGTCAACGACACGGTGGACCTGGCCTACCGCAGGCTGGAGTCCATCATCCTCGCCACCCGCTGCCGCCGGGAACGCATGGGGGCCGCGGCGCAAGGGATCCTGGACAGCTTCTGAGCTTCAACCTGCAGATCAAACTATCGATGGGGCGCACAATGGGGCGATGGCTGAAACGATACTGGATCGGGCTGGTGATCCTCGCCACCGCCGGAGTCTACGCGCCACTGGCAGGACGGACGGGAGAGGACCGGGCGCGGCAGAAGAGCCTGGACACGCTCACCGAGATCATGGGTCTGGTGCAGAAGCAGGCGGTGGACCCGCCCACGCCCCGGGCCATGACCCACGCCACCATCTCCGGCATGCTGCACACCCTGGACCCGCACTCCTACTACATGGATGAGGCCGAGTTCCGCTCCATGCGCGACGAGCAGCGGGGCTCCTTCTTCGGCATCGGCTCCATCATCGCCCAGCAGCCGGACGGGATCGTCATCGTCAGCACGGTGCGCGGCGGCCCCTCGGAGAAGCTGGGCCTGCGCGCCGGCGACATCATCAAGGAGATCGACGGCAAGAGCACCGAGAACTGGACCAGCAACGCCGCCGTGCAGAAGCTGCGCGGCGACAAGGGCACCGTGGTGGAGGTGGCGGTGCAGCGCATGGGCTTCCCGGGCCTGCTGCGCTTCAGCATCACCCGCAGCGAGATCCCCTCCAACAGCGTCTACTACAGCTTCATGCTGACCCCCACCACCGGCTTCATCACCATCAAGGACTTCGGCGAGACCACCTCCGAGGAGTTCGAGCGGGCGGTGCGCAACCTCAAGAGCCAGGGCATGACGTCCCTGATCCTGGACCTGCGGTTCAACGGCGGGGGCCTGCTGGACGCGGCCCTGGGCATCTGCCGCCAGCTGCTGGGCCCCAACGAGCTGATCGTCACCCAGCGCGGCCGGGACGGCAAGGACGTGGTGGAGACCCGCACCCCCAAGGGCTCCAGCATGGATCCCCTGCCCATGGTGGTGCTCATCAACCGCGGTTCGGCCTCGGCCTCGGAGATCGTCACCGGCGCGGTCCAGGACCACGACCGCGGCCTGGTGGTGGGCCAGGTCAGCTGGGGCAAGGGCCTGGTGCAGGCGGTGATGGCCATCAACCGCACCCGCGGCCTGGCGCTGACCACCGCCCGCTACTACACCCCTTCCGGACGCTGCATCCAGCGGGACTACATGCACGGCCTGGACGACTACCTGCTGCCCGACGACGAGGCCAAGGTGCCGGCCGCGCCCCAGGGCCCCAAGTTCAAGACCGATCTGGGCCGGGTGGTGTACGGCAGCGGCGGCATCACCCCCGACTACACCGTCCCCGCCGGCAAGACCACGCCCCTGGTGGCCAATCTCCGGTTCCAGAACAGCGCCTTCTTCAAGTTCGCCGTGGCGGAGAAGGAGAAGCACAGCGTCAAGCCCCAGCAGGCCGTGGACGACGCCACCCTGGCCCGGTTCAAGGCCTGGCTCGTCGCCCAGAAGATCGACGTCACCGAGGCCGACTGGAAGGATCCCCAGAACCAGAGCGATATCCGCGACCAGCTGGGCGCTGAGCTGCAGAACGTGGCTTTCGGCGTGGACGCCGGGTTCAAGTTCCAGTGCGCCCGCGACCCCCAGGTGCTCAAGGCCCTGGAGGTGATGCCCGAGGCCGAGACCCTGCTCAAGCGCAAGATGCTCACCTTCCAGCAGACCCCCACGGCCAAGCCGCAGGTCGCCCAGCAATGACCGGATCCTCATCCTCGGACCTGAATGGCAGGCCATGGCGACCCTGACCCGGGGTCTGCGCTTCGTCTACCTGCTCTGGGGCGGACTGCTCCTGGGCACGCTGGCGCTGAACAACCGGATCCGGCTGCCGGACCTGCTCTGGCACTGGTCCCGGCTGGCCCAGTTCTTCTTCACCCCCTGGGGCCGGGGCCTGCTGCTGGGCATCGCCACCGCCATGTCGCTGGCCGCCCTGGTGGAGGTATGGGAACTGGTGGACCGGATCCTGGCCCGCTTCCTGCACGATCCGGAAAGAGAGCATTAGGCATGCGCTTCGAAGCCTTTGTCGCCCAGCGCTACCTCAGGACCCGCAAGAAAGGCGCCTTCGTCCGCGTCATGGTGCGGTTCGCCCGCTGGGGCATCGCCCTGGGGGTGTTCGCCATGGTGATCGCCCTGGCCCTCATGAACGGATTCCGGGACGAGATCCAGGCCAACCTGTTCTCCGCCACCGCCCACTTCACGGTGGCCTACCTGGGCGGCGACTTCCCCGACACCCAGGCCACCGTGGCTCGGATCCGGGCCACCCCCGGGGTGGTGGCGGCCAGCCCCATGCGCATGGAGCACGGGCTGCTCAAGCCCGCCGCCGGGGACGCCCCGCCGGCCCCGCTGATGCTCAAGGCGGTGGACCCGGCCTCGGCCCATGGCACCTCCAGCATCTTCGACAGCCTCAGGCCGATCCAGGTGGAACAGCTGCAGCCGGGCGAGATCCTCATCGGCCGGGAACTGGCCCAGAACATGGGCCTGCACATCGGCGACCAGGTGGGCGTGGTGTTCCTGCGCATGGACCTGGGCCTGTCCGGGCTGCAGCCCAAGATGGCCGGGTTCCGGGTGGCCGGGTTCTTCCAGAGCCACATCAGCGAGTACGACAAGAGCTGGGCCTTCATCCACATCCAGGACGCCGAACGGCTGGCCGGCACGGACCAGGCGGAGATGATCGAGGTGCGCGCCACCAGCGTCGACGCCATCGAGCAGGCCAAGCCGGCGGTGCTGGCCGGCCTGAACGGCACCGGCCCCGGGCCCTACTTCGCCCAGGACCTGCGCGACACCAACCGGGCCCTGTTCGCCGCCCTGCGGGTGGAGAAGTGGATCTTCGGGGCCATCCTGGCCATGATCGTGCTCATCGCCGCCTTCAACATTGTCGCCAGCCTGGTACTGCTGGTGACCGAAAAGCGCCGGGATCTGGGCGTGTTCCTGGCCCTGGGCGCCACCCCCCGGCAGATCCAGCGCCTGTTCGAGCTGCAGGGCATCCGCATCGGCGCCGTGGGCACAGCCTGGGGCCTGGGCGTCTCGGTGCCGTTCTGCCTGGTGGCCAACCATTACCGGCTGATCAAGTTGCCCGCCGCGGTCTACGACTTCATCACCTTCGTGCCGTTCCGCCTCAGTCCGGGCGATCTGGCCCTGGTGGCGGTGTTCCCCCTGCTGGTGGCCTGGGCCGCCTCGCGCTACCCGGCCCGCCGCGCCGCCCGGGTGGACCCGGTGGATGCCCTGCGCGCCGACTGACCCCTTTTCCCCGTCGGGAGCCCGCGCCCGCGCCGACGGTCCCCTTTCCCCCCTCCGGAAACCCGCCATGCCGCAGCCCCTGCCCCCCATCGCCCCACCGACCGCCGCCCCTTCCGGGGGCCGGCCTTGAACGGGCTGCCCCTGAGCGTCCGGGAGCTGCACAAGACCTATGCCGGGGCGGAGCACCCGGTGTTCGACGGCTTCTGCCTGGAAGTGGAGGCCGGCGCCCTGTGCGCCGTGGTCGGCCCGTCCGGCGTGGGCAAGACCACGCTGCTCAACTGCGTGGCCGGTCTCGACCACTGGGAGGCGGGCAGCATCCAGGCCGGGGACCAGCTCGTGCCCCAGGGCGATCCGGAAGCCTCGGCCCTGTACCGGCGGGCCCACGTGGGCCTGGCCTTCCAGCAGCCGCACCTGCTGCCGGAATTCACGGTGGAGGAGAACCTGCTCATGCCGTTCCGCATCGCCGGGGACCTGGACGCCGGGCAGCAGGACTGGGTGGCCCGGCTGCTGGCCAAGGTCGGGCTCGCCGATCTGGCCGGACGGTTGCCGGGCACCCTGTCCGGTGGTCAGGCGGCCCGGGTCGGCCTGATCCGGGCCCTGACGCGCCGACCGGGACTGTGGCTGCTGGACGAGCCCACCGGCAACCTGGATCCGGCCACCGCCCAGGAGGTGTTCCAGTTCCTCCTGGACCTGCACCGGGAGCTGCGGCCCACCACCCTGCTGGTGACCCACAACCCGGACCTGGCCGCCCGCTGTGGCCGCATCGTCCGTCTGGGCGGCCTATCCGCGGCCTGAACCGCAAAGCCGGCCGTATAGGCATACGGCGGCCGAAGCGGGCATGCGGCTGAAGCGGACATGCAGATGAAGCCGGCAGGCGTCCGAGGCTGGTCGACCGCACAAGCTGACGGGTGACCGAAGCCGGCGGTTGCCCCCGGGCGGCCATGGGGCCACCATGAGCCAGCCCCGGCCCTGGCGCCGGGCCAGGAGGCGCAGCATGACACGCAAAGCGATCACAGCGGAGGGCGCGGCGGTGGTGGGCCCCTATTCCCAGGCGGTCCGGGCCGGCAAGCTGGTCTACCTGTCGGGCCAGACCCCGGTGGATCCCGCCACCGGCACCCTCCTGGACGGGGACGTGAAGGCCCAGACCGCCCAGTGCTTCCAGAACCTGTTCGCGGTGCTCAAGGCCGGCGGCCTGACGCCGGACCAGGTGGTGAAGGTCAACGTGTTCCTCACCGACATGAACGACTTCGCGGCGATGAACGAGGTCTACGCGGCCCATTTCGGACTGCCGTACCCGGCCCGCACCACCGTCGGCGTGGCCTCCCTGCCCCTGGGCGCGCGCATCGAGATCGAGCTGATCGCCCGCAGGGACTGAGGACTGCCGGCAAACCTGACAGCCATCCCCAGAATCAGGGTCCAGCGCCGGGCCAACCAATTGTCATCCTGCATTTCCCCGGTCATCGGTGTTCATCCCCGTTCCCCAAGCCCTGGCATCAGCCTTGGCGCAAGTTCCGGGACGTCCTGGGAGTCGAGCTCCATGGAGCCATGGCCGGGATCCGGATGGACTGGCCTCCGGAACCCTGCGTGACGGCAAGCCGGGGCTGAGTTTGAACAGGGATTAACGCCGACATCCAGGAAAAAGCAGGATCAAGAAAGCCTGATCATTGGCTCAGCCGGATTTGCCGACGGCAGCTAGCCAACCCGTCACGGCCGTAGGCGGTGCCGAGCCTGGGGCTGGGGCTGGGGCCATTTTCAACATGTGTTGAAAAAGAACTTGCAACTTTCGAACAATTATTCGAAATTGAACATGCGTTGAAAACGTTCCACTGGGTGACGCCCCCCACTCCGGACCCCCGCTCATGAAACTGGACCAGCAGACCCTGCTCGCCGCCGCCCTGAAGGTCTTCGCCCAGGCCGGGCTGGAGGGGGCGACCATGCGCGCCATCGCCAAGGA
>Ga0302276_10000691_pt1 | contig 30890 bp, 21 predicted proteins | sample III_Bog_N2_3_FD_198768 | JGI IMG/M metagenome (GOLD analysis project Ga0302276, IMG submission 198768) | Peat permafrost microbial communities from Stordalen Mire near Abisko, Sweden - III_Bog_N2_3 | ecosystem: Environmental > Terrestrial > Soil > Wetlands > Peat | place: Sweden: Abisko...
TGGGCACGACCACGGTCACGCTCAACTCGTCGCTGAATCCCGCGACGTACGGACAACCCGTCACCTTTACCGCCACGGTTTCCTCCCTTTGGGGAACGCCCACCGGTACGGTGACGTTCCAGAATGGGGGCGCGAGCCTGGGTACGTTTTCGCTCGGCGGTGGGGTGGCCGAAGTCACGGTAGCGGCGTTCAATTCCGGTATCAAGGCCATTGCAGCGGTGTACAACGGGAGTGCCGGATTCGCGGGCAGTACCTCCCCTGTACTGAATCAGGAGGTCAATCAGGCCCCGACTACGGTCACCCTGACTCCGTCGCTGAACCCCTCGGCTGTCGGGCAGACCGTGACGTATACGGCCACGGTTACCTCCCCGTCGGGAACGCCCTCGGGCACGATCACGTTTATGTACGGGAGCACGGCCACGCTGGCGGCCGGCGCGGCATCTTTCCCCGTTTCATGGTCCACCTCCGGAACCCAATCCGTGAGGGCGTCCTACCAAGGCAGCACCGACTTCGCTGTCAGTTCGGGGACCTTGATACAGACGGTAAATTCGGCGAGCACGCCGAGCTACACGCTTACGGCCGCGGCGCTGAACCCGAGTTGGTTCACGCCAGGTAGCACGTCGACCTCCACGATCACGGTGATTCCAGCCAACGGCTATACGGGCAGCGTGTCACTTTCATGCGCCATGACCAGCGGCGATGCGCCGGCCCCTGGATGTTCCCTCAGCCCGCCCAACGTGACGGTCAGCGGCGCCACGGCGGGAACATCCACCCTGACGGTATCCTCCACGAACAGCACGGCGCTCAGCAACTACACGATCGCGGTGAACGGAACCGATGCGAACAATGTGGGCCCTGTCAACGGCCCTTCGGCGCTGACTCTCACAGCCGTGCCAGCGACCTTGCCCAGCTACATCCTCTCAGCCACGGCGTTGAACCCCGGGTCCGTCACCACGGGTGACACGTCCACGTCCACCATCACGGTGATTCCGGCCAACGGCTATGCCGGCGGTGTGACCCTTTCGTGCAGCATAACCAACGGCGGCCCAACCGCTCCCGCGTGTTCCTTCAACCCATCCACGGTGACGATCGGCGGCACCGCTTCGGGCACGTCCACGCTGACGGTGTCCACCGCGGGCAGCAACGCCGCCGGCAATTACGCGGTCTCGGTGACCGGAACCGACGCCAACAGTTTGACGCCCATCAACGGCCCTCAGGCGCTGACCCTGAATACGTCGACGGTCATCCAGCACATCGTCGTCATCTTCCAAGAGAACCGCACACCCGATAATCTCTTCCAGGACCCTGTTTTGATTTCACGGGGCGCTGATATCGCCAGTAGCGGTATGAATTCACTGGGCCAGAGCGTCCCTCTCAGCCCCATCGACCTGGGGACATCGGGCGCCAACCCTCAAACCTTCGACCTCGACCACTCCAATGCTGCCTTTGTCGCCATGTACGACGGCGGCAAAATGGACGGCGCGAACCCCATATGCGCTCCGAGCCCCGGCACGAAGTGCCCACCCAACGCGCAGTACATGTACGTCAACCCATCGGATGTCCAGCCGTACTTCGCCTTGGCCGAGCAGTACACGTTTGGCGACCGCATGTTTCAGACCAACGAAGGCCCGAGCTATCCCGCGCACCAGTTCATCATTTCAGGAACGTCAGCTCCCACGGCCACAAGCCCTCTGTTCGCCGCCTCCAATCCCCCCGGGAATGACGCGGGGTGCATCGCTCCCCTGACGACTTTGGTCACGATGATCGATGCGACGGGGAGCGAGACCAATCCCGCGCCCCAGTATCCTTGTTTCGAACATGCCACGCTGACTGACCTTCTCGACGCGCAGGGCGTGACTTGGCGTTACTACGCTCCTTCCGCCGGAAACATCTGGACAGGTCCCAATTCCATTGAACACCTGTGTCAGCAGCAGAGCGTCAACGGCACGCTCGTCTGCACGGGGCCCGACTGGACCAATAATGTGATCATCCCGCAAACTCAAGTCCTGACGGACATCGCCACGGGTCAACTCGCGCAAGTAAGCTGGGTAATACCCAATGGCAGGAGTTCCGATCATGCCGACACCAGCGACGGCAGCGGGCCGGCGTGGGTGGCGTCGATTGTCAATGCGATCGGCAACAGCCCCTATTGGGCAAACACGGCGATCATCATTACGTGGGACGATTGGGGCGGCTGGTACGATCACGTCGCCCCACAGGTCATCAACGATGGCGTCAGCTGGGGCTCCGGGTACGTCTACGGGATGCGTGTTCCGCTCATCGTCGCTTCACCCTACGCCAAGGCCGGTTACATTTCTCACGTCACTCACGACTTCGGCAGCATCCTGAAATTCGTGGAAACCAATTTCAACCTGCCCTCACTCGGTTACGCAGACACGCCGGCAGACAATCTTTCCGATTGTTTCAACCTGAGCCAAACACCGCTCACGTTCCAGACCATCGCCGCGCCGCTCGATGCCGCTCACTTCCTCAACGACAAGCGGCCGCCCACCGACCCCGACGATGATTAGTTCTGTCGGTACGGTAGCGAACCGCTCGCGCCAGATCAGTCGGTGTACGCGGCGATCAGCGCGCGCGCCGCCTTGGCCGCACCTTCCACGGGGCCATGCCGGCCCAGCGTGAGCCGGGTCAGATAGCTGCCTTCCCACAGGAGCATCAGCGCATCGCCCAGCGCATCCGGTTCACGCGCGCCCATCTCCTGTGCAAGATGGCGAAAGCGCCGGCGCATTTCGGCCTTGTACTGCTCCACGATGGGACGCGCCGGATGATCGGGTTCGGTGATCTCAACGGCGGCGTTGGCCAGCGGGCAGCCGCGCGAGTCGTCCTTGCAGGTATTGCTGACCAGGACATCGAACAGCGCTTCGACCTGCGCGCGCGGATTCCCCGCGTGTTCGGCAATCGTCTCATCCCACCATAGCCAGCCGTCCCGCTCCTCGCCGCGCAGGTACTCCGCGACCAGGTCGTCCTTGGAGGCAAAGTTGCGGTAAAAACTCATCTTGTTGGTGCCGGCCTCGTTCGCAATGGTGTCGACGCCCACGGCGCGTATTCCCCGGCAATAGAAGAGAGCGCGCGCGGTTTGCATGATGCGATCACGCACCCGCAACTTCGGACCCGCAGGAATCTCCCCTTTGCCTATCGATGGCGCCTTCTTGGCTAGATTCACGAAAATCTCCACCTGACACGTGACTGACCGGTCACTAACCTATCTCTAACAGTGACTGACCAGTAACACACGGTACCTAGCATCGGCGTGTTGCGGACGTAAGTCAAGTAATTCATCAGCCGATTGGAGCCGCCCGTGTCACTCAAGCATTTGTTTTCGCAGAAGATTTCCGTCGCGGTGGTGGTCAGCCTGGGCGCCGTTGCGGCACTCCTTTTCTTCTCAGGCGCCGGCCACGGACGGTCCAGCGGTAATCCGGCGGCAGCGGCCAGCCGCGCGCTGCCCGAGGTCACGGTGGCGGCGGTAGTCCACCGGCCCCTGCGTGAATGGCAGGAATTCAGCGGGCGTTTGCAGGCCGTCAATACGGTGGAGATCCGTCCGAGGGTGAGCGGCTACATCGATCGCGTGGCCTTCGAGGACGGTGCCCGCGTCAAGAAGGGCCAGCTCTTGTTTCAGATCGACCCGCGGCCATTTCAGGCGGAAGTGGACCGGCTCGTGGCCGAGCGCAGCCGCAGCCTATCGGATCTCGGACTGGCCACGGCCAATCGGGCCCGGGCCGAACGGCTGGTGGCCGCCCACGCCATTTCGCGGGAAAGCTATGAGCAGCTGGTGGCGGCGCAGGCCTCCGCCCAGGGCGCCTTGGGCTCGCTCGATGCCTCGCTGCGGGAAGCGCGGCTCAATCGGGAATTTACCGAGGTGCGCGCGCCCATCGACGGTCACGTGTCGCGCGCCGTCATCACCGCCGGAAACCTCGTCACCAGCGCCAGCCTCCTGACGACGCTGGTCTCGGACGACCCGGTCTATGTCTACTTCGACGCCGACGAGCAGACCTATCTGCGCTACGCCAAGGCGCAGCACGACCTCGCGCGCCCGGAGGCATCGGCCGTCTACGTCGGGCTCGTGGACGAGGAGGGCTATCCGCACGCTGCCCAGCTCGACTTCATCGACAATCAGGTCGATGCCTCGACGGGGACGATCCGCGCGCGCGCGGCCCTGGCGAACCCCGACGGCCGCTACACCCCGGGTCTGTTCGCGCGAGTGCGCCTGGTGGGCGGCGAGGATAGCGATAGCGTGCTCATCGAGGATCGGGCGGTGGGAACCGATCTATCCAAGAAATTCGTGCTGCGGCTCACCGCCGACAACCGCATCGAATACCGCCTGATTGAACTGGGTCCGCAGATCGACGGCCTGCGGGTGGTAACCCGCGGACTCGCACCGAACGACGTCATCGTGGTCAACGGGCTGCAGCACGTGCGGCCCGGTCAAACCGTCGCGCCGACGCGCGTCGCCATGGCCGACAACCCGGATGCGCTGACCCAAGTGGCGGCCCAGGGCGGCCGGAATTCAGGGCCCGCAGAGCCGCATCTCGCCCAGGCCGGCGCCGCGCCGCGCCCGGCCCGCTGATCAGAACCCGCAGCACGCCGCAGGACTCGCCATGAAACTCTCGCAATTCTTCATCAGCCGCCCGATCTTCGCCGGTGTTCTCTCGGCACTCATTTTCCTGGCCGGGCTGATCGCCCTGCCCCGGCTGCCGATCAGCGAATACCCGGAAGTGGTTCCGCCGACGGTGGTGGTGAAGGCGACGTACCCGGGGGCAAATCCCAAGGTCATCGCCGAGACCGTGGCGAGTCCGCTCGAGCAGTCCATCAACGGCGTCGAAGGGATGCTCTATCAGTCCTCCCAGGCGACGGCCGACGGCGTGATGACCCTCACCATCACCTTCGCGCTGGGGACCGACATCGACAAGGCCCAGGTGCAGGTGCAAAACCGCGTCTCGCAGGCGCTGCCCAAGCTGCCCGACGTGGTGCAGCGTCTCGGCGTCATTACCAACAAAGCCTCTCCGGATCTGACCATGGTCGTGCACCTGGTCTCGCCGGACAACCGCTACGACACGCTGTACCTGTCGAACTACGCCCTGCTGCGCGTCAAGGACGAACTCGCACGCCTCGACGGCGTGGGCGACGTCCAGGTGTTCGGTGCGGGCCAGTTCTCGATGCGCATCTGGCTGGATCCCGAGAAGGTCGCCAGCCGCGGTCTCACCGCCGACGATGTCGTGAAGGCCATCCGGGAGCAAAACATCCAGGTGGCGGCGGGCCAGCTCGGAGCGCCGCCGCTGCCGAGCGCGACCGAATTTCAGGTGGCCATCAACGCCAAGGGCCGCCTGACCACCGAGGACGACTTTCGCAGCCTCATCGTCAAAACCGGTGCGTCCGGCCAGGTCACGCGCCTGAAGGATGTGGCGCGCGTCGAACTCGGCGCCGACAGCTACGCGCTGCGGGCCCTGCTCGACAACAAAGCCGCGGCGGCGATTCCGATCTTTCAACGTCCGGGCAGCAACGCGATCGCGATCTCCGAACACGTGCGCGCCAAGATGCAGGAACTGAAGCGCGACTTCCCGCAAGGCGTCGACTACCAAATCGTCTACGACCCGACCGTGTTCGTGCGTGGCTCCATTCACGCCGTCGTGCACACGCTGTTCGAGGCGATTTTGCTGGTGGTGCTGGTGGTCATCCTCTTCCTGCAAACCTGGCGCGCCTCGGTCATTCCCCTGATCGCGGTGCCGGTGTCGCTGGTGGGAACTTTTGCCGTCATGCATCTCTTCGGCTTCAGCCTGAATGCGCTGTCGCTGTTCGGCCTCGTGCTCGCCATCGGCATCGTCGTGGACGATGCGATCGTGGTCGTCGAAAACGTCGAACGCAACATTGCCACCGGCTTGACGCCCATCGAGGCCACGCGCCAGGCGATGCGTGAGGTCACCGGCCCCATCATCGCGACCGCGCTCGTGCTGTGCGCGGTGTTCGTGCCGACGGCCTTCATCAGCGGCCTGACCGGCCAGTTCTACAAGCAGTTCGCGCTGACCATTGCCATCAGCACGGTCATCTCGGCCTTCAACTCGCTCACCCTGTCGCCGGCCCTGTCCGCTCTGTTGCTGAAGGAACGCGGCGCGGCGCCGGACCGGCTGACCCGTCTCCTCAACCGATGGCTCGGCGGCTTCTTCGGCCGCTTCAACCGCCTCTTCGCGCGCTTCTCGGCGGGTTACGTGGGCGTGGTCGGCCGGGTGGTGCGCGCCGCGGGCGTTGCGCTGTTCATCTACGCCGGGCTGATCGGGCTCACCTACTTAGGGTTCGCCCGCACGCCGACCGGCTTCGTGCCGCCGCAGGACAAGCAGTATCTCGTGGGCTTCGCCCAGCTGCCCGATGCGGCAACGCTCGATCGAACCGAGGCGGTGATCCGGCGCATGGGCGAGGTGGCCCTCAAGCAGCCTGGGGTCGAGCACGCCGTGGCCTTTCCGGGCTTGAACATCAACGGCTTCACCAACAGCCCCAATTCCGGAATCGTGTTCGTGACCCTCAAGCCGTTCGATGAGCGTACCTCGAAGGATCTGTCCGCCGGCGCGATCGCCATGGCGCTCAATCAACAGTACGCCAAGATCCAGGAGGCGTTCATCGCGGTTTTCCCGCCGCCGCCCGTCATGGGGTTGGGCACCATCGGCGGTTTTCGCATGCAAATCGAGGACCGCGGTGGGCTGGGCTTCGAAGAGCTCTACCGGCAGACCCAAAACCTGATGGCCAAAGGCAATCAAACCCCGGCATTGCAGGGCCTGTTCTCCAGCTTCCAGGTGAACGTGCCGCAGGTGGACGCCGACGTCGACCGCGAGAAGGCCGAGTCCCAGGGTGTGTCGGTGCAGGGTTTGTTCGACACCATGCAGGTGTACTTGGGCTCGCTCTACGTCAATGACTTCAACGCCTTCGGCCGAACCTATCCGGTGACGGCCCAGGCCGAGCCGGGGTTCCGCTTGCAGGCGGAAGACGTGGTGAGACTCAAAACCCGCAACGCCGCCGGCGACATGATCCCCTTGGGGTCGTTCGTGACCGTGCGGCGCTCCGCCGGTCCCGACCGCGTGATGCACTACAATTCCTACCCCACGGCCGAGATCAACGGCGGTCCGTCCTTGGGCTTCAGCTCCGGCCAAGCGCAGGCGGCGATGGAGCGGCTCGCGCGGCAGGAATTGCCCAACGGCATGAGCTTCGAGTGGACGGAGCTCACCTATCAGCAGATCCTCGCCGGCAACACCGCGGTGCTCATCTTCCCGCTCGTGGTGCTGCTCGTGTTCCTGGTGCTCGCGGCCCAGTACGAGAGTTTGAGCCTGCCGCTCGCGGTCATCCTCATCATGCCCATGGTGCTGTTGTCGGCCATCACGGGCGTGGAGCTCACGCACGGCGACAGCAACATTTTCACGCAGATCGGATTGATCGTGCTGGTCGGGCTGGCCGGCAAGAACGCGATCCTGATCGTGGAGTTCGCGCGGGACCGGGAACTGGAGGGGATGTCGCCCCTGCAAGCGGCGCTCGATGCCGCCAGGCTGCGGCTGCGGCCGATCCTGATGACTTCACTGGCCTTCATCATGGGCGTGGTGCCGCTCGTCGCCTCCACGGGCGCGGGTGCCGAAATGCGTCATGCGATGGGCATTGCCGTGTTCTCCGGCATGCTGGGAGTGACGGTATTCGGTCTCCTGCTGACGCCGCTCTTCTATGTCCTGGTGCGCAGGCTTTCGCCGCGTCCGCGCGCACTCGGCTCCCCGGACGTGGCCGCCGTGCAGAGCACCCCATGAAAACACTCCTCCTGTTGGCCGCGAACTCGTTGCTCCTGGCCGCGTGCGCCGTCGGACCCCGCTATCAACCGCCCGCGACCGCGCCGGCGGCGCTGCCAGGGGCCCAATCGGCGGCATTTGTCCGGCAGTCGCCGGAAGCGGCCTGGTGGCAGGAATTCGACGACGCCGAGCTCGACTCGCTCATGCAGCGTGCGCTCACCGCCAATCTGGACTTGCGCGGCGCGTACGACCGGGTACGGGCGGCGCGCGCCGTCTTCGTGCAAAACAAGCTCGACTATGCGCCTCACGTGCCGTTGCAAGGCGCTTACTCGCACAGCGACGAGCAAGAACCGGGATTTGGCAACAGCCGCTTCGACATTCAAAGCGACAGCCTGGGCTTCGATGCCGCATGGGAGATCGACCTCTTCGGCCATGTGCGCCATTCGGTCGAGGCCGCGCGGGCCGATCTCGCGGTGGAGAGCGCCAATTATCAGGATGCGCAGGTGACGGTGGCCGCCGAGGTGGCGCGCAACTACTTCGAGCTGCGCAGTGCCCAGAAGCGGCTCGCGGTGGGGCGCGAGAACCTGCAGACCGAGCAGCAAACACTCGAACTCACCCGGCTGCTGGATGAGACGGGCCGCGGCTCGGAACTCGATGTCGAGCGCAGCCGGGCGCGCCTCAAGGCCACCGAGGCCTCGATCCCCCCGCTCGAGGCCGCCGAAAAACAAGCGGCCTACCGGCTGGCCGTTCTCATGAACGAGCGGCCGGGCGCGCTGGATCAAGAGCTGCATCCGGTGGCCTCCGCAGCGTACTCGCGACCGCTGCCGATTGGCGATCCGACCGAACTGCTGCGTCGTCGCCCGGATGTGCGCGCGGCAGAGCGGCAGCTCGCTGCGGCGACGGCGCGGCAGGGCATTGCCACGGCGGACCTGTTTCCCCGGGTCAATATCACCGGCTTCGTGGGCTTTCTGTCGGGCGATGTCGGACGCCTGTTCGGCACGACGCCGGGCAACGATGCCCGGGCATGGTCCATCACGCCGGCGGTGAGTTGGGCGGCCTTCGACTTAGGATCGGTGCGTGCGCGGCTGCGCGCGAGCGAAGCACAGTCCGATGCCGCGGCGGCCAATTACGAGAAAGTCGTCCTGGCCGCGCTCGAGGATACCGAGAACGGTCTCGTCGCCTACCGCACGCAACAGGAGCGGCTGAAAAGCCTGACCGAGCAGGCGGCGGCCTCGCGCCGCGCCGCCGAGCTTGCGGCGACGCTGTACCGTGAAGGCGCGGCGGACTTCCTGGTGCTTCTGGACGCGCAGCGCACGCAACTCGACGCCGAGGATTCCGTAGCGCAAGCCGAAATGGCCGTCAATGTGTCCGTCGTGGCGATTTACAAGGCGCTCGGCGGCCTCGGGCAGCCGCTGAACGACGGCGCTGCCAAGACGGCGCGACTCCCATGAAGATTCGAAGCCGCCTCTTACCGCTCGTCTTGGTGGCCGCCGCCGGCCTGTTCACCCTGCAAGGATGCGCTCCGGCCGGCCTGATGGCCGCGCCATCGCCGGCGGATGTCGTCGCCGCATTCCCCGGGGACATTCGGATCATGGGCCCGGATCACCGCTTCACGGATGAATCCATCGACAGGGTGGCACGGGCTTTCGAGCGGCGGCGAGCGCCGCTCAGCCTCCTCGCGCTCTCAGGCGGCGGCGCCGATGCGGCGTTCGGCGCGGGTGCCCTGGTGGGGCTCACGCGTGCGCGCGTGCGCCCGCAGTTTTCCGTCGTCACCGGGGTGAGCGCCGGCGCCTTGCTCGCTCCCTACGCGTTTCTGGGTCACGAGTGGGATTCGCAGCTGACCGATGCCTACACCAGCGGACGCGCGGAGCACCTCCTGCAACCGCGCGGGCTGGGGGCGATTTTCGACTCCAGCGTGTATCGCGGCCGGCCGCTCGAACAGCTGGTGGACCATTATCTCAGCGACGACATGCTGCAAGCGATCGCCGGCGAGGCGGCGTCCGGGCGCCTCTTGCTCGTGGCAACCACCAACGTCGATTCCGGAGAGACCGTCATCTGGGATTTGGGCTCGATTGCGCTGAACGGCGGCGACGGCGCGAAAGCGCTCTTTCGGGACATCCTCGTGGCGTCGGCCAGCGTGCCCGGCCTGTTTCCGCCGGTGGTCATGCGCATTCGAGACGACGGCGGCGAATACGACGAGGCTCACGTCGACGGAACGGCCACGGTTCCCTTCCTGGTCCCAACGGCCTTCGTGCAGCCATCCCGAGACGCGCCCGGGCCGCCGCCCTCGGTGTACGTCATGGTCGACGGGCGAATGCGAGAGCGGGCAGCGGCCACTCGGTTACGCTTCAGGACCATCGTATCGCGGAGCATTGCCGCAGGCATGAACCACATGATGAGGACGCATCTGGAATTGACCGCCGCCACCGCCCAACAGCAGGGTGCGATCCTTCGATACTCGGCGATTCCCTCGGCGTACCCGAACCTCGACCCGTTCGACTTCAGAACCTCGGCCATGCGCGCGTTGTTCCAATATGGCTATGAATGCGCGCAAGGGGGTCGATTGTGGATCGCCTCGCAGCCGCTCTCAGCGGATCCTGAAGGTCACCCGGGCAACGCCGCGGGTCCGAACATTCCGTGTCCCGCGGACGATGAATTCATCAGGCGCATCGCCGCGCGATGACCCAGGTCTCCCGCCTTGCGGTCGCCCCTCCCTCAGGCGTCGATGGTCAGCATCGACGCCGCAGCGTAACGCGCGCCAATCACCGGGCGTTCCCGCAGGATGCCATACAGCCGCTCGAGCTGCGGATCGCCAAGCCGCACCATGACCGACATGGCATTTTTCTTGAGGCGCTTGACGCTGCGCGTACCCGGAATGGGCACGATGTACGGTGCGCAGTCGAGCAGCCAGGCGAGGGCGACTTGCGCCGGTGTATAGCCCTCCTCGCGGGCGATCTGCGAGACGACCTCCACCAACTGCAGGTTGCCCGCGAAATTCTCGCGCGAAAACCGCGGGTTGTTGCGCCGGAAGTCGCCGGCCTCGAAGTCCTCCGGCGTCGTGAACGCGCCCGTGAGAAATCCCCGGCCGAGCGGGCTGTAGGCCACGACGCCGATGCCGAGCTCCTCGCACGCCGGCAAGATGGATTCCTCCAGGTCGCGCGTCCACAGCGAATACTCGCTTTGCAGCGCCGCAATGGGGTGGACTCGAGCCGCGCGCCGAATGGTGAGGGCCGAGGCTTCCGACAGGCCCAGGTGGCGCACCTTGCCCGCCGTGACCAGGTCCGCCATGGCGCCGACGGTGTCCTCGATCGGGACCCGTGGATCGACCCGGTGCTGGTAGTAGAGGTCGATGTGATCGACACCGAGCCGCAACAGACTGGCATCGCAGGCCGAGCGCACGTACTCGGGTCGGCCGTCGATGCCGAGAAACGAACCATCGGCGCCGCGCACATTCCCGAACTTGGTGGCGAGCACGACTTCCCGCCGGCGCGTGTTCAACACCTTCGCCAGGAGGCGCTCATTGGCGCCCACGCCGTACATATCGGCGGTATCGAGGAAGTTGATGCCGATATCGAGAGCGGCGTTCAACACCCGCAAATTGGTGGCTTCGTCCGACGGGCCATAGAAATCCGACATGCCCATGCAGCCGAGGCCGATGGCCGATACCTCGAGGTCCTGCGGGCCGAGTTTGCGACGCGGAATTTGCATGCTGCGCTCCAGGCGGGGTGGGTAGCGTGCATGCTAGAGACCGTCGCCGTGGGAACGTTAGATCATTACTGTACAGTTCTTGCCTAATCCTGCAATTGGCTTGATTTCCGGTATCGCGTCGCGTGCTCGCCCATTAACATGGACCCCCTTGGAAGCGTGAGAAACCCCCATGTTCGACAGTCGCTTACAGAGAGTTCGCGAGCTCACCGCGATGGCGGAACGGCAGCAGGAGTTGTCGGCGCGGGTTGCCCGATTGACGCCCTCCGACGGCAGTCATCAATCCGCATTGCGGTCGCTCATGTTGACCCGCGGGAGCGCCCCGACGGTGTGCATGCCGACGGTCTATCAGCCCTGCCTGGCCATCGTCGTGCAGGGCCGCAAGCGGGCGCTCTTGAACGACGAGGTGTTTCACTATGACGCGCTGAATTATCTGGTGGTGTCGGTGACGCTGCCCGCGATGGGCCAGGTGCTCGAGGCGAGTCCCGAGCATCCGTACCTGTCCCTGCGGCTGAATCTCGATCTGGAACAAATCGCGCGCCTGGTGCTGGAATTGGGCGACCGGGGACCGTTGCCCTCCACGGCCGACCGCGGCCTGTTCGTCGCGCGCTTGGACGAGCCTTTGCTGGACGCGGTGCTCCGGATGGTGAAGCTGCTCGATACGCCGGAGGATATCGCCGTGCTCGGGCCGGTGGTGGAGCGTGAAATCTATTATCGCATTTTGCGGGGCGAACTGGGGTCTCGCCTGGTCGACCTGGCGCAGAGCGAGGGCGGCAATCATCGCATCGTCCGGGCCATTGAATGGCTCAAACAGCGTTATGCGGCGCCGCTGCGAATCGAGGAGTTGGCGGAGGCCGTGCACATGAGCCCCTCGGCGCTGCATCATCGCTTCAAGGCCGTCACCGCGATGTCGCCGCTGCAATACCAGAAGCAACTGAGGCTGCACGAGGCCCGGCGGATGATGTTCTCCGACGGTCTCGAAAGTGCGACCGCGGCGCACCGAGTGGGGTACGAAAGCGCTTCTCAGTTCAGCCGCGAATACCGGCGTTTATTCGGCGCTCCGCCCCGGGCGGAAATCGCGCGTTTGCGGGACGCGGGGATCCCGGCCTAGCGCACCGTGGTCGCGAATCCGCCGGCGATAACCTACGGGGTGTACAGGGTGTAGGTGGCTGCCCACTGATACACATAGGCGCCATTGTCCGAATAGTAGTCAATCTGAAGCGTATGGTTTCCCGTAGCCACACCGGCGACGGAACAGATTTGCATGCTGTTTATGTAGCTACCATCGACCGGTGTCGCTGCGCCAAGAGCGAAACAAGGATCGACCAGCGCACCGTCCACAGAGAAGCCTATCGCGACATGATTGTCGAGTGTCGTGGCATTGCCGCTTTGCACCGCCAAATCGGCGCTGATCGAACACGGTCCTTTCGGACAATTGATCGTAATCACCTTGTCAAGCCTCGTAAAAGTTGACGCAGGCGATAGCCCACCGTTATAGCCTTGGCGAAGATAGGTGTTTACGAGGACGTGGCCCGCCGAAACTGCAGCAGGGGACATCGAAGCTGCATCGCCCGATAGATCCGCTCTTGCCCTGCTGGTCGATACCAGTTGCGCGAAGGCGGGCTGGTACGCGCCGATCAATAGAACCATGAATGTCAAAAGCTTGCTCATGTGTTGCTCCGTGGATCAGTGTGTTCACATGAGATAGATCGGAAATCGACTGCGAATCACGACATCGATGGAGATAAATCGCCCGGACCAGGCGCCCCCCGGGCGCCGGCATGCGCTAATCCAACGGCCAGGGCAGCGAGCCCGGCAATTTGATCTTGCCCTCGGTCTCGGGGAGGGGCTTCAGGTGGGTGTTTTCGACCTCACGCCACCAGGGTTTCACGATCTCCGCGTGCGCCGGCTCCACCGGTTGACCGAGCATGGGCATGAGCAGCGGTGCGGCCTGGGACGCGAGCTCGAGCAATCGCTCCGCGGGTTGATCCCACGCGTGCATGGCGAGCGCAAACGTACCCCAGTGCACCGGCATGAATACTCCCCCGAGCATGGCATGCGCCTCGAGGGCATGGTCAGGTCCCAGGTGGATATCGCCCCACGCCGGATGGTAGGCGCCGATTTCCAGCATGACGACATCGAAGGGTCCGAGCCGGTCGGCGATCGATCGATACTCCGTGGTCAATCCCGTATCCCCGCTGAAGAACGCGGCATGCTTGGGCGAACGGATCGCCAGGGACGACCACAGCGTGGTGTTGCGCCCGGTGAACCCGCGCCCTGAAAAATGCTGCGCCGGCGCGGCCGTCACGACGACATCCGTATTCGGCACCGTGTGCGACTCCCACCAATCGAGCTCCGTGATGCGTTCCGGCGGGACACCCCAATACTCCAAGTGCGCGCCGACGCCGAGTGAGGTGACGAACGGCACGCGGGTCTTGGCCAGGGCGCGAATGGTGGGGTAGTCCAGATGATCGTAGTGATCGTGCGAAATCACCACGACGTCGACCGGCGGCATCTCGCGCAGCGATACGGGAATGGGTTGAAACCGTTTGGGCCCGATCAGCGCCGAGGGAGACGCTCGCGGCCCCCACACCGGATCGGTGAGGACGCGCACCCCGTCGATCTCGATCAACAGGGTGGAGTGCCCGAGCCAGGTGACGCGCAAACCGCTCTGCGGTTTCTTGGTCCACGCATCGAGGGGACTCATCGACGGCAGCGGTCCACGGGGTACGCGCCGTTCGCCGCCGCATAGGAAGTCCTTCAGCGACGGCATGGGGACCGTGGGATCGCGTAAATCCGGCAGCACCGGGTGCACATTGCGGAAGCTGTCGCCCGTCCACAGCGGCGACGCCTGCATGCGTTCGAGGCGCGCGCCGTTGGCGCGTGTACCCACGGATTTCACGCCGGCAGTCTAGCAAAGTCCCCGGCGGCGGACCATCGCGCCCGGCCGGGTGCAGCGCGCGACGCGCATTCGCCGGGCGCCCTGCGCTTGACGCGCATTTGGCGCGTCGCTAGACTCGGACAAGTCATGTGACTTTCTTTATAAATCTACATGACTTGGCGACCGCACGGAGTCTAACTCCAGCACCACAGGCAGCATGAACCCGATACCGCAATACCCGGCGCTGCCCCTGCTCATCGACGGCCGCTGGATCGAGGGCACGGACGAGGGAACCCTCGAGGTGCTGAACCCGGCGGACGGCGGCGTGATCGGGCACCTGCCGGTGGCCGGTTTGCGCGAGCTGCATGCCGCGCAGGCCGCAGCGGCGCGCGCCTTTCCAGGGTGGTCGGCGCTGCTGCCGATCGAGCGTTTCCGCGTGATCACCCGGGCAACGGCGCTCATTCGGGAGCGAGCCGAGCGCATCGCGCAGCTTCTGACCCTGGAGCAGGGCAAGCCATTGTCCGAATCGCGGCGGGAAGTGGCGCTCGCCGCGGACATCATCGATTTTCTGGCCGAGGAGGCCAAGCGGCTCGCGAGCCGCGGCGTCCCGCCGCGGGTCCACGGGATCCTCACCCAGACCGTCGAACGGGTACCGGTAGGCCCGGTTGCGGCTTTTACACCCTGGAATTTTCCCGCCAATCTGCCGGCCCGCAAACTTGGCGGAGCGCTGAGCGCGGGCTGCAGCTTCATCATCAAGCCGTCCGAGGAAACGCCGGCGACGTGCCTCGAAATCGCGCGGGCCTTCATGGATGCCGGACTGCCGGCCGGAGTGCTCAACGTCGTATGCGGAGACCCGGCGAGGATTTCCCGGGAACTCATCGCCAGCGAAGCCATCAGGAAGGTCTCCTTCACCGGATCGGTGCCGGTGGGCAAGCTGCTCGGCGAGCAGGCCGCCCGCCACATGAAGCGCTACACGGCGGAACTCGGCGGTCACGCCCCGGTGATCGTCTGTCCGGATGCCGATCCGGCGGCCGTCGCCCGCCTGGCCGTTCCGGCCAAGTATCGCAATGCCGGGCAGGTCTGTGCCTCCCCCATCCGCTTCCTGGTGCATCGATCGATCTACGGCGCCTTCCGGGACGCCTTCATCGCCGGCGCCGCGGCGCTCCGGGTGGGCTCCGGATTGGACGACGGCGTGCAGCTCGGGCCGCTCATTCATGAACGGCGCATCGGCGAGATGCAGGCGTTCGTGGACGAGGCCGTGGCGCAGGGCGGCCGCGTGTTGCTGGGCGGCAGCCGAATCGTCCGGCCGGGCTGCTTCTACCACCCGACGGTCATCGAGAAGGCTCCCCTCGCCGCACGGGTGCAGCGCGAGGAGCCCTTCGGGCCGATCGCGCTGCTCGATGAATACGATGACCTGGGCGAGGCCATTGGGCGGGCCAACGGGCTGCCCTATGGGCTGGCGGCGTACGCATTCACGACGGACCTCAAAAATTCTCACCGCCTATCGCGCGAACTTCGGGCCGGCATGATCGGCATCAATCACTTCGGCGTGTCGCAACCGGAGACCCCCTTCGGCGGCGTCGGGGATAGCGGAGTCGGGTCCGAGAGCGGGCTCGAGGGACTGCTGAGCTATACGGACGTCAAGCTGGTGAGCGTATCGGCATGAGCGCGGACGGCACGAACGGGCCCGGTAGCCTGATCCGCGGGCTGCTGCTCGACTTCGGGTCGGTGATCAGCGTGTCGGTGTTCGAACGCCATCGGCAAACGGAGCAGCTGCTGGGCCTGCCCGCAAATTCTCTGCAATGGCTGGGGCCCCTGGCGCCGGAGGCCGATTCCCTGTGGCAATCGATGCAGCGCGACGAAATTTCCGAGCGCGATTACTGGGCGCAGCGGGCGCGCGAACTCGGCGAGCAGGTGGGCGAGCCGGGATGGACCATGCAGACCATGCTGGCCCGCATCAGCCAGGTGGAGCCGAACACGGTGGTGCGGCCGGCGATGAGCCGCCTGATGCAGCAAGCGCGAGCCCGGGGAATTCGCGTCGGCATTCTCTCCAACGAACTGGAGCTGTTCTATGGGCCGCGCTTCCTGGAGGGCCTGGATGTGCTCCGGCTGGTCGATGTGTTCGTGGACGCGACGCACACCGGCATCTTGAAACCGGATCCGCGAGCTTATGCGCTCGCGACCGATGCGATGCGCCTCGCTCCCGGGCAGGTGCTGTTCGTGGATGACCAGCTGCGCAACGTGGTCGGTGCGGTCAAGGCGGGGTTGCTGACCCAGTATTTCGACCTGAGGGACGTCCCCGGCAACATCGCCGCCACCCGGGCGCGTCTCGGATTACCCGCGGAGAGCATGCAATGAAGACACTGACGACCGACGAGCTGAAGGCGGCCAACGCCCGTTATCTGTGGCATCCGATGGCACAGCCGAAGGCGATGCGCGATGCGCCGCCCGACATCATCGTGCGCGGCGAAGGCAGCTGGATCTGGGACGTGGACGGGCATCGGCTGGTGGACGGCGTCGCCGGCTTGTGGAGCGCGAACCTCGGCTTCGGGCGCCGGGAGATCCGCGACGCGATCGTTGCCCAACTGGATATCCTGCCCTATTTCAACGTATTTCGCGGGACCACCCACCCGCGGGCCATCGAGCTGTCGTCCCGGGTGGTGAAACTGATGGAGCCGGACGGCGTCGCGGGCGTGTTCTTCAGCAACGGCGGCTCCGATGCGGTGGAAGGAGCGCTGAAGCTGGCGCGCCAGTACTGGAAGCTGCAGGGACAGGCCGATCGGACCAAGTTCATCGCCCTGCGGCAGGGCTATCACGGCGTGCATTTCGGCGGCATGAGCCTCAACGGCAATAGCAACTTCCGCCGTCCGTACGAGCCGATGCTGCCGGGATGCTTCCACGTCGACACGCCGTGGCTGTACCGCAATCCGTACACCGAGGACCCGACGCGCCTGGGAGAAATCTGCGCCGAGCTGCTGGACCGGGAGATCGCCTTTCAGGGCCCGGATACCGTGGCGGCATTCATCGCCGAGCCGGTGCAGGGCGCCGGCGGCGTCATCGTGCCGCCCGCCAATTACTGGCCGCTGGTCCGAAAAATCTGCGACAAGCACGGCGTGCTGTTGATCGCCGATGAAGTGGTGACCGGATTCGGCCGCACCGGGCATTGGTTCGGAACCCGCATGTGGGGAGTGAAGGCCGACCTGTGGTGCCTGGCCAAGGGCATCTCGTCGGGCTACGTGCCGCTGGGTGCGACGGCGATTTCAGCCCGCGTTGCGCAAGCGTTCGACGCCAGCGACGCCGCGATGAGCGCGGTCACCCACGGCTACACCTACAGCGCGCATCCGGTGGCCGCCGCCGCGGCGCTCGCGACGCTCGATATCCTGGAGCGGGAGGACATCGTGGGCAATGCGGCGACGCAAGGCGCGCACTTGATGGCGCGCCTGCAGGAGCTGGGCCGCCGCTCGCGGCTGATCGGCGACGTGCGCGGCGTCGGCCTCATGGTGTGCATCGAGATGGTGGCCGACCAAGCGACCAAGCGGCCCTTCGGCCGCGGCGCCAAGGAAGTTGCACAGGTGGCCCGGGAAGCCTACCGGCGCGGTGCGATGATCCGCACCTCCGGACCCAACATCATCCTGTCGCCCGCGCTGACCATCGAGCGCGCCCAAGTGGATCTGCTGTGCGACATCCTGGAAGAATCGTTCGCCGCGGTGGAGCAATGACCTCGAGCGCGAGCGCGCCGTCCGCGCGGCTCGGCGTCGGCGCCCTGTTCTCGGTGTCGATCGGGGTGATCGTCGCCCAGATCGGCATGATCTCGCTGACCCAGGGCGTGGGCATCGGCGGCTGGGGCTTCATCGTGGCCATGGTGATTGCGTTCGCGATCGCGGTCGCGAATGCGATGGCGTACGCGGAGATGGCGCTGATGATGCCGAGCGCCGGGAGCCTCAGCAGCTATGCCGAGGCGGCCATCGGCAATTTCCCGGCCATACTTCTGGTATTCGCGGGCTACGTCGTGCCGGCGATGTTCGGCCTGCCGGCGGAACTGATTCTCGCCGACCAGATCCTGACGCGGGCGGTGCCGATCGGCCTGCCGGCCCACGTCTGGCCGATCGCGATCGTCGTGGTGTTCGCGATCCTCAATATCCTAGGCACCGATGTCTTTGCCCGCGTGCAGACCGCGTTGAGCTTCATCGTGCTGACGTTTCTCGCGCTCACGGGCCTGGTGGCGATCTCGGGGCATGCCTACGCGCCGCTCCCCGGAGGCGCCGCGCAGGTCGCGGCGTCGATGGGCCGGGACACCGTGGTCCTCGGGGTGGTGGCGCTCGCCTTCTGGGTGTTCGTGGGATCCGAGTTCGTGACGCCGCTGGTACCGGAGGCGCGCAACGCCAACCGCGACCTGCCGCGCGCGATGATCGGCGGCCTGGTGGCGATATTCGTGGCGCAGCTACTGTTCGCCATCGGCAGCGCGTTCGTCATTCCGCGGGACCAGCTGGTGACCTCGGCCACCCCGCATCTCGACTATGCTGTGGCGACCTTCGGACCGTCGGCGGCCGTGTGGTTCGCCGCCCTGGCGCTCATCGCCTCGGCCAGCCTGCTGAATACCGTCCTCGCCGCGGTCCCGCGCATGCTCGCCGGCATGGCGGAGAACGGCCAGGTGTTCTCGATCCTGAAGCGCACACACCCGCGCCGCGGCACACCGGTGCTGGCGATCTTGTTCGTCGCCGCGCTGCCCGTGGTCGGGCTCGTGTGGTCGGGCGGCGTCGTCGACGCCATCCTGCCGCTGATGATCGCGGCCTCGGTATCGTGGATCTTCGCCTACATCATGGCCCAGGTCTCGCTGATGGTCCTGCGCCACCGCCATCCCGAGGCGAAGCGGCCATTTCGCGTCCCGGGGTATCCGCTGGTGCCGGTGCTCGCGATCGCCGGCATGGTTTACGTCGCGATCAACAGCTCGCCGACGCCGGAAATGCGGCCCCAGATCATCCGCTACCTCGGCGTCGTGCTGGGGATCTTCGCGGTGATCTCGGGCCTGTGGGTGAGGCTCGTGATGAAGCGAGGTCTGTTCGAGCCGACCGCGCCGGTGACCCATCCCTCCGCCTGAATGGATACCGCGGCCGCCATTCTCGAGGAGTTGATCGGGCGCGAGCAGGCCGCGTACGCCCGCCTGCATCCGCGTTCGCGGCGCGACTTCGAGGACGGTCAGCGGCATTATCTCTACGGCGCTCCCTCGCATTGGATGCGGCGCTGGGCCGGAGGCTTCCCGCTGTACGGCCGAGCCGCGCGCGGGGCGCATCTGACCTGCGTGGACGGACTCGAATACGTCGACTTCTGCCTGGGCGACACCGGCGCGATGTGTGGTCACGGGCCGCCCGCCGTGACGTCGGCCGTGGCCGGGCAGCTGGAGCGGGGCGCGACCACGATGCTGCCGACCGAGGACGCCGGCTGGGTGGGCGGCGAATTGACGCGGCGCTTCGGCCTGCCGTATTGGGGATTCACGACCTCGGCCAGCGACGCCAATCGCGCCGCGATCCGCATCTCCCGGATGATCACCGGGCGTGCGAAGGTTCTGGTCTTCAACGGCTGCTATCACGGCTCGGTCGAGGAGGCGCATGTGGCGCTGCGCGGCGGCCAGACCGTGCTGCGCAACGGCATCCACCCGAATGCCGTGGATCACCGGCAGGTCTCGCGGGTCATCGAGTTCAACGACGTCGCGGCGCTCGACGAGGCCCTGGCCACGCGCGATGTCGCCTGCGTGCTCGCCGAGCCCTTCATGACGAATTTCGGCATGATCGCGCCGCAGCCGGGTTTTCTCGATGCATTGCGCGAAGCGACCCGGCGCACCGGCACGCTGCTGGTCCTCGATGAGACGCATACGTTCTCGAGCGGACCCGGCGGATATACGGGCGCGCACGGCCTCAAGCCCGATTTCCTGGTCGTCGGCAAGTCGATCGGCGGCGGCATTCCCGTCGGTCTCTACGGCGCCAGCGAGGCGGTTGCGCAGGCGCTGTGGGCCGTCGTGCCCAAGGTCAATCCGGCGACCGTCCGGCAGAGCGCGCACCTGGGCTTCGGCGGCACGCTCGCGGGCAGCGCGCTGCAGGTCGCCGCCGTGCGGGCCGTTCTCGAGCACGTCCTGACGCGGGACGCCTTCGATCACATGGCCCAAGTCGCCCGGGGTCTCGCGCAACAGGCGCGCACCGTCCTGTCGCGCCATGGCGTTCCCTGGTCGGTGATCCAGCTGGGGGCGCGCGCCGAGATGCTATTTTCGGCCGCGGCGCCGGCCAATGCGACCGAGGTCGCCCGCGTGCGCCAGGACGCGCTCGAAGCGCTGCTGCACGTCTATTTCATGAATCGCGGCGTGCTGGTGACGCCCTTTCACTGCATGATGCTCACGTGTCCGGCAACTCTCGAGAGCGACGCGCAGCGCTTCGTCACGGTGCTCGACGGCTTTTGCAGCGAGCTGGCGCGGCGCGGCGCCGTGAGTGCGCCGCGATGACGCCGTTTCGCTTTGACGGCCGCGTGGCGCTGATCACGGGGGTGAGGCCCGGCATCGGCGGCGCGATCGCAGCCTGCCTCGCGCAGGCCGGCGCCGAACTGGTGCTCGCCAATCGCACGACGGAGGCCGCGGAGCGGGTCGCAGGGCCGCTGCGCGAGCAGGGTGCGAAGGTGCACGTCGTGCCGTTCAGCCCGGACGAGCGCAGCGCGCAGCGCACGGTGCAGGACGCGCTGGCCGCCGCGGGCCGCATCGACATCCTGCTGCACAATGCCGGCGGCTGCACGTGGACGCCGCTGGAGGCGATCGACGAACCCCTCCTCGAGGAGGCGCTCGCCTTAAATCTCAAGAGCTGTTTCTGGCTGACTCGGGCGGCGCTGCCCGCACTGAAACAGAGCGCCGCGGGACGCGTCGTCATCACCTCGTCGATCACTGGGCCGCGCGTTGCGATGGCGGGCGCGGCGCATTATGCGGCCGCGAAGGCGGGGGTCAACGGCTTCATCCGGGCTGCCGCGCTCGAGCTCGCCCCCTACCGGATCACGGTCAATGGCGTCGAGCCGGGGTTCGTGGCGAAGGACCGGGGCCGCTTGAGCATGCCGCCGACGCGCGAGCGGATCGAGCGCTACATTCCGTTGGGCCGCGCCGGCCAGCCGCTGGACATCGCCTACGCCATGCTGTTCCTGGCGAGCGCGGAAGCCTGCTGGATCACCGGACAGACGCTCATCGTCGACGGCGGCGCCACGCTGCCGGAGACGGGATACGCGATGGAAGAGCAGTGGGTCAAGGGAGGTTCGACTTGAGCGGACTGCGAATATTGATCGTCGGCACCGCCGATACGAAGGCCGACGAGCTGCTGTTCATGAAGCGCTGCATCGAGGCCCAGGGAGCCGCGGCGGCGATCATGGACGTGGGCGTGCTCGGGAAGCCGTCGTTCGAGCCCGAGTATCCGAACAGCATGGTGGCGGCCGAGGCCGGCACGACGACGGCGGCCATCGCCGCGCTCGGGGATGAGAACGAGGCCATGAAGAAGATGGCCGAGGGCGCGGTAAGGCTCACGCTGAAACTGTATGCGCAAGGCAGCGTCCACGGTCTACTGGCGCTCGGCGGCACCATGGGCACGGATCTCGCGCTCGATGTGACCGCCGCGTTGCCGCTCGGGATGCCCAAGTTCATCGTCAGCACCGTGGCCTATTCGCACCTGATACCGCCCGAGCGCCTCGCGCCCGATCTGATGATGATTCTGTGGGCCGGCGGACTGCATGGGCTGAACAGCATCTGCCAGTCGATCCTGAGCCAGGCGGCCGGCGCGATTCTCGGAGCCTGCCGCAGCGCCGTCCCGCCGAAGGTGCAGCGTCCGCGTGTGGCCATCGGCTCGCTGGGCAGTTCCTGCCTGAGCTACATGGTGGAGCTCACTCCCGAACTCGAAAGGCGCGGATTCGAGCCCATCGTGTTCCATTGCACGGGCATGGGTGGACGCGCCATGGAGTGGCTGATCGAGCAGGGCGCCTTCGTGGCGGTGTTCGACTTCGCCCTCTGCGAGCTGTCGAATCAGCTGCGCGGCTCGGTGGTCAATGCGGGGCCGTCGCGCCTCGAAGCCGCCGGACGGCGCGGCGTGCCGCAGATCGTCGCGCCGGGCGCGAGCGACATGATCGACGTGCAGGCCTGGTTGCCGCTCCCCGCTCAGTACGCCGATCGCCCGTACCATGCCCACAACCGGCTGATCGGGTCGGTCACCTCGACCCACGAGGAGCGGCGGGAGCTGGCGCGCTTCATCGCCGACAAGCTCAACCACGCCACGGGCCCGACCGCCTTCCTATGGCCGCGCCGCGGGCTGCATGCCTGGGACCGGCCCGGCCAGGCCTTGCATGACCCCGAGGGGCACCAGGCCTACGCCGATGAATTCCGGCGCGCACTCAAGGCCCCGGTGCAGTTGCATGATCTCGACATCCACATCAACGATCCGGAGTTCGTGGCGAAATCCCTGGAGATTTTCGATCAGTGGATCGCCGCGGGCCTGATTGGCCCATGACGCCGCCGGCTGACAGCGCAGCGGCCGGTGCGCGCCTCGCCGGCAAGGTGGCCCTGGTCTGCGGCGCGGCCTCGGGGATCGGCGCCGCCATCGTGCGGCGCTTCCGGCAGGAGGGAGCCACCGTGCTCGCAGCCGGCCTGCAGCCGGAGCGACTCGAGGCGCTGGCCCGCGACAGCGGCGCGCTGTGGCAGGGCTGCGACGTCGGCCAGGAATCGGAGGTGCGGCTGGCCGTCGAGCGGGCCGCCGGGCTGCAAGGGCGCCTCGACATCGTGGTCAACGCGGCGGGCATCCTGCACAGCGACGATGTGGCGGGGATCGAAGACGAGCTGTGGGCCCGCACGCTCGAGGTGAACCTCACCGGCGTCATGCGGGTGTGCCGGACGGCATTGCCGGTCATGCAGCGGCAGCAGGCGGGCGCGATCGTGAACCTCGCCTCGGTCGCGGCCTTCAATGCCTCGCCGGGCATGGCCTCGTACTCGGCGAGCAAGGCGGGTCTCATTGCGTTGACGCGGTCCATCGCAAACCAGTATGGCAAGGACGGTATCCGCGCCAACTGCCTGTGCCCGGGCTGGGTGCGCACGCCGATGAGCGAGAGGGAAATGCAGGACCTCGCCCGCGCCAATGGCTCCACGATGGAGGCGGAATTCGGCGCGCTGACCCGCCGGATCGCGCTGCAGCGGGTCGCGAGCCCCGCGGAGCTCGCGGCCTGTGCGCTGTTCCTCGCCTCGGACGACGCCTCGTTCGTCACCGGCGCCGTGCTGGTGGCCGACGGCGGTGCGCGCATCGCGGCCGCGGCCCGGGCGCCTTAGGGATCGCATGACACAGGCCCTGCCACCCCAGTCCCGCGTCGTGGTCATCGGCGGCGGCATCATCGGCGCCTCCGTGCTCTACCATCTGGCCCTGGACGGCATCGCGGATGCCGTGCTGCTCGAGCGGGACCGGTTCGCGAGCGGCACCACCTGGCATGCGGCCGGCATCGTCGGTCAGCTGCGCGACTCCAAGGCGCAGACCGAGCTCGCGCAATACACCACGCGGCTGTTCCAGTCGCTGGAGGCGGAGACCGGCCAGGCGACCGGCTATCGGGAGAACGGCTCCATGACCGTCGCGCTGACGCCGCAGCGGCTCGAGGTGATCCGGCGCAATGTGTCGGCCGCGCGGCGCATGGGCGTCGCGGCGCTGTTCCTTACACCCGGGGACATCCGCGAGCGCTGGCCGCTGCTGCGCGTCGATGACGTGCTCGGGGGGCAGTTCGTCCCGGCCAATGGGCAGGTCAATCCGCTCGATGTCACGGCGGCCCTGATCAAGGGAGCGCGGCAGCGCGGCGCCGTCGCGCTCGAGAACACGCCGGTCGAGGACATCCTGATTCAGGGCGGCCGCGTGACCGGCGTGCGCACCCGCGCGGGCGACATCGCCTGCGAGCGCGTGCTGCTGGCCGGTGGCCTGTGGACGCATCTGCTGGCGAAGCGCATCAACGTGCCGGTGCCGCTGCACGCCGCGGAGCACTTCTACATCGTGACGGAGCCGGTGCCGGGCCTCGCGCGCAGCACCCCGATTCTCACCGTGGCCGATGAGCGGGCGTACTACAAGGAAGACGCGGGCAAGCTGCTGATCGGCGGCTTCGAGGCGGCCGGCAAGGCATGGCCCGCGCCCGGGCAGCCGATACCCACGGGCTTTTCCTTCCAGGAGCTGCCGCCCGACCTGGAACATATGGAGCCGATCCTCGCCCAGGCGTTCGGCCGGGTACCGGTCCTCAACGACATCGGCGTTCAGCTGTTTTTCTGCGGCCCGGAGAGCTTCACGCCGGACGGCCGTGCGTACCTCGGCCCCGCGGCCGACGTGCGCGGCCTGTATATCGCCGCGGGATTCAATTCCAATGGCATTCTCTCGTCGGGCGGCGCGGGCAAGGTCATGTCGAAGTGGCTGATCGAAGGCTTGCCGCCGGTCGGCATGGGGGCGCTGCATGCCCAGCGCGCGTTGCCGTTCCAGGCGAATACGCGCTACTTGCGCGACCGGGTGGTCGAATCGGTCGGCATGCACATGACGCTGCATTGGCCGGGGCACCAGGTGTCAACGGCGCGCCAGGTGCGGCACCTGCCCGTGCACGATCGCCTGCTCGCCGCCGGCGCGGTCATGGGGGAGCGCATCGGATGGGAGATCCCGCTGTATTACGACCGGCCGGGCGCCGCGATTCCCGATGAGCCGGGCTTCGGCTTGCAGCCGTGGTTTGCGCAGGTCGAGCGGGAGTGCCTGGCGGCGCGCGACGCGGCGCTGCTCATCGACCAGTCCTGTTACGGCAAGCTTTTGATCAGCGGGCCGGACGCCGTCAAGGCGCTGAACCTCGTGTCCGCCAACGACGTCGACGTGGCGGTCGGCCGCTCGGTCTACACGCAGTGGCTCAATGAGCGCGGCGGTATCGAGGCGGACGTGACGTTGACGCGCCTCGCAACCCATGAATATCTTCTGGTCACCGGACATCCGAGCCAGGTGCGCGACCGTGGCTGGTTCCAGTCACAGGTCGATCCGTCCTGGCGCGTGCAGTGCCACGACGTGACGGCAAACCATGCGATGTTCTCGGTGAGCGGACCGCGTGCGCGCGAAATCCTGCAGGCGCTGACCGATGCGGATCTGTCGAATGCGCAGCTGCCCTTCGGCGCGGCGCAGTTCATCGACTTGGGCTACGCTCGCGCCTGGGTGCTGCGGCGCTCATTCCTCGGCGAGCTGGGCTACGAGATCTATCCGACGACGGATCTGGCGCGCCACGTGCACGAGGCCCTGGTGCGCGAGGGTGCCCCGCACGGCATGATTCACGGCGGATTCTTCGCGCTGAATCACTGCCGCCTGGAAAAGGGCTATGTGCATTTCGGCCACGATGTGGGCGAGGACGACACGCCGCTCGAGGCGGGCTTAAGCTTCGCCGTGGCGTTCGGCAAGCCGGATGGCTTTGTCGGCCGCGAGGCGCTGGAGGCGCAGCGGCGCGCCGGGCCGCTCGAGACCCGGCTGGTCAACCTCAAGGTGCGCGGCGCCACGCTCGCGGGCGGCCCCTATCTGTACCGCAATGAGCCGCTGTGGCGCGACGGCGCGCTGGTGGGTTCGGTGACGTCGGGCGCGTGGGGATTTCGCCTCGGGGGCTCGTTCGGCATGGCCTCCGTGCGCCGGGCGGGAGGCGTCACGGCGGCGTGGCTCGCCGAAGGCGGCTTCGAGGTCGAAGTGGCCGGGACCCGGCACGCCGTGGACGTGCAGTTCGGCGGATTCTACGACCCGAAGAGCGAGCGCACTCGCGGCTAGCACAGCGAGATCGGACCTTAGATCATGGACCCCAGATACGAAGCGCTGTTTCAACCGATCGCGATCGGACCGCGCAGGGCGCGCAACCGCTTCGTGGCGGTGGCCCATAGTGCCGGCATGGGATACGCCATGCCGCATGCGACCGCGGCGTTGCGCGCGACCAAGGCCGAAGGGGGCTGGGGCGTCGTGTGCACCGGTGTGTGCGAAATCGATCCGACTTCCGACATGATGGGTCACCAGAACGACCGGCTCTGGGACGAGCACGACGTCGCCTGCCACCGTCTCGCGACGCAGGCGATTCACGCCCATGGGGCGCTCGCCGCGGTCGAGCTCGCGCATCTTGGGCTCGGCGCCCGTAATCTCTACAGCCGCGTGCCGACGCTCGGGCCGGCGAGCTTGAAGTGCACGTCGGCCTATGTCCCGGTGCAATCCAAGGCGATGACGCTGAAGGACATCGGACATTTTCGGGCGCAGCATCGCGCGGCGGTGCGGCGCGCCCTGCTGGCGGGGTACGACATCGTCTATGTCTACGCGGGCCATGACCGGGCGCTGCCGCTGCATTTCCTGTCGCGCCGCCACAACCAACGCACCGATGCCTACGGCGGCAACGTCGAGCATCGCATGCGCCTGCTGCGCGAGCTGATCGAAGACACGCTGGACGAGGCGGGGGGACGGGCCGCGGTCGCCGTCCGGTTCGCCGTTCACGATTTCAGCGGCGGCATCTGCGTCGAGGAGGAGGGGCGGGCAGTCCTCGAATCGCTCGGCCAGCTGCCGGATCTGTGGGATGTCAACGTCAGTCCCTGGTCCCACGATTCCTCGACGGCGCGCTTCGACGAGGAGGGCTGGCAGGAACCCTACGTGCGATTCGTCAAGGAGCTGACCGACAAGCCGGTCGTCGGGGTCGGGCGCTTCACCTCACCGGACGTCATGGCCTCACAGGTGCGCCGAGGCGTCCTCGACTTGATCGGCGCGGCGCGCCCTTCGATCGCGGATCCGTTCCTGCCGGAGAAGATCAGGACCGGCCGCGTCGACGACATCCGCGAATGCATCGGCTGCAACGTCTGCGCATCCACCGAGATGTACGGAGTGCCGATCCGTTGCACGCAGAACCCGACGATCGGCGAGGAGTGGCGCAAGGGCTGGCATCCGGAACGGATCCCCATCCATGAGCCGCGCGCGGCGGCCCTGGTGGTGGGGGCCGGGCCCGCGGGCCTCGAGGCGGCGCTGTCGCTCGCGCGACGCGGGCTCGAGGTGTCGCTGGTCGAGGCGCGGCCCGACCTCGGCGGCCGGCTCGCCTGGGAGGCCCAACTGCCGGGCGCCCAGACGCTGGGGCGTGTCCGCGACTACCGCCTCTACCAGCTGCAGCGCCTGCCCAATGTGCACATACTGCGCGAATCGACGGTGGGGGCCGACGAAGTCATCGAGTTCGGCGCCGCGCATGTGGTGCTGGCCACGGGCGCGGGCTGGCGCGTCGACGGTGTGGGTCCCGCGACGCCCAGCGGCATCGATGGGCTGCGCGACGAGGCGGGTGCATTGGACTGGGTGCTGTCTCCCGAGCAAGTGGTGCGCGGGATCGCACAGGGGCAGCGCCTGAAGGGTCCGGCGGTCGTCTACGACGACGATCATTATTACATCGGGCATTGCATCGCCGAGTTGCTGCGGGCCCAGGGACTCGATGTCACGCTGATTTCTCCACTGGCCGACGTCTCGCAATGGTCTTACTACACGCTCGAACTGCGGCGCCTCGAGCAGCGCCTCGCACAGGCCGGCATCCGCTGCCTGACTCGCACGCGGGTGCTCGGCGTGGAGCCGGGGAGGGTAAGGACGGCCCAGCCGGGCGGCGATGCGTGGATCGAGGTCAAGTACTTCGTGCCGGTGACCCTGCGCCAGCCACGCGATGAACTGCTCCTTGCGCTGGCGGCACGTGAAGCGGAATGGCGCGCCGCCGGCGTGCGGTCGGTGGATGCCGTCGGGGACGCCGTGGCGCCCGGAACCGTGGCGGGGGCCGTGTACGACGGGGCCCGCTATGCCCAGGAACTCGGATCCGCCGCCGGCGGCAGCTTTCTCCGTGAACGGGTGATACTCGCATGATCAAACGCACGCCTATCATCACCAGGCCGCCCCGGGCGTGCCGTACGATGCCGAGCGCCGCCGGGTCCGGGCCCGAGGCGTCGCGTGGCCTAGCCGCCGATCATCCGCAGCACCGCTTCCCGCGTCATCTCCGTCAGGCGCTGACGGGGCGTCACCGCGTGGGCGCCCGGGGCGGTGTAGATCATCAGGCCTTCGGTCAGTGCCGAGAGCTGCAGGGCGAGGTCGAAACACGCTTGCTCGGACAATTTCGGGCGTGCCGCGCCGATGTAGGCCGCTAGACGGTGACGGTGATGCGCGTAAGTCTCGTTGAGCAACTTGGCCGCGAAGCTGTTGTGGCAGCTCAGCGCATAGAGATTGAAGAAAAACTTGCGCGATTCCGGCCTCCAGGCCGTCAGGACCAGGTAATCGACGACCGCAAGCAGCCGTGCCTCGCCGTTGTAGGGCAGTTCCGCCTCCAGTCTCTCATAGGCACGCCGGTAGTCGGCGATGACGTACTCGAGCATGGCCGTGATCAGCTGCTCCTTGGCAGGATAGAAATGCTGCACGGCCCCGAGGCTCATCCCGGCCTTCTTGGCCACGCCCCGGGCGGTGAACGCCGCGCCGCCGTCCCGGATGAAGGTGTCCACCGCCGCCTGCAGGATGCGCAGCCGTCCCGCGCTCACGCCGGCGGCAATGTCCTCGGGCGGGCTCGACCGTGCTCTCTGCCTTGCCGGTTTATCCATGCGTATCCTCACATGCGGAACAATACGATTGTAACGCAAATACCAGTCAAATGACCGGCCTGAGGCGGCTGCCGCCCGGTCCCGCCGATCCGCTTTTGATTACGCTGGGCGCATCTGCGAAGATGTCGAATGAAAATTCCCAAGAGCTTGCAGCCGTTGATCGACGACGGCATGGTCGATCGAGTGGTGCGGCGGCTGAAAAGCGGCAAGGAGGCCTCGGTGTTCATCGTGGCCTGCGGCAATGAGTTGCGGTGCGCCAAAGTGTACAAAGAGGCCGAAAATCGCGGATTTCACAAGCTGGCGCAGTACCAAGAAGGCCGCAAGACCCGCAACAGCCGGGATGCGCGCGCCATGGGAAAGCGCGGCCGGCACGGCCGCCGCATGCAGGAAGCGGAATGGAAGAACGCCGAGGTGTCCGCCTTGTTCCGGCTGGCCCATGCCGGGGTGCGGGTCCCCAAACCCTACCTGGTGCACGAGGGCGTGCTGCTGATGGAATTGGTGCGAGACGCGCAGGGGGATCCGGCGCCGCGCGTCAACGACCTGGCCATGAGCAGCGAACAGGCGCGAGAGTGGCATTCGTTCATGATCAAACAGATCGTGCGCATGCTGTGCGCGGGGCTCATTCATGGAGACCTGTCCGAGTTCAACGTACTGCTCGACGTCGATGGGCCCGTGATCATCGATCTGCCGCAGGCGGTGGATGCAGCCGGGAACAACAACGCGTTCGCCATGCTCGAGCGCGATGTCAACAACATGCGGGCGACCTTCGGCCGATTTGCGCCCGAGCTGCTCGAGACGGAGTACGCGCGCGAAATCTGGGCGCTGTATGAGGCCGGCGAATTGACGCCGGATAGCGTGCTGACGGGACGCTTTGCCCGCGATACGTCGGCGCCGGATGTGGATGCCGTACTCGCCCAGATCGAGGATGAGCGGCGCGAGGCCGAGGAGAGGCAACGCCGGCGAGAGCAGATGGACGCCGCTTGAGGACAACAGCCGGTCATTCGTCCAGACGCGATCAGCCAATGGCAGTTGTCGTTGGCCTTTCGCCTCGCCGGTTACTCACCGGCCGGCGGGAACCGCAGGAAGCCGTGACTTACGTTATTCGTATCCAAATAATATCCCGTAATCGCCCCTTGGTCGTTGATGCTGACTGGGAAGGTGCCGCTATATGAACCTGCGGTCGTATTTGCGCGGGGCGCATCGAAAGTAGTTACCCTGCCCTGGGGGCTGCGCACGAAGCCGTGGTACACGTTGTTCGCGTCCAGGTAATATCCCGTGATCGCTCCCCCGTCGTTCAGGCCCACGGAACAATCAGCGAAGCAGCCAATGCCTTGGGGCCCCCCGCCGGGGACGTCGAACGTCGTGATGTCACCCCATGCGCTGCGTAGGTAACCATGAACCACATTGTCCGCGTCAATGTAGTAACCGGCAGTTGCGCCGAACTGATTGACGGGGGTCGAAGAACCCGGGGAGCCCGTGCCTTGATAGGGGCCAGTGCCCGAGCCGGGAGCCTCGAATGTCGTGAAGTCGCCCTCAGGATTTCGCACGAGACCGTGCTGAACGAAATTGCCGCTGTTGTCCTCGTAACCACCGGCGATCGTTCCAACGGCATTGATGCTGAAAGCACCGGTGCCGTAGCAACCTGTAGCGGGGGTGGCGTCGCACGCGTTTGGGCCGCTCCAGGTTTCAAACGTGCCGTCGGGATGGCGTAAGAAACCCTGAAACCCACCCGCCTGGTCCAGGTAGTAGCCTACGATCGCTCCTTCCAGGTTAAGGGCAATCGGCGTGGTGGTGCCGATGATGCCCCCCGTAACGTCGAACGTGGTGAACTTGCCCCCGGGACTGCGCAAGAAGCCGTGACCCTCATTGTTCGCGTCGTAGTACGCCCCCGTGATGTTGATGAGCACCGAACAGTCGG
>Ga0302276_10000701_pt1 | contig 30726 bp, 22 predicted proteins | sample III_Bog_N2_3_FD_198768 | JGI IMG/M metagenome (GOLD analysis project Ga0302276, IMG submission 198768) | Peat permafrost microbial communities from Stordalen Mire near Abisko, Sweden - III_Bog_N2_3 | ecosystem: Environmental > Terrestrial > Soil > Wetlands > Peat | place: Sweden: Abisko...
TGGGACGGTATTTCGGGCTTTCATGGTTGGCAAGCCTATTTCAGGTCTGGCGCCGGCTCACCGCCCGCAGTTGTAGCGCAGATTTGCAATCTGCCGTATCGCCGATTTGCAATCGGCAGCGCAGCGCAGTGCCTATGACCGTGGGTGGTCCACGCCTCGCGGATTGCAAATCCGCGATACCGCCGAGTCCAACTCGGCGCTACTTGAAGAACCGTGTCCATCTGCGCGCCCAGGTCAAACCTTGTCGCTTGGTTCGGCCACGTTGCTGCGCCGGTCCGCCGCCACCTTAATTTGCCGGGCAATGTCAAATGTTTTTGCCGGCGTCCGGTTCGTCTGGTCGCGCAACGCGCTTGCGGGTTGGCGCGAACCTTGTATTTTCCCGGAACTGGTTACGACATGGAATATGCCCCGCTCAAAATCCTGCTGATCAGCGGCGATGAAACATCCGCCGTGCGCATCACGGCATTGGTGCGCGCCGCCCTGCCGGCGGCGGCAGTCACCTGCGAGCCGACAGCAGACGCCGGGCTGGCGATGGTCGCCACCAACAGTTTCGACGCGCTGCTGTTCGAGGTGCCGGCGGCGAACGCCTCGGCGCTGTTCCAGGTCACGTCGCTCACCACCAAGGCGTGGCAGTTGCCGGTGCTGGTCATCGGGCCAAGCGAGGACCCGGCGTTTCTGGCCGAGGCGGTGTTCAGCGGGGCGCAGGAGTTTCTGGGCCGCGAGGAGCTCGCCGCTGCCACCTTGGGCCACGCCATTTACTGCGCCATCGCCCGCCAGCAGGAACGGCTGGCGCTCATTGCGGAAAAGGATAATTACTACGGCATCTTCGACCACCTCGTCGAAGGCATTTTCCGCACGACAGTCAGCGGCCATTACCTGCTGGCGAACATCGCGCTGGCGCGGATTTACGGCTATGACTCGCCGGTGGAACTGATGGCCAGCATCAAGGACATTGCCGGCACGCTTTACGTGGAGCATGGCCGGCGCGAGGAATTTGTCCGGCTGATGCAGGAGAGCGATACCTTGAGCGGCTTCGAGTCCAAGATTTTTCGCAAGGATGGGAGCATCATCTGGATTGCCGAAAACTGCCGCGCGGTCCGTGACGGCCAGAGCAAGCTGCTTTACTACGAAGGCACCGTCGAGGACATCACCGAGCGCAAGCGCGCCGAGGAGCAAATCCGCCGCGCCACCACCGAGCTGTCGCGCAGCCGCGAGGAGTTGCGCACCAAAAGTGCGCTCATGGAGGAAAATCTCCGCACCGCCCGCGAAATCCAGCTGACCATGCTGCCGCAGCAGTATCCGAATTTTCCGGCCAGCGCACCGGCGGATCAGAGCGCGTTTCAATTCGTTCACCGCTACGAGCCGGCGGAATCCGTCAGCGGCGATTTTTTCAGCATCACGGCCATTTCCGACACCGAGGTGGGCGTGTTCATCTGCGACGTGACCGGCCACGGCGTCCGCGCCGCGCTGGTGACGGCGATGATTCGGGCGCTGTCGGAGGAATTGAAGCCGCTGGCGCGCGATCCGGGGAATTTTCTCCGCAAGTTGAACTATGATTTGTGCAGCATCCTCAAGAACACCGGTTCGCCGATGCTCACCACCGGATTTTATGCCGTGGCCGATTGCCAGACCGGCCGGCTCCGCTTTGCCAATGCCGGTCATCCCAAGCCGCTGCTGCTGCGCCGTTCCGCCGGCCAGGTGGAACCGCTCGCCAACACTTCCGGCCGCGGCCAGCCGGCGCTCGGCCTGTTTGATGATCCGCCCTACACGACCAGCGAGACCACGCTGACGCCCGGCGATTTTTTGATGCTGTTCACCGACGGTCTTTATGAGGTGCAGGGCGAGAACGAGGAGCTTTACTCGCAGGAACGGCTCACGCTCGACGTGAAAAATTTCCTCACGCATCCGCCGGGCATCCTGTTCGATGAACTGCTGGAAGTCATCCGCGCCTTCGCCGTCAACGGCGAGTTCGACGACGACGTTTGCCTCGTGGGCATGGATTTCATCGGCGAGCCGCCGGTTAAACCGTAATGGCAATTTTTCAAGGCCAATAATGCTTACCGGCGGCGGACGCGGCTTGCGAATAGCCCGGTGCTGCGCCAACTTGGGCGCGTGAACAGCGATAGTTTTTCCGATGCCGTGCTAGTGGTGCTTGGCCATGGCACGAGCTTGAACGGGCAGTCGGCCGCGCCGGTGTTCCAGCACGCGGCGGAACTGCGGCAACGGCGGATTTTTGCCGCCGTGCGCGAGGCGTTCTGGAAACAGGAGCCGCACGTTAAAACCGTGCTTGCCGAAATATCCGCGCCGCGCGTCTTCATCGCGCCGCTATTCATCAGCGACGGCTATTTCAGCACCGAAATCATCCCGCAGGAGCTCGGCTTTGCCTCGGTGCCATCAACCATCAGCCAGCAACAATCAACTCACTTCTATTGCCGCCCGGTCGGCTCGCACGCCAGCATGACGAGAGTGATTTTGTCGCGCGCAGCGGAAGTCGTGAAGAAATTTCCGTTTCCGCGCGCGCCCAAGCTGGCGGAGACGACGCTCTTCATCGCCGGCCATGGCACGGAGCGGAACGCCAATTCGCGCCAGGCCATCGAACGCCAGGTGGAATTGATCCGCGCGCAGAATCTTTACGCGGCGGTCCACGCCATTTTCATGGAAGAGGCGCCGTTCATCAAAAACTGCCACGCCGCCGCGCCGACGAAGCATTGCGTGGTCGTGCCGTTTTTCATCAGCGACGGACTGCACGCGGTCGAGGACATTCCGGTGCTGCTTGGCGAGCCGGAAAAACTCGTGAAGGCGCGGCACGCCGCCGGCCAGCCGACCTGGCGCAATCCGACGGAAATCCACGGCAAACTGTTCTGGTATTCGCCGGCCGTCGGCACCGAACCGTTGCTCGCCGACGTGGTTTTGGAACGCGTACGGGAAGCGGCGAATGGCATCGTTGGCCTGTGACCGCCGAGAAACAAGGCGACGCTCACCGAGCGCCGCTATATAAATTATGAAAAAACTGCGCATCGGGTTCTTAAGCACCGCCGGCATCGGCCGGAAAAACTGGCAGGCGATTCTGCACTCCGGCAATAGCGTCGTCACCGCCGTCGCCAGCCGTAACTTGGTGAAAAGCCGCGACTTTATTGGCGAATGTCAAGCAGCCAACCCGTTCGACCGGACGCCGGAAGCGTTCGGCAGCTACGAAGAATTGATTTCGTCGCCGGCTGTGGATGCCATTTACCTGCCGCTGCCAACCGGCTTGCGGAAGGAATGGGTGCTTCGCGCCGCCGCCGCCGGCAAACATGTTCTCTCTGAAAAACCGTGCGCGGCCAACGTGGCTGAGTTGGAAGAAATGCTGGCGGCGTGCCGGCAAAAATCCGTGCAATTCATGGATGGCGTGATGTTCATGCACAATCCGCGATTGGCACGCGTCCGGGAATTTTTGGACGACGGCAAAAGCGTCGGTCAAGTGCGGCGGATTTCCTCGGCGTTCAGCTTTTATCCGGACGAGGAATTTTTCCGCACCAACATTCGCACGGACGGCACGCTGGAACCCGCCGGCTGCCTGGGCGACCTGGGCTGGTATTGCCTGCGCATCGCGCTTTGGACGATGCGCTGGCGGCTGCCGTGCGAAGTCACCGGCCGGCTGCTCGCGCAGTCGGAAAACCGGGCCGGCTGCCCCGCCACGCCGACGGAATTTTCCGGCGAACTGATCTATGACGACGGGGTTTCCGTGGAGTTCTACGCGTCGTTTCGCGCGGCGAAACAGCAGTGGGTTCACGTCAGCGGCCAGCAGGGCTGGCTCCGGTTGCCGGATTTCATTCATCCGTTTAACAGCTACGAACCGGCGTTTGAGGTGAATGAAAAAACCATCCGCTGCGCGGCCGATGTGAAATGTCCGCCGGGCGTTGACCCGCTGCCGGGCGGTCACGCGACGGCGCAGGACACACGGATGTGGCGAAATTTTGCGAACCAGATTTTTTCCGGCAGTCTGAATGACGACTGGCCGAGGTGGGCGCTGCTCACGCAACAAGTGCTGGACGCCTGCCACGAGGCGGCGCGGCGCGGTTCACCGGTGAAAGTTTAGTTACCCACGAAACACACCATCACGCGAAAAGAAATCCATTTGGTTGGTTTGGTGTATTTCGTCGTTTATCCGGCTTCGGCATTCCGCTATTTTCCCGCCGTGCAGTTTCAAAAAATCACCATCGTCGGCGTCGGCCTGCTGGGCGGCTCCATCGGGCTGGCGGCGCGGCAGCGCCGGCTCGCGGGCGAGGTGGCCGGATTTGTCCGGCGCGCGGCCAGCTTGAAGGATTGCGAACGCGCCGGGGCGGTGGATTATGCCACGACCGACCTGCTCGCCGCCATTGCCAACGCCGACCTCGTCATCCTTTGCACCCCGCTGGCGCAGATGCGGGCGCTGGCGCAGCAGATGTTGCCGGCGCTCAAGCGCGGCGCGCTGGTCACCGACGTCGGCAGCGTCAAGGCCGACGTGGTGCGCGAGTTGGAATCGCTGGTGAAAAAGTCCGGCGCGCATTTCATCGGCAGCCATCCGCTGGCCGGCGGTGAAAAAATGGGCGTGCGGGCGGCGCGGGCCAACCTGTTTGCCGGCACGGTCAACATTCTTACGCCGACGAAAAAATCCAACGCCGCCGCCCTCCGCCAGTTGACGCGATTCTGGCAATCGCTCGGCGCGCGGACTATGCGGCTGGACGCGGCGCAGCACGATTTGCTGGTCAGCCGTTCCAGCCATCTGCCGCACATCGTCGCGGCGGCGCTGGCGGGCCTGGTCTTGAATCCGGTGAATCCCAAGTTGCAGGTGGACTTGTGCGCCACCGGTTTCCGGGACACGACGCGCATTGCCTCCGGTTCGCCGGAGATGTGGCGGGACATTGCGCTGGCGAACCGCAAGAATCTTTCGCGTTCGCTGGATGCGTTCGTGGCGGAGCTAAAGCGATTCCAGTCCGCGCTCAAATCCGGCGACGGCGCGAAGGTGGAGAAATTTCTGGCGACCGCCAAGCAGCGGCGCGACCGGTGGGGTGCGACCAGCGCGGCCCCCACCGCCGAATAATTGCTGTCAAATCATTCCCATGCCCAAAGCCGAAATCAGTTGGAAACGCGTCACCGAGGACGGTGAGAAACTTCAGGTTTATGCCCAGCACATCGGGCGCGACTGGCATTTTTTTCATCGCGCCAAGCGGTTCGATGTCTGGCAGCGCGTGAAGGAGCCGCCGGTGGAGGACTGGCTGGAGCTGCTCGACGCGGTGCAGCGGTTGGTTAACCGCCGGCGCTACCAGCCGGATGACGAGGAGCGGCTGCGCGGCCAGATCCGCGAAAAATTTCCGGAGGCGGAGATTTGACGCGGCGGGGCCACTGATGCCGGCGGCCGGATCAAGTGGGTTTGGCCCCCGTGGCGTGGCCGTTCGGCTTGCGCGGCGGAAACAGCACGCTCTGCTGGCGGACCCGGTCGAGCAGCAGGATGACCAGGAACAAAATAAGGAACCGCATGATGAGGTTCCACCCGAAGACCTGTGCAAAGCTGGCGTTATATTTTGAGATATACTCGTCGGCACAGGCGATGCCCGAGGCCAGCAACACCATGAGCGTGCCCCAGCGGAGGTTCAAAAACAGCGTGGCCAGCATGGCCGGAACGAGATACAGCGGCAGAAAGTTGACGCGCGGGCCGGTGAGCAGATCGCCCCAGGCAACCAGAAAAAAGATCAGGCTGCTGACCACCACCACGGCCCAGTTGTCGGCAAAGCTCGCCGGCTGGCGGCGGATGACGGTCAGCCGTTGGAAAAAATTCTTTTGCCGGTGAATGCGGTCCATCAAGAACACCGCCATCTGCAATATGAAAAACCGCATGACACTGTTCCAGCAGACGAGTGCCACCGGATGGGTGGACGGTTCCCGGATGGCCACCAACACCGGGCCGATGGCAGCCGCCGGGATGGCAAAAAAAGCGCCCCAGCGCCGGCCCATTTTCCAGGTTGCCAGCAGGCAGGGGACGCCATAAATGGGCAGCAGCATCTGGTGGTTCAAATACAAATAGTGCGTGTTACCCACCGCCGCGAGCCAGAGCAGGCTCAATAGCGCCACCGGCCAGCGATATCGCAACCGCAGCCAGAACGATGGCTCAGGGTTGGCGGTCAAAGTCGGCTCCCAAAAAATATTGGCCAGTTGCGCCCAGGCGGACTGCAATTGCTGGCGTGCATCAGCCCACAGGCTCAGTGGCGCGGCGGCGGGAACTGAATCCCCGGTTTGATATTCCGCGCCGGAAACCGGCAGCGTGAAGCCCCATCGGTCGGCGAGCAGTTTTCCCAATTCCGCCGTGGTGTTGCCGCCTTCCAGCGGTTTGATCACCCAGCGATGATGCAGCAGGTAGGCGAGCAGCAGCGGCTTGACGATTTCGCCGATGCTGGCGGCGGCGGCGTAGGTTTCAAAGCGTGGCGACTGAAACAGTTCCTCCACTTCGGCGGCGACGCGTTCCACCGAATGGCGCCGCGCCAGGATGGAAGTCTGGACGATGAAATGAAACCAGTCCCAGCCGGGGACGCCCCGCAGGTTGCCGCGTTCCCAGTCGAAGGCCTGTAAATTCTGCGAGTTGATGGCGCGGATGTTCCACGGCGCAAAATCGCCGTGGTGCAGCGTGCTGCGGACAGTTTTCCCGGCCAGGGCAGCACGCACCGCCGGCCATGCTGCCGGGTTGGCGGCTTCCAGTTCGCGCCATGATTCCAGACTGGCCAGCGGCACTGCCGGCTCCGGATTGAGCCACGCATTAAATAGGTTTTCCATGCCGGCATCGTCCAGCGGGTTGTCCCCCGGAAAATAGGCCGTGGCAAAGGCGGAAATTTTCGGCGTGGTGAGCCGGTCGGTCACGCGGATGCACCCGAGGGTGTTCGGCGGTAGTTTTTCCAGCAGATCCGCCTCGCGTTCGGTTGCCACGCGGCCTTCGGCATTCAATCCCAGCTTGATGACTTTCACCGGCCGGTTCGTCGCGTCGCCTACGAGCAGCACCAGCCGGGCTTTGTGCAGCGCCAGCCCGCCGAACTTGATGGCTGGCGAGCGGAGCTGCTCCGCCGGCACGCCCGACTGCGCTGAGATAAAACGGATCACCTCGGAGCCAGCATCCGCCGCAAAACTGAACCGCGTGAAAACCCCCGCCAGCGGCGTCCGAAATAGCGGTGGCAGCAAGGCCCGCCAGATTTTTGCCCGCCGGCGCTGAGCGGAATAAAGCTCCAGGCTCATGCGCACGTCCATCGTCGCGGCCGGCAGCAGGAGGAATGGTCGGTGTTTTCGGCGGATCAGCCGCCATTCAAATGGAATCATCCGGCCCGAAGGTTTTTCGGCCGCAAATAATTCCGCGATGATTGGCAGGACGGTTTTGGACATGATTTCAGAGGAAATAATCGGCGAACCGCGCCGGCACCGGCCGGGAGTCCGGTGGTGGGTTGAAATTTTTTTTCAGCAGGGACGGCATACAAACAGCATGTCAATCGAATAGTCGCGCCAGCAATTTTCACCGGCCAGAGATTTGTCCACCGCCGCCACTGCGCCCCTCAGCGGCGTGCGGTAAAGTGTCGGCGGCAGCATACCGAAACCAAATTGATGCACAATATTAAATCCGCTTTCACGGAGCAGTTTTTTGGCGGTCGCCGGGGATAGCTCGTTGAGCATGGCCTCCGATTTTTTCGTCCGCTCGCGCCAGCGCCGCCAGACCACCGCCGGATGCCGCAGCGAATGGGAATTGCCGTGGACATTCACCACCAGTTGGCCGGTCGGGCGCAGGACCGCCCGCAGCCGCCGCATAATCCGGAGCCGCATTTCCGGTTCCACGTTCAGCAGGAAGCGGAAGCAGGTGATCAAATCAAACGGCTCCGGCAACAGCTCCGGGTGCGCCAGAATATCGCCGACCTGCAATCTGGCCAGGCGGCATTTTTGCCGGGCAACTTCTACCATGTTTTCCGAAATATCAATTCCCGCCGCCATGTCTACCTGCGTTTCTAGGCACGAAATCACCCGGCCCGTGCCGCACGCAAAATCCAGCAGCCGCACCGGGCCGGCCTGGGTCTGGCGAAAGTCCGCCACGATTTTTTCCAGCACCGGCCGCTGCAAATCCCAAATGCAGGAGGAATAGCTGCCTGCGCCATATTCCCCGGCATCGTAGGCGGCCACGGCCTCCTTTTTCTGAAACCGGTCGGAATAGCGGGCGGGCGGCGGCGGTTGGGCACTCATAATCGGATCGGCCTACAGCATCGCAGGTTGGTCCGCCGGATTCAATTTTTGAATTCGCCCCGGCCGGCGGGTTCAACCCTTTTGGCGATGGCGCGGCCGGCGGAAAAGAGCGAGAATCCGGCCATGCACAAAACGCTTTTGCGGGCCGGCGCGGTTTGCCTCGGCCTCATTTTTTGGGCCGGCGGTGCGGCCGGCCAGAGTCCCTCTGGGCAGAATATTTTCCAGCACCTGCCGGCGAACTGCGACCCCAAAAGCGTCGGGGAAAAAGTCTCGGCCAATTTGCTCAAACGTGACCTGTACAAAATCGGCGGCAAAATTGTTTATCCGGAAATCTGCGCCGGCTTCGGCGCGCTTCGCTTCGCCGCCGCGGCGGGTGACCTGGCGCTGGAACAAAAGCTCATTGACCGTTACTCGGCGATTGTGACGCCGGCGGGCTGTGAAATGATTTCCACCAACCGCCATGTGGATTTCCACGTCTTCGGTGTGCTGCCGCTGGAAATTTACCTACTGAACGCCGACACCAATTTTCTCGCGCTCGGTTTGGCCAAGGCCGACGAGCAGTGGGAAAATCCGCGTCCCGACGGTCTCGCGCAGGAGACGCGCTGGTGGGTGGATGACTGTTTTATGATCGGCAGTTTGCAGATCCAGGCGTTTCGCGCCACCCACGATGCCAAATACGCGGACCGCGTCGCCACCGAGCTGGCCGCCTACTTGGACGAATTGCAGCAGCCGAACGGGCTTTTTTTCCACGCCGCCGTCAGCCCGCATTTTTGGGGGCGCGGCAACGGCTGGTTCGCCGCCGCACTGGCGGAAGTCTTGAGTTCGCTGCCGCCGGCGCATCCGAAATATGCGCGGCTGATGGCCGGTTATCAGAAAATGATGGCCGGGCTGAAAACCTATCAGGCCCCGTCCGGTTTGTGGCGGCAACTGGTGGACAACGACCAGGCGTGGGACGAAACGAGCTGCACCGGCATGTTCACTTACGCTCTGATCGTGGGCGTGAAACACGGCTGGCTGGATGCCAGCTATGAAGCCGCCGCCCAGCGCGGCTGGACCGGCTTGTGCGGAAAAATAGACGCCCAAGGCAACGTCCGGGACGTCTGCGTGGGCACAAACGAGAAGGATGACACGCAATATTATTTGGACCGTCCGCGCGCCACCGGCGATTTGCACGGCCAGGCACCAATCCTGTGGTGTGCTTGGGCGCTGATGGCAAAATAAAGCCGGAGTGGTTGTGGTTTAATCCGGCGGTGGTTTTCCGCTGACAATTTTCCCGGATACCGTATCTTCGGCGCATGGGCAGGCCACCGCTGATTCTCGTTTCGCCAAGCATTGAAAAGCACGGCGTGGAATTCCATGATTTGTCCGCCAGCCTATCAGTGCGGTATGACGCCGCCGTTTTGGCAGCCGGCGGCCTGCCGTTGACTGCTCCGGCCACGACCGACCGCGCCGCGCTTGCCGAATGTGTCCGCCGCACCGCCGGCGTGCTGCTCACCGGAGGCGATGACATCAACCCCGACCTTTACGAAACCAGGTTTCCCCGAAAAATCCTCAAAACCGTGGGCCAGACGCCGGACGGCGGCGCCCGCGACTTGCGCGAACTGATTTTGATCGAGGAAATTTTCCGGCAGCGCAAGCCGGTGCTGGCGATCTGTCGCGGGCATCAGCTGATGAATGTGGCGTTTGGCGGCAAACTGGTGGCGGACATTCGGCAGCAGGTTCGCGGCGCGCTGAACCACCGGCGGATGGATAAGCCGCTGGAATTAGTGCATGAAGCAGCGTTGACACCCGGCTCATTACTGTCCAAAATCTGTAAGGTGCGTGTTTTGGGCGTGAACAGCACGCACCATCAGGCGGTGTGGGAGCCGGCGGAGCCGTTCGTGGCCACGGCGCGCAGCCGTGACGGCATAGTGGAGGCAATGGAACTGAAGCCGGAACTGGCGGCGTGGCTGCCGTTTTTTTTGAGCGTGCAGTTTCATCCAGAGCGCCTGATGCAGAAACAGGCGCGTTACCGGGCAATTTTCGAGCAGTTTGTGGCAGCTTGTGCAAAACCTAAAAAACCATGAAAGGTAAAATTTTAATCGTGGACGACGAGGCGGACTTGCGCGCCATGCTCAAGGCCATCCTCTCGGAAGATTACACCGTTACGGAAGCCGAAAACGGCGCGGCGCTGCAAAAGTGCCTTGCGCTGGAAGCGCCTGACGTGGTGCTGCTCGACCTGAAACTGCCGGACGCCAACGGCCTCGACCTCCTGCCGCAAATCAAAAAAACCTGGCCGGACACGGAAGTCATCGTGCTCACCGGCGAGGCGACCTTCGAGGCCGCCGTGCAGGCGACCAAACGCGGCGCGTATCATTTCATCAACAAGCCGTTTGACACGCAGGCGCTGCAGGTGACGATTGACCGGGCGATTGAAAACCGCCAGCAGAAAGAGGAAAACAATTCGCTGCGCCGCGCCCTTTCCACGATGAGCGGCGGTTCCGCGCCGATTTTCCAAAGCGCGCAGTTGCAGGCGGTTGTCCGCACCATTGAACGCGTTGCGCCCAGCGACGTGACCCTGCTCATCACCGGCGAAAGCGGTTCTGGCAAGGAGGTCATCGCCGACCTGATTCATGCGTTGAGTTCGCGCGCCAAAAACCGGATCATTAAAATCAACTGCGCCGCGCTGCCCCGCGAGCTGATTGAAAGCGAATTGTTCGGCTCGAAAAAAGGCTCGTTCACCGGCTCCAACGCAGACCGGCAGGGGTTGTTCCGCCAGGCCGAGGGCGGCACGCTTTTCCTTGACGAAATTTCCGAGATGCCGATTGACACCCAGAGCAAGCTGCTGCGCGTGTTGCAGGATCAGGAAGTCCGGCCCGTCGGCGACACTGTCAGCTACAAGACCAACTGCCGCATCATTGCCGCCACTAACCGCAAACCGGATGAGGCCATTAAGGACGGCAAGCTGCGCGAGGATTTGTTCTACCGCATTAGCGCCATTTCCGTGCACCTGCCGCCGCTGCGCGAACGCCGCGACGACATCATGCCGCTGGCCAACGCGTTTCTGAAACGGTTTGCCGCGCAGGCCAACCGCACGCTGCGCGGCTTTGCGCCATCGGCGGTCGAGCGGCTCACCACCTTCGACTGGCCGGGCAATGTCCGCCAGTTGCAGAACGAAATCCAGCGCGCCGTGCTGCTCTCCGAAGGCCCGGAAGTCAACGTCACCGACCTGTCCATCAGCGACATTAAGTTTATCCCCACCGAGGGCCACGACACGAACTTCACGCTGCTCGAAGGCGTTGAGCGCAACGCCATCATCCAGATGCTCAAGGAAACCGGCGGCAACAAGCTGGAAACCGCCAAGCGCCTCGGCATCGGCCGCCAGACGCTCTACAACAAGATCAAGGCCTACGGTATTGACACCTAGCCGGATTGTTAACGGGGCGGAACAGGTGGTGCCGGCAATTGTGGAACCGCTGTCCCCCCGGTTCCGTCATGCCATTTTAAGTTGCCTCGAACGTCGGGCTGTCTAACTTGTCCATCTCACATGAAAACATTTCTGGCCCTGCTGTTGACGACCTTGATTTTTTCCCGCGCGACGGCGCAGATTAGCGTGGCGCTGGCGCTGGATCAGGATCAGTTTCTGCCCAGCGAATCCGTGCTGCTGTCGGTGAAGATCACCAACCAGTCCGGCCAGACGTTGCATCTGGGCGCCGACCCCGGCTGGCTCACCTTTGGCGTGGAATCGGCGGACGGTTTTGTGGTGATCAAAAACGCCGACGTGCCGGTGCTGGGCGAGTTCGACTTGGAATCGTCCCAGATGGCCACGAAGCACGTGGATCTGCAACCGTATTTCCGAATGGGGCGGCCCGGCCGCTACAAAGTCACCGCCACATTGCATGTCAAGGAATGGTCGCTGGCCGCCACCAGCCCGGCCAAGTCGTTCGACGTCATCAACGGCGCGGAATTGTGGACGCAGGATTTTGGCGTTACAGTGGCGACCAACGCCGCGCCGGAGATGCGCCAATACACGCTCGTCCAGGCGAATTATCTTCGCGAGCAGTTGCGGCTATATTTGCAGGTGAGCTCCGGCGATGGCGCGAATGTGTTCAAGGTCACGGCGCTCGGCCCGCTGGTGTCGTTCAGCTCGCCGGAGGCGCAGGTGGACCGCGTCAGCCAGCTCCATGTGCTCTGGCAGACCGGCGCGCAGTCATTCAGCTATACGGTGGTCAGCCCGAACGGCGCGGTGGTGTTGCGCGACACTTATGACAATTTTAATTCCCGGCCGCGCCTGACCGTGAACGCCGACGGCGACGTGGTGGTGTTTGGGGGCATTCGCCGGGCCAAACCCTCAGACCTGCCGGTCGTGAAACTGCCGGTCTTGCCGCCGGCAGACGCGGTCACGCCGTAACTTGAACGCTGGGGCGGCGCGGGTTCCTAGTTCCGCAACTCGTCGGCGGACGTGCACAGACTCTGCATCATTTTCAGGATCATGGTCGCGCGGGACACGGCCGTTTCCTGCGTCTCGCCAAAGAACGATTTCAACTTGCAGCGCACGGCGGCGATATAATCTCCGTTGCGGTCATGGAGCGGCAGGGTCACATACACCACGCCCGGTTCGCGCCCGAAGGACACCGTGCCGGCGCGGATGGCCGCCAGCTCCGCGTCGGTGCCGGGCCGGCCGAGGTCGGCCGCGTCCCGGCTGGCGATGATGCTCGTGTTGTCGTTGGTGCCGAGCGCATAAATCCGCAGGCCCAGGATGCGCGGCTCTTTTTCTAAAATGACGTTGACCAGCGCCTGCGCCGCCGGGATGACCGGCGTGTAATCCACCGTCGCGTCGGCGAAATAGCTCACTGAGTCCGACTTCGTCCAGAAACCGAGTTTGCCGTCCGGGAAGGTGTTGTCGCCGAGCGCCGGCATGGCCGGCTTGCCATCCAGCCAGATCGTGATCTGGTTGCCTTCGCACTGCACGGCGAGCTGGTGCCAGACCCCGGTGCCGATGTCCACCTCCGGCCCGATGGGCTCGGCGCGCAGTCCGTTCACCACCTTGTAAAACCGCAGGTTTTTACCGAGGGCGTTGGCGCGGACGACGTAGAAATTGGATGTGTTTTGAAACCGGAAAACCAGACCGGCCATCTGCTCCGCCACGCCGCTGACAATTTTGAACCGCGTGGCGAACTTGAAATCGCGGAACTTTTCCGGCTGATAGACGAGCATGAGAAACCGCTCGTCCGTGGCGTCCTGGCTCGTCTGTGCCAGCACGCTGCGGCGCGCGATGTTTGGGGCCTGGTCCGTGAGCGGCGCAAACGCCGACGGCACCTCCTCCGGTGTGATCTGCCATACAGGCGGCGGGCCGCCGCCGAGCAGTTCAGTTTGAAAATTCGTCAGGGCGCCGGCCCCAACCATTTCGCTGAAGTTGAATTGCAGTTCTGCGCCGGAAACCGACCAGGCCACCGCGCCACAGAAAAGCCAGATGAACCTTTGCATTGCCGAATCGTAACAGAAGCCATCCGTCTGGCAAAACAGTTTTGCCGGCGGCCGTTAAAAGCACTACCGCCGTTTCAAAATCAAATCATTGCCCCGCGTAATACGCATCCACCTTGGCGGCGACATCCTTGTAGCTGATGTCCGCTTCGTAAATGATCTTGAACTGCTCCACGGCCTCCTCCTTCTTGCCCATGCCCTCGAACACACAGCCGAGGTTGTAAATCAGGTCTTTCTTTTCGTCGTCGAAGCCGGGCTTTTCCTTGATGGCGTTTTGCAAGGTGCGCGCCGCCAAGTCGAACATCTTGCGCTTGGCGAAACATTGCGCGAGATAATTCATCGCTCCGAGGCGTTTGTGCGGGTTGCCCTGCGCCTTCTGAAATTCCGCGATGGCCTCGCCGATCTTGCCGGCGTTGAAATAGAGCACGCCCAGGTCGTAGCGGATGCCCAGGTCGGTGGGATAATGCTCCGCGCGCTGCTGACATTCGGCGAGCTGCCAGGCGGTTTTTTCGGCTTGGATGACGGCGGTCTGTTCGGCCAGGTCGGTGGCAAAGGGATTGATCTGCGCGATCTGGAAATCGAACTTGCGCAGCGTGGTGTCGGCGATGGCGCGGTCCAGCGTGGCGTCACTGCCCATGTCGGAGGCCTTGATGCGCTGGTAAAGTTCGAGCGCGGGCAGGAACCGGTTTTTCTGCGTGTAAAGCTCCGCCAGCGAGCGCATGAGTTTGAGGTTGCCGGGTTCGTTCGGCAGGCGTGATTCGTATTCCTTGATGAGCCGCTCGGCGGTATCCTCGGATTTCTGCACGCGCTGTTCCTGCTCCAGCGTCACGGCCTCGTCCTTGTTCCGCAATATGTCGCGGTAGGATCCCTGGCCGTCCTCCAGTGCGCCGTAGCCGCCCTCGTCAAGCGTCTTGTGCGCGGAAAGATTTTTCTGCGCCTGCACCAGGTCCGGATCGTAGGGTGAGGAGCGGATGAGGTCGTCGAGATATTTTTCGGCGACGTTGGCGCTGATGCCGGCTTGCGCCACGGCGTTGGCAAACTCGACCACCAGCGCCTTGTCTTTGGGCGAATTGCGCACCATCACCTCCAGCGACAGCACCGCCGTCTGCGACAACGCCAACGCCTGCGCCGCGTCCACGACGATGCGATGGGCAAAAGAATTGTTCGGGTCGCCGTTCAGAATCTGCTCGGCGATGGCCATGGCTTCGGCGGGATTCTTGTTCAACGTCATCTTGGCCTTGGCGATCTGTGGCGACGAACCGGCGTTGCTCATCATCTTCTTGAAAAAGCCCGTGCTGGCCCCGGCGCCTTTCTTGGCCTGCACAATGCGCAGAGATTTGCGGGCTTCAAAAAACCCCGGCTCGCGCTCCAGCAACTGGCAGAACAGCGTGATGGCGTAGTCATGGTTTTCCCGCTGCGCGGCGTCGTAGGCCTTGGTGAACAAAGTTCGCAGCTCGCGGGGAACTTCGTTGAGATATATTTCTGGCATAAATTTTTCGGGCGGGAGTTTCGGCTCAACCGGTCAGCCCCGGCCAGCCGTGGCTGGACAACCGCTAACCACACTGCGCGCGTTGCCGCAGCGCGTGGTCCACCAGTACGAGCGCGGTCATCGCCTCGACCATCGGCACGGCGCGCGGCAACACGCAGGGATCATGACGCCCGCGACCTTTGAGCGTGGTATTGTGAAATTGTTCATCCACCGTGTCCTGCGCGTGCATGACGGTGGCCACGGGCTTGAACGCGGTGCGGAAGAAAATCGTCTCGCCGTTCGAGATGCCGCCCTGGATGCCGCCGGAACGGTTGGCGGTTGTGAAAATGTTTCCCGCCTTCGCGCGAATTGGGTCATTGTGCTCCAAGCCGGTTAGCAAAATACCGCTAAACCCGTCGCCGCTTTCAAAGCCTTTGCACGCGGGCAGGCTCAACATCGCCTTGGCCAGATCTGCTTCCAGCTTGTCGAACACCGGTTCCCCCCAGCCGGCGGGCACGCCGCGCGCGACCCCCTCGATGATGCCGCCGACGGTATTGCCGGCGTTGCGGATTTTCTCGATGAGCCGGATCATTTTCTCCGCCGCTTGGGCGTCCGGACAACGGACGATGTTTGCCTCGATGTCCTTGAGTTTCACCTTTTCCGGGTCAGCCTCGCCGATGATTTTTTGCACCTGCTTGACATAGGCGAGCACTTCCACGCCGAATTTCTCGCGCAAAATTTTTTTCGCAATCGCGCCGGCGGCCACGCGGCCAATCGTCTCGCGGGCGCTGGCGCGGCCGCCGCCCTGCCAGGCGCGGATGCCGTATTTGGCGAAGTAAGTGTAATCCGCGTGGGACGGGCGGAACTTGCTCTTCATCTCGTGGTAAGCCTCGGAGCGCTGGTCCTCGTTTTTGACCCACAGCGAAATCGGTGTGCCGAGCGTCAGGCCCTTTTCGGAAATGCCGGAGAGGATTTGCACCGTGTCGGATTCCTTGCGCGGCGTGACAATCTTGGATTGGCCGGGCCGGCGGCGGTCGAGGTCTGGCTGGATGTCGGCGGCGGCAAGTTTGAGGCGCGGCGGGCAACCGTCCACCACGACGCCCACGCCTCCGCCATGGGATTCGCCCCACGTGGAAATGCGGAACAATTGTCCAAAGCTGCTTGCCATGTTTTGATTATGCAAAAAAACTGCCGCGCGGTCAAATGCGGCGTGGCGGCGTTAGGTTAGTAGTCAACGTAGTAACCAGCCGTGTTATATTTCGGGCAGGCGATTTCGATTTTAACTTGGTTGTTTTGTTTCACCCAACCTGCCAGGAGGCTAATTTGTCTGGTCGCATTGCCGGGCAAAACAACGAGACAAGTATTGGTGCGAATGAACTTTAGGTTCCCATCCCAGTCGCGCGCGGTGATGGTCAAAGCTAAATCCTTCTTGGTGTGACTTTTTAACGTAAAAATATCGCTTCTATTCGTTGACTGACCAAAATCAACCGGCAAATCGCGGGCGGCTTCGGCCGCCGCTGGATTGATGGCATCAAATGGCAATAAAACGATATCAACGGCAAACGAAAATGGCATATCAAGGGCCGCAATCGTTCGTGGCACGCGCACTTTTTCGTCAACCTTGTCGTTTTCAAAAATTTCCGCATAGTCCCCGCGCACGCCGGAAAAATATCTGTCATCAAATGCGACGCGGGTTCCAATTGCGGCGCAACCTGTAATAAAGCATACCCCGGTAAGCAAACCCAATAGCATGAATAGGTTGGTTCTCATATTGAGAGCTTAAGGCGAACCGGCTGGTTTTTATGAATTGAAAAAATGAATTCACACCCGCATTAAATCAATGCGCGGTTGCGCTTGAAAGTTGCCACCTGAAACCTGAAACTTTGCCGCACATGAACCGCATCGTTGAAACGTTCGCCCAGTTGAAAATGGCCGGCCAAAAAGGTTTCGTCGTTTACATCGGCGCGGGCGATCCGAACTTGGAAGCCACGCGCCAGTTGGCTGTGGCTTTTGACCAAGCGGGCGTGGACATTCTGGAACTTGGCGTGCCGTTCAGCGATCCGCTGGCCGATGGCTTGGTGAACCAGCTCGCTGCCCAGCGCGGGCTGGCATCCGGCACCACGCCGCCCAAGTTGCTCGCCACCATCGCTGCCATTCGCCAGGACTCGCAAATTCCCATTGTCCTCTACATTTATTTCAATCTCATCCACCAGGTCGGCTTGGCAAAATTTATCGCCGATGCCGCGCGGGCGGGCGTGGACGGCTTGCTGGTGCTCGATTTGCCGCCGGAAGAATCGGACAACTATGAAGCCTTGATGAAACAAGCCGGTCTGTGTCATATTTATCTTGTTGCGCCGACGACGCCGGAAGATCGGATGGAACTGATCGTCAAACGCGGCCGCGGGTTCATTTATTACATTTCGCGCGAAGGCGTGACGGGGATGCAAACGAGCGTGGCCACGAACCTGGCCGCGCAAGTCGCCAAAATCCGCGCCCACACGGCCCTGCCCATCGCCGTCGGCTTCGGCATCTCGAATCCGGCGCAGGCCAAGGCCGTGGCGGCGGGAGCGGACGGCTGCGTGGTCGGCAGCGCGATTGTGAACCAGATTGCCGAGCACGGCCATTCGCCGGAACTCGTCACGAAAGTCGCCGCCTTTGTGAAAACGCTCGGTGACGCGGTGAAAACGATTTGATTCGTTAAGCCGTTGAATTGTTGAAATGTTAAAACGGCTATGAAGCGACGATTTGATAAGATTTAACGATTCAATAATTCACGACCAAACATTTATGAGCACGAAAACCAAAACTGACCTACAAGACCGTTTCGTCATCATCATGGCCGGGGGACGCGGCGAGCGCTTCTGGCCGTTAAGCCGCGAGAAGCTGCCCAAACAGCTCATCAAGCTGCTCGGCCCCAAATCGTTTTTGCAGGAAGCCGTTGAACGCGTGCTGCCGCTCGTGCCGCTCAAAAACATTTTCATCATCACCAACGCCGCTCAGACGCCGGAAGTGCGCAAGCAACTGCCGAAGCTTCCGAAGGACAATGTCGTGGCCGAGCCGGTGGGCCGCGACACTTGCGCCGCCGTGGCGCTCGGTGCGGCGCTCGTCGGCGCGCGTTCCACCACCGGCGTGATGGCCGTGCTGCCCGCCGACCACGTCATCCCCGACCCGAAGAAATTCCAGCAGGTTTTGTCCGATGCGTTTGATGTGGCCGCGCAGGGCCAAGCCATTGTCACCATCGGCATCAAGCCGACCGAGCCGGCGACCGGTTACGGCTACATCCAAACCGGTGCCGAGCTGCCCACGCCGCCCGGCGCGAAGAAAACCAAGACGACTTTTTATAAGGCCGAACGCTTCGTGGAAAAACCGGATTTCGAAAAGGCGCTCGAATACGTCAACAGCGGCCAATTCCGCTGGAACGCCGGCATGTTCGTCTGGAGTTTCATCACGGTGACGAACGGTTTGGAGCAACATCAGCCGGAAATGTTCGCCGCGTGCCAGCGGTGGTTCAAGGTCGCGAACAATCCCGCCAAGCTCGCGAAGGTGCTCGCGAAGGAATATCCGGACATTAAAAAAATCTCGATTGATTTTGCGCTGCTGGAGAAGGCGCAGAACGTCATCGTGGCCGACGGCGCGTTTGAATGGGATGATCTCGGCGCGTGGCCCGCGCTCGCGCGACACGTCAAACAGGACGCCGAGGGGAATGCCGCCGTGGCGGATTTCATCCACGTGGACGCCGCCCGGAACATTATTTACGACGCGCGCAGCAAAGACCGCCGCACGCCCATCTGCGTGGTCGGCTTGCGCGATTCCATACTTGTGCAGACGGATGACGCGGTGCTGCTCGCGCACAAATCGCAGGCGCAGAAAATCAAGGAACTGGTCAAGAAACTCGCGGCGGATGCGCGGTTGAAGAAATTGGTTTAACTTGGATGGTAATCAAAATTCCGCGTTGCTGCCGGCGCAATGTAATACCAACTACGTAAATAGTCTGGTAGAAGTGGGTGTGGGCAGATAGAATTGGTGGATGGCAAGACCCCGAACGAAACTAGATTGTAGCGGCGAGGCTGATTTGGTCATCCGCCGCCTTGAGACGGAACCTCCCGGCGCGCGGCGCGAGCGCCTGCTGGCCGTCCGGCTTGGCTTGGCTGGCGAGTTGGGACTGGCGCAGATCGCCACGGCGGTGGGCCGCTCCCGCGCCACCATCCAGACTTGGTTTGACACCTACCGGCAGGGCGGTGTCGCAGCGCTGCTCTACGATGCGCGCAGTGACAACCCCGGTCGCCCCAGCGAACTTTCCGGTCTGGCGTTGGTGGAATTACAGAAGGATTTGGAAAGCGGACGCTGGCGGAGTGTGCCGCAACTGCAACGCTGGCTCGTCCAGACCCATGGGATCAAGCTGGCGTTGAGCAGTCTGTATGACCGCTTGGGAAAAGTGGGCGCGCGGCTGCGGGTCCCGCGCAAAAGCCACGTCAAAAAAGACCCCGCCGCCAGCCTTGAGTTCCGCACGGAACTGGCGTCCAAGCTCACGGCCTTGGATCTGCCAGCCGGCCGGCCGGTGCGCCTGTGGGTGCTGGACGAAATGCGTTACGGCCTGCATGGTTTCACCCGGCGGGTCTGGGGCCTGCCGGGCCATCGGCCGGTCGTGCCCACCCAGCAAATCTATCAATGGGGCTTTGTCTATGGCGCGGTGGGGGTGGGTTTAAGCCGGACACAGTTTCTGCTCACTGAAACCATGGATCAACCCCATAGCCAGCAGTTCTACCGGCAGATCGGACAAAGCGATCCCGCCGCCGTCCATGTGCTCATTCAGGATGGCGCGGGCTTTCATCTGCGGGATGGGGACGCCAACCTGCCGGACAATGTGCGCATCCTCACCCTGCCGGCCTACAGTCCGGAATTAAATCCGATCGAGGGCCTGTGGGATCAGGTCAAGGACGCTCTCTGCAACCAGGTGTTCGCCACTCTGGCCGAACTCGAAGTCGTCCTGCGCGACGAACTCCAACGCTTCTGGCGGGACACCCTTCGCGTCCGTTCCCTTATTTTCGACTGGCTGCTGGATCAAGCAAACACTTCCTCTCCAGCCATTATACCACTTTATTAACGTAGTTGGTATAAACAGGGGATGGTCGGTGACAGACGCTCCAACCCGGCAAAACTGCGGTAAAAAACCACCGTTCCACCGTTCAAACGGCTAGTCGGCGGCGGGCTTTTTGGAGGCCATGTAGCGGACCACGGCCTCGGTGCGGGAACTGACGTGCAGCTTCTCGAAAACATGCTTCAAATGGTGGCAAACCGTGTCAATGCTGATCGCCAACTGGTCGGCAATCATCTTGTTGGAATGGCCCTTGGACAACAGCACCAAAATTTGCTCTTCGCGGGCCGAGAGGCGCAGCGACTCATCGCGGGTCTTGGCCTTGAGCCGGAAGGATTCCACGACGCGCCGGGCGATCTCGCTGGTCATCGGCGCGCCGCCGTTCAAGACATCCAGCAAGGCCGAGCGCAGGTCGGCCGGCTTGGTGCGCTTCAGCAAATAGCCGTCCGCCCCGGCTTCAAGCGCCATGAACACCAGCTCTTCATCGTTCATCGCCGTGAGAATGATGATGCGCACCTCCGGCAGCAGTTCCTTGAGCCGCGCCGTGCATTCGATGCCGGACATGCGCGGCAGGAAAATATCCATGAGCACGGCGTCGGGCTTGACCTCCGGCACCACGCGCAGGGCTTCCTCGCCGGTTTTGCAGATGCTGACACAGGACAGATCGGGAAAGGAATTAATCAGCTGGCTCCAGCTCTCGCGCATCTTCGGCTGGTCTTCCACGAGGGCGATTTTGAGCGGATTCCGGGCGGAAATCTTGAGCGGATGGACAGCTTTGGGAGGTTTAATCATAATCAGATTTTAGGTGAACTGGGTTGGGCGGGCGGTTGCTCCGGCGGTTTTTCCCCCTGCCAACACGACCACCAGGAACGCCGGCGCATTTGAATGAACGGAATAAAAAACTCGATCCGGCAGCCCTGCCCCGGCTGGCTGTTCACCCGGCAATGGCCGCCGATTTCGCTCATGCGCTGGGCCATGTTGTTCAAACCGTTACGATCCGTCCGGGCCTGGGCGGGATCAATACCCCGGCCGTTGTCCTGCACTGCCACCAGCAAGCCCTCACCCTGCCGGCGGATCTGGAGCAGCAGTTCCGTGGCCCCGGAATGTTTGGCGGCGTTGTTGATGGCCTCCTTCACCGCCAGCAGCAGGCTGCGGCGGAACGGCAGGTCAAACGCCACCGAGGACGTCGCCGGCTCCACGTCCAAGAGGCAGCGGATGGCAGTGGCTTTCAAAAATGACTGCGCATGGCCGCAGACGAAGGTGGCAAACTCATGCACCGTGTCGCGCCGGGGATTGATGGCCCAGAGAATTTCATCCATCGCGTGCAACGCCTCGCGCGCCTCCTCGGAAATCCGCTCCAACTGCCCGCGCGTTTTGGAGCCGGCCGGCAGCTCGCTCTGGGCCACCTCGCCCTGCAACACCAGCTGCGTCACGCGGGTGCCGAGGTCGTCGTGAATGTCGCGGGCGATCCGGGCGCGCTCCCGCTGAAGCAACTGGCTCTCTTTCCTGGCAAGCAACACCTGCGTCGCCAGGCTGAAACTGAACAGGCTGATGAGGAGGCAGGCGGATATGAGGGTGATTTCAAACCAGCCGGTTTTCCAAAAGGGGATGATGACCGGCTGCATCGGCGGCACCAGGTCAATCCAATCCATCGCGCCCCATGGCCCCTGGCCCATGAGGCTTTCTTCCGTGGCGCTCCGCCAGGTACCGTCCGGCTCCGTCATTTTTTCCCAGCCGTTCAAGCTATTGGGAACAATCAGCCAAGTGGCATCGGACTTGACCGCCACCACGTGGCCATCGCCCAGCCCCACCTTCAGGCCAAACATGAAACCCGCCTCCCGGAAACTATTGTAAGCCTCGACCGACAGGACATGATGGCCGGGCGCGAGCAAGCTGGTAATGTCGTATTCGTAAAGATGCCGCCACTCCGCATCCCGGCCCAGCTCGCGGCCGTCAAGATACAGGATGTATTCATTGTCCGCCGTGATCCGCAGGCGCGCCCGCGAAACGGAAGCGCCCGCCGGAATTTCAAACGCCTTCCAAAACCGGACCGTCTGCCGGTCGCAGACATTCGTTTCCCAAATCCAATAACCCATGTCGCTGAAATTGTGCGAACCGCGTTCGGCCAGGGAGTCCTTGAGCGGCGGCTCCGGCACATTGACCGCGTTGGTAATGACCGGAACCGCGGCGGTCAAATTCGTGACGCCACCAGCCGTTTCTGCCAACACTGACGCGGGCTGGAAGCCGGCCGCCAGCAGGCAAAATAGCAGCGACGCCAGGACGGCTGCTGGTCGCACGCGAAAAAAAGCCGGCGTCGGAGGCGGGCGCCGGATAACCATTCGATGGGAAATCAGCGTCGCGAACGGCCGGGAAAAAAAACGGCTAGTCTGCATCACTCGGTGAATTGTCATGCGCAATCTACGCCAGCCAGACGCCAACCTCAAGTACTGAGAGCATGTTCTTGGCAGATGGCAGATAGCAGATGGCAGTTGGGAGATGGGAGATAAGACGCTACCTTGCGCCGGGTCAGGGGTTCCAGGGGCGAAATTCGATTTCGGGGAGTCGGAGCGGCGGCCCTTTGGTAAACTTGTCAAGGCATAAGCCCGCATATTCCTGCAACAACGATTACGACATTAAATAAAAACGACGGCCGGGAAAATTCCGGGCCGTCGTCCATGAACCTGCAAAACCGGAGGTTAAACCTGCGGGCGGCGGAAGCGGCGGGAGATCATCAGCACGCTGAAACCACCGGCCATCATCGCCCAAGTCGTCGGCTCGGGAGCCGTGACAATCTGCAAATTGCTGATGACGTTGCCGTTTTCCTGATAGGTTCCGATGCCGATGTAATTGAAAGCATTCTGCCACGTGTATGAATCGGTGGCGGCCACACTTCCATCCACAATGGCGGTAACCGTAACCGGCGAACCAGCAGACCAAGATGTAAATGAGTAATCGAGCGTTACCGTGTGACTAGCACCACCTGCAACAGAAAAACCGGGAGAAGTGCCGCTCCCACCAGTAAAGCCGGTTCCGCCGTTGTTTTTAAACAATATGCCAGAACCACCGCCGCTAAAATAAGGTGAGGTATAAGAGCCGCCGCCACCACCCGTCGTCAGACTACTTGCGGTCACCCCCGCCGCTACAAAAATCCAGTTGCCTGAAGCGGTATCAGGTGAAGTCCAGTTAAATGAAATGCTCATTCCACCAGCCGCTGTAATGGCAGATGCCCCGGGACTTGCAGCCCAATTGTAAAGCGTGCTTGAACTGCCGATGGTATCAAACCGGATCCAGCCTGAACCACCTGACGTAGATGGGGTAAGAAGATTGACGCCGCCAGAACCGTTTAATTGCTGCACAATGGCTCCCGACTGCGGCAACGCGCCGCCGGCACCACCGTCCACCCCGCTGATGCCGGCAGTAGAACCCGAATCCATACTGCTGCCGGAAGAACCGGGAAAGGTGTCAGTCCAGATAACGGTTTGGGCACTGGCGGACAGGGCACCGGCCATGATCAAGCCGGCGATGGCAGCACATTGAATGGTGACGGGGAGTTTCTTCATAGATTTTTATCGGTTGACTTCAATATTTAACCAGCGTTTCAGGGTGATTGGTTTAAGCTGTGCCAGTATCTTCCCAAAAAACAAAAAACGCGTAAATCGCCAGATGATGTAGCGGCGGCATCACCGAAATAGGGGATGGTCGGATCCCCACCAAAATACCCAGCCGCCCATTGAAAAAGACCCAGACCCGGCCGGGAGCGAGAAAACATTGGGAACGGCGATGCCAGCCGGTGGTTTTTCATGGGTAGGCGAGGCGGAAAAAGACGCTGCCGCCGGCCAGCGAAACGGGGAAGGAAAACTGGTTGCCGAGCGTTGAGCCGGACAATGTGGTCCAGTTGGTGCCCAGCCCCTGGGTGAGCGAGTTGGTCTGCACCTGCAATTCCCAGCCGGCATGATCCGCCGGCCAGACAAACTGGATTTGTCCGCCGGCCACCTGGCACGCCAGCCGAGGCGAGGTCAAGGCCGGCGCGAACGCCAGCCGCACATTATCGAGCAACACCGTATTGTCGCCGCCGTTCGCATCCGTGCCGACAAACGCCAGCGCATGGCTGCCGGCGGAAGTGGCGGCGAAACTGCCGGTGTAATCCACATAGCTTTGCGCCGCTTCCGGCGGCGCATAGGTGCCGATGGCGGTTCCGTCCACCGTCAGCTTCCAAGTCTGGCCGGCCTGCTGGCCGTAGATATTGTTCCGCTGGGCGGCGGAAAAGGTGACCTGATAAATCGCCCCGGCGATCAACCCCAGCAAGGTCTGGGTGATCGAACCGGTGCCCTGAATGAACGCCACCTGGCTGCCCTGCGGCGCGTTGGGGTTGCCGATGGTGAAACCGCTGGCGTTCGCGCATAGGCCAGAACCATTGGCCCCGGACTGGGCGCTGAAGGTCCAGCTGCCGCCGGTGGGATTATATTTGTAAGTGCTGGTGACGGGCGTCTCGAAACCGAAGTTGGCAATGAGGCCCGAAAGCGCGGGCCACAGCGGCGTGGCACTGACTTCCTGGGAATTGGCGCTCTCGAGGCCACCACTGACGGCCGTCACCACGTAGTAATAAGTCGTGTTGTTGACCACCGACAGGTCGGTGTAGTTGGTGCCGGTCACGCCGCTGCCCACGGCGACATAGCCGCTGCCGCTGGCGGTGGAGCGTTTCACATTGTAGCCGGTCGCAAGGCCCACCGGATTCCAACTCAAGGTCACCTGCCCGTTGCCGGCGGCGGCCTGCAAACCGGTGGGCGGGGACAAGGCGTTCCAGACAAATTGATAACTGCCCGAACCCACCGTCCAAATCTGGTAGGTCTGCGACCCGGTCCCTTGCACATGGTCAAAAGTCACGCCGGTAGCGCTGCCGGCGACCGCGCCATTCTGCCAGATAGTGGTGCCGCTTTCCTTGACGACCAAGTTGGTGGTAATGCTGCCCAACATGGGCAGATAGATGGAGCCGGTCGCGCCGACCGGAATCGTGACACTCAAGGTCACCGAGTTATTGGTCAGCGACCAGGCGCTGGCAATCAGTCCGCGCCCCGAAGCATAACTGGCATTGACCCAGGTAATCCCGCCGACAAAGGCGGGCTTGATGATGACGTGCTGAAAACCGGGCAAGGCCGGATCATACTGGATGCCCGCCAGGTCATGATAAAACCATTCGGTGATATGGCCGAGCATGAAGTGATCCTGCGAATCACTTGGATTGGCGTCCCACGCCTCGGTCAGAGCCGTGGCGCCCTGACTTAAAATATAACCATAACCCGGATCGTTCGTGCCACTATGGAGATTATAGACCACATCCGAACGGCCCAGGTCGGCCAGGGCGCGCAGGAGATAGCGATGGCCGATGTCGCCGGAAGTCAAACCTTGGAAAGACACATTGGCCACCAAGGCCGAAAGGACGGCGGCTTGATTGGCAGGGCTGACGATGCCAAGATACAGCGGCAGCGATTGCGCCGTTTGCGAGCCGGTGGCGTAATAGCCATTGGCCGATGAGTAGTAAGTATTATTGAACGCCGTGCCAATGTTGGTGGCCAGCAGACTGTAACGCGCGGCGTCGCCGGCGAGACCGATTTTAGCCGCGGCCTGCGCGAGAATCTGCGCGTCCTGACAATAGTAGGCGTCGGCCGTCAGGGAGATCGGGGTATCCTGCGAATAGCCCGGCGCATTCGGCCCGATGTCATACCAGTCGCCCAGACCGCCCGGGTAATTCAGAAAATTATTGACCGCCTGATTTTGCAAATAGGCAAAATAATTGGTCATGTTTGAGTAATAATTCCGCAACAAAGAATCATCGCCCGTGAACAGATAATGCTGCCACGGAACAATGATCACCGAGCTGCCCCATTCGGGCGAATCGCGGAAGCCGCCGCCGAACACCGTCAATTCCGGGGCGATGTCGGGAACCAATCCGGTGCCGGCATTGACCTGGCTATCGGCCATGTCCTGCATGGTTTTGGAAAAAAGCTGGCCGACATCGTATTCATAACGCAAAGACGGGCCGTGCAAATTATACTGCTCCAGCCAGCCCAGCCGTTCGCGGGTCGGGCAATCGGTGAGAATGCTGATAAGGTTGTTGCGTTGCGCCCACTGGATAAGCGTGCGGGTGCGGTTGAACAGGCTGTAAGAGCAGGCAAACGATCCGACGTTGGTGGACGCGCTCTGGATCACCACGCCGGTCAGGGCATCCACCGCCGGCAATGGCGAGGAACCGGGGGCGGCGGTCAGGGCGACTTGAAGATAGCGGCAGCCGTGGTAGAAAAACTTGGGCTGCCAGGTTTCCGATCCGGTGCCGGCGAGGGTGTATTGCCAGTAGGCGGCGCCGCCGCCAACCGAGGAGCGATTCACCGTGCCATCGGAGTTGGTCAGCTCGGCGGGAGTGATTTGAACGACGGAACCCGCCGGGCCGTGAGTTATCAAATTTGGAATCAGGGCGGCGTTTTGTCCCAGGTCATAGACAATGGTGCTGGTGGAAATGGAGTTGGTCTGGATGGGCTGCAAGGTCTGCGTGGCAATGATGGGCGGCGCAGCGTGGGATTGCCCGCGCAAAACGCCACCCGGACCGTTGGTGATCACCGGGACCGACCAGGCGGCGGCATTGAAACCGGCCTGATTCCAGCCGACCGGCAGGAGCCGGGCGTCAAACGCCTCGCCGCCATAAACCTGGGAGTAAGTGATGGGACCGCTGGTCGTTTGCCATTGTCCGTCGCTGGCGATGACCTGGCTGGTGCCGTTGGTGTAGTAAAGCTGGATTTGCGCCATCACCCGGGGCGGACCGAAAGAGCCGGTGAACTTGGTGTAATTGGCGGTGGCGGGAACATTATACATGCCGTTGCCGAGCATCACGCCGACGGCATTGTTGCCATTGGTCAGACAGGCGGTCAGATCCAGCGTGTCATAAAGACAAGTCTGGGAGTATAAGCTCCAGCCAGGAGCCAGCAATCCATTGCCCACCTTGGCACCGTTGGCGGACAGTTCATACTGGCCCAAGCCGCAGATGAAAATCACCGCGCGCTGCAAGCCGGCATTGACCGTGAACTGCCGGCGGAAAATCGGCAGCCCGTTCTGGACACTCGTGGCCGTTCCCCACGGACTTATCCCGTAGGCGCCCAGCACCAAGGCGCTGGCCCAGGCAGCGTCATTGAAACCAGGCAACTGCCAGTTGGTCTGCAACGTTTTGGCGGCTTTCCAGGTGGCATCCATCGGAATATTGGTTTGCGTGCCATCGGCATAATTCAAGACCAGTTCGCCGATCAGACCGGCCGGATTCGGGGTCGTGCCGCCATTGGTGGCGGCGATGGCCAGGGTGTTGTTCCCAACCTGAAGCTGGGCGCTGACATTCACGGGCACCACCGTCGTGTAATTCTGCCCCTGGCCCACGAGCGTGCCGTTGACATAGGCGGCATAAGAATTGTCCGCCGTGACCAGCAGCATCGCCCCGGTCAGCGCCGAGTCAGATCGGACGGAAAAGGACTTGCGAAAATAACGCGTGCCCGCCGGGGCCGACACGGCGGGATTGCCTTCCGGATACCAAATCCAAGCGCAGCCATTCAGGCTGAAACCGGCATTGTTGGTGGCGGCCGCCAGCCAGCCGCCCTGCCAGTCGGCGGCATTAAGCAGCCCCATCGTCCAGGTCGCCACCGGGCTCCAGGCCGACGGCTGGTTGTTCACGTCCCAGACGCGCACCTGCCAGAACAACTGCTGCGCCGAAGTCAGGGCGCTGCCGGCATAAGGAACATTGAACGGCTGCGCGGAAACCACTTTGCCGCTGTCCCACAGATCGGGCAGATTGCTGGCCAGCAGTCCGGCGGACGAGGCGACTTGGATTTCGTAGGCGGTTTCACTCTGGGCGCGGTCGGTGGCGTTGGTCGCCACCACCTGCCAGCTTAAGCGCGGGCTGGGATCATCAATGCCCAGGGGATTCAGCCAGGAACCGCACCGCAAGTTCACGGGCGAGATGCCCGCAAACAGCCGCGGCCCGGACAACACCATCACCAGGCAAACCACCCGCAGCGCGGATAACGACATCTTCATATAAAGTCAAAGGGTCACCACACAACTTGCCCTTAGCGGCGAAACCGGTTGGAGTCCAGCAGCCACCTTTGGTTGCAAATTTTTCCACATCGAGAGTGCCAATATTCTACGGGAGAAAATACGCCCCCGCTACACACCTAAAATTGTAGCGGCAGCATCACCTAAATTGGGGATGTTGTAGCTAGACGCCATTTACCCTCTGGACACCGGTCACATATTTTCTGATCGCAGGTAATTGGCTCCTTTGAACGAATTTTAGAACCGTAGCCGCAGCCCATGGCGATCGCCAAAACGCCCGAGAATTCGAGACCGGCTGCGGCTGGTCGGCGACACAGCCGCGCTCCTTTTTCAGACGGGTTCGATATTTTCTTCAGCTTGAGCCTCGTTACCTCGGCGGCTACGAGGTTTTGAAGCGCTTGCTTTTATTCCGGATCGTCTGGTTCGAAGGCATCTTGCCGCCATCGGTTTTAGGCTATGACTCACCATTTTCGGTAGTTGTTCAGGCAATCCGCGGTGTGTTATGTTAAAAGATTAAAATCACCCCAAGCATGATGTCCGCCAATCGAAACGGAATCGATGTAATCCCCGCCCGCTGGCGACGATGGGGATGCCATCGGCATTTCGTTGGACTGCTGGCCTGGCTGTTCTTGGCGGTTACATCGCCGGCCCTTCCCGCGGCGACCACCAATACGTTCGGGTTCAGCAACACCACCGTCACCGCTCCGTCTGGTCCGGTCAATCCTGCCAATGGAGCAACCGCCATCAGCGGCGCCAGCCTCAACGCGGGCGACGTGATCGTATTTGACGGCGTGATCATTAATGTGCCCGGCCTGACCAGTGACGCCTGGGGAGCGGTTGAATTGAATTACGGCGGCGGCTATCTGGGGGTCATTAACGCCACCTTTGGCGTCTTGGTGGAAACCGGCCCCGCCAGCGGCAACCGGTGCCAGCTTTTCGTGAATGGCTCCGGCACCTCCACCCTCTTTGCCGCTGCAGCCCAGGATTCCCGAACCAACCGGCTCCGCCTCGAACTTACCTGCACCACGACCGGTTCCACGACCAACATGAGTTATGTGGTCAAGGTTGACCAGGGAGTTACCGGGACTTACAGCGGAACGCTTTCCGGCACGGGCATCACCTTTGCCAACAACACCATTGCCCTGTCCTTTGGCGCGAACAATGCCACCCACCAGTTCCTCCCCGTCCAGCCGATCATTGCGGTTTCCGCCCCCGCGTCCGTCACCGTGGCGGCCGGCCTCAAGGCTACCTTTTCCGCCGCCATCACCCAGGGTTATCCGGTCAACACCGCCCAGCAATGGTTGTCCAACGGCGTACCCATCGCCGGCGCCACCGGCCTGACTTACACCACCCCGGCCACCACGGCCGCTTACAACGGAGCCAAATACAATATCGTCGTCACCAACCTGCTTACGGCCGGCAATATCGTGACCAGTTCGGTAGCCACCTTGACCGTCCGTTCCATTCCGGGAATCGTTCCATTTCTTTTCAATGCCACCGCCATAGCCAACACCAGCCAGATCAATCCGCTGACACCGCCGGTGGCCATCGGCGGCGCCAGTCTGCTGGCGGGAGACACGGTGGTGTTTGACGGCATGGTGACGACCAACGGTCCGCTGACCGGCTCCGGCGACGGCTGGTGCGCCATCAATCTGAACGCCGGTGGCAACACCGAAGGCGTGACCGGCGCCACGCTGGGCGTGTTGACCCGATTGGGCGCTGGCGCGAGCCAGATCTACACCAACGGCGTGTCCATCAGCGCCAACAACCCGACCAGTTCGGGCGCGCCCGCCAATCATGTCCACATAGAACTTTACCCCGCCACCACCGGCAGCACCACCAACATGGGCTGGCTGGTGGAAATGGACCAGAACCTTACCGGCACCTATCTGCCGGCCATCACCGGCACCAACCTGACGTTCACTAACAATACCATTCCCCTCAGCTTTGGCGCTTATTCGGTGGCCGCCCTGGTGATTCCAACGCCGGTGGGCCTGCAAGCCATCAACCAGCAGTTAGCCACCACCAACCAAGTCATTGGCGGCTTTGATCAAGTGGTGGTCACGGGCAATTACTTGAACGCCACCAATATCGTCCTCTCGCCGATGACGCCCGGCCTGGTTTATGCCTCCAGCAATCCCGGCGTCGTAACCGTGTCGAGCAGCGGCTTCCTCCAGGCAGTGGGGGCCGGCCAGGCGATGGTTACCTCGACCTTGTCCGGCCTTTCCGCCAGCAATGTCGTAACGGTGGTTGATCCCGGAGCGCTGTTAAGTATCTCGCTGACGGTTAGCAGTCAAATGCCGCTCTATGGCACCCAGCAGACCGTGGTAACCGGCACCTTTGCCAACGCCGCGAACGTGAATATGTTCCACTACGGGCAGACCAC
>Ga0302276_10000712_pt1 | contig 30565 bp, 27 predicted proteins | sample III_Bog_N2_3_FD_198768 | JGI IMG/M metagenome (GOLD analysis project Ga0302276, IMG submission 198768) | Peat permafrost microbial communities from Stordalen Mire near Abisko, Sweden - III_Bog_N2_3 | ecosystem: Environmental > Terrestrial > Soil > Wetlands > Peat | place: Sweden: Abisko...
CTTCCGGCCCATCCATCTCATCGAGTTTTCAGGAGCGTTTTTCGGCGGGCAAAACGCCGCCGGACTTGGAGGGCTCGGACCTGGCTTCCGAGTGACACCGGACGGAGAGGCCTACGCCGTGAACAGCCGTGGCGGCTGGCTCCAGATGGCGCTCTTCCCCACGCAGAGGTTGTCGTTGCACTTCTTCGGTGGAGCACAAGTGAACCGCCGCTCCGACCTGGTGGGATACTATCCTCAATCAAACATTTCCTTCGCCGGCAACGTCTACTACCGGCTCGCCCCGAACGTCTTTCTGGCGTTTGAAGCCGCCCAGGTCCGAACCGCCTGGACCAGCGGGACCACCAATTTACGGAACCATTATGATCTGGCCCTGGCCTACAAGTTCTAAGGCGTTGCGTGTGCTCCTCGCGCTTACTCTACCGGCTGCCGCATCCGTGGTGACGGGCGGCGTGAGGATAATGCCCGGAGGGACCTTGCGCACCCATAACCCCGCCACGAACGAGGGCGTGGTCGTTTGGCTGGAAGCGGACGGCCACAGGACTCAGCGGCCCATGCCCGGCGTCGTTCGCATGGTCCAACAGCGGAAACAGTTCGTTCCGCACCTGCTCGCAATTCCAGTGGGAACCACCGTGGAGTTTCCCAATCTGGACCCGATCTTTCACAACGCCTTTTCCAATATCGATGGGCAGCCCTTCGACATCGGTTTGTATCCGCCCGGAGGGACGAGACAGGTTCTGTTCCGCCGGGCGGGCGTCGTGCGCATTTTCTGCAACATCCATCAGTCGATGAGCGCGGTGATTGTCGTCGCTCCCACGCCCTGGATCACGATCAGCGACCGGAACGGCTCCTTCTCAATGGAAGGGGTGGAGCCGGGGCGCTACACACTGCACTTCTTCTATGAACGCGCGACGCAGCAAACGCTCGACGCGCTGACCCGCACGATTGACGTCCCCGCGGACCTACTGGCGCTGCCGGCCATTCAGGTTTCCGAAACCGGCTACATCGAGATGCCGCACAGCAACAAGTACGGGCAGGATTACGGTCCCGTGCCCGATGACGCCACGTCCTACCGGAAGAACAAATGAAGTCTCCAGACTCCTTGTCGCTGCGGTGGAAGTTCCTCGCCGCCACCTCCCTTTCCCTGGTGGTGCTGTTCCTGGTCACCGGTGTGGTGATTGAGAACCGCTCCACCCACATCGCGTCCAAAGGACTCGAGCAGGAAGCGCAGGCCAGCCTCCACGCCTACGAGTCGCTTTGGCGCGCTCGCGCCGACGTGCTGGCCTCGGTGAGTCTGGCGCTCAGCGGGATGTCGGACGTGCGCGCCGCTTTCGGAACTCGCGATGCCGCGACCATTCGGGACACCGCGGGAGAACGTTGGGCGCCGCTCGCCCGGCAGAGTGCCGTGTTCGCGGTCACCGATCCACTCGGACGCGTCCTGGCGTCGTTCGGCGATCACCCGCTTCCGTCGCCGCAAGGCGATATCCCCGCGGTGCGTAGCGCGATGAAGCAATTCCCTAAACAAGCGACCGGTTTTATCGCTCAGGGCGGGGAACTGTATCAGATCGTGGTGACGCCCGTGTATGTCGATTCGACGTCCGGCTCGACGCTGTTGAATGTCCTTGTAGCCGGCTACTTCGTGGATGCCGCTCTCGCGCTGCGTTTGAAAGAAGCGACCGGCGGCAGCGAGTTTGCCTTCGGAGCGCTGGACAGCGTGGTTGCGTCGTCGCTTGAGCCAGGCAAGGTGAGGCAGTTGGGAAACTCTCTGTTCGGCCCGGCGGGCGGCATCACCCGGCTGCACGCTGGCGAAACCGACTATCTCGCGTTGCGGCGATCGCTCCTGGATATGGACGGCAGGCCCGCCGGTTATGTCTGGATCCTTCGTTCGTTCGAGGCCTCGGAGGGGGCCATCGCGGCGCTCAGGCGGGACTTGCTGCTGGTTTGGGCGGCAGCCCTGCTGGCTGCCCTCGTGCTGGCGTGGCTCCTGGCGCAGCGGCTCTTGCGCCCCATTGCCGCGCTCGATCTCGCCGCGGAACAGGTAAGCCGGCAGAACTACTCCTACCGCTTGCCCGTCAACACTCGCGACGAACTCGGACGGCTCGCCAACGCCTTCAACCGGATGTGCGAGTCGCTCCAAAAGGCGGAGCGGGACTTGATTCGTCAAGAGCGGTTGTCCACGGTTTCGCGGCTCTCCAGTTCGCTGGTGCACGATCTGCGCAACCCGCTAGCCGTGATCTACGCCTCTTCCGAAATGCTCTCCGGGGCCGACTACTCGGCTGCCCAGGTGAAACGTCTTGGAACCAACATTTTTCGTTCTGCCGCCCAAGTCAAATTCATGTTGGAGGATCTGGTGGACGCGAGCCGCGGGCGCCCGGGCAAGACCGAGACCTGTCCGCTGGCGGAGATCGTCCGCTCCGCCTGGGAATATGTCGCTCCGCGAGCGGAGAAAGCCGCCGTGGTCGCTCAGATCGGCGTACCGGAAGAATACAGCGTAACGGTGGAGCGCCATCGCATCGAGCGCGTTTTCATGAATCTCTTCGCGAATGCCATAGAAGCAATGGCCGAAGGAGGAACGGTCACGGTCACAGCGGGCCAAAGCGGGGACCGTGTGCGCGTCGAGGTGCAGGACACCGGTCCCGGTATCGATCCGCAGATCCTTCCGGACCTGTTCGAGCCTCTCAACCTGGGGAGCAAGAAGGGCGGCATGGGATTGGGCCTGGCGCTTTCCCGCCAGACCGTCTTGGACAACGGGGGAGACATGGGAGTCGATCCGGCGGTGGCGGCAGGAGCCAGATTCTGGCTGAGATTGCCCGCCGGATCGACTCAGGCGACCCCTATTGAACCGTGATCGGAATGATCGAAGTGAAGGCGTTTCCGTTCGCGCGTAACGCCAACACCGAGACCGCGCCGCTGCTGACGGTAAAGTCCACGGCGCCCCGCTGTCCTACCACCCCGCTCACCACGTCTCGCAGCAGAAACGCGGTACGGTTCCTCGCCGCGAGAGGCTGTTGCACGCCGGAGCCGATGGGCTGTCCGGTGGAGTCGCGTGTGGTGATCGTCAGCGTCGCGTCCGTGTCCGTCGGATTCAGCACGGCGATCGCGGTGCTGTAGCTCGTATCGTCGAAAATTACCGTCACCTTGGTCGCCGTCAGGCTGGCTAGAGGTACGGTGGCTTCCTGCGGCGGCGTCCCCGCGGGTTCCCGGCGGAAGACGCCATAGCCGCTCACCCCCGCGGGCAGGTTCAACAAAATCGAGCCCTGCGTGGCGGCGCCTTGATCCGGCATCTCCACGAGTGCGGATCCTCCCGCGGGCAGGGAGACCGCCTGGCTGGTTGTAACTGTGCCGCCGCTAAGCGCGACCGGCAGCGGCGCTCCGGTTGGATCGACGAAGTCCAGTGTCGCCGTGGCCGCGCTCGATCCGGTGTTGGTCAGGTACACCGCTGTGTACCACCCTTCTCCGTAGACCAGTTGCGGCATCGCCATATTGGGCGCGGGACCTTCGGCGGGCGTGGGAGCGATGGTCAGCGAAGTCGTGTAGATGTGATCCCCTGTCGGTGCTCCGTTGTTGTTCGCGGCGTTGCCGGCCGCGTAAAAGGTCACGGAACCCACGCTCGCGCTCGGAGCGGTCCAGTAGACATCCCAGCTTGCTCCGCCCGGCGTGCCCGGGCGCGTTCCCGCGGACGTGTGAGTGACGTATTGCACCGAGCCCGGCGAACCTTCCACCTGGGCGAGCGTATAGCCTGACGCCAGGGAGAGCGTTCCCGCGGGCTGCGTTCCGTCGCTCGCCAGCCGGGCTGTCAATTCGAAGCCCCAGCGCATCGCAGTCGGATCGGAGTCAGTGACGGTCAGGTGGATCACTTGTCCCGGCCCATACGTGGTCGCAGCAATGAGGTTGATCAGAACGCTCCCGCCGCCGGAATTGGCGGCGCCCACGTGGCAAGCCGTGCAGTTGCCTTCTCCGGGCGCGCCAGTGTAGCCGGGCGGAGCTCCAGCGCTGTGAGCGAAAGCTCCGGCCGCGAAGAGGGGCAGGAGGAGTGGAATTGAGAATAGCGTCGATGTCCGCATGTCGAATCTCCTTGTGCTGTTGAGGAGGCGCTGATCGAGCGGCGCCTTCCCAGTCAGCCCGATGGTATGAACGGACGATCCTGGCTGTCGTCATGCGCTTGTGAAAGTTCTGTCAACATCGTGTGCCCGCATACTTGTGACCACCCGCATGGCCGCGGTAGAGTGAGCGTTCGTGCAACAACCCCGCCCGGCACTCCCGCACCCCTGGCGCCTGCTGGCGTTGCTCGTACTTTCGATCTTCATCAACTACATCGATCGAGCCAATCTCGCGGTGGCGGCGGAAGATCTAAGCCGGGACCTGATGCTGCGACCGTCGCAACTGGGCCTGCTGCTTTCTGCTTTCTTCTGGACCTACGCAGCGTTTCAGTTGGTAGCCGGTTGGCTGGTGGACCGGTATAACGTCTTCTGGGTATATGGCATCGGGTTCTTCGTCTGGTCCCTGGCCACCGGCCTTACGGGAACCGTGAACGGCTTTGCGATGCTTTTCGCGTTGCGGCTGGTGCTGGGGATGGGTGAGTCCGTGGCTTACCCGGCGTACTCGCGCATCCTCGCCTCGGGCTTCCCCGAGAAGCACCACGGCTTTTGCAACGCCGCTATCGACGCGGGTTCAAAGCTCGGACCCGCGCTGGGCACATTGATCGGCGGATTGATCGTCGCCGCGGCGGGCTGGCGTTCGTTGTTCTTCATCCTGGGCGGCAGCGCGCTGCTGTGGCTGATCCCCTGGTTCGTCTCGATTCCGAAGAACCTGCCGGCGCGCGCTCCGGAAGCCGTGGGCGGTCCCAGGTTCCTCGACATCATGAAACGCCGGGAAGTCTGGGGCACGTTCGTCGGTTTGTTCGCGATCAACTGGTCCTGGTATTTCATGATTACCTGGCTGCCGTACTATTTGAGAGCGGCGCGTGGCTTTACCCAGGCTGAGATGGCGGTGTTCGGGTCGGTGCCGTTCTGGTGCATCGCGGCTTCGTCAGTCACTTTCGGCTGGCTCTCCGACCGGCTCATTGCGGGTGGACTCTCCGTATCGACGGTCCGGCGTGGGTTTGCGGCAGGCGGGCTGATCTCGGCCGGCATGCTCATGCTGCCGGTCGCGCTGGTCGCTTCCGGGCGCACGGCGCTGGTCCTGCTGACCATCGCGACCGGGCTGTTTGGTATGTGCACGTCCAACATCTGGGCCATCACGCAGCGCCTGGCCGGACCCTCCGCGGCCGGTAAATGGACCGGGGCTCAGAACGCGTTCGGCAACCTGGCCGGAGTCTTCGGCCCCTGGCTGACGGGCGTGTTGGTGGAGCGGACTGGCTCTTATGTTTCGGCGTTCGCGCTGGTCTCGGTCGTGCTCGTGTCGGGCGCGATCTCGTTCCTTGTATTGATCCCGCGTCTAGATCCCGTCGTCTGGCCGGAACGATAGCGGGTGGCCGTTAACTAAAAACACCCGTGAAAACGGAGCCGCGACCGTCAGCGAGCGGTTGTATCCGGCATTCACCGCTCAAGGCCGGTTCAATTGAGGCCCGGAGTTGGTACAATCCGTCCCATGCGTTTCCTAATGCTGCTTCTCGGATTGTGCGTGACCCTGCCTGCCGTCTTGCCCGGAGAAGATACGGTGCTATCGCATGTGGCGGCGCACGCAGACCGTTTCGGGATAATTTCCCGCCAGATCTGGGAATCGCCGGAAATCGGATTCCACGAACAGAAGAGCTCCGCGCTGTTGCGCGATGAACTGCGCGCGGCGGGATTCAGAATTCAGGACGGGGTAGCGGGCATGCCGACCGCGTTCACCGCGGAGTGGGGCAGTGGACAGCCGGTGATTGCAATTCTCGGCGAGTTTGATGCGCTGCCTGGAATGTCTCAAAAGGACGTGCCCCACGCGGAGGCGATCGTTGCGGGCGCGCCCGGCCACGGATGCGGGCACAACCTGCTCGGCACGGCCTCAGCGCTTGCGGCTGTTGCGGTGAAGGAAGAGATGCAGGCGCGCGGGTTGAAAGGGACCGTCCGCTTTTACGGCACGCCGGCGGAGGAGGGCGGCGGAGGCAAGATCTACATGCTGCACGCCGGTCTGTTCCGCGATGTAGATGTGGCGCTCACGTGGCATCCCGGCGATGCGAACCAGGTGAACCTGCAGTCCTCGCTGGCCAACAACGGCGCCAGGTTCCGCTTCTACGGCACGGCCGCCCATGCAGCCGCCGCGCCGGAGCGCGGCCGCTCGGCATTAGACGGCGCTCTGGTGATGTTGAACGCGGTCGAGTTTTTGCGCGAGCACGTTCCGCAGGAGACGCGAATCCACTACATCATCACCAATGGAGGCAGCGCGCCGAACATCGTGCCCGCCTTTGCCGAGGTGAGTTTGATTGCGCGGAATCCCGACGCGATCACGCTCAATGGCATCTGGGAACGCATCCTCAAGTGCGCGCAGGCCGGAGCGCTCGCGACGGAAACGCGTATGGAGACCGTGCAGGGCACCAACTACGCCAACCTCCTGCCGAACGACACGCTCTCGGCCGTCGTGGCGCGGAACATGCGCAAAGCGGGCGGTTACGAATACACGGCGGAAGAGCGCCAGTTCGCCCTGGAAATGCAGAAAACGCTGCCAAGTGCGTCGTCCAGGCCCGGCCCGGACCAACTCCTCACCGAGATGATAGAAGGCGTCTGGTCGGTTTCCACCGATGTGGGAGACGTGAGCTGGAACGTGCCGACTGTGAACTTCAACGCCGCGACATTCGTGCCCGGAGCCGTGCCGCACACCTGGCAGTCCGCGGCTTGCGCGGGCACTACTATCGGTCGGAAGGGTATGCTTGTGGCGGCGCGGACGCTGGCTCTCTCCACACTCGAACTGTTGGAGCAGCCGCGGGAGATCGAAGCGGCCAAGGCCGACTTTGCGAAACGCAAAGCCGGACGGAGTTGGGTGACTAGAATAGCAGCGGGCGCGAAACCGCCTCTCGACCCTATGAAATGAGCGGATGACACCGCTCGATCTCGCCACGACCCAGCAACGATTGAACCGGATTGCTTGGAAATCCAAGACCTCGCAACACCTGCCCCGCTCTATTTCGATGGCACGCGGCGTCTGGCCTGCGTGAGCGGCGGCCCGTCTGCATGCGCCGATCGGCAGAGGCGCAGTCTCAACGCGAGGCGAACCAGTCGAGATACTGCGCCCCCCGGTCACGCGGACAAAAGCACCGCCTGGGAGAATCTCCCGGTGACCATGCACGAGATCAACCGCCGCTGGACCGAGGATCCCACTGCGTTCAAACACGACGGCGCTTACTACCTGATGTACTCCGCGAATCACTACCTGGGCGAGAACTACTCGCTGGGCTCCGCCATGGCGAAGCACCTGCTCGGGCCGTATAAGAAGGCCGCGAACAACCCCGTACTGTGCGAGAATACGGACCGTGGAGGCGTGGTCAGCGGTCCCGCTCACAACTGCGTAACACTGTCGCCGGATGGCACGGAAATGATCTGCCTGTATGCCGGACGGACGACGGCGCCGGGAGATCGCGCGTCCTGCTGATGGACCGGATGGAAATCCGGAAGGATGGCACGCTGGTCATGCACGGTCCCACCATCACACCGCAGCCTATGCCGTCTGCCGGGAAAACGCGGAGAGGTTAGCGGCAGGCTGGGCGAACTGGCTCGTAATGTTCACAGGCCTATACCCACCGCTCTTTCCATTAGCGGTTGCTCTGGAAATGCGGATACCGATGCTGCGGCGCTGGTGTGCGCAATCACCGCCACGAATGAAAAGAGCGGCCATCGACCGGGCCACCGCTCCCGCGCATCGACCGCTCTCTGTGTTCGCGGTTCGGTGCTGGGAGAGGAGTGGCCATTTTCATGATTGGGGGTGAACGGCATGCCGATCATGCAGGGACCTGTGCCAGCCAGCCCAATCCGAGGCGCAAATGCCGGTGTAGTGTACCAAAGTACAGGCGCCTTACCACGCAGTCAGTTCGTCATTTCCCGTTCAGCAACGGGCGCAGGTACTTGCCCGTCCACGACGCTTCGCACGCCGCGACAGTCTCCGGCGTCCCTTCCACCACTATGCGTCCGCCAGCGTCGCCGCCGTCCGGTCCCAGGTCGATCAGCCAGTCCGCGTGCCGGATCACCTCGAGATTGTGCTCGATGATCAGCAGCGTCGCTCCCTTTTTGATCAGCCGGTCGAAGGCGTCGAGCAGCTTGGTGATGTCGTCGAAATGCAACCCGGTGGTCGGCTCGTCGAAGAGGTAGAGTATGCCCTTGCCGTCGGTTTGCGTCAGATGCGACGCCAGTTTCACGCGCTGCGCTTCACCACCGGAGAGCGTTGTAGCCGACTGGCCCAGGCGCAGGTAGCCGAGCCCGACGTCCGCCATCGGCTTCAGCCGCGCGATGATGCGCGGTTGGTCGGCGAAGAACGCGATCGCCTCGTGGATGGTGAGTTTCAGCACTTCGTGAATGTTCAATCCGCGATAACGGATATCGAGAACCGACTGCTTGTAGCGCGTGCCGCGGCAGTCTTCGCAGATCAGTTCGACGTCGGCCAGGAACTGCATCTCCACGGTTACCGTACCGTCGCCCTGGCAGGTCTCGCAGCGCCCGCCGGGGATGTTGAAGCTGAAATGGCCCGGAGTGTAGCCCCGGCGGTCCGCTTCCGGCGTCGCCGCGAAAAGCTCCCGGATGGCATCGAAGGCCTTGGTATAGGTCACAGGGTTCGATCGCGGCGTGCGCCCGATCGGCGATTGGTCGACCAGCACCACTTCGCGCACCTGGCCGGCGCCCGCCATCTTGCGGCAAACCTGCCGCTCGCGCGGGGCGTCCGTGTCGCCCCCGGTTGCAAGGCTTTTCCCCTTCGCCGGCTTTTCCTCGCCGGCATCCACCGCGTAGCGCGAAGCCAGGGCTTTGTTGATGACATCGTGAACCAGCGTCGACTTGCCCGAGCCCGAGACGCCTGTCACCACCGTCATCAGCCCCAACGGGATGGTGACATCGACGTTTTTCAGATTGTGCCCGCGGCAGCCCCAGAACTGCAGCAGCCGCTTCGGGTCCACCGGCCGCCGCCCTGTCTTGAGCGAGGTCTGCAGCTCTCCGTTCAGGTATTTCGCGGTCAGCGACGTCGGGCTGCCGGTTCCGTTGCCGTTCCCTTTTTTTGACCCATTCTTCGAGCCGGTCTTGAGCATCGCCTTGAGCGTGCCCTCAAACGTGATCTGCCCGCCGAGTTCACCCGCGCCCGGTCCCATGTCGACGATGTGATCGGCGGCGCGCATCACGTCGGCATCGTGTTCGACCACCAGAATCGTGTTGCCCAGATCGCGCAGGTTGTGCAGGATGCGAATCAGCCGTCCCGTGTCTCGCGAGTGCAGCCCGATGGAGGGCTCGTCCAGCACATAGGTCGCGCCCACCAGTTGCGAGCCCAGGCACGTCGCAAGCGTGATGCGCTGCGCTTCGCCGCCCGACAGCGTCATGGAGAGCCGGTCGAGCGTCAGATACTCGAGCCCGACATCGTTCAGGAACTGCAGCCGCTGCCGGATCTCGACCAGAATCTTGCCGGCGATCGCGGCCTGCTCCGGCGCGAGGATGAGCGTCGAGAAGAAGGCGAGCGCTTCGGCGATGTTCAGCTTCGAGACCTCGGCGATGGTCTTGCCGCCCACGCGAATGAACAGCGCGTCTTCCCGCAGTCGCGCGCCGCCGCAGGCGCTGCACTCGGTGTAGCCGCGATAACGCGAAATGAACACGCGCACGTGGACTTTGTATTTCTTCTTCTCCACTTCGCGGAAGAACCTTCGGACGCCTTCGCGCAGCAGGGCCTTCTCGGCGGGTTTCATGTCGGCGTAGGCGACGTCCGTGCGGACGCGGCCCGCCATGCGGGCGAGGCATTCCTCCAGGCCCCAATCGTAGTTCGGTTTGGTCCACGGGTCGACCGCGCCGTCGTTCAGCGACTTCGAAGGATCCGGGATTACCAGATCCATGTCGTAGTCGATGGTGTTGCCGAAACCCTGGCATTGCGGGCAGGCGCCGTAGGGATTGTTGAAGCTGAACAGCGACGGCTCGGGCGTCAGGAATTCGCGGCCGCAAGTCTTGCAGGCGAAACTCTCACTGAAGCGTAGCCGCTTGGGCTCCGGCTCGCCGACCTGTTCGAAGATCACTTCGCCCGCTTCGCGGTAACAGATCTCGACGGTGTCCACCAGGCGCTGGCGCATTTCGCCGCGAATGACGAGCCGGTCGACGAGAACGAAGACCGGTTGCGCGAAGTCGATCTCGAGTAGCGATTCGGGCGTGGAGAATTCAAAAATGCGTCCGTTCTGGTACAGGCGCGTGAAGCCCCGCTTGCGCAGGTCGAACAGCTCGTCCTTGAGTGCCTGCTCGCTGCTCAGACCGTGGGCCTTGACAGGGAACAGGGCGTACCAGCGGCTCCCATCGGCCTGCGCGGCCATCGCGGCGGAAACCGGGTCGACCGTGTCGCGGATCACTACTTTCTCGCAGGTGGGGCACCATGTCTCGCCGGCCCGCGCAAAGAGCAGCCGCAGAAAATCGTAGATCTCCGTGGCCGTGGCGACCGTCGAGCGCGGGTTGCGCGTCGTGTTCTTCTGGCGGATCGCGATGGGCGGCGAGATGCCGTCGATCTCGTCCACCGCGGGCTTCTCCATGCGGTCGAGGAATTGCCGCGCGTAAGCCGAAAGCGACTCGACGTAGCGGCGCTGCCCCTCGGCATAAATGGTGTCGAAGACGAGCGACGATTTGCCGGAGCCGGAGACGCCCGTGACCACCGTCAGCGCGTTGTGCGGCAGATCGATCGAGACGTTCTTGAGATTATGGACCCGCGCGCCGCGGACCCGCAGCAATTCTGGCACTTTGTGCGAAATCCTATGGAATCGAGGCGGAAATGAGGGATCGCCTATTATTGTATCAACCCGGCCGAGCGCGCCGGTCATGCACGCGAATGCTCCAACCTCGCCAATGCCGGCAACTGCTGCTCGACTGGTACCAGCGCTCCCGGCGGGAGTTGCCGTGGCGCGGAACGAAGGATCCGTGGCGTATCCTGCTCTCGGAAGTGATGCTCCAGCAGACGCGCGTGGCGGCGGTCGTCCCCTATTACAATCGCTTTCTGGAACGCTTCCCCACGCCGCAGGCGCTCGCCGTGGTGTCCGAGCAGGAGCTGCTTGCGATGTGGAGCGGGCTGGGCTATTACGCTCGCGCGCGGAATCTCCAGCGTGCGGCTCAGGCTATCACTGAACGGGGCGCGTTCCCGGAGACCTTCGAGCAGATTCGCGAGTTGCCGGGGGTGGGCGACTACACGGCCGCGGCGGTGGCCAGCATCGCGTTCGGCTTGCCCCACGCGGTGCTCGACGGCAACGTGGTGCGGGTGCTGAGCCGCCTGACAGCCGAGCGCGGCGACGTGCAAAGCTCCACAGTGCGAGTGCGGCTGAAACAGACCGCCCAGATGATGCTGGACGCGCGGCGGCCTGGCGACTTCAACCAGGCGATGATGGAACTCGGCGCTACTATCTGCCTGCCGCGCGTGCCGCAGTGTCTGCTGTGTCCGCTGCGCGAGCACTGCGCGGCGCGCGAAGAAGGCATCCAGAACGAATTGCCCGTGAAGTTGAACAAACGCGATCCGATCAAGCTCGCCATCGAATTGCTGTTGGTCGAGAAGGATGGCCGGATCCTGATGCGGCAGCGCGGCGCGCATGAGCCCCGTCTGGCGGGCTTCTGGGAATTGCCGGAGTCGCGCTATATCCCAGGGGCGCGCCGCACCGCGAAACTGGGCGAGTTCCGCCACTCCATTACCCGCCACGATTACACCGTCGAGGTGTGGCAAGTGGAGGCGGTGAGAGCGCCCAAGGGCTTTCGCTGGATCGCTCCGGACGAGTTGCCGGCGCTGCCGCTCGCGACGACGGCGCGCAAGGCGCTCAGCGTTGCGGGACGGCCTGTGCCGGAGCGTGAGGAGTAACCATCTCGTGTTGTGTGTAGGGCGGCGCTCCAGCGCCGCGCGGGCTCTCCAGAGCCCGCTCTGGACAAACTTGCGTGGGCGTGACGCGGAACAGCCTGTCCGGTCCACGTTTGCAGCGTGGCAGATGTGGAGGCTGGCGTCTCCGGGTGGGGCCTGGAGGCCCCACGCGGCTCTGGAAAGCCGCCCCACAATCTGTGGCCTGCAACCGCAAGCCGGTGCGATACGTTCAATAAGGGTATGGATGCTTGCCCCGGGTGGCGTTAGCCTGGAGTTGAACTGCGGCCTCCCCGCATCAGGTTCGGGGATCGATTCCTGTCGTGTGATTTCTGTACTTACGAGGTGCCCATCATGCTGTTTCGACTCGGATTTATAGCCGCCGCCACAGCGGCCTTTGGCTTGGCCCAGGCTCCTCAGCCTGCCGCGGTGGCCGCCGACCCGCCAGCCGGGAAGCAACACGTCTACTTCGTGGAGCCCGGCACCAAGATTCTGCTCGATCTGATCAATAGCGTCAGCACGAAGAACGCCGCGGAGGGCGACCGCGTGTATCTGGAGACTGCTTTCCCGGTGCTCGTGGATGGCCGCATGGTCATCCCTACCGGGAGCTACGTTACGGGAACCGTCACACAGGTGAAGCGGGCAGGCAAAGTGAAGGGCCGCTCCGCTTTGTTCATCCGCTTCGACTCGCTCACTCTGGCCAATGGCGTCACGCGCGATTTTCGGGCACGGCCTTCCACGCTCGACGGCGACCAGAAAGGCTTGCTGGACAGGAGCGAGGGCAAGATCAAAGGCGATTCCGACAAGCTGGGTGATCTCAACACCGTCGCAACGACGACCGGTTATGGCACCATGGTCGGCGCGATCGCCGGTGGCGCCAAGGGCGTGGGAATCGGCGCAGGCGCGGGGGCCGCGGCAGGCCTGGTCGGCGTGCTCATGAGCCGGGGGCCCGAAACTGTCCTGGAGCGGGGATCTACGATGGAAATGCTGCTGGACCGGCAGTTGCAGTTCCAGGAGGATGAAGTCCCGGCCGCCGCCGGCGCTGCCCGCCAGCCGATCCAACCGGCCCGGCAGCCAGACGCAAGTCGTTCAAAGCTAAAAAGCTGGCCGACGGGTCCGCGCCCCTGAGATAAGGATTCAGGGCGCCCGGGAACGCCCAAAATGAAATCCGAGGCTCGCTCGTACACGTAGATTTTGCTTGCTTGTATTCGCCTTTTGTTTCATTCTTGAGTAGAAGAAAGGGCGAATATAGACCATGGTCAATGTAGATCGAATCCATGTAGGCATCTCCGGCTGGCACCGGGCTGACTGGGACGATTCCGTGTTTGCCGGCCTCTCGCCGCGGCAGCACCGCATCGACCGGCTTCTGCCTTACGTCGAGGTGCTGGAGATCCAGCAGACGGCTGTGGCGCCGCTGAAGCCAGAGATTGCCCGGCTCTGGATGAAAAAGGCGGCCGCTAACCCACGTTTGCGGCTCACGGCCGTTCTTGGCCGCCGCTTCACTCAGGATCGCGATCTGTCTGCCGATGCAATTGCTGCCTGGAAATCCGGATTGCTGCCGCTGCAGAGGGACGGCTGCCTGGCCGCCCTGATGCTCGAGTTCCCTTGGGCGTTCCGGTTCAACCGGGAAAATCGCGACTTTCTCATCGAGCTGCGGCGGAACTTCCACGAATTCCGGCTCGCGGGCGAGTTCCTGCACGAGAGCTGGCTGTCGGAAGAGGCGCTGGCGATTCTGTCCAAGTACAAGATCTCGTTCGTCAATGTCGATCAGCCCGCCTACTTTCGAGGAATGCCGCCGGCATCGGTGCTGACCACCAGCACGGCCCTGGTGCGTTTGCACGGGCGCTCGTCGCCGGACGCCTACCGCGAATTCGGGCAGCGGGCTTCGGCCTCGCCCTATCTCTACTCGCTGGACGAACTGGAAGAGTGGCAGCCGCGCCTGTCGCGGCTGGCGGCGGCAGCCAAGGAGTGCCTCGTGATCTTCACCAACGCGCAAGCCGGAGCCTGTCTGGTGAATTCGTTGCAGCTGGGCGAGGTCCTTGGGCGCCACCCGCTCCGCGCGCCAGCCCCGCTCATTCGCAAATACCCCGCGGAACTGGCCGCGTTTCGGGCTCTCCGGCCGGTGCAGATGGACCTGCTCGCTCCGGCGTTCGAAACTTCCAAGGCTGCTTGAACCTGGGGCATTACGTCATCGCCGGTGCCTGGATTGGCATAGAATGGCTTTGCCCCCAGGAGGACGAATGACTCGACGCGATGCCGTGAAACTTACCTTGGCCGGAGCCGCCGCCGCCCGCTCGGCCTTCGCATTTGACGACGCCTACCAGCCCGACGCATCCAACCTCAAAGCCCGGGAATGGTTCCAGGACGCGAAGTTCGGATTGTTCATCCACTGGGGCGTTTACTCGGTGCTTGGACGTGGCGAGTGGGTAATGAACCAGGAGAAGATCCCGATCGTCGAATACGAATTGATCGCGCCGAGATTCAACCCTGTCAAATTCGACGCCGCGGAGTGGGTCTCCATGGCCAAAGCGGCCGGGCAGCGCTACATCACCATCACCAGCAAGCACCATGACGGCTTCGCCATGTTCGGGACCAAACAGACCCGGTGGAACATCGTCGAGGCGACGCCTTGCGCGAAGGACGTTTTGAAGCCCTTGAGCGAAGAGTGCCGCAAGCAGGACGTGAAGCTGTTTTTCTACCACTCCCACCTCGACTGGCATCACCCCGACTACTTCCCGCGCGGCATGACGGGCCAGACGGCAGGCCGCCCGGCGTCCGGCGACTTCAACCGCTACCTCGACTTCATGGACGCGCAATTGAGCGAACTGCTCACCGGCTACGGCGAAGTGGCCGGCATCTGGTTTGACGGTATCTGGGACAAGCGGGGCGCGGACTGGCGGCTGCGGCGGACCTACGATCTGATTCATCGCCACCAGCCGCACGCGCTCGTCGGCAACAATCACCACCTCGCGCCTTTCGAGGGCGAGGATTTTCAGATGTTCGAAAAGGATCTGCCCGGCGAGAACACCACCGGCTTCAGCGGCGACTCGAAGGTCGGCCGGCTGCCGCTCGAAACGTGCGAGACCATCAACGGGGCTTGGGGTTACAATGCCGGGGACAAGAACCTGAAGAGCACGAAGACGCTCCTGCGCTACCTGATCAACGCCTCCGGCCGGAACGCCAATTTCCTGCTGAATATCGGTCCCAAGCCCGATGGCACGGTGCAGGACGATTTCGTCACGCGCCTCAAAGAGATGGGGGCCTGGCTTGCCAGGAACGGCGAAAGCATCTACGGTACACGCGGCGGCCCGATTACTCCGCGGCCCTGGGGCGTCACGACCCAAAAGGCCGGAACCGTGTATGCGCACGTCCTCGACTGGCCCGATCCCGTCCTGCCCATCCCGCGCCTGCCTAAGGCCGTGAAGAGCGCGAAACTGCTCGGCTCGGGACAAAAGGTCACGGTTAAGAACTGGGGCGATCAGCTTCTGTTGGGGATGCCGGGCAAGGACCGCGACGCAATCGATACGGTCATAGTCCTGGAAACGGCCTGAAACGCGCTGTGGGGCAGACTTCAGTCTGCGGACCGGCTTCAGCCGGTCCAAATTGGCTTGCAATGCGTGCGGGGCCGAAGCCCCGCGCAGAATGAATTCTGCCCCACAACCCAGGCCCTGACTTTCACCTGAGCAGTGGCCTCTGGCCTTGCCCGCTCTCTTCAATCTCATCCCGGTGCTGGGAGACAGGTGCAGGTCTTTGGCCCTTTGAGGGTGAACAGTCTCTCGCTCTTGGAGAGCCCTTCGCCGGTACGGAGCCGATCTGGAGATCGGCGCTCCCAGGAGGCGCTCCCAGGGCGCGCGCTCGCTTACGCCTTCTTCTTCGCGCCGCCCTTCATGCGCCACAGCGTATAGCCGATGATCGTCTTGGCGTCGACGATCTCACCGTTCTCGATCATGGCCGCGATCTCTTTCAAGGTGAACCACTTCGTTTCGATGCGCTCGTCTCCCATGGGCGTCGCGGTTCCAGCGGTGAGTTCCTGCGCGGCGTAGATGGTCATCTTCTCGGCGACGTAGCCGGGGCTGCCGTAGAAATGGCACAGCCTGGTCCATTGTCTGGCGCGATAACCGGTCTCCTCGATCAGTTCGCGCTTGGCGGCCTTCAGCGGCGTTTCTCCGGGATCGAGCCGGCCCGCGGAGAGCTCCCACAGGTAGGCGCGCGCGGGCAGCCGGTACTGGCGCACCAGCAGCACGCGTCCCTTCGCATCGACCGGCATCATGACGGCCGAGCCGCCGTGCTGCACGATGGCGCGCTTGATCTCAAAGCCGCCGGGATCGACGGCGCAGTCCTGCGTCACCCAGAAGATGGGCGTGCGGCAAATCTCAACGCTGGAAACAAGCTTCATTGGCATCGACGATCTACTCCTTTGAAGAACGATGGTGGGGCGGACGCCCACGTCCGCGCCGGACCCCCAGGTCCGGCTGCCGGTACTAATAAAAGTTCAAGCAATGGCCGACGTGGGCGTCGGCCCCCATTTCCGGAGGTGGCCTGGGGGTCCACCCCACCATACGAACCTGATCAACGGGCCAGCGCGGCGGCAAATGCACCTGCATCCCTCGTATTCATCACATCACCTTTCGTCAGCCAGCCGCGACGCGCCATGGTCACACCGTACCGCATGTTCGCCAGGTGCTTCGGATGATGAGCGTCGGTGGAGATGACGAACTTCACGCCAAGCGACTTCGCGCGCCTCACAAGCGACGCGTGCAGGTCGAGCCGCTCGGGGCTCGCGTTGATCTCCATCCAGACTCCGCGTCGAGCCGCCTCCGAGGCGATGCGGTCGAAGTCGTAGGAGTAGGCCTCGCGGTGCAGCAGGACGCGCCCGGTGGGGTGGCCGAACGCCTTTACCGACGGACTCTCGAAGACGCGCAGGAGCCGGTCCGTCATCTCGGCGCTGTCCAGGTTCATATAGCTGTGTACGCTCGCGATCACATAGTCGAGTTCGGCCAGCGCGTCTTCGCTCAGGTCCATGCGGCCGTCACGCAAAATGTCGCATTCCAGGCCCGAGAAGAGCCGGATGCCCCGCTCTTCCTTGTTGAATTCGCGCACCTGCGCGGCGAAGGCGACGGCGCGCCGTTCGTCCAGGCCATTCGTCATCGCCAGCGCCTTGGAGTGGTCGGTGATGGCAATGTAGCTGTAGCCGAGCGCCTCGCCGGCGGCCACCATCTCCTCCAGCGTGCCTCGCCCATCACTCTCGCGGGTGTGCATGTGGAGGTCGCCCCGGATGTCGGCCAACTCCACGAGCGAGGGCAGCTGGTGCCGCTCGGCCGCTTCGATCTCTCCGGAGTTCTCGCGCATCTCGGGCGGAATCCAATCCAGGCCGAGCGCCTCGTAGATCTCGCGCTCCGTGCGGGAGGCGACGACCGCGCCGGTGTCGAGCCGTGACAGCCCGTACTCATTCAGCGTCAGCCCCTGGCGCAGGGCGCGCTGGCGCAAGGCGACATTGTGTTCCTTGCTCCCGGTGAAATACTGCATCGCCGCGCCCCGGCTCTCTTCCGCGAGCGCGCGTACGTCGACCTGAATTCCCTCCAGACCGAATCGCGCGCTCGCTTTGTTTGCGCCATGGCCCAGGACTTCATGAACTCTGGGATGCGCGATGAAGTGGTCGAGCGCCGCCGCGGCGCCCGCTCCCGTCACCAGCAGATCGAGGTCGCCCACCGTCTCCTTGCCGCGGCGCAGGCTGCCGGCCGGAGTCACGTCCACGACTCCCGGCGTCTCGCTCAGATACGCGGTCAACTCTTCGGCCACCTGGGTGGCGAAGCCGAGCAGGAAGCGCCCCGCGCTCTGACGGTAATGGCTCAACCCGCGCAGGATCTTCTCTTCGAGCTTCAGTCCCATCCTCGGCAGTTCCTGGAGCCGGTGGTCCTTGCAGAGCTGTTCCAGTTCCTCCAGCGTCGAAACGCGGAAGTGATCCCAGAGGATGCGGATCGTCTTCGGCCCGAGCCCTTGGATCTTGAGCATCTCCAGCGCGGTGGGCGGGTAGCGTTCGAGCAGAGCGTCGCGCCGTTCGAAGCTGCCCCGGCGGCAGATCTCTTCGAGCACCGCGGCCAGCCCTTTGCCGATGCCCGGGATGTCGGTGAGCTTCCGCGCCGGGTCGTTCAGGATCTCCTCGACCCGCTCGGGGTAGCCTTCAATGACGCTGGCGCCGTTCCGATAGCTCCTGATTCGGAAGCCATCCTCCTCGGCGATCTCCATGAGGTCGGCGGTTTCGTTTAGCAAACGGGCGATTTCCACGTTTTCCATTTGATTTACTCGACGAGCCTCCGTGCCTATTGCTTGATGGTAAGGCGGTTTTCTACCCGTCGTCAGCCGTCATTGGGCGGAGATCATTCGGAGCAGCTTTGCCGCAGGCTGGGCGGATGCGGTTCCACATGCACGAGAACGTCGGCAACCCAAGGCAGGTCTCCCTTGACCTTGTTCCGCACCTGCTCCGCTATGGAGTGGGAATCGCGAACGGTGAGGTCGGGATCGACTTCGAGATGCAGGTCGACGTGGTAGCGCAGGCCGGTCTTGCGGGCAAAGCACTTTTCAACGGCTAGCGCGCCGGCGACTGTCAGCGCCGAGGACCGGATCTCCTTCATGGTGTCCGGATCCGGCATGGTGTCCATCAGGTGCAAGGTCGTTTCGCGAATCACCTTGAAGCCGAGCACGATGATAATGGAACCGACCAGAACGCCGCCGATCGGATCGGCGTTGTGGAACAGCGCGGGGCGCAATATCGCCAGGCCAACGGCGACCAGAGCCACGCTCCCCGACAGCATATCCACTGCGTCGTTCCAGGCGTCGGCGACCAGCGCGGAACTGCCGATCTTGCGCCCCGTGCGCATTTTGTACGCGGAAAGAAAAAACTTGAGGACGATCGAGACTGCCAGCGGCCACATGGCATAGGGCGCAGGCGTGTGACGGGGGCCGAGCATGACCATGATCGAGCGCCACGCGATGATCACGCCCGTGAGCGTAAGGATGTGGCCGAGCACGAGTCCGGTCAGGATCTCAAACCGGCCGTGTCCGTAGGGGTGATCCTCGTCCGGCGGGCGGACGGCGACTCCCAGGCTGACGAGAACGGCCAGCGACGTGAGCACGTCCGTGGCGCTCTCCGCGCCATCGGCGATGACCGCTTGCGAGCCAGCCTGCCAGCCCACAAGAATCTTCGCAATTGCCAGGAGTCCGCTGATGATCATGCCTGCGAGCGAAGCCCGCCGGCCTAGCTGTTCCGCATCCACTGGGATCAAGGATACCCTAAGCCGTTTCAGTTGCTCCACTCGATTGAAAGCACTACACTTTAAGCACAGCTTGAGCTGTGACGGGAAGGTGCGTGTCCTCAGGGGCCGCCCGTAGGCGTTCTGAAGCGCGCGCGGAATTTGCCTTTCGCCACAGCACACTCAGGCTCCAGGCTGTGGCGGCGTTTATTACTTTCCAGGACGCTGGCCCGGCGAGTTCGCGGCGAGACGAATCAAACTTTGTAAGGAGGGGCAAATCCATGGAAGAAATTAGAAAAGCCCCGGCGATCCCGAAGCGTCCTGGTGGTGATAAGCTTGCTCAAAACATCCAGGAAGCGTTTCTCAACAACGCCCGCAAAGAGAAGACATTCCTCACGATCTACCTCATGAGCGGCGTGAAGCTCTCCGGTCGTATCAAGAGCTTCGATAAGTACTCCGTGATCCTTGAGACCAACAATCAGGAGCAACTGATCTTCAAACACGCCATCTCCACTGTCGTGGTCTCGCGCCCGATGTACGGCGCCCCGCCGCTACATGCGGCCACACAAGCGCCCAGCGTGTCCGCGCCCGTTGTCAGCAACGAGCCTTCGGAGGTCTGACACGGCAGCGAGCGCCAGCGAAAACGCAATCCTGGTTGCGGTGGAGTTGACGGCTCGCCGCAAGAACGCCAATCCGGCCAGCTCGCCGGTATCCGCGGAAGAATCTCTTGCCGAGTTGTCGGCCCTCGCCGAGAGCGCGGGCGCCATTGTGCGCGAACGCGTACTGCAGCAGCGGCCGTCTTTCGATTCGAGCACGCTGGTAGGATCGGGGAAGCTTGAAGAGATCCAGGCGCTGGTCGCTTCCCGCGAGGCCGATGTCGTGATTTTCGATCACGAACTCGGCGGCATGCAGCAGCGCAATCTCGAGAAAGCGCTCGCCTGCCGCGTAGTGGACCGGACGCAGCTTATCCTGGACATTTTTGCCCGCCGGGCGAGGACCCGCGAAGGCCAGCTTCAGGTCGAGTTGGCGCAACTCAACTACCTGCTGCCCCGGCTCACCGGGCGGGGGATTTCCATGTCCCGGCTGGGCGGCGGCATCGGTACACGCGGCCCGGGTGAAACGCAGCTCGAAACCGATCGGCGCCGCATCCATAAACGCATCAAGCGCCTCGAAGACGACCTGGAAGCCGTGCGCGGCTCACGCGGTGTGCAGAGGCGCCAGCGTCAGGCCGTACCGCTGCTCACGCTCGCTCTGGCCGGTTACACCAATGCCGGGAAGTCCACTCTTTTCAACCGGCTGACGGAGGCGGGGGTCCTGACCGACGCGCGTATGTTCGCGACTCTCGATCCGACCGTCCGGCAAGTCACCCTCCCCTCCCGCCGCCGCGTCCTGTTGAGCGATACAGTGGGCTTCATCCGCCAGCTTCCGACGACGCTCGTGAAGGCCTTCCGCGCCACGCTGGAGGAGGTCGTCGAAGCCTCGCTGATCCTGCATGTCATCGACGCCTCGGCGCCCGGGGTGACGGAGCATTGTGAGCACGTGCGAGCCGTGCTGGCGGAGATCGGCGCGGAAAAGACCCCGCAGTTGCTGGTTTTGAACAAGTGCGACGCGCTCGCGCCCGAGCACGGGGACCGCGATTCGGTGATGACCCGCCTCAAGGGCGAGGCCGGCGGCGTGCCTGCGGTCTGGGTCTCAGCCCGGACGGGCGAAGGGCTGGACGACCTGCTCCGGGTCATCGACCAGACGCTGCCGGACGACCCGGTTGCCTCCGTGGTCTTCCACTTCCTTCCCGATGAATACGCGCGAGTCTCTTTCCTGCACGAGTTTGCCAAAGTGCGCAGCGAGCGCTACGCCGAGGATGGATGCTACGTGGAGGCCGATGCGCCCCTTTCCGTGCGCCGCCGCCTCGCGGCCTTCGAAGTCCAGTCAAAATCCTGAGAGTTGTTACATGCCAAGGTCTCGCCAGCCTGTGGAAATTGCTGTGGATAATCCTGTGACATAATCTGTAATTAAAAGATTTTAAATAACTTATGATTCTCGTGTTTCCCACAAGCTGGCGAATCGCGCGACGCTGGGAATTGTGGATAGAGGATGATCAAGGTATGCTCTGGTTGAGACGATGAACATCCCGAACGCACTCACGCTTCTTCGGATCTTCTTCGTTCCCGTTCTGGTTGCGCTTCTCGTGCAGGAGAAGATGCAGGTTCAGATCGGTCCGTGGTCCCTGTCCAATGAGTTTGTAGCGCTGGGCGTTTTCCTGGCTGCCGCGTTTACCGACCTGCTGGACGGCTACCTGGCCCGCCGTTGGAATCAGATCACGACGGTAGGCATGCTGCTCGACCCGATCGCGGATAAATTGCTGATTTCCGCGTCCTTGGTCGCGCTGGTCCAGGTTCATCGCGTCCCGGGCTGGATGGCGGTCCTGATCATCGGCCGCGAGTTCGCGGTGTCCGGCCTGCGTAGTATCGCCGCGGCCGAAGGCTACATGATCAAGGCTGGGGAATTGGGCAAGTCGAAAATGGTCGCCCAGGTTGTAGCAATCTCTCTGGTGCTGCTCAGCGTCGATTTTCCCGTCTACGAGACAGCGGCGCGAGCGTGCCTGTGGGGCGCCATGGCCTTCGCACTGGCTTCGGCCGCGCAATATTTCGGACAGTTCTGGCACAAAGTCGATGAGGGAGTGAAGGCGCGCCGTCGCACGGAACTCCTGCAACTCGAAGGCGAGCGGCGCAAGACGGCTATACGAGTCTCGAACGAGGCCGAAAAAAACCGGTTGTGAGCGGCTGAGAGCCCCAGGAATCAAGCTCGAACGAACATCCACGGGGGCGAATACGAGTGTGTACTCGCGTACACCATTGCTTTCCAGACTCGCCTTACGGTTTGGCTTCCGCCGGACGCTCGCGGTTCAGCAGATGGTAGCTTCCGTCGTGGTATTCGAGCGTGCGGCGCTCTCCTTTTGCGCCCAGCGGCGGAATCTCGTTCCCGTCCACTTTAATCGCTACGTCTCCGGAACTGCCGAATTGCAGGCGCACTACTCCGCCGCCCTCGATCATCCGCACCTCGCCCGGCTGCAGTGTAGCGGAGAGAAATCGCGCGCCGTCGCGCCAGCCGCCGACCCAGCAGTAGCCCGTCGCATGGATTTCGATCTTCCCTTGAGATCCAACGCCGGCTGGCGGAACATCCATCTTCGTCTCCACCCCGCCGGCGGCTTGTTGTGCTGTCGCTTCTTCTGGCGTGGACGGAGTGGCCGCGGGATTGGGAATCTGCGCTACGGGAATTGAGGGCGCGACCGGGATTGCGGAGGGCTTGGGCTTGGCAGCCTGCGGCGCGGGGTGCGTCGCGACGGCCCGCCAAGTGTCGTCAAACAACCGCTGACCCCACCGCTGCCAAAAGAAATACACACCTGAGCAGAGGATCAGCACACCCAACAGTCCGGACAACCGGACCAGCCAGCGCCTGGTCTCCTCGCGCACGTTGATACGGCCGGTAGGCAAGGGCGGGACCTCGGGTCTGAAGCCCTGTATTGCCGCTTCGCGCTCGGCTTTTTCGGCCTGTTCCTCCGCGAGGGATTGCTCGATTTCCGGGTGAACCACCGATTCGGGAAGCTCCAATATGTCCGCGTATTGGCGCAAAAAGCTACGATAGAAAAACCTTCCTGGAAACTGTTCCGGCTTGTCGGCTTCAATAGCCTCGAAGAACGAAGCGCGGATGCGCGTTCGACTGGCAAGCTCCGGTATCGACAGTCCCTTCTTTTCCCGCTCGGCGCGCAGCCGCTGACCCAATGTTTGCATATGATTAGGGAACCAGGCGCCTTACCTATCTGGTAGCATACCTCAATTGGGCCGGTGGCCTTGACGGCGCGCGCGGCTGATACAGTGAAACGGAGAGGGCCATGCCGGCTCTGGGATGAACGCCATTGCAGGAAAGCGCAGAAAACTCTCAACCTAAAGCCGGCGAGACAGCCGGGACGCTCCAGACGAGCTTCTCCGAGGAAATGTTCGTCCCCGGACGTCCTCCCGATCCATCCATCACCCGAGTCGGCAGCTCGAATGTCTGTCCAGCCTGCCAGTCCGCGGAGGTCAAGACCCTTTGCCGGGGCGAGGATTTCTTGTCTCGCGCCACGGAAAGGCTGTTCCTGATCGTTGAGTGTAAAGAGTGCCGGATGGTCCGGCTCTATCCGCGCCCGGATCCCGTGGATCTTCGCCGGTTTTATCCACTCCAAGAACCAGGTGACGCACACGCTGACGCGCCCGGCTTTTGGAAGCAGATGCTCCGCCGCTTTCTGTTTAGCGATCACGTCCTGTTTGTGCGGAGGGCGCTCGCCGAGGTGCCTGGGAACGGCCCGATTCTCGACGTGAACTGTGGCACAGGTTTGTTCCTGCGGGAATTGAACCTGCCGCAACACCGTCTGGTCGGACTGGATTTTTCGGCAGACTCCGCCGCGATAGCCTGGGCTCGCAACGCCGTGCCCGCGGTCTGCGGCGCTTTGCCCAGCGCTCCGTTTCCGGCTGGCGCGTTTTCGTTGATCACGATGTTCCAGGTCCTGGAACATCTCTACGACCCTTCGGTATACATCGAGGCCGCGGCGCAGTTGCTGCGCCCGGATGGCCGGTTGATCGTCCAGGTGCCCAACGCCAGTTCCTGGCAGTTTCTCCTTCTGGGGGAGCGCTGGAGCGGGTTGGATATTCCCCGCCACCTCCTGCTTTTCAAAGAGGAAGACCTGGGGAACCTGCTCGGATTCTGCGGATTTGAAGTCGTCCGCCAAAAGCGGTTCTCGCTGAGAGACGATCCGTTGATGCTCGCTACGAGTCTGGCGCCAGGGTTGAGCCCGGAGGTTCGCCGTTCGCGAGGTACCGGCGAAACCCCGCTGGCCGCGATCGTCAAGAGCGCGCTCTTCGGCCTGCTCTGGCTGATTGCGCTGCCGATCGCCGCGCTCGAATCGGTCTGCCACGGCGGCGCGACTCTGACTATGGAAGCCCGACTCAAGGATGCCTCCAACAATCCAGCGTAAGCGTGCCTACTGTGTGCTGTGGGACAGACGATCGCCAGCGTCGTCTGTCGGGCCGTTAGTCTTCGCACTGCGCGACAGACCACGCAAAGCGATGGTCTGTCCTACTGTTTTAGAAGTAGTGCGCGCGCGTTTGTAGCGCAGCCGCCCCCATCGCTCCTAGACTGGTCGAATGGCCCTTCGCTTCGCATTGCCTTTGGCTGCACTTCTGCTAACCGTCGGTGTCCACGCCGCCCTTTCCGCCGAGGACTTCAGCGGCGCGCGGGCACTGAACGATGTGAAGCGCGCCGTCGCGTTCGGCCCGCGCCCGGCAGGCTCCGAGGCGTCCAGGCGCATGCAGTCCTGGATCGTCCAGGAGCTGAAGGCGCAAGGCTGGGAGGTTGTCGAGGACCGCTTCACGGCGCGGACGCCTGTAGGCGATATCGCGATGACCAACCTCATCGCAAAGAAACCTGGCCTCACCGGCCGTGCCATCGCGGTCACCGGCCATACGGACACGAAACGCTTCCCCTTCCGTTTCGTGGGCGCCAATGACGGAGGCTCCTCCACGGCCGTCCTGCTGGAGTTGGCGCGCTGTCTCAAGGACGCGTCGTTCCGCAACGACATCTGGCTGGTCTTCTTCGACGGCGAAGAGGCCGTGCGCGACTGGAGCGATACTGATAGTCTCTACGGGAGCCGGCATCTGGCGGAGAAGATGGCGTCTGACCGCAGCCTCTTCCGGTTGGCCGCGTTGATCAACGTGGACATGATCGGCGACCGCGATCTGCACATCCTCGACGAGGATTCCTCGACGCCCGCGCTGCGCAGGATCCTGCGCGCCGCCGCCGCCAGACTCGGCTACTCGCAACACGTCGAGACCACGCCCCAGGCGATTGAAGACGATCACATTCCGTTTCTCCAGCAGGGCGTCAAAGCGATCGACCTGATCGATTTCGACTATGGCCCCGGCAATGCTTACTGGCACAAGGCCGAGGACACCACGGACAAGCTGTCGGCCGAAAGCCTGAAGATCACGGGTTCCCTCGTCGTGGAGATGCTACGCATGCTGGAGCCGCGCGAAGCTGGGGCCGCGCGCTAACCAGAGCCGCCGCTGGGTGATAATCGGGGCATGCCATCCAATCACCCACCCAGTAGAAGATCCGTGCTCCAGGCTGCGGCCCTGCTCGGACCCTTGGCACTAAGCACGAGCGCTGCAGTCCCACCGATTGCAGACGGGATCCTGTCGCGGGCGCAGGTGCAACACAGCGTAGGCGACTATGGTGAGAGCTGGATCTACTTCCGTCGCTCGACCGCGGAGCTCTCGTCGCTGGTTGCGGGCAGTTACCGGCTGAAGCCGGGCATGGCGCCGCACCCTCCGCATTCGCATCCGGAGGAAGAGCTCCTGATAATTGCCGAAGGCACGGGCGAGTTGAGCCTCGAGGGCAAGCCGACCCAGGTCGCGCAGGGGAGTATGATGTTTTGCGCGGCGGACCATACGCACGGGCTCGTAAATACGGGCCAGACGCCGCTGACGTTCTACTACTGGAAGTGGAGGAAATAGTTGTGGCCGTTAACGCGATGGCGTTTCCCTTTATGATCATTGGACTGGTCTACATTCTCTTTCTCGTGGTGATTCTTGGTAGCTGGATATACCTGCTGATCAAAGTGAGCGAGATCAGCCGAAGCGCTGGTGCCATCGCCGGACAATTGGACCTGCAGAACCGTAGCCTCGCGTCCCTCGCGGCGTCAGTCGCGGTGCTCGCAAGAAACTCAGCCGCGCCGAAGCTGGAGCCGCCCGCACCCCTTGTGCCCTGAAGAATTCGAACCCCGCCCCACGCGATAGGAGTTAGAAATGAAACTTGGATTTGTTACCGCCATCCTGCCCGACCTGAGCTTTAAAGAGGTCGTCGATTTCGCATCGGACACGGGCTACTCGTGCGTCGAGGTGATGTGCTGGCCGAAGGGCAAAGCGGAACGCCGCTACGCGGGCGTCACGCACATCGACTGCGCCGCGCTGACTGCCTCGGAGGCCGAGCGTCTTGCCAACTATTGCGCCGACAAAAAAGTGGCCGTTAGCGGCCTGGGTTATTACCCCAACCCGCTTTCGCCGAATGCCGACGAGGCCAAGGTCGCCGTCGAGCAGATCCACCGCGTCATCGACGCTTCGAAGACCATGGGCATCGGCGTCATGAACACGTTCATGGGCCGAGACTGGAAGCTCAGCGTCGACGAGAACTGGCCGAAGATGGTGGAGACCTGGACCCCGATTCTCGAACACGCCAGGACCGCTCGCGTGAAAGTGGGCATCGAGAATTGCCCCATGCTGTTCTCCAAGGACGAATGGCCGGGCGGCAAGAACCTGATGACCACGCCGGCCATGTGGCGGCGCGCCTTCGAGCAGTTTGCGGGCTATGACCTGGGGCTTAACTTCGACCCGTCGCACTTTGTCTGGCAGCGCATGGACTACCTGGCTGCCATCCGCGAGTTTGCGAAGCGCTTCTGGCACTGCCACGCCAAGGATGCACGACTCGACCAGGACCGCCTCGACCAGGTCGGCATCCTGGCAACGCCCCTTGAATTCCACACGCCCAAGCTGCCGGGCCTGGGCGAGATCAATTGGGGCAAGTTCTTCTCGGTCCTGGCCGACTCCGGTTACAACGGAGCCGTCTGCGTAGAAGTGGAGGACCGCGCCTACGAAGGCTCGCTCGAGGCGCGCAAGGCGTCGCTCGTGCAGAGCTTCCGCTATCTCAGCCAGTTCGTCGAGCCGTACTGAGCGCGTGGTGGGGCGGTCCTCCAGGCCCTTATCCGAAAATGGGGCGGGCTCTCCAGTGCCCGCTCCGGACAAACTTGCGGGGCCTGGAGGCCCCGCGCGGCTCTGGAGAGCCGCCCGACAGGCCGATTCGGAGGCACACTCGACACCGATGTCTCGCTCATTTGCGCGCATCCCGCTTCTTCTTCTGATCCTTCTCGCGGCGCAAGCGCGAGCTGAGATCAAGCTCAAGGTCCACACGGACCGTGTGCTCCAGCGTGATTATCTGGGAGTCAATCAGGTCTACCACGGCTTCGCCTTCATGCCTGAAAACGAAGCGCGCGGGATGAACGACGCCGACCGCACCCGCGAGTTCGACCGCGTCTCCGAGATGCGCCTGAACATCGCCCGCACCTGGTTCCGGCCGGATTGGTCGAACGCCGACTCGCTCGCGAACGCTCCCGATTGGGAGTCGCCGAAAATGCGCGCCTTCTACAAGTGGCTGGGAGCGATGCAGAAGCGCAAGGTCGATGTGGCGCTCCAGGCCGGCTGGTGGTTCACAAAAGACACCTACATCGGATCGCCGTCGCCGGATCCGGCGCGCGATCTCGACCGCTACCCGCGCTGGGTCAGCGACGCGGTGCATCAGATCGTCGAGAAGCATGGTTTTCGCAACGTCAAGTACCTGATCCTTCTCACTGAGCCGACCTCCTATGAGTCCGGCATCGTCCCCAAAGGCGAGACCCAGTGGTCGTACTACGTGAAGATGGTGCGCGCCATCGACCATCAACTGCGCGCCGACCGTCGCCGCGGACTCGTGAAACTCGTGGGTCCGAACAACAGCTTTGGCGGGGTGCATCTGAAAGAAGCTGCCGCCGAGTTGAACGATGTCCTGGACATTTACAGCGGTCACGATTACAACAAGCGCGATTACGACGAGTGGTTCGCCATGTGCCGTTCGATGGCCGCGACGGTCGCCTCGACGGGCAAGCCGTTCTGGCTCGATGAGCTGGGCAAGCAGGACGAGCAGTATCGTCTCACCGGCGACTATGGCAACTATCAGGCGCAGATCGTCGCCGCCTCCATCAACGCCGGTCTTCAGACGTCGCTCCAATGGCTGCTCTTCGACCAGTTGTACGTCGCTCCCATCGAACGAGGCGACGGCAAGGACGGCTTCCACCTCGGCGTACACCGCTGGGGCGCCTGCAAATGGCCCCACGATTCCATTGACGACCCGACCGCGTGCTATCCGCAGTGGGGCGCCGTCCGCCTGCTTTCCAAGTATCTGAGCGGCCGGAAGGGCACCAGGACGCTGGTCACCGAGAGCGCCGGAGCCCTGAAAGTCGCAGCGACCGTGCCGCATGGCAAAGGGCTCAGCGTCCTGGTCGTGAACACCTCCGATGCCGCGCAGGAGTTCTCGATAGAGATCGACGGAGGCAAAGTCAGACAGACCCTGCAGCGCCATCTCTATGATCCCCAACACGCGCTCGAACCCGAGACTCCCGCCGCGTTTCGCGGACCAGTGCGAGACACAATTCCGGCCCGTGGAGTAGCCGTCTACAGCACCCTTCGCCCGTAAAGTGGGGCGGTCCTCCAGGACCGCGCGGGCTCTCCAGAGCCCGCTCCGGATTGCAGCCCGCGTGATTTCTTCTCCATTTCACTTCAACGTTCCCGCCCACCCGGGCGTATTGTCTTGTGAGTGGCGCTCGCAAGCATTACGGACGGGCTGGCGTGGGGCTCCGAATCGAAGGAGGCCGCGCTGGAACGTCTGATGGGGCTGCACGAGCGTTTGGTTCTGCGAACGGCGTGGCGGATGCTCGGCAGCCGGGAAGACGCTCAGGACGCCGCGCAGGAAGTCTTCCTGCGGCTCTATCGGCATCTCGGCAGCGTGGATGAACCCACCGTGCAGTCGTGGCTGTATCGCACCACGATGAACGTCTGTTACGACCTGCTGCGCCGGCGGCCGAAGACGGGCGAGCTCCTCGTCGAGCCGTCGCATTCTCCGGATGCGGGCGACTCAATCGAAGAGGCAGAGAAGCGAAGTTTGCTCGAAGCAGGGTTGAAACGGCTTACGCCGCAGGAGCGCGCGGCCGTCGTGTTGTGCTCCATAGAAGGGCTGTCGTCGGCGGAGGCGGCCTTAGCGCTGGGCGTCAGTGAGGGCACGGTGCGCAGCCACCTGTCGCTCGCCCGTACGCGGTTGAAAGAATACGTCGGGAGGTTCTGGCGATGAACGATCTCGATCGGGAACTCGATGCGGCGCTCGCCCGCTTGCGCGACGAAGCCCTGCCGGAGAGCGCGCTGGCCTCGGTACGGGCGGGGGTCCGCGAGCGCATTCAGGCCGGGCGAAGGCAGCGGATCTGGACGGCTTGGCTCTCGCTGGCTGCCGCTGCGGCGGTCGCGTGGATCGCCCTCGCGATTCCGTGGACGGTCTCGACGCTGCGGCTCGCCGCGCCGCGCACGCCGGACGTGGCTTCGATTGCGCTTGCGCGGCCCGCTAGTTCAATGACTGCGGGATCGGGTGGTATTGCCGAGCCTTCCGTCATGCAGCCAGAGGCCCGGCTGAAGCCGGGCCGCAGCCTGAAGGCTGCCCCACCACGCGGCGCTTCGTCACGGGCTGCGGCGCTCGAAAAAGTTCGGAGGGAACCCGGCATTCCACCTCCTGAACCGGTGCGCGAGGAACAAACGCAGTTTATGCGAATCATCACCGACGACCCGAACGTGGTGATTCTGTGGGCAATGAATTCCAAGGGAGAAACACGATGAAACGGATACTGACCGCTCTATTCTGCCTGGCGGGATTCGCCTTGGCACAAACAACCGCACCTCCAACTGAGGGCGAAAAGCGCCAGTGGCTTCAAGAGGTGATCGACGTGAAGTACGCCGACACGAATGCTCTGGCGAAACTCCTCGGAAACATGGAACAAGGCGGCACCCCCGACCGTGTCACTGCGCAGCAGGATCTGCACGCGATTTCGATTGGAACGTATGACCCTTCGTTTCTGAAACTGGCCAAGGAGATCATCCAGCGCTACGACGTGCCCGCGTCGGCTTCGGCGACGTCCCATCAGCACGGAGTCGAGATCGTCGCGCACATTCTGCTGGCCGGGCCAAAGGGTTCAAGCGGCGACGCGCTTCCCGCCGATCTGGAGCCAGTGGCGAAGCAACTCCGCTCCGTCTTCGGCTACACCGATATCCGGCTGTTGGACAGCGCGCTGATTCTCGGGCGGGAGGCCAAGGACACCTCGGTCTCCGGGACGCTGAACGGGTTAGCGGAAGGACAGAGAGTGCCAATCAGATATCAAATCCAAATCAGGAATATCTCGGTCGAACCTGGCGCAAAAGGGAACACTGTGGCTCTGGAGAGGTTCAGGTTTGCCGCGTTACTGCCCTATAGCACAGCCCCAGACAAGACCGAATTCATGAGCTTGGGCTTCGACACGGACTTGAACCTGCGGGAGGGCCAGAAGGTCGTGGTCGGCAAGTCACACATCGGGGCTGGCAACTCAGCGCTGATCCTGGTCCTGTCGGCGCGCGTCGTAGAGTGACGTCCGCACGAGCCCTTCTCGCCACCGCCGGGGGCACAAGCCGCGAACGCGACTTGCCCGCCGCCCCGCG
>Ga0302276_10000733_pt1 | contig 29981 bp, 25 predicted proteins | sample III_Bog_N2_3_FD_198768 | JGI IMG/M metagenome (GOLD analysis project Ga0302276, IMG submission 198768) | Peat permafrost microbial communities from Stordalen Mire near Abisko, Sweden - III_Bog_N2_3 | ecosystem: Environmental > Terrestrial > Soil > Wetlands > Peat | place: Sweden: Abisko...
CCGGAACACAGCGAGGCTTTCTGCATGCGGCGGCAAAGCAGCTTGCGGCTTCTGAAGTCGCACCCCTCGAAGCTCCTGCTCCCCATGGCCAATATGAATACGCGCTTTCGCAGCTCGCGGTTCCTCAGGGCTGTGCCGCTCCTCTCCCGTTAAGATTCATGGAATCTTGAGATTCCGGGTGCCGGACTCTCATACTTGCGGGATGCGGAGGCGGAAAGACTCCCGTTGCGCCGCGCCTTGCGATCTGACTCCCGTCAGTCAAGGGCGGGCGAACCAGACTGCTTCCGGCCTCTGCTATACTTCCCGCCATGGAGAATCGGTCTTTCAGCGACGTTGGCGGCACGCCCGGCGGCCTCGGCCATTTTGTAATGGGCTTTGCCATGGCCTGCATTGGCGGCTACCTGCTGGTCAACCAGGTGACGGTGATGGGCTCCTACTGGAATTTCTATGGCGAGAATGCCTTCGGCATCACTCTGCTGCCCATCCTCTTCGGCATCGGCCTGCTCTTCTGGCGTGGCCGGAGCATCGTCGGATGGATTCTGACGATTGGCGGCGCGCTGTTCATCTTTGCGGGCATCCTCGCCAACCTGCACATCTTCTTCCGGCCAACCAGTCTCTTCAACACCATCGTGATGCTGGTTCTGCTGGTGGGAGGACTCGGATTGATCGCCCGCAGCGTCCAGTCGCATGGCAGCCAGCCTGCCGAGTAACCTTCCCCGGAGGAACCTGTAGCGCCGGCCTCCCGGCCCACGCTCACTCTCGACCGATTGGAGAGATGCTCCAGCCCCGCGGTGTTCATCGCTCACCAAGCTGCGTACAATCAATAGGCAGTTGCGAATCGATTCCGCTTCAGGTCTTCTGCGCCTATGCCCTTCGCCCGCAAATCCGCAAAGCCCAGGCCCTTCCTCAGCGAGGCCGGCCTTTACGACTTCGCCGTAAAAACGCTGGGGCGCGCCATGCGCTCCGAGGCTGAGTTGCGGCGGTTGATGCAGAGCCGTGCCGAGCCGGGCGAACCAGGCGCGGCGGCCATTGCGGCTGCCCTCACCCGTCTTCGCGAGCACGGCTACCTGGACGATGCCGCCTTTGCCGAGACTTACGCCCGCCTGCGCCAGGAGAACGAGAAACTGGGCCTCCGCCGCGTTCGCCAGAACCTGCAACAAAAAGGCGTCGCCTCCGCCCTCATCGCCGAAACCCTCGAAGCCCGCTATGGCGCAACCAACGAGGAGACTCTGGCCCGCGAGCACCTGGAACGCAAGCGCCTCCGCAAGCCGGAGAATGAAAAGGAGACCGCCCGGATCATGCGCCGCCTGGTCGCGGCCGGCTTTTCAACGGGCGTAATCTACAAGATTCTCCGCCAGTGGGACGTGCCCGCCGAGGCCTTGGCCGCTCTCGACAACCTCGACGACGAGCCGCGCGACGAATAGCCGCCCGTTGCCGCTTCCGCCTTCCGGCCCCTTTTCCGTTAGGCTGGTTGCATGAGCATTTTTGACGAAAAGCGGACAGAGCTGGAACAGCACGAGTTCATGATGGGCGTCGAGCGGGGCAGGCTGGCGGTGGCGCTGGATCTGCTCACCGACTCGCTGATTCTGGTCGGCCAGCACGGGGTCTACTGCGCCTCCAGCCGCAACCCGGCCGCCCCGGCCCTCGATTTGCAGGCGGTTCTGAGCGGCATGGAGGGCGCCAAGGCGCTCATCCAGTCGGTGATGGAGGAGCTTCGCCGCCAGCGCGAGGCCGCGCGCGGCGAAACCGCCCTGCCGGCCTGACTGCGCCCGGAAAACCTAAAGTGCGGTATGCTGGTAATGCGCGCCCGTAGCTCAGCTGGATAGAGCGAACGCCTCCGGAGCGTTAGGTCGGGAGTTCGAATCTCTCCGGGCGCACCATTCAACCTGCTCCATCCCCTCTCCGCTCAATCCGCTTTCCAGTCCCCATGCCTGCCGGCCCGGCCGCGCGCGATTAGACTGGAATGGGGCCGGTAAAGCTTTCCATACGCGGCCCGGACAAGGTTCCAATGCATTTCCATTTCGATTTTTCCGCGCCGCAGATCATCTGGACGCTGACCTTTGCCGCTCAACTTGTCTTGCTGGTGGTCCTGCTCGGCCGCGAACGCGCCCCGCGCTATCCGTGGTTTACCGCCGGCATCGCGCTCTTTGCGCTGCGCTTGATGGTCGAGATGTTGCTCACCGGCCGGATGGCGACGCTGCCCTTGCAGGAGATACTGCTCCCGCTCGCCGACCTGGGCGTGATTGTGAACCTGCTCGTGGTGGTGGAAGTGGCGCGGCGGGCCTTTGCCGGCACGCAGCGATCACTCTGGGTTGTGAATGGCGCGGGGGTGCTGGTCGTCGCCCTCGGCGTGCTCCTGGTTTGGGGACCGTGGCCAGCGGCTAAGGATCTGGCCTGGGATACCTTGCTCGGCAGGCTGCGGATGATGCAACTGGCGGCGCAGAAGGGCGACGCGCTCGTCAGTCTTCTCACAGTGCAACTGGGGCTGATGGTGGTGCTCTTTGGCCGCCATTTCAAGGCCGCCTGGCGCAGCCACACGCAGATGATCGCCATCGGACTTTCAACCGTGGCCATCGCCTGGGTGGCCACTCAGGAAACGTTGTTGATTCTTGCCCGGACTGCGCACCCGCGCACTCAGCAGGAGTACGACCGCATCTTCGGCCTCTCCGGCGGCCTGGTCGGCAGGCTGCTGAACGCCAACAATGTGGTCTACCTGGCCGCGCTCGTCTGGTGGATCGCCTGGCTCTGGCTCGATGAGCCGGGAACCGCCCCGCCTCCGGCTGCGGATGAAACTGCGCCAGAGCAAACCGAATCGTAGCTCAAGGAAGACTGGCAGTGTCCGCGAGTTCGTCAGAGGCCATCCCCACGTAACCGCCCTAGCCGAAGCCCCGCGATTCGAAGGTGGCCAGGGGGCAACTTCGGTGGGGCGGCGGCGGTAGTTGCAAAATAATCACGATGTAGCTACAATCTGAAGTGAGAGTGAAGGTTCCATGCCAACCTTGCTTGAGGAGATGGCACGGCTTCAAAACCGAAGATTGCTCGAACAGGGCGATAGCTTGAAAGGTTGGAGAGGCCGTGGATAATTCACTTTTTGATTGGGACAGTGCCAATATCGGCCACATCGCCGAGCACGATGTGGTGCCAGAGGAGGCTGAGGAGGTTATCCTCGGGGATCCGCTCGACATCGGGCTTGAAGTGGTGGATGGTGAGGAGCGAAGCTCCCATGTCGGCGAAACGAACGAAGGACGGATTCTCTGGATGGTCATTACCTTTCGGGGCGAGCGCATGAGGGTGGTTACAGCGTTCGAACCAGACAAGCAATGGAAGATCTTCTACTTCGAACAAAGGGCGGGATTGCGATGATCGAGACAAAGGTTTTTAAGAGCGATGTGAAGGTTCCCAAATTCGCCACCGAAGCGGAAGAAGCAAAGTGGTGGTTTGATAACGAAGACCTTGTGTTCGAAGAATTCAAGAAGGCAGCAAAGGCGGGCACTCTGGGCCGTGGTGGCGCGCGCCGTCTGTTTGCCGAACGAGGCATTCAGTTTCCGGGAGAGAAGACAACCCCTACTCCCACCACCACCATCCGCCTCGACCCTGAAGACATTGCCAAGGCCCGTGTCCAGGCAGAAAAGCGCGGCCTGCGCTATCAGACTTACCTCAAAATGATCATTCATGAGGCGCTGATCAGTGCTGAAATAGGCCGGAAAGAAGTAGCGGCTTAAACTTCGCGCCCGCAGCACCACGAACCTACTGCGAGCGAAGAGCGAGCGATTGGCCGCACCGCAAATGCTTACGCCATCGCCTCCCGCCCCATCGGCTCGAAGGTCAACTGGTTCGTCTTGCGATCCACGCCGATGCGCACATGCGCGCCGTGCAGCACCTCGCCGTTCAGGATCTTGATCGCCAGCGGATCCTGAATCATCCGCTGCAAGGCCCGCTTCAGCGGACGCGCTCCATACGCCGCATCCGACCCCGCGGCCAGAATCAGTTGCCGCGCCGGCTCGGTCAGCTCCAGCGAAATCTGCCGGTCTTCCAGCAGCTTGCTCACTTCGTTCAGCCGCAGGTCGAGAATCTTCGCCATCTGCGCCGCCCCCAGCGGGCGGAAGATCACCATGTCGTCCACGCGATTCAAAAACTCCGGCCGGAAGTGCTCGCGCAGCACCTTCATCACCGATTCGCGAGCCATGTCGAAATCATGCTCGCTCTTCAGTGCGTCGCCTTGCAGCATCTGCGCGCCAAGATTTGAAGTCATAATCAGCACCGTGTTCTTGAAGTCCACCGTGCGCCCCTTGGCGTCGGTCAGCCGCCCATCGTCCATCACCTGCAACAGTATGTTGAAGACATCCGGATGCGCCTTCTCGATCTCGTCAAAGAGAATCACCGCATACGGCCTGCGCCGGATCGATTCTGTGAGTTGTCCGCCCTCGTCGTAGCCCACGTAACCCGGCGGCGCGCCGATCAGCCTGGCCACCGCGTGCTTCTCCATGTACTCGCTCATGTCGATGCGCACCATCGCCTGCTCATCGTCAAAGAGAAACTCGGCCAGCGCCCGCGCCGTCTCCGTCTTGCCCACCCCCGTCGGTCCAAGAAAAATAAAGCTGCCAATCGGCCGCCGCGGATCGCTCAATCCCGCGCGCGAACGCCGAATCGCGTTGGCCACAATCGTCAGCGCCGCATCCTGCCCGACGACCCGCTCGCGCAGCCGGTCTTCCATTTGAACGAGCTTCTTAACCTCGCCCTCCAGCATCCGCGAGACGGGAATCCCCGTCCACTTGCTCACGATGGCGGCAATGTCCTCCTCATCGACCTCGTCCTTGAGCATCCGCGCCACGCCCGCATTGCCCTCCTGCGCGACGCTCAACTGTTTCAGCTCGGCTTCGAGCTTCGGCAGCTCGCCATACTGAATCTTGCCGACGCGATCGTAATCCCCTTTGCGCGTTTTTTCGTCGGCCTCGAAGCGCAGCGCCTCGATCTTCTCCTTGATCTCGCTGATGCGGCTGCCAGCCTCCCGCTCCTTCGTCCAGCGCGCGCGCAGGGCTGTAATCGTCTCGGTCAATTGCGCAATTTCGCGATCGACTACATTGCGGCGTTCGACGCTATTCGCATCCGTCTCGCGCTTCAGCGCGGCGCTCTCAATTTCGAGCGAGGTTCGCTCGCGCTCCAGTTGGTCGATCTCGGTCGGCACGGAACCTTTTTGAATCGCCAGCGAAGCCGCCGCTTCATCAACCAGATCGATGGCCTTGTCCGGCAGAAAACGGTCGCTGATGTAGCGGTGCGACAGCGTTGCCGCCGCCACAATTGCCGCATCCTTGATGCTCACTTTGTGATGCCCCTCGTAGCGCTCCTTCAAGCCGCGCAGAATCGCAATCGTATCCTCGACGTTCGGCTCGCCGACGTAGACAATCTGAAAGCGCCGCTCCAGCGCCGCGTCCTTCTCAATGTATTTCCGGTATTCGTTTAACGTTGTCGCCCCGATGGCCCGCAGCTCGCCTCTCGCCAGCGCCGGCTTCAGCATATTGCTGGCGTCGATGGCCCCCTCGGCCGCGCCCGCCCCGACCAGCGTGTGGAGCTCGTCGATAAAGAGCACGATCTCGCCGTTTGATTCTTCGATTTCTTTCAAGACCGCCTTGAGCCGGTCCTCAAATTCGCCGCGATACTTGGCCCCGGCCAGCATCGAGCCCAGGTCGATGGCGATCACTCGCTTGTCCTTCAGGCTCTCCGGCACGTCGCCCGAGATGATGCGCCGCGCCAACCCTTCGACGATCGCCGTCTTTCCCACGCCCGGTTCGCCGATCAAGACTGGATTGTTCTTGGTCCGCCGGCTCAACACCTGAATCACGCGGCGAATCTCCTCGTCGCGCCCGATCACCGGGTCCAGCTTGCCGCGCCGGGCCAGCTCCGTCAGATCCTTGGCATATTTCTCCAGCGCCTGAAACTTGCCCTCGGGATTCTGATCCGTCACGCGCTGCGAGCCGCGCACCGCCGTCAGCGCCTTCAGGATCGCCTCATGCGTCGCGCCCAGTCCGACCAGCGCCTCACGCGCCGCGTCGCCCTTCAGATGCGCCGCTCCCAGGAGAAGATGTTCCGTGGAAACGTACTCGTCCTTGAAGTTTGCCGCCTCGCGGAAGGCCTGATCGAGGACCTTGTTGAGCGCCTGACTCACGCCCGGCTGGCTCGCGGAGCCGGCCACCCGAGGCAGTTTCTCCTCGATGGCGTGCAGCTCGTGCTCCAGCCGTTCGGTGGGAACGCCGATCTTGTCCAGCACAGAAGGGATCACTCCCTCGCGATCCTCGATCAGCGCCAGCAACAAATGCACCGGCTGCAACTCGGGATTTCCCAGTTCGGTAGCCCGTGCCCCAGCCTGCTCCATCGCCTGCTGCGACTTGACCGTAAGTTTCTCCCAACGAATAGCCATTCTTTCAGCTCCTAGCTGCTAGAAATATAGCATGAAAGTTTCATAAAATATGCGCGCCTTGCGCTCATATCTCCGGCTAAGAAATATCCTCTAAAATATCAATAGCTTGCGAGATAGATCGGAGAAAATTCCCCCAACCCCCACTCCGCTACTTCTCAATCTCGATCTCCGGGAATTTGCGTTTGACCGCCCCCACCACGGCGGCGTGCTCGGGCTTTCCGCTGGAACGGGCCAGCGCATCCCGGGCGTGCGCGGCGTCTTCTATCGGGTAGCGCCGGGTTTTCGGATATACAAAATCGCCTTTCGGCAGGTCTTCCCGTTCTGCGTGCGTCAGCTTCGCCATTCTGTTCACCCCTGGGATTTCCAGTCCATCTGCAGCCATCTTCTGTCCGAAGAGGTGTCACAGGTCTGTTCAAAGTTGCACTCCAGAGTCATCGCCAGCCCGTGAGCCGCTTGCAAAATTCCATGGAGAGTGCAAGAAGCGTCAGGGCACGACTTCAGAGGCTGCGGAAAAACTCAATCGAAGCCTCTGTTTTGAAAGGGCACGACTTTAGTCGTGCCGATAAAGCCCATAGAATCAATATGGCTTTAGCCCCTGAGGGATGTTTTTGGGGGACTTTGGGGCCTTGAGTGCCCTTTTTCCGCAGCCTCTAAAGTCGTGCCCTGACGCTTATTAGCTAACCGAAGACAATTTTGCAAGAGGCTCCCGCGGCAAAATGCGGTGTGCTCAAGGGTTCCAACTTCGACCACGACACCTACAACGTGATTGCCGATGCGACTCATCCAGACGGTTCGCGCGAATGCCGAGGCATCCCAATCGGCTGTCAGTCTTTCATGCGCTACAGACAAACCCGGCATATAATAAAGCATGGCGACTGTCCAACAGTCCGCACCGGCAGAGATTTCCGGCGCGCCCCCGTCCCCCACGGCCCAGGCCCAGCCCGCCATTCCTGCCCCCGCCCACCGTCTCATAGACAAACCGACCATTGACCGCCGTATCGAGGCTCTTCTTCGCCAGGTCCACGCCAACCGCCCTAGCGACGACATCTCATTGATTCGCAAGGCCTGGGACTTCTGCGTCCGCCATCATGAGGGGCAGATGCGGGCCTCCGGTGAGCCCTATATTGTCCACCCGCTGGAGGTCGGCGAGGTGCTGGCGGAGATGAAGATGGATTCCACCGCCATCGCCGCGGGCCTCTTGCACGACTCCGTCGAGGACACGCCCGCCACCAATGAGGAGATTGAGGCTGAGTTCGGCTCTCAGGTCGCGCACATCGTCGAGGGCGTCACCAATATCGATAAAATCCAGTTCGCCAACCGCGAGGACCGCCAGGCGGAAAATGTGCGCAAGATGCTGCTGGCCATGGTCTCCGACGTGCGCGTCGTCCTTATCAAGCTCGCCGACCGCCTGCACAACATGCGCACCCTCGAACACCTGCGCCCCAACCGCCAGGAAGCCATCGCCCGCGAGACCCTGGAGATCTACGCGCCTCTCGCTCACCGGCTCGGCATGGGCAAGGTCCGCGGCGAACTGGAGGATCTGGCCTTCCGCTACACCGACCCGGTCAGCTACGAGCAGGTCTCGGCGGCCGTCGAATCCCGCCGCACGGAGGGCGAGCAGTTCCTGCGCAGTGTCGAAGACACCCTCACCGAGCAACTCCGCGAAAACAACATTCAGGCCCGCGTCGAGTGGCGCATCAAGCGCATCTACTCCATCTTTCAAAAGCAGCAGCGCTCCAAGGTCAGCTTCGACCAGGTTTATGACTTGCTGGCCGTCCGCGTCATCACCCAGGATGTGGCCGCCTGCTACGCCGTCTTCGGTCTCATCCACACGCAGTGGCATCCCGTCCCCGGACGCATCAAAGACTTCATCGCCATGCCCCGCGCCAACCGCTACCAGTCGCTGCACACCACGGTGATGAGTCCCAGCGGCCACCAGTTCGAGGTGCAGATCCGCACCGAGGAGATGCACCGCATCGCCGAGGAGGGCATCGCCGCCCACTGGAAGTACAAGGCCGGCGGAGGCGTGGTGACGGCCCGCGACGAGGAACGCCTGAACTGGATCAGGCAACTGGTCGAGTGGCAAAAGGAGATGACCGACCCCAACGAGTTCCTCTCCAGCCTGAAGATGGACCTCTATCCCGACGAGGTCTACACCTTCACGCCCAAGGGGAAGGTGGTGGTGGTCCCGTCCGACGGCACCCCGGTCGACTTTGCCTACACCATCCACACCGAGGTGGGCCACACCTGCGTCGGCGCCAAGATCAACGGCCGCATGGCGCCCCTGCGCACCAAGCTGCGCACCGGCGACATCGTCGAGATCGTCACGCAGAAGGACCACAAGCCCAGCCGCGATTGGCTCGGCTTCGTCAAGAGTCCCCGCGCCCGCAACAAGATCAAGCACTGGCTCAACGAAGACCGGCGGCGTCGCGCCATCGACATCGGCCGCAAGCTGCTGGAGCGCGAGGCCCGCAAATTCAAGGTCTCGCTCAGCCTTCTGGGCGACCAGGATCTGGGCCGGATTGCCAACGAGTATGGCATGGCAACCGCCATCGATCTGCTGGCGGACCTGGGCCAGGGCAAACACTCTGCTCGCCAGGTGCTCGCCAAACTGGCCCCCGGCTCGACCACCCAGGCGGAGGCCGAGGCCGCCCCGGAGATCAAACCCGCTACCGCCGAGGAGGCCATGTCCGATGCGGTGCGCAAGCTGCACCTCACCGGTTCGGACTCCCTCCAGGTCGAGGGCCAGAACGACATGCTCGTCTACCGCGCCCGCTGTTGCAATCCCATCCGCGGCGAAGAGATCGTCGGCTACGTCACCCGCGGCAAGGGAGTGGCCGTTCATGCGCGCAGTTGTCCCAATGTGCAGAACCTGCTCTACGAGAGCGACCGGCGCATCGCCGTCGAGTGGTCCCGAGCTGTCGAGCAGGCGGGCAAGCCGCAGCGGTATCCGGTCAAGATCACCGTCTCCTGCGATGACCGAGCCGGCATGTTGAAGGAACTGATCGCCGTCCTCTCCGACGACAACTCCAACATCAGCGGCGTCGATATCCGCAAGGACGAGAACGGCGAGGCCATCGTCGAGCTGGTTGCCGAAGCTGAAGACGTCCGCCACCTCAACCGCATGGTCCTCGGCCTGCGCCGCGTCCCCGGCGTCCGAGCCGTGCAGCGAACGCAGAAGCTGTAGCGACGGGCGTGGCCAGCCAGCCCGCTCAGCCGTGGCGTGCGCGGATAGCACTCCCCTTCCGCGCAGACTCCCTTCTGCCTCGATGCAACCACTGGTCTGAACTGCTCAGACTCTTTCCGGTTGCGGCGCGATGCTGAAGTGTGCATGTCGTGCGATTTGGAGCGGAGGGCTGATTTGCTTCCGCCCGCTCGCTGCCATGATGAGGCTTATCCCCCGCGGGAGCCGCATACGAACGGAGGCTGTATCAATGGCCGGTCAAACCAAAAAGCCCTTTGATTTCGCTCTTTTTCTGGCGACCGAAGGGCCTGGACGCATCATCCAGCACCACACGGCCAAGCAGGCTTTCTTTTTCCAGGGAGGCCCTGCCGACTCTGTGTTTTACCTCCAGGATGGCCGGGCAAAGCTCACCGTCGTCTCCAAGAGGGGCAAAGAAGCCACGGTAACGATGCTTGCCTCCGGGGATTTCTTTGGCGAGGAATCGATCGCGGAAGCGGGGGCGATGAGAACGGCCTCGGCTATGGCCGTATCCAGCTGCGTCGCGCTCAAGATCGAAAGAAACCGGATGCTTCGCGTCCTGCACGAGGAACACACCTTCTCCGACTTTTTCATGAAGTTCATTTTGACCAGAGGCATCAGAACCCAGGCGGATCTCGTCGATCAGCTCTTCAATTCCAGCGAAAGGCGCTTGGCGCGGACGCTCTTGCTCCTGGCGGATTTTGGCGGTCCGGGCGAGCCGGAGCCGCTGCTTCCGCCGGTCACCCAGGAGACTCTTGCCGAGATGATCGGCACCACGCGGTCGCGCGTCAGCTTCTTCATGAATCGCTTCAGAAAGCTCGGCTACATCGAATACAACGGCCGCATTCGGGTTCACCCATCGCTGCTCAACATGGTCTTGCACGATTCACTGCCGGAGGAGAACGCAACCAGGCCAGTATTGCTCGATCCCCCACCCGGTCCCGCGCGAACTGCCAGACGAGCAAAGCTGGTGTGAGCTGAGGATACCGCCCGTCCGCCAAGCCGGACCTACAGCAAAACCATGATCGGTGTACCCAGGGCTATGAACCTGAAGTGTTGATTTCCTCAAGAAATCAACACCCTTGATGAGGCCGTTCTGGGCATGGAAATCATGGTTTTGCTCTAACACGCGCCACCGACTCAAGAAGGAGATCGCATGTCTTTCGGACTTTATGCTGCCGGATTCGCAATCATGATAGGCGGACTGGCCTATGCCGCGCACCTGATGCGCATGCCAACGCAGTGGATTGTCGTGGGCGCCGTCATCATGATAGGCGTTGGGATACTGTCGGCCGTAAAGGCCACGCGCCAGAAAGACTCCGCCAACTAGGTCTCTGACCGGCAAGAGACGCACCTGTGTAGCGCCGGACTCCAGTCCGGCTGTCGCGTGGACCTCCCGGTCCGCGCCGCACTCCGCGCCCATAAGGAAAATGCTTTAATCAGCGAACTCGTGAACGTCTTTGCGATTCGGCGTTGGAACCGGCGCCATCCGGGCACATCTATCCCGGAAATGCTATCGTGGAAAAGAAAAAGGGGCGGCTGCCGCGAAGGTAGCCGCCCCTTTTGCCTGAGCAGGGTTAGTCGATCGTGAAAGTAAAGGTTGTCTGTCCAGTAATCGTTGTCGTCGCCGAGTCCTGCCCCATGACCGTGATGGTGTAAGTTCCCTTCGGAGGATCGGTGGTCGTGGAACCGCCGCCACCCCCGCCGCTGCTGCTGCTGCCCCCGCCTCCGCACGCCGAAACGGCGAGACCCACGGCAAGCAAGGCAATCAGCATCGCCATCCGGTGGAACTTCCGCGAATACCGGCCCAGGAAGCCTGCCAGCAACAACCCGGCAAAAGCCACCCCGAGCGGCGCGCGGTTCGAGGAAGCAGGGCGCGGACCGTTGTTTTGGGCCGTCATCGCCCCGCCCAGCCGGTGAAATGATTTGCCGCCGGCGGGCGTCGCCGCCCCGCAGTCCGCCGCATTGGTGTCAAAGAGAAGCTGCGTCGTCACGGGGGTTGTCCCGAAGACCGTAACCGTTCCGTACCCATTGCTCAACATGGCGGTGAACTGATAGCAGAGATTCGTGAGCGCGCTGTTGTTGGAAGTGACGAAGCCCAGCAGAACCGTGCCCGTGTAGCCGCCCGCCGGAGTTACGGTGAGGGTCTCGGACCCCTGGCTGCCTTGACTGAGGGTGAGAGCGCCGGGGGTCGCCGTGAGGGTAAAGGTGCCTGTGCCGGAACTGGAGCCCGGCACGGTCACCTGCACGACGCCCGTCGAGAGTGCAAACGTGGAGTCACCCGGATACTGGGCGACAATCTGGTGCGCTCCGGTAGTCGAGAAGGAGGTCTGGTAGGTGGCCGTGGCCGTGCCGGCAGTCCCGCTGGCAACCAGAGCGACCACGGCCGTTGTGCCGCCGTTGCTATACGCCGTTCCTCCACCGTCGATGGAGAGATTCACGCTGCCCGACGGGGTAGCCGAGCCGCTGGCGGCTACGACGGTGATGGTGAAGGTGTCGGCTGCACTCAGGGCCGGCGTGGAATTTGCCGCGGAAATCGTGGTCGTGGTTCCGGTCACGGGAGTGGCGTTTGCCGGCCATGCCGTAATCAGGTTGGCGAGATTCACCGAGCCCAGGCCCGTCACCTCGTCATAGCCCACACCCGTTGAGAACCCTGCCGTGCTGCCGCAATAGGCTGACCCGGCGGTGCAGTCATTGTTGCCGCTGGTTACGTCATGGAAGGCCGAGGCATAGGTCGCGCTTTCGGCGGCCATCTTGTAGAGGGTGGGGTTGATCAGCCCCTGTCCGCCCGTATAACCCTTGGCCTCGTTGATGAGGGCCATCATGCCGGCGAAGACCGGCGCGGCAAAGCTGGTGCCGCCTGCCACGGTCAGGTATGTGTTGTTGGCATCGCGGAAGCCGTTCGCGCAACTGCCGGTGATGCTGCCTGAAGTGTCGCTGGAGCAGAAAAGGTAGCCCGGATTGTCCGGCGATGAGTAAAGGGCCATATCCGGCACAAGGCGCATGGAACCGGAGGGAATGCCGGGGACCCCAGCTTGCCAGGCCGGCCTGTCGATGAAAGCACTGGCCCCACCGCCGCTGGAACTCAATCCATACTGGCTGCTGTCGTCATTCCATGCCACTTCTGGAATGTACTGGAGTGCGGAATCGAGAACGTCGGAACCATTGGCCGCTTTCCAATATCCTGGCGGGTTGGTTGTCACATCCTCGGCAGCGGTGGTCTCCGTGCCGCCCGCGGCTGTGGCATAGGCGCTGCTGGCCGGATAATTGACGGCCTCAGCCTCCTGTTGGGCTGTCGTAAGGCTGGTAAAGCCGGAGCAGGCGGTCGAACCTGAATCTCCCGAAGACGCGATAAAGGTCATCCCCTGCGCAACGGCCTGCGCGCCCACGGCCTCATAGGCCTGGATTTCCGCCGCGGTGAACTCAGGTTCGCAAGCGCCATAGCTGAGGCTGATGATCGGCGCGATATCCTCGTCCACCGCATACTGAATCGAGTCGAAAACCCCGCTGTTCAGAAAGTCGCCCGTGTAGACGAAGACAAGGTTGGCTCCGGTCGCGATGCCGCCCGACCACTCCAGGTCAATATCGCTCTCGGACTCATCTCCGCCATAGGTCGCCGAGCTGCCCGTCCCCGGCACCAGCACCAGCGTGGGATCCTTGATGGGAAGACTAGCCGCGCTCTGGAAGTCCTCAATGTCGCTGGTGACAATCGCGGACTGGCCCATGATGGCAATCGACTGACCGGCCCCGGTATAGGTGGAGGGAATGTTGTAGGCGACCCTGATATCCCCCGGAGCGAAGTGAACGGCCCCCGACTGGTTGGATGTAAACTCCGGATGCGCCGGAAGAATGTGCATCGGCTTCAGCCGGAAATCATTCAGGTTCCGAACCGCAAGAACGACCGGCGCAAGGGCCGCGGGCACGCTCAGCTCCGTCGAGGGCGCAAAGTGCTGTTCGCCATCCGCCTTGTAGTAGCGCATCTCGGTCCCGAAGGCCTCTTCCACCTGGCCCGCCGTGCCCGAAAAGCGCATCATGTTGCGGCTGCGGGAGACAGGTTTGACGGAAAAGCCCTGCTGCTGGAGCCAGCTTTTCACCTTGTTCAGATCGCCATCGGCCATGCCGAAGCGGGCCGCGAACTGGTCCGGTGTCAGCCACTGGTGATAGAGCGGCGAAGACGGATCCTGCTGCGCGGAGATCAACGCCTCCAGGTCGGCTTGCTGCTCCGCCGAGCGGCTGAAGACCATGCTGATTCCATTCAGCTTCGTCGTCGCGGGAACCCGTCCAATCTCGAATTGGGCCTGAGCCTGGGGCTGCAGGGAACCCTTCAGGTTCACCGCCTCGGAGTTGGTGATCTCGGAGGCGATGCGGGGTGCCACCGATTGCGCGCCAAGATGGGAGGCAGCCATTGTGCAGGCTGCGATCCAGCCGCAGACCAAAAGCCGCCTTTGCGGTGAGAGTCGAAACATTGTCTTCATTGCCGTCCTTGTCGATTTGGGAATGGAGTGTCCTGCCATAAGATTACCCTCGAATGGAGCCTTTGATCGATTGTTGTCAAGGCTAATGCATCAGCGCCCGGGTCTGTGCAGCCCGGCGGAAATCGAAAAGATCAAAAAGGGACTTCGAGGAACCGTCTTGTTTGGAGGGGATTCCTCCTGGATACCGCGACGCACCCAGTCTTCCAAATAGACTCCATATTCTCCAGAAAGTTGTGGCGGCGGAAAGATTTTGCCCTGCAAGCAAAAGAAAGCTGGGTGCCCCATCCATTCGCGCCCCTTGCGAATGGGTGGGAAACCACGAACCCCAACCGCTCCCATCAAGAGGGTTCCGCCGCCTGATTCCTGACTCCGCCGTGTTTCCTGAAGACCACCTTCAGCTCCCGCCGCCACTGCTCGGTGAGCGCGATCAGCTCCCACTCCACCTGCGGAGAAAAGTAACGCAATACCGGCTCGTTGGCGGGATGGATGCGCAGAGCCGGGCCGGCAAGCAGCAGCCGCGGCGGGAGCAGCGAAACCTCGGCCCCCGCAAAGTAGCCCTGGCGCTCGAAGGCGCTCAGCGGCCTGCCCCCTTCGTTGCCGGCCGCCGGGTGCCGGTCGAGGTTCAGCGCGCGGACGCGAATCCAGTAGTCCAGCGCCTGCAACGGCAGGTGCAGGTCCTCATCGGCCTTCAGTTCGATTACCGTGAGCCGCCCATTGCGGTCCAGCGTCAACAGGTCCAGCAGTCCCCGGTCGCCGCTTGAGAGCGCGGGCACCTGCGAGTAGAGCAGATCCCCCCGCAGTCCCGGCAGCAGCTCCGCGATTTCATTGCGCAGCCGTGCTTCCAGCCAGCGCTCCGGCTGAAGGCGAAAGAGCGGGTCGGTATGCGCGCCGTCGCCGTGGCGGCTCAGAAAGAGCCGGAAAAAGAGATCGCGGCAGAGCGGCTCGTTCTCTTCGGTCAGCGGGGTCTCATTGGCTCCCGCGCCGAAGGTAATCTCGTCCTCGCGGGCAAAGGAGTTGGCGGCAAACCCGTACCGCACCCGCGCAAATTCGAGACCATGCAGCAGGAGCCCGACTTCCGTAGCTGAGTTCGGCCGGACCTCGACCCGTTCCCTGGCAGCCGGAGGGACCAGTGCAAGCAGCCGGCCCACTCCCTCCTGGCAACGCTCGACAGCCGCCCCCGCGGAAAAGGCATGAACCAGCCGCGACTCCAGGTTGCCGGTGTCGCGAAACTCCACCTCCGCCAGCTCCTCGCTGCGTTCGTCCAGCGTGAAAAGCTGGAAATCGGCGGCCGCATGATTCAGCCAGGCCATCCGCTCAGCCGTGGTTCTTGAGGCTCCGGCCGGCACAACAACTTTAAGTCCGCCAAAGTGCCTCCGTACGTCCCCGTGTTGCCGGCAGTGGTCCAGCCAGAGAATTCCCAGCGTCAGCACGCCATCCACCATGGAGGCCGACTCCGCCTCTCCCACGCCGATCACCGCATCGGCCGCGCTTCCCTTCAGCAGCCGCCCGCGCACATAAGCCGGCCCGAAGCTGTGCTCCAGGTCCATCGCCGAGCGCAGGCCGTCGACTTTGGAGCCGATAAACTGGCGGGTCAGCACCCGCTCCAGCAGCCGCTGATAGTTGCGGCGCGCGGCCTCCCGTGCGGTGGGCGTGCGCCGGTCGCTGGTGGGAACCAGCTCCAGTGTCTGCGGCCTGGCCGCGCCCATGCGGCGGGTTGCCAGGCGAAGGCATTGCGCGCGCTCCTGAACCTCGACCACGGTGCGGATCAGGTTGCGCTCCTCGCTCCAAAGCTGCAAAAGGCAGCGGCCATGCTGCTCGCTCACTGCATAGCGGGCAAAGCGCATGTCGAAGAGCACGCGGCCATCCTCCAGCAGCGCCGCCGCCGGATGCTCCGCAAGATAGGCTTCAATTGCCTGGGCCAGCCGCTTGGGTGAGGCAGCTTCAGGGTCGGCGGCCATGCGGCCCTTACCAGCCCTGCCGCGTGCGCAGGCTGGTGATGTGCGCGGTGTGGTGGCGCGAGTGCCAGTCGTACATGGCTAGCTGCCTGGCCAGGTTCACCGGGCCATCTTCGGGGTGGTTATAGCCCTTGCGGAACTCCTCGTCGGTGAGCGCGTCAAACAGCGCCGCCCAGCGCAGGTGCAGCCCCTCGATCATCGCCAGCGAACCTTCGATGGGCAGCCGGTAGTCGGCAAGTTTGGCCCAGGCGCCCTCGTCGTAGGCATTGATCGTCGGCCAATCACCGGTCAGCGCCAGCTTGCAGCGGATGTAGGCCACAGAGTGGCTGTCGGCCAGGTGATGCACTACCTGTCGCACCGTCCAGCCGCCCTCGCGGTAGGGCGTATCGAGCTGGGCGTCGTCCAAACCGGCTACCGCGGCCCGCAACCGCTCCGGGAGCAAACGCAAGGTCTGAATCTGCGCCGCGCGAATCCCCGGCACGCTGGCAGCCGGCGGGCTGAGCGGGCCAATCGGGTAACGGAGGTCATCCAGATCTGTCATGGCGCAAACCCTTCGTCTCTTGCTGGTGGGGGCAACCCCGTTGACCGCTCGACCTTTATTGCGTCAGGGCACGACCGCTAGCCTGCCCTGAGCCTGCCGAAGGGTGCCGTAACTGCCGCAAAATCAATGTGGGCTTCGCAAACTGTGGAAAAACTCTTGTCGGAGCCACAACAAGCGTCAGGGCACGACTTCAGTCGTGCCGTAACCGGCTCAAATTCCGCGCGGGCTTCAGCCCCTGAGGGAACTTCGACGTTTGTCGATCTGAACCGGAGGTCCCTAAACGTGCGGGTGCTTCCAATGATGATGGTGATGGTGGTGGTGGTGATGCGTCGGGGCAGCGAACGCCGGGCTGGCAAGCACCATCAGGAGCAGGACGGCGGCAAGAATCCTCTTCATGCCAAGAATGTACCACGATCCAGCCCTTGACGGAAGTCTCTGCATCGCCCCGCACCAAAAGAGGAACGGGCGCGCAGACGCTCCCGGCCGGCCGCAAACTGGCGTAAACTCAGGAATACGATGAGCAATTCGGCTGCTTCCCCCAGTCCCAATCTTGCTTTCAGCCACAGACGCTATTTCTTTGAGCGCTTCGGCATCACCGAGCGGCTGCTGGAGCGCTGCCTCGGCGAGGCGCTCTCGGCCGGCGGCGACTATGCCGACCTTTACTTTGAGTCGGTTGCGGCCACCTCGCTCGGCGTCGACGAGCAGATCGTCAAATCCGCCTCTCAAGGTGTCAGCGCCGGCTGCGGCATCCGCGTCCTCAGCGGCGAGCGCACCGGCTACGCCTACACTGACAATCTCAACCCCGACCGCCTCCTCCACGCCGCCCGCACTGCGGCGCTCATCGCCTCCGGGCCGGCCACTCATCCCGTGCAGGGATTCACCGAGGCCCCGGCAGCCGACCTTTACCCGGTTCCCCTGGGCGGCTTCAATCTCGATCTGGCCGCGCGCCTCGATCTGATTCTCCGCGCCGACCGCGCCGCCCGCGCCTTTTCGCCCGCCATCGTGCAGGTGCGGGCAAGCTACTTCGAGGAGCTGCGCCGCATCCTCATCGCCGCCTCCGACGGCGCATTCGCCAGCGATACCCAGCCCCTCTGCCGGCTCAACGTCTTCGTCATCGCAAAGGAAAACGCAACCACCACCAAGGGCTCGGCGGGCGGCGGCGGAAGAGCTGGATTGGAGCAGTTTGTCGGCTCCAAAAGCCCGGAGACCCTGGCCCGCGAAGCCGCCCGCGGAGCGATCCTCCAGCTCAATGCCGTGGCTGCCCCCGCCGGCGAGATGGAAGTCGTCCTCGGCCCCGGCTGGCCGGGAATCCTGCTCCATGAAGCGGTGGGCCACGGCCTCGAAGCCGACTTCAACCGCAAAAAGACCTCCGCTTTCACCGGCCTCATCGGCCAATCGGTTGCCAGCTCCAAGGTCACCGTGGTGGACAACGGAACCATGGCCGGCCGTCGCGGCTCGCTCAATGTGGACGACGAGGGCACCCCGACCCAGGAGACAGTCCTCATCGAAGGCGGCATCCTGCGCGGCTATCTCACCGACAAGCTCTCCGCGCGGCTGATGGGAGCGGCCAACACCGGCTCCGGCCGCCGCGAGAGCTACCAATCCATCCCCATGCCGCGCATGACCAACACCTACATGCTGGCCGGCGACGACGACCCCGCCGACATTCTCCGCAGCGTCAAGCGCGGCCTCTACGCCGTCAACTTCGGCGGCGGCCAGGTGGACATCACCAACGGCAAATTTGTCTTCTCCGCCTCCGAGGCTTACCTCATCGAAGACGGCAAGATCACCGCCCCCGTCCGCGACGCCACGTTAATCGGCAACGGCCCCGAAGCCCTGAAGCACGTTTCGATGGTCGGCCACGACCTAAAGCTAGACGAAGGCATAGGCACCTGCGGCAAAGACGGCCAAAGCGTCCCCGTAGGCGTCGGCATGCCGACGGTCAAATTAGATAAAATGACGGTGGGGGGCACCGGGAGATAAGATATGGACCTTTACTCCAAGCGAAAGATGGCTACGGAGAACCCCCCAACGGCATACCGGTACGATCTCCCGCAAGCATTCAAAAACCAAGTGCTACATATCTGGGCGAATTCGATCGGATTCATAAACTCTGATCCAAGAGGTTCGCTCGCCTACGAAGTGTCAGGCAACATCCTCCAGTTGAACCAAATCTTCCCCGTGTATGAAAGGATGAATCAATTTCTGTGCGAGGAACATGGATTGATAGGGCTGCCAGGGGATGGCCCGTGTAACAAACTCGGTGATTGGTTTTTTCGGGCCGACACAGACACCGCGCTGGACATCATCGAAGTAAGCTTTACGATGATTCATGTTGCACAAAACAAAGACGATTTTAACCTTTTTGTTAGACCTCAACTGAAGGCCCCGGACGCAATAGCAAGACTCAATCAACGATTTCAGGAACACGCGATTGGCTATCGGATTGAGCGAGGACAAATAGTTCGTCTCGATTCCGAGTTCCTTCACACGGAGACAACCGAGCAAGCGTTGAGATTGATGTATGCGCAGGGTTACGAAGGCGCTCTTGATGAGTTTCAACTTGCCCTAAAGTATTACCGTCAAGGGCCGAGCCATTACGACGACTGCCTCACGAATTGTTTGAAGGCAGTGGAGAGCACGCTTCAAAAGATTATTGAGTTGCGCATATGGACCATGCCCGGCGAGGCAAAGTTTGATAATTTGTTCGCGGAAGTCAAAAAGAAAGGTCTCTTTCCACCCTTTCTTGGTAGCCATCTAGGAGAATTGAAGAAGTTTTTGCAGACAATTGCAATTATTAGGAACGAGGAAGGGGCTCATGGGGCCGGCTCAGTGCCCAATGAGGTTCCAAACCATCTTGTGGCCTATCAAATCCATCTGACCGGTTCAGCTATAGTGTTCTTGATACGCTGCAACGAAGACTACGGCAAGGCGAAGGCGTAAGGAGCCTCTTCGAAGGCAACCTTTACGCTGCTCGATCCTTCCGCGCCAGCGGCAATTCCAATTCGATGCGGTCGTGGACGACTTTGGCGGCGATGCGTCCGCGCGGACCGCGCTCCAGCCGCACAAGGCCGTAGTTGCTCATGGTCTTGAGGGTGCGGGAGAGATTGGACTTCTTCCGCCCGGTGAGTTGCGCCAGTTCCTCGAGTGAGCCGGGCGCGTCTTCGACAAGGACGCGGAGCAGGTCGCGATTGCCGGCAGAGAGTATCTTGGCGAAGGACTCGGTCGAAGGAAACCAGACCCTCGGCTCGCTGGGAGCGAGCTTGCGCTGGCCGCGCGCGACGGCCAGGGTCAACGCCTTCATCTCGTCGTAGCTGGCGATTCCGACTTTTAATGTACTCATGGGTGCACTCCTCTTTCTTTCAAGACCGTGTCAACTTCTGTCCAGAAATCGGCCAGCAGCGTAGCCGCGTCGCTGTAGTCATATGGCCTGACCGTCCTTATGCGATGGCGATGATCCCGCGGGTTGCCGTGCTTTTGCTTCCCCACGGGATGAGCATTGTCGAATCCAACGAGCCGTTCGCCGTTCCTTCCGTGCAACGTGAGCGAATAATCCAACCCGTGCGGCTTCTCCGGCGCGGGAGGAACCTGCGTGACCACAAACCGGACCCAGTACCCACCCTCCGGGTCCACAACGAACGTGAGTCCGTTCAGATCAAGCAGTGTGTCGAGAGCAGGATCGCGCTTCTGCATGACACGAGAAGGTTATCAGATAAAGATAACCTTTGCAAATGCTTCGGCGGAGATCGATTGCCGGCCGCCGTTTTGTTCCCGGTTCCCGGCTCGGACCGCTGCGACCTCCATGCTAACCTGAGATTTCCTGCCCGTGGAGAGCGCATTTGGAGTCCAACGCCTTTCTCATCGACGTCTTTGAATTCGTCATTCTCATCTTTTCGCTTTGCGTGCATGAGTCCGCGCATGCCTGGATGGCCTCGCGGCTGGGCGACCAGACCGCCCGCATGTTGGGGCGCGTTTCGCTCAATCCCATGGTCCATGTGGACCCCATCGGCACCCTGCTCCTTCCGGCGATCATGATCTTCGGGCCGCTCATCAGCGCGGGCGCTCTGGGCGGCTATCTCATTGGCTGGGCCAAGCCCACCCCGGTCAACACCCGCTATTTTCGCAAGTTCGTTCGCGACGACAATCTGGTCACGCTGGCCGGTCCGGTCTCCAACCTGCTCCTCGCGCTCGCGGCCTTCCTGGGGAAGGCCGGCATGGTTCTGTTCCAGGACCACCTGCCCCAAACCGGTACCATGTCCACCAGCCTCGACGCGCTCTGGACGCTGTGCGGCATTGCCATCCTTGTGAATCTGTCACTCTTCTTCTTCAATCTCCTGCCCATTCCGCCGCTCGATGGCAGCCACATTCTGCGCCACCACCTGCCCTATAACTTTCTCCGCGTCTACGACAACCTGGGAATGTTCAGCTATCTGCTGATGATCTTTGTCGGCGGGCCCATCGTCCGTTTCCTCATGGAGCCGGCACTCAGCCTGGTAGACCTTGCCCTGGCGCACATCTGAGCCGGGACCTGTCTCACCCCATCGCTTCCCTTTACAATGAAATGAACCGTTTTCTCCGGCTTTTTGGGAGGGGCGGCAACATTCTCTCGGCAACACCCCGGAATCGATACTCCTCATGCCTGAATCCGCACCCTCTTCTTTTCCGCACGCCTTGGATCATCCACGCGCTTCGAGCGCCGCAGGCGCAGCTGGCCCCACCGCAGGCGGCCGTCCGCGCGTTTTGAGCGGAATGCGCCCCACCGGCAAGCTCCATCTGGGCAACTACATGGGCGCGCTGGCCAACTGGGTCAAGCTCCAGGACTCTGCCCAGTACGAGTGCTACTTCTTCATCGCCGACCTGCACGCGCTGACCACCGACTACGCCGACACCAGCCGCCTCAAGCTCAATACGCTTGACGTCGCTCTCGATTACCTGGCGGCAGGGCTCAATCCGAATCGGTCCACAATCTTCATTCAAAGCCATGTGCCGCAACACGCGGAATTGCACCTGCTCTTCTCAATGATCACGCCGCTGGGCTGGCTGGAGCGCGTGCCCACCTACAAGGAGCAGCAGGAGAACCTGACCGGAAAGGATTTGAGCACATACGGCTTTCTCGGCTATCCGCTTCTCCAGGCCGCAGACATTCTGCTCTATCAACCGCAGTTTGTTCCCGTCGGCCAGGATCAGGTGGCGCACGTCGAACTGACGCGCGAGGTTGCGCGGCGCTTTAATTCCATGTACAAATCCGCGATCTTTCCCGAGCCTGAAGCACTGCTCACGCCTTCTCCCAAAGTTCCCGGTACCGATGGCCGCAAGATGTCCAAGAGCTACGGAAACACCATTGGGATCTCCGAGTCTCCACTCTTATTGGGTCCGAAGATCGCATCCATGTCGACAAACGGCCAGCGCATCCGGCAAACCGACCCAGGCGATCCGGATCTTTGCCCCGTCGGCGACCTCCACAAAGTCTTCAGCGCGCCGGAATTGGCTCTGGAGACGCAGATCGGTTGCCGGAAAGCTTCCATTCGGTGCGAGGTGTGTAAGTACGATGTCGGAAAGTCGATCCTGGATCTCATTTTTCCTATTTACGAGAAGAGAAGAGAGCTGGAAAGCCGGATCGATGAGACTTGGGAGATGCTGCGCGGACAATCCGCAAAGGCCGCTGCCCGTGCCGAGCAAACCATGCTCTCCGTGCGCAATACCTTCGATCTTTCCCGCGATCTAGGATCGGTGCGGCGCTACTTCGGGACCTCCGCCGAGGATATTAAGAACGCTCACGACCTGAGCCAGCATTCATCATGGTGGAACTTACCGCAAGATCAGCAATCGAAGCTGATGCGCGATTATTGGAGAAATAATCTTGTTCCGCGCGATATTCCGCTTACCGAGGAAAGCCAGCGCAACTTCGCCTCAATTCAGAGAGAGTTGGAGGAGCCGTTTCTCAGCGTAAAGAAAAAGCGCGTCTTCGTGACGACTGCGCGTGAAGAGGGAGCCGGTTGGCATTTCTGGATACCGCCGAAGTCCTACGAAGTATGGACACTGCTATGCTGGCACGGGACCTACTGGCTCGATGACTTTGTCATTCCGCAGAAATTCTACGCGCAGCCCTTTGCACAGGCCAAGAAAAAGTCAAAAGACATGCCGATACATTTGCGCGTGTGGAGGTATGGAGAAAAGTGGAATATGGAGTTTGTCGACCTGCTGGCGCGCGAAGCGATTGGAAACGCAATCGTGGCTCAGGCAATGGACCCAATCGATATTTCCGAACTTCGCGGAAATTATGATCCGTTGAGGTAGGCCAGAAACCGTCTGGAAGCGCCGAAGGAAAGAAGAATGCCAGAGAAGCCAATTCCGTGGTGGCGAAGGGCGCTGAATCTTGCGCTGGGCGGGATTCGCTCGGGATTCGGGCTCTTCTCACGGCCCGTAAAGATAGAACCCAACCCAGAGCCGGGGTCTTCAGATAGTTTTGAAGAAGCTGCGGAAGAAGAAACAGCATTGCCGAATCCGTCCCCTCAACCCGCAATTGCAGCCGCCGAGCCGGCGGTCCAGGCCGGCCCGCCGGTCGAGCACGCCCCAACTTTCGAACCCGCGACCGATCAGCAGGCAGACGCGCCTCCGGTCGCCGCAGCCGCGCTCCATCCCGAAACAGAGCCCATCCTGGACACCGAGCCGGAAGCGCTGCAAGCCGAAGTTGCAAGTGAGGCTCTCACGGACCCAGCCGAAGAGCCCGAAGCCGGAGTGACTCCTGAGCCAGAGAACATTCCCGAGCCGCAGGCTGAAGAATCTGAAGCCGCACCAATCCCGGAGCAAGAGACCACCTCCGAGCCAGAGGCTGAGGAATCTCCGGATGCCGATGCTGCAAGTGAGCAGGCCGAAGAGGCCGAAGCCATAGTGACTCCTGAGCAAGAGACCATCACCGAGCCGGGGTTCGAGGAGACTCCGCAAACCGAAGCCGCAAGTGTGCCTCTCGCAGAGCCGGTCGAGGCACCCGAAGCCATAGCCGTCCCGGAGCCAGAAACCATCACCGAGCCGCCGGCCGAGGAGACTCCGCAAACTGAAGCAGCAAGTGAGCCTGTCGTCGAACCGGCCGAAGAGCTTGAAGCCATAGTGACTTCTGAGCCAGAGACCATTCCCGAGCCGCCGGCCGAGGAGGCTCCGCAAACCGAAGCAGCAAGTGAGCCTGTCGTCGAACCAGTAGAAGAGCCCCAACCGGAGGCGGCGCCGATGCCGGGAAACACTGAAACTACAGATGCCGAAGCCGTTGACGAGACCTTTCCGGAATTGCTCGATGTAGCTGAAGCCGAACCAGTGCCAAGCCCCGAACCGTCGGTTGCTCCCGAGCCCGAAGCCATGAACGAATCTGTTTCAGAGCCGATTGAAAGCGCCGAACCTGCGGTGGGGACCGAGCCGGAAGCTGTGGAGACTCCAGACACCGAGAGCCAGAATGAATCCGTCCCGGAGCCGGCTGCTCCCGAGCCCGAAGCCATGAACGAATCTGTTTCAGAGCCGATTGAAAGCGCCGAACCCGCGGTGGAAGCCGAGCCGGAAGCAGCGGAGACTCCAGACACCGAGAACCAGAGTGAATCAGTCCCCGAGCCGGATGAAGCCGCCGAAACCATGAACGAGACCGTTCCGGAGCCGGTTGAAAGCGAAAAAGAAGAACATGCTGTTGCAGAAGCCGGGCCCGAGGCCGTAGGCGCCCTGGAGGCCGAATTCGCCAGCGAGCCGCTCCCGGTGCTGCTCGAAGAAACAGAGCCCGCGCCGGAAACCGGGCCGGAAATCACTCCTGAACCCATCTCCGCTCCCGGCATTGAAGAAGCGCCGCCCGACGCCAACCCGCCGATCTCCGAGGCCTGCGCGGATTTCGAGCCGCCGGCTGCCGCCGAGCCGGAGCCCGCGATCGCGCCAGAGCCCGCCGCCGAACCGGTCCCCGAGCCAGCCCCAGTCGTCGATTCCGCTGCCTATCTGGTGCTCACCACCCAGCCCACAGCCGATGAAAAGGCTGCCGCCAGGCTGGCCGCGCGGCAAAAGAAGCTGGACGAAAGCGCCGAGCAATCCCCCTTTTCGGTCATTGTGGGCCAGGTCTATGACGGCCCCCTCGACCTGCTGCTCGACCTGATCCGCAAGCAGGACATCGATATCTACGACATCCCCATCGCCCGCATCACAGCCCAGTTCCTGGCCTACGTCAACCAGCTCCGGGCCAGCGACGTGGATGTGGCGGGCGAGTTCATCTACACCGCTTCGCTGCTGATTCACATCAAGAGCAAGATGCTGCTGCCGCGCGCCGAGACCGGCCCGGAAGAGGCCGCCGAAGATCCGCGGCGCGAACTCGTCGAGCGGCTGCTGGAGCACGAGCGCTTCAAAAACGCCGCCCAGATGCTGCAACAGAAGCAGATGCTTGAGGCCGCCAGCTGGTCCAACCCCGGCGCACGTGAATTCAAAGACGATGCCGAGACCGAGCCGGAACTCGCCGCCGACACGGTGGACCTGGTCCGCATCTTCCGCGAGATTCTTGAGCGGGCCCGCAAGCGCCCTGTCCTCGATATCAGCGAGGATTCCGTAACGGTGGGCCAGATGATCCAGTTCCTGGCCCGCCGCCTCACCATGGAAGACAAGCCCCTGGCTCTGCGCCGCCTGTTGAGCCATACACGCTCTGAAAGGGCGCTGATCGCCATGTTTCTGGCGCTGCTGGAGCTGGTCCGCCTCCAGGCCATCCTCCTTCGCCAGGACCGCCAGTTCAGCGAGATCTTCATCAAAAAGCACTCCGGCTTCGACGCCCTGATGAACGAAGGCCTTGGAAACGCCCGCGATGACTGGCGGTAGGGTTGCGTTATAACTTATGTTATACTAAAGCCAGACAGGAGAACGTGCATGCCCACGACCACAAAGATTATCTCCATCGGCAACTCCTCCGGAATCATCCTGCCCAAGGAGACTCTGGCCCGGCTTAAAGTTGAGAAAGGCGATACCATCTGTCTCTCTGAGACGCCCTATGGCGCACACCTGACCGCCTATGACGACCAATTCATGCGCAAGTTGGATGCAACTCAACGAGTCATGCGGAAATACCGCGATGCGCTGCGGAAGCTGGCGGAGTAATGCAGGAACCCCTTTGGATGGAAGCTGCCGACGCCGTGATTGCGCACGACCTTGACTTCGCTGCGCACGGGGGCTCTGGGGGCATTCGGGACGCTGGGTTGCTTGAGTCTGCCTTAGCCCGGCCAAAAAACATCCTCGCATACGCGGACTCCACGCCCACTCTGGCTGTCCTTGCCGCCGCCTATGCCTTTGGCATCTCAGCCAATCATCCTTTTGTCGATGGGAACAAGCGCACCGCCTTGCTGGCTTCGTTCGCTTTTCTCGATGTAAACGGCCTGGAAGTCACCGCCAGCCAGGAAGATGCGTATCTGACGATTCTCGGCTTGGCCGGCGGCGAAATATCAGAAGAACAACTTGCCCAATGGTTTGAGGCCAACACGGCGCCCCGCTGACCCGCGCGCCCGCCGGTTTTCCACTGCCGCCAAACTTCCCCCTTCCCAAGCCCCCCCCCTGCCGGTGTAAGATTGTTGCAGTCAGGTTAATTGCCTTGCCTGCGACGCAAACAACTGCCCAAAAAACGCGGTTGTTGGGGTTTTATGGACGCCAATTTATCCGGCTCTACTCTCTCCTGCCACAAGCGATCCCCTTTCTATTTGCTCTTGAATTCTGTTGTTGAGTCCTGTCTTTGGAGGCCCAGGCGGGCCCGGAATCTCTCCGGCCGCATTGGTGTAATCTAATGGCCGACCTGGCAACGACCGTGGAAGCGATGCCTTCAGGCACATCCCTGCTCGATCGCAAGATGCCCAAGACCCCCAGCCGCGCCGGCCTGGCGATATTCGCCGTGGCCCTCGCGAGCGGCCTCTGCTACATTGCCTTTCACGTGGCGCGGGACCTCGATTCGGTTACCATCACCAGCATCTGGCCCTACCTGCTCCTCGGCCTTGCGCTGCTCATCGCTCTGGCCTTCGAATTCGTCAATGGCTTCCATGACACCGCCAACGCCGTCGCGACAGTCATTTACACTCATTCGCTCGAGCCCAATGTCGCGGTCGTCTGGTCGGGGCTGTGCAACCTGGCAGGGGTGTTGGTCTCCTCCGGCACTGTGGCCTTCGCGGTCATCACGCTGCTGCCCGTCGAGTTGATTCTTCAGGTCAGCTCCGGCGCCGGCTTCGCCATGGTCTTTGCCCTGCTGATCGCCGCCATCGTCTGGAACCTGAGCACCTGGTGGTGCGGACTTCCGGCCTCCAGTTCGCACACCATGGTCGGCTCCATTATCGGCGTCGGCATCGCCAACCAACTGATGCACGCCCACTCCGGAACCTCGGGCCTCGACTGGGAGCAGGCCATCAAGGTTCTCTGGGCTCTTCTTATTTCGCCGATTGTCGGCTTCCTCTGCGCCGGACTGCTACTGGTAATCTCCAAAGCTCTGACCGACACGAATTGGGCCAGGAACAAGGCTCGTGCTTATGAAGTGAACTCCCGCAGGCCCCGTTGGGCATTTCTGCGCATTGTTCTTGCCGGGGTTGTTGGAACGGCGCTGTTGAATCTGGCTGCATGGACCCTGGGACTGTTCGGCCTCAACAAGTGGCTGCCGATTCGAGCCATCGAGTCGTGGAAGGCTCCCGTTGGGCTCTTCGCAGTAGTGCTTTTTGTGGGCGTTGGCGTTTATTTCACTCTGGCTTTCTTCGCCAGCTTTGTTCTCAAAAACGGCGAAATTCTTTTTGAAGCGCCCAAAGACAATCAGCCCCCGCCGTGGCCGATTCGCGCGCTGATGGTGCTCACCTGCACCGGCGTCAGCTTCTTCCACGGCTCCAATGACGGGCAAAAGGGCATGGGCCTGATCATGCTCATCCTCATCGGCACCGTTCCCACCGCTTACGCTCTGAACCATGCCGTCACCTCGCGTGATATTCAGGAGTTCATCGCCGCCTCAGAGCAGGCTGGCCAAATCCTTGACCGGCACGTGGACAAGAGCGGCATTCTCGGCCCCGATGCCCGCACCGAGGTCACCGACTACATCCGCACCAAGCAGCTTCAGCCGGATACCATCCTGGCGCTTCGAGAACTGGTTGAGGATCTGAACCACGAAGTAGCTCTCTACAAGGTCTTCAAGTCCGTCCCGGCGCAGGACCAGGCCAACGTCCGCAACGACATGTATGTTGCCGGCGAGGCCGTTCGTTTGATGCAAAAAAACGATGTCAGCCTGGTGAAAGAAGGCAAGCCGCCGGTTTTCAACGCTGGTGAAAGCAAAGCTCTCAAGGACTATAAGAGCACGGTGGACAAGGCGACGCGGTTTATCCCCGACTGGGTCAAAGTTGCCGTCGCGCTGGCTCTCGGCCTGGGAACCATGGTCGGCTGGAGACGCGTCGTGGTCACCGTGGGCGAGAAGATCGGCAAGGAGCACCTGACCTATGCGCAGGGAGCCGCCGCGGGATTGGTGGCCATGGGCACCATCTTTGCCGCCGACACCTTCGGGCTGCCCGTCTCGACCACCCACATCCTCAGCTCCGGCGTGGCCGGCACCATGAGCGCCAACGGCAGCGGCCTGCGCTGGTCCACCGTTCGCAACATCGCCGCCGGCTGGGTCTTTACGCTTCCGGCCGCCGCCCTGCTCTCCGGCCTGCTCTACTGGCTCTTCCGCGCCATTGCCTGATCCACCTGCCAGCACTGGGTGCCTCATCCATTTCGCGTTTTCTGCGAAATGGGTGGGAAACCTCGGACCTCATTGAGCATCGAGTTGGCCAATCACCGCCAGCGGCCGGCTCCGGTCGGTGCGCAGCGTCGGCACGGCCGCCAGCAGACTACGCGTATAGGCGTGCTCAGGCGCGGTCAGCAGGCGCGCCGAGGGGCCCGTTTCCACAACCTGGCCCGCCCGCATCACCGCCACCCGGCTGGCTACCTGGCCCACCACCGCCAGATCGTGCGAGATAAAGAGCATGGCCAGCCCGTGCTGGCGCTGCAACTCCCGCAGCAGCTCCAGCACCTGCGCCTGCACGGTCACATCCAGGGCCGTCGTGGGCTCGTCCGCAATCAGCAGCCGCGGCCGGTTGATCAACGCCATGGCGATCATGATTCGCTGCCTCTGCCCCCCTGAAAACTGATGCGGATACTCCTCGTAACGCCGCGCCGCCTCCGGAATCGAGACCGCCTCCAGCGCGGCAAGAGCCTTTCTCCTGGATTCGCGTCCCGTCCAGGAAGGAAAATGCGCCTCGGCGCATTCAGCCACCTGGCGGCCGATTTGCATCACCGGATTCAGCGCTGTCATCGGCTCCTGGAAGATCATCGCAATCTCCCGGCCGCGAAGCCGCCGCAGCACGCTGGCCGGCTGCCGCAACAAGTCAATATATGAGGCGCCTTTCTCCGCGGAGTTTTCGTCCCTGCACTCCGCGCCGGCCCTCCGCCACAGGATCTGCCCCGCCACCTGCGCTGACGGTCCCAGCAGCCCCAGAATCGCCAGCGCCGTGGCGCTCTTGCCCGACCCCGATTCGCCCACCAGCCCCAACACCTCGCCCTCATCCAACCGCAGCTTCGTCGAGCGCACAGCCTCCGCCGCTCCAAAGCGGACCTGCAAGCCGCGAATCTCAAGAAGCGCCGCCATGATGCCATCGTAGTGCATCCAGTGGCCCGCGCCGCCGATAGGGAGCAGCCCGACTCGCCGCGTCGAGTTACGGCTTGAATGAACTGCCGCTAACTTGCTAACTTGCAATCCCGCGTAGCGGGGCTAACTTGCTGATTGTGTTATAAAATCTCCTCACCGAATCCCCTTGTTCATGAGGAGCGCAATCCTTTTCGCGCCTGCCGCAGTGCAAGGTCATCTCCAACCTGTACTAAAGTGCACACTTTCTTCCCATGCTCTGCGCAATAAATTGCACAGCCCCGTTCCGATGCACCCATAACCCCAACATTCACAGAGAATTCATTCGGCCTTAAGATTGCTACAACAGTAAGAGTACTCAGGCCCTGGAACCGTCGTAACCTGCACCGGCGACACCTTCGCGCCGGAAGCTTGCAGCGTATGCGATTGTCGCCTCGGAGTTTGAAAGGCTCGATCGCGGAATCGGCAAAGCGCAGCAGGTTCATGGAGCCATGGACCCGCAATCTTCCAAGATGCGCAATTGTCCTGCCGCTTTGCCGGGAAGGCAACTCATGACTGGAAGCTTGCAATCGGCCGTCGACCTGCGGGAAAGACCGCGTTTTACGATTAACGTGCCCCTCACTGTGCTCATCGGGCAGCGCGAGATCCCAGGCTTTACGCGGGATCTGAGCAACCGGGGAGTCTATTTTTATCTGGATCTGGCCGACAGCGCCCTGATTGGCGGCGAGTTTGAATTCCGGGTCGAGTTGCCTCCCG
>Ga0302276_10000739_pt1 | contig 29913 bp, 20 predicted proteins | sample III_Bog_N2_3_FD_198768 | JGI IMG/M metagenome (GOLD analysis project Ga0302276, IMG submission 198768) | Peat permafrost microbial communities from Stordalen Mire near Abisko, Sweden - III_Bog_N2_3 | ecosystem: Environmental > Terrestrial > Soil > Wetlands > Peat | place: Sweden: Abisko...
GCAATTGTTGGCCAGTCGCCGAGTCCGATGGTTCGATATCTCGAGTTCCCAAGCCTCCAAGTGGGCGAGAGATGGACCACCGCCGGCTTTGAAAATGCTCTAGGGAACTGGAGGAGGTGCTTTATCCACTTTTTGCGCATCCGCTCCGGCCTTATGGCCCCAGACAACGCTGAAATGATCGCCGGTCGCGACCAGTATCTTCGCGCCATGCGAATGGGCGTCCATCTGTACCACCGACACTTTTCTGATGGGCGAATTTTCTGGCGTGGCTACGTCCACAATTAAACTGCTTCCATCTGGCGACTCCACTGGATCGAACCAGTTCGTCAATTTGTCCGAACCTACCTTTCGCACCTTCTTGCCTTCGAGATCAACCGTGAAGACCCCGGACATCCCCTCCCGTTCCGAGGAGAAAAGGATACCCGACCCATTCGAAAGCCAGCTTGTCTGCACAAAGTGCGAGCCATCTTCCAGAACTTCTCTCGCTTCGGAACCGTCCGCCCGCATGATCCAGATGGAACTACCAATTTGCGTGTGCGGCAGAGGGCGCAGGAACATCAGTTGTTTGCCGTCGGGCGACCAGTGCGCCTCGCTGCCAGGGCCCAGCCCGCGGAGAAGTGTGCCGTTCTCATCAACGATTGCCAGGCTTGTGGAGTTTCCTTCAAAAAGGGTGATTGCGATCTCTTTTCCATCCGGAGACCAATCGGGGAAGCATGCGCCCGTTTTCAGATGTGTCAACTGACGCTTTCCCTTACCATCAGCGTTCGCAATCCGAATCTGACCGTAATTGGTTCCGATCGTTGTGCAATAGGCCAGGCGGGATCCGTCTGGCGACCAGGTTGGGTATTGGCCTTCATCGATCCACCGCGGCTTCGACTCGAAAGGGTCTTGAACGTAAATATTCCCTTTAGCCCGCTGGGTGGCTTGGCTCGCAAAGCCTTCAACCTGCGAGCCTCCGCCTCCGGTGCTTGCGCCAACGTACCAATTCCCCTCGAATGCGAGTTTTTGAATGATCGAATGTTGCGCGTCGCCCGGCTGCTGGCCAAGCGAAACCGAGGAGAAAAATACCAGGAAAATTAAAAGAGCTGGGAGGGTCAATATGATGCGACGGATCATGGATTCCATTCTTTCACTCAACGTTGAACACAATATTTCTACGACCAATTCCTTCTACAAGGACCTTCATGTGAGGAAGATACGCACCGCAACTTAAAATGGTTCACACGAAACCAGAATGGAATTCTCAACGGTGTCTATTTGCGGTTATGATTCGACTTCGAGTCGATGACCGCGGCTTGCAAGCTGAAACTCAGGAAGCCAATCCCGCACATGCCAGGAATGAGTGCCGTTAGGGAACCCCATGCGAAAGCTCATCAGCACGATTTCTGTTTTGACGTTGGCGACTGCTACGGCGTTAGCGGGAGCGCAGGACGGGCCGCTGCGGTCGCCGTGGGACGGTCGCAAGGTTGCGCTGACAGATGCAGCCTATGTATGCCCCGCGCCGCCGGCGTTTCAAAAGACACTCGCGATTGGGACGTATTACGTGGACGGAAAGGCGTCCGTAATTGATCCGAAACAGAAGGCGGAGTATGACAAGGCTTCGCAGGCGTACACGGATTTAACGCGGGCTGCGGCGCTGGCGGCGGATGCTTATCTTGACAAGGGGAGTCGGGCGGCTGCGCTTTGCGTCTATTCCATGCTGGACGCGGCGGCGAAGGCCGATGCGTGGGATGGGAAGATGGAAAACTTCTCCGGCGTCTACGTGCAGAACTGGCTCCTCAGCGGGGTGGGGATTGCGTACCTGAAGGTGCGTCCAAGCGGGCTCAGCACGGCGGCGCAGGATGCAGACATCCAGAAATGGTTCAAGCTGCTTGCCGGGCGGGTACGCGAGTTTTTCGACGAGGAAGTCCCGCGGCTCGGCGGCCCGCAGAACGAAAACAACCATATCTACTGGGCCGGACTTGCCGTTGCCGCTGAGGCCATTGCGGATAACGACCGCGACGCGGGCCAATGGGCGCTTTATACCTATCGCATGGGGCTTGCCAACATCCAGCCGGACGGGAGTTTGAAGGCGGAGATGAATCGCGGACAAAGGGCGCTGCACTACCACTTGTACGCGCTGGCGCCGATGATTCTCTTGGCGGAACTGGGCGAGGCGAATGATATCGACCTGTACGCGGAAGATAATGGAGCCATTCATCGGCTGGTGAAGTTTTGTGAAGCCGGCCTCAAGGATCCGACGATTCTGGAGAAGCGTACCGGTGTGTCGCAGCTGGTGGAGCTGCCGTATTCCGGATCGGATATTGGTTGGGCTGTGCCGTATGTGAAGCGGTTTCCGGATGCGAAGCTTTCCGCGTTGATTGCCAAGGCGCCGTGGGTGCGATACACGACGTGGGGCGGAGCACCGCCGCAGTAGCTTGTGGGCGGAACAACCCGCGAACTCAGGGCAGGCCTTCCATGGTGGATACTCGTGGAGTGCGAAGCGCAAGGTTAATGTCGGTTGCGGCGGTTCTGGTGGCGGGAGCGTGCCTGTGCCATCCGCAAGCCGCGCGGACCTGGGCGTCGGCGGTGCAGAGGGCCGCGCCGGAAGCGCCCGATGCGCGGATTTTGATTCTGGACATCGGCAGCGGGAATTTGCTTGCTGCACGTCACCTCGATGAAGCTGCTCGGACGCTTGCGGCTCCGGGGTCAACCTTAAAGCCGCTGGTGCTTTACAGGCTAGTGGCCGGGGGCCGCTGGGATCCTGCACGGCGAGTGACATGTTCGCGCAAACTGCGGGTTGGCGGGCGATCGCTGGACTGCTCGCATCCCGCCGCGAACCCGATGGATGCGCAAGAGGCGCTGGCGTGGAGTTGCAACTCGTACTTCGCGGCGGTGGCGGGAACGCTCGCTCCGGGAGAACTCCGCAGTCTGCTGGCGCCGACAGGACTTCTCGCGCAAACAGGACTGACTCGCGAGGCGCATGACGGTGAGGCCACGGCCGAGTTCCGCGAGCCCCAAACTGCCGACCAAACCAAGCTGGCATTACTGGGCGTGGAGGGCATTCGCGTGACCCCGCTCGAGCTGGCGTCGGCGTATCGGTGGCTGGCCATGCAGTTGGCAGCACATGCGGGGAATGCCGCGGCCGAGGTAGTTCGCCTGGGGCTGAAGGATTCCGCAAGCGTCGGCATGGCGGGGGCGGCGGCGCTTGGTGGCGTTCCGATCGCGGGAAAGACCGGCACGGCAAGCGTGGGTCCAGGCACCGGGACGCATGGCTGGTTTGCGGGTTTCGCCCCGACGGACCATCCGTCGGTGGTTTTGGCGATCTACCTGCCAGCAGGACGGGGGACCGATGCTGCGCGGGTGGCCGCAGAGTTGCTGGCCCAGTCACCGCTGAAAGCGGGCCATCAATGAAGAACCTTGAGCGGGCTTGTGTCCTGTCGTGGATTGTTGCCTTCGGGGCACTTGCCTTGTCGACCATGGGGATGGGCGAACCGGGCTCCGCATCAAGGTCGCACGTCTCAACTCTAACGGTTGGGGTGTGGACGCTTTGGCACGACAAGGAGATTACCGTATCCGCTGACCGGGCGTCGGGGTCCAGTCTGCGCCGCTGCCCGGAGTGTGATGCCGAACCGATCAAGGCGCCTATTAAGATCCGCGCTGGCGAGGGCAGCCTGACTCTAAATGGAGGGAGCCAGGTCGGCTCTATTTTGATCACCGGACCGGTAACCCTTGCTGCGCACGGCGAGACATTGGCCGTGCGCAGCCCGCTTCGAGTCAGCGCGCGCAATGGCGTGCTGGTGATGGCGGTAACGCTGCCGGTGGAAACCTATGTGGAACGGGTCGTCGCCAGCGAAAGCGGCACATCGGATACGAGCGAGTCACTGAAGGCGCTGGCCATCGTGGTGCGTTCGTTTGCACTGCATCAGGCTCACGGGCACGCGGATTACGACTTGTGCGACTCGACACATTGCCAGTTGCTGCACTGGGGTGGGCGGCCTGAAAGGACGGCGGCGGCGCATGCGGCTACGCTGGCGACTGCGGGAGAGACACTGTGGTTCCATGGACAGCGCGCGGCGGCTTGGTTCCATCAGAACTGCGGAGGACGAACGGCCTCTCCGGGGGAGGTTTGGCCGGGGCGTTTGAGTCGCGCCCCGATGCCATGGCTGGTTTCGCGGGCAGACCCTTATTGCACGGCCGGGGGCGCGCGGGAGTGGTCCGCCAGCTTGTCGCTCGGCGAATTGACGGGCGCGCTGGCCGCGGCCGGGCTGGTTCGGTCTGGCTGGAAGAACCTGTCGGTCGCGCGGCGCGGGGATTCGGGGCGAGCGGTGACGTTGCAGGTGGATGGAACGCAGATCAACGCCGAGGATTTTCGGCTGGCAGTGGGACGCGCTTTTGGTTGGGGCAAGATACTCAGCAACTGGTATGAGGTTTCGCCGCAGGGCGATCAGTTTGTGTTTCACGGGCGCGGATCGGGGCATGGGGTGGGCCTTTGCCAGGCGGGAGCTGCGGCCATGGGTGCACAGGGACGCGACGCGACGCAGATTCTTGCGCAGTATTTTCCGGGGGCAATCACGGCTGACGAGACCACCGGGAAAGCGTGGCAATCTTTTAACGGCAACGGGTTTGTGCTGGAAACTCTCAATCCCGCAGACGCGGCATTTCTGCCCCAGCTGACGCAGGCCCTGCATGACGCGCAGAGCCGGACCGGAATCCCGATGCCTCAGCAAATTACGGCGCGCGCGTTCAACACAACAACGGCGTTTCGTGACGCGACTCTCGCTCCGGGATGGGTCGCCGCATTTACAGAGGGCGACTGGATAGCGACGCAGCCACTGGAAACGCTGTCTGCGCGCAAAATGCTGGTGCCGGTGCTTCGGCATGAGTTCCTACATGTTTTGATCGAGAGCGTGGCAGCGCCCGCCACTCCCCTTTGGCTCCGCGAGGGTTTACCAGAAACATTCGACGGCAGCGCGCTTCCGGCCGGCTCGGCGCCCGCGCTCAAGCTGGACGAAGTTGACCGTGCACTCCGCGATGCAACGACCGAGGCCCAATCGCAGGCTGCGCATCGTGCAGCCGGTTGGTACGCAGCGCGGCTGGTTGCGCACGCTGGCCGTGAACAGGTAATTGCATGGCTGCGCGCAGGACTTCCGGCAAGTGCACTCACCGGCATCCGATAACCGCCGACCAGTCACGCAGTTTATCCTTCAAACGTGCGTAAGACCCTCTCAATTGCCATCATCGCCATGAACGAGGAGGCAAATCTACCTCGGACGCTTGAGAGCGTGCGCTGGGCCGACGAGATCGTCCTTGTGGACTCGGGATCGAAGGACAGGACCATTGAGATTGCCGAGCGGTATGGCGCGAAAACGAGCTATCACGAATTTGGTGGCCATGGCGAACAGAAGAATGTGGCGCTCGATCGATGCACTTCAGACTGGATTTTTCTGCTGGATGCGGACGAGGTGCTGACGCCGGAGTTGCAGCGGGAAATTCAGGCGGTGCTGGCTGCCGAGCCGGAGTTTGGGGCGTACTGGGTTCCGCGGCTGAATCTTTACTTCGGACGCTGGATCAGGCATGGAGGTTTTTATCCGGACCGAAAGCTGAGGCTGTTCCGGCGCGGGGCCGCGCGGCTGAGCGAAGGAGTTGGTCCACATTCAACGCCACAGTTTGCCGGACCGAAGGGCAAGCTGAAGGGCGACATGCTGCACTACGCCTACCCGACGATGGCGATCTACCTCGAGCACATGAACCGGTACAGCGCGGAAATTGGCGGGCTGCTGGCGGCGAAGGGGCGGACGAGCCGCTCGTGGGGAGCGTTCCTGTGGAATGCGGTGGCAAATCCGGTGGCGACGTTTATCTACAACTACTTTTTCCGGCTCGGTTTTCTGGATGGCCGCGAGGGATTGATTCTGCATATCAACCACTCGGTGTACATCCACTGGAAGTTCATCAAGGCCTGGCGGATTGGGATGGGGAAGGAGTAGAGCGAACCGATCCTGCTTGTCGGAATCGGGAGTGCCAGGCCGGTCAGGGCGCGGCGGCTACTTTTCGTAGTAGCGCCAGATTCTGGCCAAGTCGAGATCGAATCCCTTTACCGGTCCTTGTCCCTTGAGAATCTTGCCGGTAAAGATGCTTACCTCGTGTCCTGGCTGATAAATGTGAGCATTCCGCCGGTACGGGTCGATAAGCCAGCCTAAACCTGCGCCGTTGGCAATCCAGCACTCCATCTTCTCTTGAGTCTCTACCAGCGTGTCCGATTTCGAGAGCAATTCGACCACGAAGTCAGGGCATACGGGAAAGAATATGGTTCGCTTTCCGTCAACCATCTGCTGCTGCGTCTGAGGTGAAATATAGGCCGCATCTGGACTCAGAATAGAGTTATCGGGAAGATAAAAGCCCCCACTGGAGTCGGCAATCAGTCCGACTTCATTTTTGCTCCACCAAGCAAAAAGGCGACCGCTTATTTCACTGTTTGCGGAGGTGGTTTCTCTTCCGGTTGGCGGATTCATGCGTATCGCTCCTTCGCTCGTGCGCTCCACATGAACACCGTCGTTCTGGAGGCAGAAAGCCTCGAACTCGGCATCCGTCATGGGAGGGTCGACAATGAGACTGCGAGGCCGCAGATCCACTTCGAATCGAGGGAGCGTGCTCATTTTCTGATTCTAACCTACTCGAAGTTATTCCAATTCAGGCGGGGTGTCCTCTGCCGGCGAAAGCTCAACGGCTGCGCCTTGCTTTCCCTGCGGCGATCCGTTGAGGACTGGAACGCGGACGAGAGATTTCTCTTCCGGCGGGATTTGGCGGCCGAAGAGGTTAGCGACCCATGCCAGCAGTAGCACCCAGGCTCCGACCGCTAAAAAGTAGGCAGCGGCCAGTTTGAATACGACAGCCCACACCTGCGCCGACACAGTCCCATGCGGCAGCCCCACGAAGAGCCGACTCGGCAGCAACACTCCCACGAGCGCCACAATAATGACACCGAGCCACCAGCGCCCACTCAAGAGAATGCGATAAATCCGGCGAACAGGTAGTCTCCATCCCCACTGAGCAGAAGCCGCACCGAGCACGACAAGTTTGCCGGGAAGGACGATCCAGCGGAGAATCCATTCCGCAATGGTGAGCCATCGGACGATGTGCGCATAGGTGAAAACGACCGACCGCGCGTGAGCTGAGGCCTTCGAATTGAGGTAGCCGGCCCAGAGCGGGATCTGGTCGTCACACCAGTCGAGCAGTGCCCAGAAGGCCGCGCCGATGGCGATCCAGACGAGCAGGGTGACAGCGCCCCAGACGAGCTTGACGCGGTGGCCATCGTCGTCTGCGAAGGCGCGCGCGGTGGCGGCTTCGAGTTCAAGCACGCTGATGACGAGGAGGAGCGGGAGCAGGAGGTCCAGCGCGACTTGCCAGAGGTGCTTGTCGGGAAGGCGCGTCCACGCTATGCCAGCGAGGATCAGCACGGGCGTCAAAACGAATTGGAGGACGATCCAGCGGCGGGCGTGCGCGAGACGGTGGAAGAGGCTCTTGAAGTTGCTCACTGTTGCACCTCCAGCGTTGCTGGATCAGATGTTGCCTGGACATTGGATTGATACATGGGACCGACCTGCGCGGGGCTGATGGCGAACTTGCCGGGGTTCACGACCTTGAGCAGATACACATATTCGCGTCGGCCGCTGAAGTCGGTGTTGAAGAAGGCGGCGCGATCGTCGTGGAACTCCTTGCGCGTAAACCAGTCGGCCCACCAATCAGGCTTGTTGTTGAGGGTGTAGAGGCCGGTGTTGGCAAGGAACTCGGTTCCGGCGGGAATGGGGTCCTCTGCGAGCAGATATTTCCAATCCGTTCCGTTCACGGCCAAGCGCACGGCAACAATGTCGCCCACATGGACGGTACCCTTGATGGGCGCCAGATCGTAGGTGATTGGATCTGTGGGAACAGCCTGCTTCTTTACGAGGACATAGTAGTCGCGGGTCAGATTGAGCGCTAGCTTCCCTTGCTGGTAGAGCTTCTTGTCCGCCGCGTACCAGGTGTTTTCAGCGCTCCAGTAGGTAATACCGTTGCCGGATTTGCGTATGGTGACCTGGCCGCCATTGGCTGACTGTGCGGGCGGGACTTTGATCTTCCATGGCAGGGCAAATGCGTCTCCGGGAGCGAAGTGCCGCTTGCCTACACTTGTTCCGTTAACCAGCACTTCCACGTCAGACGAGTTAGCCAGCTCGCCGCTGAGCGCGAGGTAGTCAGTGAGGCCTTCAATCACCATCGCGGTCTGCTTCGTTGAGTACCAGTAGTCGCCGTCGCGATGCCGTGTGAGCCACTCGGCAGCCTTGGGCAGCAAGCCGCTGCCGCGATCCTGGCGAATGATGAGCTTCAGCGCGAGCGCGGTCGTCTCGTTGGAAGTATCGCCCCAGTCTTCAAGCAACTCGTCGTAATTGCCGGACCAGTAGGCATCGGCGCCGTCGGTTTTGGCTTTCTTTTCGACAAGCTCCGCAGCCTGCTTCGCTCTGCCATCACCGGCGGCATCGAGGGCCAGTCCGGCAAGAGCAAGACCCTCGTCGCTGAGCTTGCCGCGGCTGTCCCAGACTTTGTTGAGCGCGTCGGTTGGCGCGCCGCCCGTGGTGGCCAAGGCGTAAACGGTATAAGCGCGGAGGCCGGGGATCATATCAGGATGCGCGGCCAGTTCCGATTGCAGCCACGCGCGCGCTTTGCCAAGGCGGTCGTCATCGATTTTGTACCCCGCGTCCTTTGCTTGGCCCAGGCCGCTGATCACATACGAAGTCATGAAGACACGGCTTGGATCGTCGGGCCACCAGCCCCAGCCGCCATCGTCGTGCTGGAAGCTATAAAGTCGCTCGAGTCCAGCGTTGACCTCATCGCGGAGCGTGGCGCGGTCGATGGGCGACTTGATATTCAGCTTGTTGATTGCCTGATCGACGATCACGTCCGGCAGGAAGCTGGACATGGTTTGCTCGGTGCATCCCCATGGATAGCCCGTGAGGTAATCAAGGGCGTCGAAGACGGTTCCGGCGAGGCTGGGTGCGACGGTGAGTGTCAGGCCGCGCGAGCCGGCATCGGAGGCAGCCGGGTAGGTGTAGTTCCATTGCGCCTGGCCGGGGCCGGAGAAGACCACGCTCGAAGTGGCGGCGCGTTGCTTAACGCCGTAAGCTTCCACGGGGATCGTCATCTCAAGCGCGTCGGACTCCTCATTGGTAAGGGCTTTGGCGGTGAGGACAGCGTTGCCGGTGCTCGTGGATTTTACGCGCCACTCAACGAAGCTCTCACCCTTGGCGGGGATGTTGATTTTCTGCGTCTGGCCGCCGATCACCTCAAGGCCGGTGACGTCGAGGGCGAAGGTGACGTCCTTGGCCGATTCGAGATAGTTGTGAGCGATGACGCGCAGCGTGGTCTCGTCGCCCTGACGGAAGAACCGTGGCGCGGCTAAACGGACGATCAGATTCTTGCGGACCAGAACGCGGGTGACTGCGCCCCCAGCTTTGCCGTCGTCGGTCATGGCGCGGATGGTGGTGCGCCAGGTCGTGAGCGCGTCGGGGAAGGTGAATTCAACTTTGACGTGGCCGTCGGGGCCGGTACGTACATTGGGGTTCCAGTAGGCCGTGTCAGGAAACGCCTTGCGAACCTTGGGCACCACAAGGTCGGAGCCAGGCTTAACCTGCGCCAGGCGCGGATGGTACATGCCGTTCGCGAGGAGCGCGAGCAGTGGGCTCTTCAACCCTGCCTCGCCGGAGAAGAAGAAGTCGAAGCTCGTTTGCGGGCTGAGCTCGACCTCGCGGCGGGGATAAAATACGTTGACGATGTTCGGGGTGTCGTCGGGACGGACGGAGTAAAGCGCTTCATCGACTTCGCCGAAGCTAAGGTCGGCTTCGACAGGCTTGCCCTTCGAGTCGACCGCGAACACGTCGAAGCTTCCCTTTTCGCCGGGTAGATATTTCGGCTTGCTGGGTGTAGCGGTCACGGTGAGTGTCCGCTCGACAAGCGGGACTTTCAGACTCTTTTGCGCCGTAATCACCTGGTTATCGTGAACGATGACGACGTTGATGACCAGGTTAGGCTGGGAGAGCCTGGTAACGGGAACATCAATGGGCACGCTCTTGGCTTTGGAGTGGATGAGCTGCTTCCACTGCACCGTGTCGCCCTCGGCCGTCACAACTGCCCATGACTCATCGAGGCCAGTAACCAGCAGTAGGTGAGCCGTATCGCCAACCTGGTACGACTTTTTGTCAGCCACGATCTGGGCTTGCGTATTGGCGTTGTACCACTCCCCCGCATTGTTCCAGATCCAGACGAAAGTTCGGCCTTCCACTGTGCGATTCTCTGGCGTGTGGGCACTGGCAATGACTTGAAAATCGCCGCTTCCGCCGCTGGAGCCGGTGGGCAAGTCGACGAGCACGGTGCCATCGGCGGATGTTTGCGCATCTTTGCTGCTGACCGTGGTTTCAGTTGATTCGCGGGTCACGGAGTCCCACTTGCGCAGTGTCATCGCGACGTGGACGGCTGTTTGGACGGGCTTGCCGTCATAGTCCTGCGCGGTGACTTTGACACGGGGCGTCTGGCCAGGCTCGAAGACATAGCTGACCGGCTCAGCCCCCACCCTGAACGATCCGTAGGTGGCAAGTACGGTGGAGTGGCCGCTGACCTCGCGGTTGCCAGCGTCGGTTACCCGAGCTTCAATGCGGTAATCCTCGTCGTTGTGTTTACCGTCGATTGCGACAGGAAGCGAAATCTTCAATTGGCCATTGGAGTCGAGCACGCCTTCGTTCTCCTGTTGCTCGGTTGCACCGTAGGTGTCGTCGGGCTCATCGCCGGCCGCATCGCCTTCGCCACCGCCTTCCGCATTATTGTCGTCCTGCTCGTCTTCATCCCACCAGTAGTGCTGAGAGGTGTGCACGACCCACTTGACCTTGGCACCGGCCACGGGCTCGCCAAAGAAGTAGCGCGCCTCTATGGTGGCCTGAATGGTGTTGCCCTGCAAGATGCGCGCGGCGGTGGGCTTGACGGTGACCTGGTACTCGGGCTTCTTGTACTCCTCGACGTAGAAGCTGCCGGAGCCCACTGATCCGGTGACCTCTCCGACTGCGCCGGAAATTGTGCCGGCAGGGGCGAGAGTGATGCTGTAGTAGCCTAGCCCGGCATCGCCCTCCAGCGTGAAGTCATCCGTTACAGTTCCGTGGGTAGAAACGCTTACATCCTTCGTTAGCACCGCCTTGTTGTCTGCGTCAGTCACAGTCAAGTGCAATGTTGGTAAGTTTGGCAGCAGGAGGTCATCGCCCTTTTCGCGGCGGATCACGGCCTTGATATGCACTGTGTGTCCCGGCCTGTATACGGGGCGATCGGTGTATACGAATGCGCGCAGGTTGCTTTGCGGATTCGATCCGAATTCATAGGCCCAAGGCGTGACCAGGGCAACGTCGGCACCATGACGGGCTAGTATCCAGGGATTCTCCGGCTCCGCGCCTGACTTTACACGCGGGCTGTTGAAAGTGAGTGTGGCCATGCCGTCTGCGCCGGTTTTTGCATTGGATTGCCTGCTTCCACCAACCCAGAGAACGGTTTCAGCGTCTTCGATTGGGGCTCCCGTTTTGCGGTCAGCGACATAGAGGCTGGTCTGCTCGCCGATGTTGCGCTCGATAATGGCGATGCTCGTAACAATGGCGACTGTGTAGGCCTTGTAGGTGCCGTCGGTAGCTTCGATAAGGTAGACACCGGCGCTCAGATTCTCGATCGGCAATTGCTGCGTATCGCTGACCAGCGTGGGAGGCGTTTCGAGCTTCCAGCGCGCGACGAGCTGGCTCGCGTTGAGCAGCGGGACTTGAGCGAATTCCGCAACAGCGCCTACAACGGTGCTACGCTTTCCGAGCTTGCCCTGCCCTTCGCGGAAGGTGTCGCGAGCGTCGTCAGTAAACTGGCTGCGGAAGAAATGGCGCACCCGCCACCACAGGTCCGCCTTGAAGTCGTGTATCCGCTCAAGCCAGGTTTTCTGGTCGATTTGCTCAGCTGGCGAATGACTCGTGACGCCGAAGCTGTGCAGGTCTTTGAGGCCGCCAAAGAATTTCTCAGCGTCGTTCACCTTGTAGACACGGAACTCGAGCGAAGGAACGTTGCGCGCAAGGAGTTGAATTTTGACGGTTTCGCCAGGCGAGAAGGTGCGCGTGGTGGACAGCGAGAAGGAGCGAGGCGCGTCTTTGGCGGCCGATGGAACGGCAGCAGCGAGGGCAAAGAAAAGCAACGACGAAGCGGAGAGCAGTGGCTTGCGTAAATTCATAAAGTCCCTCGCAGGATATTCCAGCGGTAGACGCCGAGGAAGTTCGGATTGCCGGGAACGGGCCGCCATTGCGGCTGAGGATGATCGACGAGTTCGGCTAGAAGAACGCGGCGGAGCTCACCGGCTTTGCCCTTGGCGGTGTGATCAATCGGCCCCGTGTCGTAAACCACCGCCGACCGCCCCCCGATGCGTGTGACGATCATCGAATGCCACGGCGAAGATTGGCCAAACTGGCGGTAGAAGAGCAGGTCGCCGGGCTGGGCCTGGCGCAGGTCGCGGCTCACAAAGAACGCATTGCGCTCCACCAGCGTCTTGGCGTCGGCAAATTGGGCGAAGGCGCCGTTTGCCGCATCAGCGACGTCAAAGCTCCCAGGACGGACGCGGAACAGTCCAGTGCCGAGTGGCGTTTCGGGATACCGCCATGCGCGAGTTTCACCGGGGAGCGCGGAGACTTCAATGCCTGTCGAAAGAAACCATGTATCGTCGTGGCGCTTCAGGGCTTCGCGGTAAGAGTAGCGAAGCAGGCTGGCGCAATCCGTGATTTCCAGCGGCACATCGGCGCGGGGACGGATGGCCTGGAAGTCGGCAATCGTCGTGAACCACTGGCGGAACGCGGCCTGGTCGGCGGGATCAGTCAGCCGTAGAAAGTCGGGTGTGCCGTCGTTGAAGCTGTCGCTCCATGGACGCCGAGCCCAGGCCGGCTCCGTCTTATAGCTCGCGGCTTGAACCGCTCCCTGAGCGTCCGCCCCGGCACCACGAAATCCGCGGCGTCCACGCCCGTGCGCGAAGACAAAAAGGCGCAGCAGAAGCAGCACGACAAAGAGCGCGACCACGCCTGCCAGAATCAGGCTTTGCTTACGCGGCTTTGCGTGGGAAGTCATGCGGCGGGTCCACAAGAGGCGAAACCCATCTTACCGTGATTCCAGCGTCTCGAGCGTAAAACATGGTGAAAAGAATAGCTTTGTGAATGGCAAACGCGTCGGAAAGCGTGGAGCGAAGAACAATTCAGCGCGGTACCCAAACGTACGAAGGCCCTCCGGTTTGAGCCGGAGGGCCTTCAGGGTGCACCATCCATCCTACGCCGTGATTGTCCGCGAAGGCTTGGATCCCCACAGCCCGTAATAGGCGATGTAGAGGTAGCAAATAACTGGGATGATGAACGAAGTTTGAATGCTCGTCTTGTCGGCCAGCGCGCCAATCATAGGGGGAATTACTGCTCCGCCCACGACAGCGGTCATGATCAATCCCGAGCCCTTGCTGGTCAGCGGTCCCAGTCCAGCAATCCCCAGCGTAAAGATATTGGGGAACATGACCGAGTTGAAGAATCCGCAGAGTACGAGCGTCCAAATGGCAACCCATCCGCTGGTAAACATTGAGATTGCAATGAGAGCAGCCGCGGTAAACCCGAAGATCCCCAGCAGCTTTCCGGCCTTTACCCTGGTCATAATTCCGGCGCCAAGCAGACGGCCAACCAGTGCGCCAAACCAGTAGAGCGAAAGCAGGAACGACGCGGTTTTGGCTGTGCTCATTCCCTGCTGGCTGAAGTAATTCACCGCGATCGATGCGAGGCCAACCTCAACACCCACATAGAAGAAGATCCCCAGCGCGCCTTGCACGGTATGCCCGTAGCTGAAAATGCTGCGGCTCAGAACTGGATCGCCCTCTTTGCCGGGACGAAAGGCCTGCGTCTGTTGCACGTGCGGCAGGTGCATGAACGCTACAGCCAGGCCCAGCACAAACAGCCCGGCGGCGATCAGAATGTAAGGCACGCGGACCGTGTCGGCCACCTGCATTTGTGTTGCATTCGGGCCAAGATCGTTGAGGATGTAGGCGCCCGCAACAATGGGTGCGAGGGTTCCACCGATGGAGTTGAAAGCCTGGGCGAGGTTAAGGCGGATCGAAGAACTTGAGTCCGGGCCCAGAATCGAGACATACGGATTGGCCGAGGTCTGCAGCGCGGTCACGCCCGCTCCGACCACGAAGATCGCAGTAAGGAACAACGGGAAGCTGACCATTTTGGCCGCGGGAATGAACATCAGGCACCCGACGACCTGGATGAACAGTGAAACAACCATCGTCCGCTTGTAGCCGATGGTTTCAATCAGCTTCGAGGTGGGCGAAGAGAACACCAGATACGCGAGGAAGAACGCCGACTCAGCAAGCATGGCCCACGCATAAGGCAGCGTGAAAATGGCCTTGAGATGCGGCACCAGCGCCATGTTCAGGTTGGTAATAAACCCGAAAATGAAGAAAAGCGCAGTGACTATAACGAACGGCACGAAATACCCGGGCGATGTTAACGCCGTGGATTGCTTTGTTTCTGCTGCCATAGAAGATTTGTCCCCGTTTCCTGAAAGAAGTCTTGCCCGGTAAGGTCTGACACCGCGGTTCGCGCGCCAGGCTCTTCAGGGATGCAGGCCAGCTGGTCTTCGTTTCGACCATTACCCGGCTTTTTGCACCACACAACACTATACGGAAAACCCTAAGCAGGGGAAGTGACGAAAAAAACGAGTGAGCGCAATGAGGCCAAAAATGCAACGCAGAAGCCGTCCGCACCATTCGCCAACAAGTAAGGATTTTCATCGCGGATCAATCTACTGGTGGCCTCCAATGACCCTGTACACTGCAGGCATGGGCGGAAATGCCGTATCCTCATAAGAAAAGGTCAGGAGAAACGCGTGCCCCCTGTAACCATGAGCCCCGCCAAAGTGAAGAAGATTCTGGCCGCCCTCGAAGAGAACTGGCAGGCCGAAGTGGAGGCTTATCATACCTATCTTGCGCTGGCCGAGCGTGACACCGAACCTGTGCGCGCGCAGGTGCTGCGCCACCTGGCCAATGCCGAGTGGGAACACGCGGCGCTGTGGCACGGGCGCATTATCGAGCTGGGCGGCAAAGAGCCTGAATACCGTGGCAAACCGGGGGGCGAGGCCGATTCTCTTGCCAATCGCGCCGGCGGCGTGCGCATGGCCCTGCGGCGTCTCGAAATTGAAGAGAGCCGGCACATTGCCACCTACGGCGAACAGCTGAAGGCCTTGGGCGACGAAGGGTCCACCGCGATTCTCGACCACGTAATTGAGGACGAAAAAGACCACTATCGCGAGCTTGGGTCGCTTTTGCGCGGGCACTATGCCCCATCCCCCAATGCGCCAAAGATTGACGCGAAGGCGGTGCTCGACGAGCTGTTGGCCAAGCGCGCCAAGGGACGCAAACAGCCGGGAGCATGGATCGGCGACGCCATTTACGGGGTCAACGACGGACTGGGCGCAATTTTCGGAATTGTCTCGGGCGTTTCCGGCGCCACCGCCGGCGACAGTAAATATGTGTTGCTGGCCGGTCTATCGGGAATGATAGCGTCCGCGCTCAGCATGGGATCCGGCGCGTACCTGGCCGCCAAAAGCGAGCGGGAGATCTACCAGGCCGAGCTGGAGCGCGAGCGCGAGGCCATCAAGATGAATGGTCCCGAAGCCCGCGAACTCCTTTCGCTCTACTACCAGGTCAAGGGCCTGCCTGAAGTGGACGCGATGCACATGGTCAATCACATCGCCAACGACCCCGAGCAATTGCTCAGAGCGCTGGCAAGCGAGCGGCTTGGATCGTCGGAAGAGGCGCTGAGCAATCCCATGGTTTCGGCCAGTTCGGGAGCGCTTTCCACCGCCATCGGCGCGACCATCCCGATCATCCCCTTCTTCTTCATGACCGGAATTAATGCGGTGATTGCGGCGGCAGTAATTTCGCTGGCGGCGCACTTTGCGGTGGGCGCGGCCAAGAGCCTCATCACGGTACGGTCATGGTGGTCGTCCGGGTTTGAGATGACGGTGGTGGGAGCCGTGGAAGGCGCGGTCACCTACGGAATCGGAATTCTGCTGGGTAAGGGCGGAATGTAATGGGCGGCTTTATTCCCCTGGGCGACGCATCGCGCGGGCCGAGGCGACGGACCGCTGTCACAGTCCTCATCATCGTTGTGAACGTGCTGCTGTTCTTCCTCGAACTGCAGGGCGGCAATGCATTTGTCCGCCACTGGTCGGCGATTCCTGTACGCATCACGCACGCTCATCGCTCCATCACGCTCCTCACTTCCATGTTCATGCATGGCGGGTGGCTGCATATCATCGGGAACATGATTTATCTCTGGGCATTCGGGCCGGAGATTGAGGAGGCCATGGGCTCGTTCCGGTTCCTGGTGTTTTATCTGGCCGGCGGCTTGATCGCCATGATGGCGCAGGTCCTGGCCGATCCCTCGTCTTCGATCCCGGTCCTCGGCGCAAGCGGCGCAATTGCGGCGGTCATGGGGGCGTTTATCGTCACGTTTCCCCGAGACCGCATACGCACCGTGCTCTTCTTTCTCATCTTCTTCCGCGTCACCTACATTCCCGCAGTCCTGCTCATCGGCTTCTGGTTCCTCATGCAGGTGTTCGATTTCGGTTCCGTAACAGAAGTCAAAACCGGCGGCGTAGCCTACCTCGCCCATATCGCCGGGTTCCTGTTCGGTGCAGTCTTCGCCCGCATGCTTGTGGATCGGCAGCGGCTGGCTTACCGCAGCGTCAGCTACTAAAGAAAGCTGCTAGCCATCATGGTCTCCCCATCGGACAAAAACAGAAACGCGCCGGGGGTATAGCACCCAGTTTCATCCGCATTGGAACGGCAACGCCGGAGAGAATGCCTACTTCGCTCCCCCCGGATAATCCACGCGAATGGTAAGAATCTCAAACGGCTTAATCGGCGCCTTCACCACACCCCCCGCAATCGTCAGCGGCGAACCCTCTGGCGTCTCCATCAGATTTGTCACCGTCGCCCCGGTCGCCCCCGGAGGCACATGGAACTCCACCGTCGATGCCTTCCCCGCCCACTCATATACGCGGAAAATCAACCCATTCGCATCCTCGGCCTTCTTCACCGCCGTCAGCACCACGTTCTCCGGGGCGACGGAAGCAAAGGAATGCTCCGCCGGCAGCGTTCCCGCATGAGCCGTCGTCACCACCGCGGTCAGCGGATAGTTGTACTCCCAACCATGCCGCACCGTCAGCGCATCCTTCCACGTCCCCCCATGCGGATAGAGCGCGTAGTGGAAATGATGATGCCCCATGTCTGCATCGGCATCGGGCCACTTCGGCGACCGCAGCAGCGTCAGCCGCAGCACGTTCCCCGCCGCGTCATACCCATACTTCGAGTTGTTGATGACAGACAACCCATGCTTGCCATCACCCAAATCCGCCCACCGCATGGCCGGAACCTCAAACTGCGCCTTCTCCCAGCTATTGTTCCGCGTAGTCGGTCGCTCGATGGAGCCATAGGGAATCTCGTAAGTAGCAAACGGCCCCGAAGCCGCCAGCGGAAACGCCGCCTTCAGCAGAACATGCGACTCATGCCAATCGATGTCATTCTCGATGTCGACTTGATCGCCTTGCAAGCTGATCGTCTGAACAAACTTGGAACCCTGCCAATGGCGGGTGATGCGGATAGAGGGCTGAGCGGAATGATCACCAACCAGCTCAACAGAATCCGCCTTCTCAATCACGTTAGGCGGAACATCGAGTGTACCGGGATCTATGTTCCAAGCATCGTAGTCTTTCGGAGTGTCTTTGAAGAACTGGAGTTGGTTTCCACAAGCGCCTTGGCTGAGGGCTTCGAACTGAGAATGCACCTCGAAAAGGCTCGTGATACAGCCGGTAACTTTGTCCACTTTCACACGAAGATTCTTATTCTCGACGACCAAGTTCTTTCCGTCGTCGTTCCCCGAATGCCGAGGTGAATCTTCCAGCAGATCCGCCGGGGCAGGTTGAACGAAAAGTACTCGGTATCCCAACGCAGGGACACCGGCGACATGAAACTTCAGTGTGGACACGCCTGTGCTCGAATCGCGAGACACAATTTCGAATGAAATTGGCCTTTTCCCCTCCGCGTCGTCAGATGCCGTGAAGTGGGCTGTTGGGAATGTCTGCAGCTGAACGACTACGTCCCCCGACCGCTCCCATCCGAGTGGGTTGTACACGACGACTGGGATTACCTGTTCCTGCGCTACCCGGGTATCGATCCTCTCCCCTACCGCCTTCAATGCCCCCGCATCAATCTCATTAGTCGACCACCGCACCACGTCATAATCTTTCTGCGCATCCTTATAAATCACCCCAATCCCCGACCCTGCAGCCAGATCGTGAAACTGGTTAAACAGCACCTTCTTCCAATCCTCCGTCAATTCATTTCCCGGATATGCCTTGCCATTCAACCAAGCCAAAGAAGACCACTTCTCCGCGTTCAGCACCTGCTCTTCCGCGTCCCGCATATTCCGCTTGTGGTTCGCCTGCGTGGTCATGACACCGCGGTGATACTCAAAATAAAGCTCGCTCTTCCACGTGGGGATCGCCACCTGCCCCGCATCAGCCGGAGCCGGCGGCTGCGAATACCCCTTCGCAATCGACTGGTAATTCCACTCCGGACTCTCCGGCGCAACCTGCTTCTCCACCGCAGAGAACCACGTCTGCGCAATCCCGAATTTGATATTCGGAATCACCTTCGTGGGTGACGACTGAGCCGCCCAATGGAATCCCTCATCCAGAATTGCGCGCGTTGGTCCGCCGCCATGATCGCCAATTCCATACAGGTCCATGATGTCCGTAATGTCCGTAGCCTGCTTGCGCGCCGTCGCCAAATCAGAACCAAGCCGTATCGGGCTCAAATTGTCATTCGCATAGTCGTGCGGAAAATACGCCAGCACCTTCGACCCATCAGGCGACTCCCACCAGAAGAGCTTGAACGGCAGCTTGTTCGTGTCGTTCCAAGTCATCTTCTGCGTAACAAAATAATCCACGCCGCTCTTCTTGTAGATTTGCGGCAACTGCCACGTATACCCAAACGAGTCCGGATTCCATCCGATCCGCACATCCACGCCGTAGGCCTGCTTGTACCACCGCTTCCCCACCAGCAACTGCCGCACAAGGCTCTCGCCATCGGGCATGTTCAGGTCCGGCTCTACCCACATGCCGCCCACAACTTCCCAGCGGCCTTCGTCGATACGCCGCTTGATCTCGGCATTCATGTCGGGATACTTCTCCGCCACCCATGCGTTATATTGCGCCGCACTCTGCGTATAGGTGTATTGCGGATACTCGTACATGAGTTGCAGCGCGGTCCCAAACGTGCGCTTCACCACGTCCACCGTTTCGGTTGCGGGCCACAGCCACGCTGCATCAATATGCGAGTTGCCGGTCAGGTGCCAAGTCGCCGTCTGCATCAGGGGCAGCAGCATTTCCAGCTTGGTGTGCGCAGCCTTCAGGCTGGCGTCGAAACTGGCCTGGTCATGACTATCCAGAGCTTTCAGATTCACTGTCTCGATTGCAGATCGCAGCACGTCCAGCTTGCTCGCATCCCCCGGCGCAAGCGAAGGCACCAGCAGCGCTGCCGACATGAACTCCACCCGCAAATCTTCCGGGTTGGGCCGGCTCTCAGGAAAATCAATCTTCAGCGACGCGCCACGGAAGCGCTTCGTATCCACGGTGTGTAGCAGCTTCACCGCGACCGTTACTTTGTCGCCCGGCTTGGCGTTATCGAAAATTACCACCGGCTCAAGATCGTCTCCCATGGCCACGCGCCGCCCGTTGAAGTAGAGAATCTCCGGCATCGGCCCATTCGCCTCCGCATGAAACTGGAACCAGATGCGCGAACCCGTCAGGTCGTAGCCGTGCAAATCCACCGGCACTTCATAAGTCTGCCGGAACCACACCGCATCATTCGGCGCATCGGTCTGCGGCTCCATCACTTTCCAGCCAGACTCGTCCAGGCTCACAGCCTCGCCATGCGCCAGGTCGCCGGAGTGCATCTTCCACACGCCATCCGGCAGGACACGCAAATTCGAGAGCCGCACAATCACTGCGCGCGACCCTTCCGGCAGCGCGCCGGCAGTCTTAGCAGCCTCCGCAGCCAGCTTGGCAGCCTCAACGGCTGTTTGAGCTCTCATCGGGGTCGGAATGACAGCAAGGATTGCGGCGGAAGCGAGAAGCAGGAAAGCAGACAAGTGGAGGCGCAATTTCAATCCGTGAATCATGTCAGAAAAATCCTCGAGAGAATGTTAAGTCATCAGGGGTCTCAAAGGCAGGCTTGAAAAGCTAACCACTAATCACTAGCCACTAACCACTGCTCTCACACCCATCCACCATCCACAACATAGCTCTGGTTGGTAATCGCACTCGAGTCATCCGCCGCCAGAAACAGCACCAGCCGCGCCACATCCTCGGGCTGTATCTCCCGCTTCAGCGCCTGACTCGCCAGTATCTCCGCCCTATACTCCGGCGTGTTCACCAACCGCTTCTGCTTCTCCGTCGCAATCGCCCCCGGCAATACCGCATTCACGCGAATCCCCTCCGGCCCCAGCTCATGCGCCAGCGTCCGCGTCATCCCCACAATAGCCGCCTTCGCCATAATGTAGAGCGGCAACCCAGTCGATGGAATCATCCACGCAATCGAACTCATATTGATGATCGATCCCCGCCCCGCCCTCCGCATCGCCGGCAGCACTGCCTGAATCATGAAGAATTGAGGCCGCAGATTCACGGCTATCGACTTGTCCCAATACTCCGGCGTCACTTCGTCGATCGTGTGGCGCTGATCGTTGGCGGCGTTGTTTACCAGCACGTCCACCGTGCCCAGCTCAGCCACCAGCTCAGCCACGCCGCGCCGCAACGCCTCAACATCCGTCAAGTCGCAATGCAGATAGAGCGGCCCAACGCAGCCTTCCGCCGCAAGCGCATCCACCAGCTTCAATCCCACCTCATCTTGCACATCGAAGAACGCCACCCGCGCCCCCTGCCGCGCGAAGTGCGTCACCATCGACTCGCCAATTCCCGTCGCCCCACCAGTAACCAGCACCGCGCGCCCCTCGAGGCTCGGATACCGCGCGAATTGAGCGCCACCGTCCTGCATCTCTAACCTTCCCCAGCAAGCATCCGTACCCTGACCCCTATTCCCTATTCTCTGTTGCCTGTTCCCTGTTCCCTGTTCCCTGTTCCCTGTTCCCTGTTTAATGCGACTCCCGCGGCACCCCATGCCCACGGCACCCCAGCAGAAAATCAAAATCCATTCCCTTGTCCGCCTGCATCACGTGCTCCACATACAGCGCCTGGTATCCGCTCTTGAACGCAGGCTCCGGCGCAACCCACTCCGCCCGCCGCCGTGCCAGCTCCGCATCATCCACGTCCAGGTGCAGCCGCCTCGCCTCAACATCCAGCTCAATCCAGTCGCCCTCCCGCACCAGCGCCAGCGGCCCGCCCACCGCCGCCTCGGGACACACATGCAGCACCACCGTCCCATAGGCCGTTCCGCTCATCCGCGCATCGCTGATGCGCACCATGTCTGAAATCCCGCGCGCAAGCAGCTTCGGAGGCAACCCCATATTGCCCACCTCCGCCATCCCCGGATACCCCTTCGGCCCGCAGTTCTTCAGCACCATTACGCTGGTCTCGTCGATCTCAAGCGCCGGGTCCTCGATCCTCGCCTTGTACTCCTCAATGCTTTCAAAAACCACGGCCCGCCCGCGATGCTTCATCAACTCCGGCGACGCGGCCGAGGGCTTCAGAACCGCCCCGTCCGGGCACAGATTCCCCTTCAGCACCGCAATTCCGCCACTCTCCACCAGCGGATTGTCGTACGCCCGAATCACCTCCGTGCCCCACACCGGCGCGCCCTTCACGTTCTCGCCCATAGTGCGCCCGTTCACGGTCAGCGCATCCTGATCCAGTTGCCCCGCCTCCGCCAGCTTGCTCAGCACCGCCGGCAGCCCGCCCGCGTAGTAAAACTCCTCCATCAAATACTTCCCCGAAGGCTGAATATCCAGGATGGTCCTCACATCCCGCCCATACCTATCCCAATCGTCCAGCGTCAGTTCGATCCCCACCCGCCCCGCAAACGCCAGCAGATGAATCACAGCATTGGTCGATCCACCCACAGCCGCATTCGCCCGAATCGCGTTCTGAAAAGCCTCGCGCTTCAGGATTTTCGAGATGCGCAGATCTTCATGCACCATCCCCACAATCCGCCGCCCCGTCTCGTGCGCCAGCACCGCCCGTCGCGAATCCACCGCCGGAATCGCCGCATTCCCCGGCAGCGTCAGCCCCAGCGACTCCACCATGCACGCCATCGTCGAAGCCGTTCCCATCGTCATGCAGTGCCCGGCCGACCTGCTCATGCAGCTCTCGGCGTCCATAAACTCCCGCTCCGTCATCAAGCCCGCCTTCACCGCCTCGCTGAACCGCCATACCACCGTCCCCGACCCAATCGCCTCGCCGCGATAGCGCCCGTTCAGCATCGGCCCGCCGCTCAGCACAATCGTCGGCACATCGCAACTTGCCGCGCCCATCACAAGGGATGGCGTCGTCTTGTCGCACCCGCACATCAGCACAACCCCGTCAATCGGGTTGGCCCTGATCGATTCCTCTACGTCCATGCTCACAAGATTGCGAAACATCGCTGCCGTGGGCCGCATATTCGTTTCGCCCATCGACGTAACGGGAAACTCCAGCGGAAACCCGCCAGCCTCCCACACCCCGTTCTTCACCCGCTGCGCCAGTTCGCGAAAATGCGCGTTGCACGGCGTCAACTCGCTCCACGTATTGCAGATTCCGATCACGGGACGCCCGTCAAACACATCGCCGGGAAACCCCTGGTTCCGCATCCAGCTCCGATGGATGAACCCGTCCTTGTCGTTCCCGCCAAACCACGCCTGCGACCGCAATTTCCGTTTCTCCATGGCTGCCACTATACAACCGCTCCTCCCCATCCATTTCGCGCTCTCCGTGAATTGGGTCGGCGATCTCCATCACTCCCCCCCCTCCGCTACATAATTCGAACTATTTTCCTCCCCAGCTATTTGCGGGAAGGTTACTATGGATGAGTCAATCTCTTCCCTTTGGGCCAAGGATTTGCCGAGGCCTTTTGATTTACATTGAACGGCTCCGCCGCGGACACCATCTTATGAGAGATTCTTCCGGATCGGACTCCACCCGGCCCGCAGCAATCGGACCCACCATCGCCGCCACCGCGGACAAGGTAACGCTCCGCTCGCCACGTCCCGCAATCCTGAATCTCATCATGGCCACCGCCGTCATGGTTTGCTGCATCTTCGCCGTCACGGCCGCTGCAAACACTATCACCGCGGCCGGCATCGGCTATCTCAGCCTCACCGCCGCTATGTTCGCCTGCGCCGCATCCATTTGGACCCGCGCCCGCTCCGCCAGCCGTGATCTACAGGTCCGCTGGTTGTTACTCTCCGCAGCCATGTTGCTTCAGTCCATTGCGTACTTCCCGTCTTTTTCCGAATTCATTTTCAAGACGCCACCGGAAAGGGTGTTCCAGACCACCTGTTTCAACGCCAGCGAAGCCCTTGTGATGCTGGCGGCCGTTCTGTTCTTTGCCGGCGTCTCCCGCTCCGTCGTCATTGTGGACACGCTCCAATTCCTGCTCTTCTTCCTGCTCCGCTTCACCCTCGTCTACTCGCCGGTCACGCGCGATCACTTCACCGCCAACCACCTGCTCGTCACCCAACTCACATCTCTATTCCTGTTTCTCATTCCCATGGTTGCGTGCCTGGGCGCCACTTCGCGGGCCGAGCTCTATTTCCTGCGCACGCTTTCCTGGTATCTCGGCTTTCGCGTCATCGGCTATTTCCTGTCAGACCAGGTCTCCTACATCTGGTCGCACTACAGTTACTGCAGCTTGTGGGACGTGCCAGGCACCGCCCTGATTGTTGGCTTCGCCATGTACATGCTCTCAACCGGCCCAGCGACACACAGCGCCGCAAACGCTGAGTCGTTCGTCTCGAGTCCTCCCAAGGCCCCCAGTCTCGTTGTCCGCAGCCTCATGCCCTCGTTCGTGGCGCTGGTCAACCTCATGCTCAGCCTCTTTGTCCTGCAAATCTCCGTGAAGCTCGCTGTTGTCGCAATTTCCATTTCTCTCCTGTGCTACGTAGTCCGCACCGGCCTCCTCCAGGCACAGGTACTTAAGGACAAAGCGCTTCTCGAGAGCCGAAATCAGCAGCTCGAAAGCCTTGCAACTCGGGATCACCTTACCGGCATCGGCAATCGGCGCTCGCTCGCCGAGGTCTATAGCCGCCTCCAGGCCTCGGCCGCCGGCGAAGCCCTCTCCATCCTGGTAGCGGATATCGATCACTTCAAGCAGGCCAACGACCTCCACGGTCATCTCCACGGTGACCAGGTACTCACCGCTCTCGCCCGGAACCTTGAAAGTCTTGCATCCGGCATTGCCGGCAGCCACCCCGCCCGCCTCGGTGGCGATGAGTTTGCCTTTCTGCTGCCAGATGTAACTCCGCAGAAAGCGTCGGCCCTGGCCGAAGAGCTACGCGGCTTGTTCAGAGCCCACAAGTTTCAGGCTGAAAACGGCGAGTCAACCCTCAGCATTGGTATCGCCTGCCTGCAAGCCGCCCGCGATCTGCCCTTGGAGTCACTGGTTTGCCGCGCCGACGAAGCCCTCTACCGCGCAAAATCCCTTGGCCGCGACCGCGTGGAGGTCCAGCCCCCGTGGGAGCCCGGCACCGCCATTGGTCCCGCCCCGCAAGGCAAGCTGCTGGAATTCCAACGCACCGCAAGCTAGCTAAGTCGCCGCTGGTTAACCATTCTAGCTATAAAGGGTAATTATTTACCCTTTATAGGAATTTTCCGTGTTAAACGGCATATTTATACCGATTCTGGTTTGCTGTCATTACCTTCCTCCGTGCTATTCTCGCCCGCACCTTAAGGACACATAACAGGCATAAAGACGCCTATAATTTATCAATGTCACGATAAACGGTATAATTATTCCTATATGGGAGACATGTCCTTTAGGTCGATACCCGAACTACAGACCCTTCTTGGAGAGCAGCTTCAGCAACTTCGTATTTCAAAGAATCTGAATCAAATCGAAACCGCCGAAAAAGCCGGGCTTTCAGAAAAGGCGCTGCGAAACCTGGAAGCCGGCCACGGTTCAACAGTTGAATCTCTGCTTCGGGTTCTGAAGGCTCTCGATTCTCTCGAAGGCTTGCGGCTCATTGCTCCGAAGCCTTCTATCAGCCCCCTGGCCCTGATGCGGTATTCGAAGTCGCGGCGGCGAGTGCGCCGGTCTAACTCACCTAAACCTCCCAGCGCGTCGGTCGCGACCCAGGACGCCAGAGAGCCATGAAAGGGATCATGAAGGAAGTCGCCGTCATCGAGGTTCGCGCCTGGGGGCGCTTCGTAGGTGCGGTCACCCTGGATCCATCCATCAACTATTACGTATTCGAATACGATCCTGCATGGAGACGCAGCGGACCGGAACTCGCGCCACTCCACATGCCCCTCTCAAACTCACGCTCAACCTTCATCTTTCCCACTCTCCCTGAAGCTACTTATTTCCGCCTGCCGGCTCTCCTTGCAGATGCCCTCCCAGACGATTTCGGTAATGCTCTCATTGATGCATGGATGGCTCAAAGAGGTGTCGAGAAGAGCGCAATCACCGTGCTCGACCGTCTTGCATACATGGGGAAGAGGGGCATGGGAGCATTGGAGTTCCGGCCCGGGCGCGGTTCCCACAATGAGAGTGAGGCTCCAATCGAAATGGGGCAGCTTGTAGGAGAAGCCAGAAGGCTGGTGCAAGGCACATTTGCCGTCGACCGCGAAGCCAAAGCAGCGCTCGCCAACATCATCAAAGTCGGCACCTCAGCAGGAGGAGCGCGTGCCAAAGCTGTCATCGCCTGGAACCCCAAAACAGACGAAGTACGCAGCGGACAATTTGATGCCGCTCCCGGATTCGAGCATTGGCTCTTGAAATTCGATGGAATCGGAACGGACAGAGAACTGGGAACGAGTGAGGGCTACGGCCGCATCGAGTACGCCTATCACCTCATGGCAAGGGCCGCCGGAATCGACATGTCCCCCTGCCGTCTTCTTGAGGAGAACGGTCGGGCTCACTTCATGACGAAACGCTTCGATCGGGAAATCATTGCCGGCAAGACGATCAAGAATCATGTGCAGACGTTGTGCGCAATGAACCATCTCGATTTCCGCCAGCGAGGGACCCATGATTACGCGCAGCTATTCATGACCATTGCCAAACTCGGCCTGGGCGATGACGCTAAGACTCAGGCGTTTCGCCGCATGGCTTTCAATGCGATGGCTCGAAACTGTGACGACCACACCAAGAACTTCTCTTTCATTCTCAAACAGGGGACCCCCTGGAATCTAGCTCCAGCCTATGATCTGACCCACGCTTATAACCCCACAGGGGAGTGGACTTATCAGCATCTGATGAGTGTCAATCAGAAGTTCAAAAGCATCTCTCGCGTGGATCTGCTGGCTCTTGCCGATCGCTTCGGGGTGAGAAGACCAGAACGTGCTTTGTCCGATGTCCGGGCCGCCGTGGACAACTGGTCCGAATTCGCGCTGCAGGCAAATCTCCCGGAGTCTTTAAAGAACCGTGTCGCCAAAGATTTACTGCTGATTTAGTCATCGCTTGTCCCGCCCCATCCATCGCGAAACAGTTGTCTCTGTGGACTGGACTTCGGCATTGATATCGACAATCGAGGTATCATCATCCGTATGGCAACGATTCGTATCTCGGAAGACGAAGCGATTCGCGACTTCCCCGGTCTGCTCGCTCGCGCCCACCTCGGAGTGGAGATCGTCATTGAAAAGGAATCTGCGCCTCCCATCGTGATGCGCCAAGCCGCTGAACCCCGCGGACGCCGGCTGTCGGAGTCCATCGCTCTCGCCGAGGCCCACGCAAAGGAGAACGGCTGCGAACCGGTGATGGATGATGCGTTCGCTGTCGATCTCGAACAGATCATTGCCAACCGCAAGCCCCGCGACACTTCGGCATGGGACTAATCCTCGATTCCACCGTACTGATTGCTGGCGAGCGGCGCAGTGAGACCGTCAAGCAGGTTATCGAGCGTGTACGCGCCGCCTGCGGTGATGCGGAAAGCGCCCTCTCGGTCGTCAGCATCGTCGAGTTAACTCACGGCATTTACCGTGCCAGAACCGATGCGGATCGCATTCGACGCTCAAACTTCGTGGAGGAACTGACCCGAGATATGATCGTGCATCCGGTATCGCTCGCCATTGCTCAACTTGCCGGACGAATCGAGGGAGAGCAGGCTGCCAGAGGCATCTCCATCGACTTCGCGGATCTCGTGATCGGAAGCACCGCCCTGCATCTGGGATTTGACGTGGCCACGGCTAACGTAAAACATTTTCAAGTTATCCCCGGCCTCAACGTCGTCCCGCTTTAGAAGACCAAAGAACCGGCCGGAAATCCACCCGCGTCCCGCCGCCGATGCCTCTTCCGCGATTCAAGCCAACCAAATCCCCTATAACCGAGTGTGGAAGTGATGGCGATCCGTGCACGCGGGTAGTGAACGTCTTCCCCACCGCATTTGACCGAAACCTGCGCTACACTCCTTGCAAGGGATAGCACGATGCTCGAAACACTTGCTGGAAGACTCAAGTGGGAACCAACACCATCGGGGATCCGCGTCGAAATGTCGCCGCGGCTGAATACTGATCTCGTGAGAACGTTTGCCGTCAGGGCATACTTCATTTCGCTGTATTTCGCCCTCCTCCAAAACTTCTTCAATCACATTGACCATCGTCCGCATTCAAGACTGCCATGGTGGGGTGTGTTTCTAGGATATGGAACTTTCATTTTGGTTTTGCGGTGCCTCGATACCGCGACCACCCATAAAACGCTCGTCCTTGATCCGTCTGGGTTGACCATCAAAGTTCGGAGCCTCTTTGGAGCAGTGAGCAGCAAGTGGGACTACGCTATCGCGGAACTTCATAATCTGCGATTCGTCGCTTATTCCAAGAGGGCGTCCGTCCGGAACGAAGACCTCCAGAACGAAATTCAGGTTGACAAGGACTACGACACCCGCAGCTTCTTTGCTGGCATCACCGAGGAGGAAGCAAGCGCCCTCATCGCAAGGATGATGGAGATTTATCCATTCCCGAAGTACCTACCCTCTTAATCCGTCAAGCCTCCCTTCCCGTAAGGAGGAGACGGAGGCGACCAAGGGCGTGCGAGCCTCCCATGAACGTTTGCCCCACCGCTTGCAGTTTCACATTATGGAACACCGTCCCCCATAAAGAGGTGCATACTGGTGCATAGGCCGTTTTTGCCTCGGAAACCCTCCCCTTGGTTCCCCGCACTTCGTCACGGCCAGTCAATATAAGGGGCATATGCGATCGGATCCGCTCAGCTTGACGGCCCATCGCCAATGGAATGAGCAAGACGCACTCCGGAAGCCAGCATGACTCCCGCTACGGAGTACGCACGGATTTCGTAACCTGCCTCCGCATTGCGAGGCGTCTTTCGGCCGGAATAGAATGATCTTCCGCCCGCGCACGAGGAATTAATCGCACGAACTGGTCGCACAGAGAGGGTTTTATGACAGTAGCTGCTCGCTATCCCGGCATTCGCATCACAGCAAACGGAAACCAGCTTGTCTCCTACCACACCGAGACGCGCATCGCCGACGCCGGCGTGTTTTACCCCATCACCCCCTCCACTGAGGGTGGCGAGCTGTTCCAGCAGGCCTACGCCGAAGGCCACCTGAACGTCTTTGGCCACAATACGATTGCCATTGAAACGGAAGGCGAACACGCGGCCCAGGGTGGCGCCATTGCCCACTCCGTCTGCGGCAAGCGCGTAGTCAACTTCACCTCCGGCCAGGGTGTCGTCTACGGCGTTGAGCAGTATTACCACGCGCCCGGCAAGGGCAGCACCATGGTCCTCGAAGTCGGCGCGCGCGCGCTGACCAAGCACGCGCTGAATGTCCACTGCGGCCACGACGATATATATGGTGCGCTCGACACCGGCTGGATCATGATCATGGGCAAGGACGCCCAGCAGGCCGCCGACCAGGCCCTCATCCTGCGCCGCGTCACCGAGCTCTCGCTGACCCCCGGCATGAACATCATGGATGGGTTCCTCACCACCCACCTCGAGCGGACTTTTTACAAACATGAATCGGACCTGATCCGCGAATACCTCGGCTCGCCGGAAGACATCATCGACTGCCCCACCCCCGCGCAGCGCACCCTCTTCGGACCCACCCGCCGCCGCGTTCCCAAGATGATGGACCTCGCGAACCCCATCCTCCTTGGTCCCGTCCAGAATCAGGAACACTACATGCAGGGCATCGTGGCGCGCCGCAACAACTTTGCCGAGCCCATCCTGCAGTTCCTTGAAGACGCCTATAAGGACTTCGGCGAACTCACTGGCCGCCACTACGGCCTGATCACCCAGTACAAGACGGACGACGCCGACACCGTCTTCGTTTCCCTCGGCTCGGCCGCTGAAAACATCGAAGCTGCCGTCGACTACCTTCGCGAGACTCGCGGAATTGCCGTTGGTTCCATCCATATCAATGTCATTCGTCCCTTCCCCGAGGCGGCCGTGGTTGAAGCGCTCAAGGGCAAGAAGAACGTCATCATATTGGAGCGCACCGACGAAGCGCTCTCGCCCGACAACCCGCTCGGCAAAGACATCCGCACCGCAATTTCGAAGGCCATCCAGACAGAAGGCCGCCCCGCGCAGGAAGGCCTGCCCACTCTCTCGCTGAGCGACGTCCCCCGCATCTTCGCCGGCACTTACGGCCTCGGCTCCCGCGACTTCCGCCCCGAACACATCATTGGCGCTTACGAGTT
>Ga0302276_10000744_pt1 | contig 29670 bp, 23 predicted proteins | sample III_Bog_N2_3_FD_198768 | JGI IMG/M metagenome (GOLD analysis project Ga0302276, IMG submission 198768) | Peat permafrost microbial communities from Stordalen Mire near Abisko, Sweden - III_Bog_N2_3 | ecosystem: Environmental > Terrestrial > Soil > Wetlands > Peat | place: Sweden: Abisko...
TTCGCCTGCGCGGGCCATCCTTCCGCCCTGGGACCCAAGGCCGTGTTCACCCTGTCGGAATCGATCCAGGTCGCGACCGATCCCGCGTCGGTCGCCGGCACCGTCGCGGAGCCGGCCATCCACCGGCTGTTCCGGATCATGGTGGAGCGCAAGGCATCCGATCTCCACCTTTGCTCCAACGAGCCTCCCATGCTGCGCGATTCCGGCGACATGGTTCGGCTGGACGGGGAGCCCCGGTACTCCGACGAGGCCCTGCGCGACCTGCTCTTCGAGATCGCGCCGGCGCGCAACCGGGAGGAATTCCTGGAGACCGGCGACACCGACTTCGCCCACGAGATCCCCGGACTCGCGCGCTTCAGGGCCAACTATTTCCGCGACCGCAAGGGAGTCGGGGCGGTTTTTCGACAGATTCCTACGGACATCCTTTCCGTGGACGACCTCAACCTCCCGGAGGAGGTCCGCCAGCTGTGCTTCCTATCCAAGGGCCTGGTGCTGGTGACCGGGCCCACGGGATCGGGAAAATCCACGACGCTCGCGGCGCTCATCGACCTCGTGAACCGGCAGCGCAAGGACCACATCATCACCATCGAGGACCCCATCGAGTTCGTGCACCCGAACAAGGGGTGCCTGATCAACCAGCGCGAGGTCCGCATCCACACCCGCACCTTCTCCAGCGCCCTGCGGGCCGCGCTCCGCGAGGATCCGGACATCGTGCTGGTGGGCGAGATGCGGGACCTGGAAACCATCTCCATCGCCATCGAGACCGCGGAAACGGGGCACCTGGTGTTCGGCACCCTGCACACCAGCACCGCGCCGTCCACGGTGGATCGCCTGATCGACGTCTTTCCCGCCGACCGGCAGGACCAGATCCGGGTCATGCTCTCGGAATCGCTGAAGGGTGTCATCGCCCAGACCCTTTGCCGGAGGATCGGCGGCGGTCGCGCGGCGGCCTACGAGATCCTCATCGGAACCCCCTCCGTTTCCGCCCTCGTGCGCGAAGGGAAGACGTTCCAGATCCCCTCGGTCATGCAGACGGGGAAGAAGTACGGGATGTGCACGATGAACGACAGCCTGACGGACCTCGTGCGCCGAAAGACCGTGGACGCCCGCGAGGCCTACATCAAGGCGGTCGACAAGCAGGGACTCCTGGGACTGTTCAAGAACAACGGAATCGACACCTCCTTCCTCGCCGATCTGGGCGGAGGGGCCTGAGACCCGACGGGGGGGAATCTTGGCTTTCGCCGAATGGGAACCGCGGTACGAGACGGGGGATGCCGAGGTCGACGACCAGCACAGGCATCTGTTCGGGCTCATGAACGACCTCCACGAGACGTTGATGGCCGGTACCGCCAAGGAGAAGATGGGCGGAACGCTGCGGTCGCTGGCCACATACACGGTCGCGCACTTCCGCGCCGAGGAGCGCCTGATGGGCGGCATCGCCTACCCCGGACTCCCCGAGCACCGGCGCAAGCACGAGGAACTGGCGAGCCAGGTGGGACAGCTGGTCGTCGACCACGACGCCGGCAGGCTCACCTTGCCGCTCACCCTCGCCCGCTTCCTGGTGGACTGGCTCCGCCACCACATCGAGGAGGAGGACATGCGGATGGTCGCGTGGGGCCGGGCCGCGGCCCGGCAGTAGTCAGATCCTGTCAGCGACCTTCCGAAGGCCTTCCACGGCGAGATCCGCCTGTCCGGCCGAAAGCACCAGGGGCGGCAGCAGGCGCAGGACGTGCGCACCGGCGCGGTAGACGATCAGGCCCTCCTCGCGGGCGGCTTCCATGATCTTCCCCGGGTCGCAGGAAACCTGGATGCCGATCAGGAATCCCTTCCCCCGCACTTCCCCGAAGGGACCGCGCCCGGATAGGGAGGCCAATCCGGCGCGCAGGCGCGCGGCGACTTCGCGGACGCCTTCCAGGAATCCCGGCCTTTCCAGGCGATCCAGGACGGCCAGTCCCGCCGCGACCGCCACCGGATTGCCCCCGAAGGTGGTGCCGTGGTCGCCGGGCTTGATGGCGTCCGCCACCGTCTGTTTCAGGAGGACCGCTCCGAGCGGAAGACCACCGCCCAGGGGTTTCGCGAGGGTCACGAGATCCGGGCGGAGCCCGATCGCCTTGTGGGCGAACCACTCTCCCGTGCGGCCGAGGCCCGTCTGGATCTCGTCGGCGATCAGCAGGAAGCCGTGCTTCTCCTGCAGTTCGTTCAAGGTGGCGATGAATTCCGGCGACGGCTCGATGACCCCGCCCTCCGCGAGGATGGGCTCCAGGATCACCGCCGCGGTGTGCGCTCCCACGGACTCGCGAAGGCCTTCCGGACTCAGGGCCGACCGCACGAATCCCGGCAGGAGCGGGCCGAAACCGGTCTGGATCTTGTCCTGTCCGGTGGCGGACAACGCCCCGTAGGTGCGTCCGTGGAAGGAGTCCTGGAAGGAGACGATCTCGTGTCGCCAGGTGGATCCCCGCTCGTGCCAGAACTTGCGCGCGAACTTGATGGCGGCCTCGTTCGCCTCCGTGCCGGAATTGCAGAAGAACGCCTTGTCCATTCCCCCGTGGCGGCAGAGCACCTGGGCCATCCGCCCGTGGAGGGGCGTGAAGTAGAGGTTGGAGGTGTGGGCCATCCTGGAGGCCTGCTCGTGGATGGCGGCCACCACCAGGGGATCCGCGTGCCCCAGGGCGTTCACGGCGATGCCCGCGGTCAGGTCCAGGTACTTGCGGCCTTCCGTGTCCCAGACCCAGGCTCCCTCGCCGCGCTCCAGCGAGAGCGGCTGGCGGGCGTATGTGCCCAGCACCCAGCGCGTGTCCAGCTCCCGCACGGCCTCCGGTTCCCGGAGGGCCGGGGAGATCATGCCGCGTTGTGCTGGGGGGTGAGCTCCTCCAGCGAACGGGAGTGGAAGATGCGGTAGCTGTCGGCGGGCGCGTCCGGATCCTCCACCAGCTCGATCTTCGCTCCGAAGCTCTCCAGGCGGTGGAAGGCGGTGGAACGCTCGGCCACCAGGTAGTCGATGATCCGGGAGTGGACCACGATGGCGATCTCCTTGGGCCCGTTCCGGGACTGGTTCCGGCGGACCCAGCGCTCCAGGGAGGCCACCACCGAACTGGGCAGGAGCACGTTCCCGGAACCCTCGCAGTGGCTGCAGGGCTCGGAGACGGTCTTGACCAGGGCTTCGCGCACGCGTTTGCGGGTCATCTCCAGCAGGCCGAACTGGCTGATGGAGCTGGCCACCGTGATGGGCGCGCGATCGCCGCGCAAGGCCTTGCGGAACTCGCGGACCAGCTTCTCGCGGTCGTCCTCGGCGTCCATGTCGATGAAGTCCACCACGATGATCCCGCCCAGGTCGCGCAGCCGCAACTGCTTGGCGATCTCCTTGGCGGCCGTGATGTTGGTGTCCAGGATGGTGGCGGCCTGGTCGTCGCGGCCCACGTTGCGACCCGTGTTGACGTCGATGGTGGTCATGGCCTCCGTGGTCTGGATGACCAGGTGGCTCCCCTTGCGGATCCAAACCTTGTCGGCGTAGACCTTCTGGACTTCCTGTTCGATCTCGAATTCGTCGAACAGCGGCGTCTTCTCGTCGTAGAGGTGGACCCGGCTCACGAGGTCCGGCGAAAGCTGGCGGATGTAGGCCTTGGTCTTCTGGAAGAAGTCCTTGTCGTCCACCATCACCTTGTCGACCTTCTCGGAGAAGTAGTCGCGCAGGATGCCCACGGCGGCTTCGTTCTCCTCCAGCACCAGCCGCGGCGCCTCGCACTCGCTGGCCACCGACTTGATGAACGCCCACTTCTCCTCGAGGATCCCCATCTCGATGCGGAATTCCTCTTCGGTCTCGTTGAGCCCGTTGGTGCGCACGATGTAGCCCACGTCCGGGAACCGGCGCAGCTCCTGCACCAGCTGCTTCAGCTTGCGGCGGGAACCGTGGTCGCGGCTCTTCTTGGACACCCCGATGAAGGTGGTGTTGGGCATGCAGACCAGGAAGCGCCCGGCGATGGAGAGATACCCCGTGACCTTCGCGCCCTTTGTGCTGATGGGCTCCTTGACGACCTGGACCAGGATCTCCTGGCCCTCGCGCAGGAGTTCGGCGATGGGTCGTTCGGCGCGGTCGCGGCGGCGGGGATCCACCTCGTCGTCGCTGTCGTCGTCCTCGTCGTAGGCCTCGGTCCCCGCCGGGGCGATGTCCGCGGCGTGGAGGAAGGCGGCCTTCTCCAGGCCGATGTCCACGAAGGCGGCCTGCATCCCGGGGAGCACGGAAACCACGCGCCCCTTGTAGATGTTGCCCACGATCCGCTGGTTGTCCGGCTTGTCGACGACGAGCTCGGTGAGTCTTCCGTCTTCCAGGAGCGCGATGCGCTTCTCGAAGGGGGAAACGTTGATGAAGATGTCTCTGCGCAAGGAATAGTCCTCAGAACTTGTACTGGAGTGACGCCAACAACGAAATGTCGTTGGCGACGGTCGGTGCCGACGGATCGGTCGGATCTTTCTGATCGGTCCGCTTGTAGCTCGCGTCGAAATTGGCGGCCAGCTTCGAAGTGAAGTTGTAGGACGCGTTCGATCCGGCGTAAACGGTAGTAACGTCGGCGAGGGTCTGGGGTCCGTCGTCCTGGCCCGTGCTGGCGTCGTAGGTGTTCTGGAGCTGCCAATCCCGGGTCCATCCGGCCCGGAAGGTCACCACCAGGTCGTTGTCGAGCTTCACGAACCAGCGGAAGATCTGGATCCCCTTGTGGGTCTGGAAACGGTAGGTGGCGGTGCCCTCGTTCCCCGTGTTCCAGTGGTAGGTCTGGGAATGGCCCACCACCTGGAAGCACCGCTCCACGGCCACGGCCTGGTTGGTGTAGAAGACGGGGAGACCCAGCGAATCCGGGCAGATTCCGGTGACGGCGGCCGAATCGGGGTTCTTGATGAAGCTCTTGGCCAGGCTGACGCCGAAGTTGGTCTTGTCGTCGAAGCTCCAATTCCCCTTGGTCTTGGCCTGGAGACCCAGCAACGGCGCCCACTTCAGGCTGTAGTTGGTGACGTCGTTGCTGGAGGAGTGCGGGTAGATCTGCTGCTGGACCTCCCAGGTGGTGGTATGGTTGGCGGTCACGCTCTCGAACCACCGCCCCAGGAAGGGCACCCTTCCGGCGAAGTTCGCCAGGGAGGCGTTGACGCTGATCTGGGGCCAGGTCTTGGTGGTGTCCACGTCCCAGGGCGTGGACCACCGTTCGTCCCAGGAGATCATGTAGGTGAGGCTCGGCTGCAGGGTGAGCAGAAGGCCGGGAACGGTGAAGTCGGTGTTGGTGCTCACGCGGTAGGAGCGGGTGTTGTCCTGCCCGGTGAACAGGGCTTCGCTCGCCGTGTCGTTGACGCCGGGCAGGTAGTTGGGATCCGTGAGGCGAAGGGGAGCGTACTGGCCGAATCCGGACTTGGGCCGGGATCCGGTGATCAGATCCAGAGGCGAACGCAGCCCCCTGTTGTCTCCCAGCCCCATCTGCCACAACTGCATGCTGCTCGCGTCCATTTGCTCGTGGTACGACGCGTAGTCCAGGGTCTGGTCGATCCCCGACTCCCGGTCGTCCACCGAGTATTCCACGCCGATCCCCGTCCACCGCCACCGGTCGATCCCCTGCTTCGCGTCGTTGAGGGGCTTGGACCAGGAATCCGGTAGGACCCCCTGCAGGGACCGGAACACCGCGGGCACGTCCAGCCGCAGGCTGGACCGGAAATTGTCCGAATGGCTGTAGGTCCAGAACTGGGTGTAGAGCGTGTCGTTGGCCGCGTCCAGGCTGGCTGTCGGGGCCTGTCGGTTGAGGGCTCCGCTGGCCTGGAAGCCCCCCGTGGTGGTGAACCACGGCAGGATCCGTGGGGTGAGGTCGAACGAGAAGGTGGTGGTGCGACCGTTCTCGTTGCGCAGGAGGCCGAACTGCTGGCGCTCCTCCACCCCGGACGGCGACCGGAGGTGGGTGGTGTCCCAGTCGAAGATGTAGGGCCATGCGTTGACCAGTCCCGTGGACGGGTCGAAGAGGGGGGCCTGGATGGAATCGTTCCACACCCGGGCCGCACGCTCGGAGAAGCTCAGCTTCACGAAGTTGAGCACGGGCCACTCCAGGGAGACGGCGTGGTTGAGGTTGGCGGTGTAGGTGTGGGTGTGCGTGAGGGGCAGGCTGTCCTTGTCCGGGGTCAGGACCGAATGGAGCCCTTCCAGGTAGTCCAGGTCCGCCAAGGTGCTGGAGATGGCAGTGGGCCACGGCTGGAAGTCGAAGGTCTTCAGGAAGTCCGGCACCCAGGCCGCCTTGGCCGCCCCGAAGGGCTTGAGGTTGGGCGGCGGCGGCGGGCTGAAGTCGTAGTCCAGCCGCACCGTGTGGTTCCAGGTGCTGTCGCGGTTGTTGGGCGCGAGGCTCGCCTGGTCCGTGTAGGTCCAGGCCAGCTTGGGACGCGCGAACAGGGTGTTGGTGAGGAAGGGGCCGAGTCCGGAGTTCTCGTCGCGGGCGCGGGTCCACGAACTGGAAATGGTCCGGGTGACCACCATGGTCTCGTACGCCCTGGATTCCCCCTGGGCGAAGTCCGAGGAGTCGCGCCGCATCCTCCCGTCCCACCAGTCGGAGGTGATCCTCTGGATTCCATCCTCCGACAACTGCTGGTCGGAGCCGGGCACCGCCCAGGGTCGTGTGAGGGCTCCGTTGAAGGTGACGGACACCGGCAGCTGGGCCTTCCAGGACTCGGGAAGGAATTTGTCCATGGAGAGCCGGGCCGTCCCGGTGACGGTGGCGCTGGACTTCTGCTGGGCGAAGGTCGGTTCCGTCTGGCCCATGGGCACGAAGTTCCCGCCGCTGTACTGCGTGCTCGCCGAGAGGTCCAGGAGATCGGAGAAATTGACCTGCCCCGCGGCGCGCAGGGCGCTGCCGAACGCGCGGTGGGGGGTGTTGAGACGGAGGTCGTCGATCCAGATCTCGCCCGAAGCCACGTCCGACACGGCGCTCGCCGCGGTCCGGGGGTTGGCGCGCACCCAGAACCGCATCCAACTGACCTGGGAGACCGTGGGGTCGCCGAAGACCTTGACGGAATCCTGCGCGTCCAGGCGTCCGATGGGAGAGGAAATCGCTTCGCTGAAGAAGGAGTCCACGTTCAGGTTCTTCTGGCGGCGCAGGGTCTTGAGGTCGGTCAGGGTCTTGAGCGGAATCAGGATCTGGTTGTCGTTCCAGTTCGCCTGCATGGCGGCCGTGCGGGCCTGTGTCGTCTGGTCCTGGCACCCCGCGGTCTGGTCGCCGATCGGGCAGGTGGCGGGCACCGGATCGAAGGAATATTCGTAGTAGGGGGCGCTCGCGCTGGTGGGGTCGCCCGAGCCCAGCTCGACGCCGAACCGCACGGGAGCCGGGCCCGCATCGGTCCGCCCGTCCACGGACTGGTGGTACACCAGGAGTTCCAGGTCCTGGTACAGGGTGAAGTCCCGCGGGACGTCGTAGGTGCGCAGCGCCACGCCCGTGTCGGCCTTCAAGGCTCCGGCGGCGCCGAAATCCCGGTGGAGATCGGTGTAGATCAGCCGCAACGACTGCTCGGGCTGGAGCGCGCCCGTGTTGGGATCCCGCACCTGCGGGACCGCGGCGGACGGCACGTAGTTGGAGTTGTCCGTGGTGGTCCCGATCACCGAGACCTGGAGGCTCGAGCTGTCCTGGGAAACGGTCTTGGTCACCGAGGAGTATTGCTGGGAATAGGTGCTGTCCACCACCGTGGTGTCGTCGTTCTTGGAGAGGTGGCCGGTGCCCAGCCACTGGTTCCCCAGGAGGGCCATCCGCGCGATCTGGTAGTCTTCGCGCAGGATGTTGGCGCCCTTGGCGGTGGTCAGGCCGTCCACCCACACGCGCACGTAGTTGATCTGGTTCCAACTGGCCCCGCCCCCCCTCTGCTGGAAAGGCTTGTTCAGCGGAATCTGGTAGAGCCGGTAGCCGTGGGCCAGGGCCTGGTAGGGCGTGGAGTCCGCCCCCCCCATCACGATCCGGAACCGGTTGTAGGCGTTCAGCGTGTGGAGGGTCCCGTCCCCGAAGAGGTTCTCCGAATCGAAGAAGGTGTTCGATCCGCCGTCCACGTAGTCGTCGTTTCCCTGGGTCCCGTTGATGGAGGCGTCCGGGTCGGAACTGATGGCGTCGGGTCGGAAGTCGTCTCCGGCCGGATCCAGCACTCCGTTGTGGGTGCGCAGCGTGGATTGGCAGTCCAGCCGGTAGCAGGTCCAGACCTTGGCCGTTTCGCCGGTGTCGGCCTTGCCGTCCAGACCCAGGTCGTTCTGCTTCCTTCCCGTGGGATGGCCGGCGGTGTCCAGGTCCTCGCTCTCCAGCGTGTTGTCCGGCTCGTAGCCGTCGATGGAGAGGTCTTCGCTGACGTCGCCGAAATCGAAGTTGAGATCGCCCCCCGTGCCTTGGACCACCACCACCAGGTAGGCGTCGCTGGTCAGGTTCCGGCTGCTGGGCGGCATGGTGCGCATGATGCCCCCCCACGACATGCCCGCACCCGACCGTTCGTTGGGCTCGAAGCGCAGGTGGAGGACGTTCTGCATCGCCGGAGCGCCGGTGCCGTCGTCGTGGGTGGGGTAGATGTAGGAAAGCTGGACCTGCGCGTTGGAAGACCAGACCAACTCCCCTTGGTGCTGGTAGTTCAGGGTGTCGTCGTAGGTGGAGTCGCCCACGACCGCCCCGGGCGGGCTCGCCTGGTACCAACCCAGGCGGTTGATGGGAAGCTCGTTGTCCAACTGGGAACTCTCGAAATCGTCCACCAGCGCGTAGCCCGACGGGTTCGGGTCCACCCAGCTCTGCACCCCTTCCATCTCCAGCCGCCATTTGGAATCCGCCTTGGCCTTGATCAGGGGGATCATGCCGGTCCAATCGGTGAGTGATTCGGATTCTCCCGCCAAGAGGAGGTTGGCACCCCAGAGCATGGCGGTGCTGCCCTCGCGCGCCAGTTGGGGGCGCGGATCGGTGGTGGTCTCCGAGCGGTAGAGGAAGGTGGCGCCGATCTCCGATTCCTTGCTGATCTCGGGCAGTTGGTAGTCCAGCCGTGCTCCGGCCACGGTGCGGTTTGCCAGGGAGAAGAAAGGGGTGCAGGTGTAGTCCACCTGGATGTCTGCGGAGGGGTCGCGGGCCCGGGACGAAAGCAGGGTGATGGTCCCGGTCTGGTATTGGACGTCGTAGTCCACCCCCTTGGTCAGGCGGGTGGATCCGTTCAGCGTCAGCACCTCGGAACCCTGGATGATGTCCACGCAGTTGGTCCCGCTCACGCTGGCCACGTCGCGACTGCCGATCTGGATGGAATCCGAGGTGGATTTGGCCGTGATCTGGATGGAGAAGCGCGACGGGAGCGTGGGAAGCGCCGTGCGGATGGTGTCGTAATCCTCGCCCTGGCCATAGGGCCGGAACGGTTCCAGAGTGGGAAAGATCAGGGCGTGGTTGGCCCAGTCGAAGATCGCGGAATTGTCGTAGAAGAGCCTCCCGTTCCCGTCGGCGAGCCCGAGACGATACGCCCAGGATGTGCCGGTGGAGTCCACGCTGGGGTCCCCGCGTGTGGAAGTGTTGTCCAGGACCTTCAGCGTCATGTTGGGCTGGTCTCCGGTGGCCACCGTGGGGAGCTTGTAGTAGCGGTTGCGCAGTTGCAGCTTCTGGAGGTAGGGGTCGTCGTGGTCGTCGGCGTACAGCAGACTCAACGTCACGGTCTTGGTTCCGGACCCACCGCTGCCGCGATTCGTTCCATTGGGACCCCCGGATTGGTACGACAGCCAAACCACGCCCAGTGCCTGCCCGGTGGACGCCGCTCCGGACCGCGTCATGCGCAGCACGCCGTTCTGCCAGTAGTAGTCCGTTCCCGGCGAAAGCAATCTCCAGGACTGGCCCGACGGGGTGGTGTAGTACGGAAGTCCGTTGGTGTCGTAGGACGTCGCCGTCCCTACGGAGACGGACCAGTTCGGGTGGGTGGTCACGTCGGTGGGCTTCACCCTCTGGTACACGTTGTAGGTCGCGGGCTGATTCAACGTCGGGGTGTTCTGCGGGGCCAGTGCGCCCCCCGCGGTGCCCCAGTTCTTCCGGGCCTGGGCGGTCAGGAAGAAGTCGTAGCCCACGTCCATGTCGCGGTCGCGGATCAGAGGCTGCACGCTCACGGTGGCCCCGCGCCCGATGTGCTGCTTCTGCTGCTCGCCGTTCTGCGACCCCCCCACCAGGGTCAGATCCACGTCGCCGAACCTCATCTTGGCCCGCAGGCCCAGCACCCCCGAAGCAGCCTCCGAGTATCCCGTGAGGCTGGTGCCGGGCAGCGCGAGCTGGATCTGCCCGAATTCCGCCTCCTGCAGGATGTCGTCTTCCGTGTCCTCGGGCTTCTGGCCCGCGTACTTGATGTGCAGGTCCTGGTTCTGCGTGGCCCCGAACCCCGACTGGTTCCAGGTCAGGCTCATGGACACGAATTGTCCGATCTGCCCCGTCAGGTTGATGTTCGGGATCTGTTCGGGGGAGAAGTCGGGGATCTTGTTGGCCGTGCCCGCGGCTTCCTGGGCGCTGGTCCAATGGGAGGCGGCCTTCAGTTGGAGCGTGTAGGATCCCGTCAGGGAGAGGGCCGGCTTGGATAGGCCCAGCCGCTTGGCCCACTCGGGGATCTTCACGGGCAGCTCGTAGCGGTTGGCGGCCTCCGCCGCCGAGTCCGCCTGCCGCGCCTGCCCCGAAAGTTCCCGATCGATCGCTTTGCGGCGACTGGCGGCCAGCATGTCGGCCAGGTAGTCGGACAGCTCTCCGTAGTGGTTCTCCCACAGGTTCATGGAATCGAGCCCCAGGGCGCTGTCCACCTTCAGGTAGCTCTGGATGTCCACCTGCCTGGTGTCGAATCCGATCTGGTATTCCGTCGTGGCCGCCTGCGCCGGCGGGTGGAGGAGGGCCACGGGCGTTTCGGGGTCCGCGAACGGGGTCGCCGCCGGGGGCAACGGGACGTAGATCGGGGGATCGGAACGAGCCTGCATCGACACCAGCACCAGACACCCGGCCAAAGCCGACCGTGTCCAGCGGCCTCGATGCATCCCCAGGGATCTATTCATTCGTAGTCGGGACAAAGTACCCATCAAATGGGGCGGAAACATGCACCTGCAACCGATTCCGGAGCGGGCGGCGAGTCCGACGCAAGAAAGACCGGGGAGTGACAATGGACCACCGCAACCGGGACAAGTGGCAAACAAAAAGGGCGGCGAGGTAAACCTCGCCGCCAAAGGATGTCGCCGCCAATTCCCCGCGCAAAACGGCGAGCATCCGGAGCTTAAGTTACGCTTAAGGATCCAGGAAGTCAAGGGTGTTGCGGCGAATTTCTTTGTTGCCGAGGATTTATTTCCACCTCGGACGGACACGCCGGATCAGTGGAACAGGCGTTCCAAATCCGCGGCGGCGATCCTGGCCACCGTCTGCTTTCCCCGAGGCGTTTGCCAAGGCTCCGCGCAGGCGAACAATTCGTCGGCGAGCGCCGAACGCTCCTGGGGGGAGAGTTCGTCGTTCCGGCGCAGGGCGGCCGCGCGGGCGAAGGATGCGGCGAAGGCCATGTGGAGCCGCGCCGTGGTGGGTTCCTCCTCCGCGACGGCGGCGAGCACGTCCTGGAGAAGGTGTTCACCTTCCTCTTGGGTGGTGGAGACGGGAATTCCACGCAGAAGGACCGTGGAGCCTCCGAAGGGTTCGAGGTCGAAGGAGAGGGCCCGGAGCGCCTCCAGGTTCGAGATCGCGGTGTCGTACTCGCGCACGGGCAGTTCCACCGCCCGCGGGAAGAGCAGCTGCTGCGAAGGCAGGGCTCCCGCCCGCGCGAGGCTGGCCAACGCCTGCTCGTACAGCACCCGTTCGTGGGCGGCCCGCTGGTCCAGGCAGAGCAATCCCCCCTGGAGCGGGCAGAGGATGTAGCCGTCCACCTGCAGGAAGGGCACCCCCGAATCCGCGAAGGTGCGGGCCGGTTCCGGCGCGACGCTGGCCGTCCTCGTGGAGGGGAAGGCGACCAGATTGGGGTTGGAGGCCGCGAACAAGTCCACCTGGGAGGGGTCGACGCCGGAAAAGGGCGGCTCGAAGGCCTCCGGCAGCGGAACAGCGGATTCCTCGAACCCAGGCAGGGGAGGCGCTTCCTCCGCGGAAACCGTGGGCAAGAAGAGCGGCAGGCTGGAACGCTTGTCCAAGGCCTGCGAGACGGCGTCCGTCACCGCCTGGAAGACCATGGCTTCCGCCTGGAACCGGACCTCCCTCTTCTGGGGGTGCACGTTGACGTCCACGTGTTCCAGCGGGATGGACAGATCCAGCACGCAGACGGGGTGTCGGCCCGCGGGTAGCCCCAAGCCCTGCGAGACCGCCCGTGCCAGGGTCCCCGAAGACACCGGCCTTCGGTTCACGGCGAAGTGGATCTGGTCGGCGCGGCCCCGGTCGGTTCCCGGAGCGCCCACCATGCCCTGGATGGACAGGCTCCGGTCCGTCCATTCCACCGGCTCCATCCCCTCCGACAGGGCGCCCAGCAGGTCTCGGCAGCGCTGGCGGCGGTCCGAGGCGCGCACGTGCAGGAGTTCCCGGTTCCCGTGGGAGAGACGGAATTCGACTTCCGGCCGGAACAGGGCTTGGCGCACCAGGGTGCCCAGCACCTTGCTCGCCTCCGATTGGGCGGAGCCGAGGAACCGGCGGCGCACGGGAATGCCCGCGAACAATCCCCGCACTTCCACCTTGGTGCCGCGGGGCCAGCCCGAGGGCGATCGGGAGACCAGGTTTCCTCCGTGTACCACGATGGCGTGGCCATCGGCTTCCGACAGGTGGTGCGTGTCGATGCGCAATTCGGCCACGGACGCGAGCGAGCTCAAAGCCTCGCCGCGGAACCCGTAGGTACCCACCGTCGCCAGGTCCTCGAAACGCTCGAGCTTGGACGTGGCGTGGCGCAACCAGCACAGGTCCAGGTCCTCCGCGGTCAACCCGGCGCCGTCGTCCTCCACCGAGATCAGGTCCAGCCCCCCGCCTTCCAGGCGCACCTTGATGCGCCGGGCGCCAGCGTCCAGGGCGTTCTCCACCAGTTCCTTGACGGCGGACGCGGGACGGTCCACCACCTCGCCGGCGGCGATGCGGTTGACGACCAGCTCGTCGAGGACGCGGATCACCGGTGTCTCCAGGGGCTCCCGCCCCTACGCCACGGTTCCGATCCGTGGCTACCCCGGATCGAACGGGCGACGTCTCCGTTCAGGTGCACAACGCCTCGACGGAGACGGTCTTCTGTTCACCGGTGGCCAGGTCCTTGACCTCGACCTCGTGGGCGCCCACGCGGTCGGAGCCCACGAAGACCGCGCGCTTGGCGCCGTTTTCCTGGGCGGCCTGCATCTGCTTGCCCAGCTTGGCCCCCCCGAAGGAGAATCCCACCTCGCGGCCCGAGGCGCGCAGGCGGGCGGCGAGTGCGGCCAGTTTCCGTCCATCCCCGTCCAGGGACACCAGCCAGAGGTCCGGCCCCGGAATTCCGGAAGGGAGCAAGCCCTTCTCCCTGAGGAGTTCGGCGATCACGACGTCGCCCATGCCGAACCCCACCGCCGGGAGACGTTCCCCGCCCAGCTTCTGCAGGAGGTCGTCGTAGCGCCCCCCGCCGGCGATGGCGCGAAGACTCCGCCCCGCGTCGAACACCTCGTAGACCACGCCGGTGTAGTAGGCCAGGCCCCGCACGACGGTGGGATCGAACCGAACCCACTCGGCGACCCCGTGGGCCGCCAGGAGCGAGAACAGCGTCTCCAATTCGGCCAGGGCGGCGAGAGCCGGTGCCGAATCGACGATCTCCTTCACGGAGTCCAGGGAAGTCGCCGCGAACAAGGCGTCCAGGCGACGGATTCCGTCATCACCCAGGCCCGATCCGCGGAGCCCCGCCTCGAATTCCTCCCGCGGCAGCTTCTCGCGCCTGTCCAGCGCCAGGTACACGGGCGGCTTGTCCGTGCAGCCGAGTTCGTCCAGGAGTGTGCTGATCAGGCGGCGGCTCGAGATGCGCACGACCACGTCCCCGGCCTTCAATCCCAATTCCTCGCAGATCGCGCAGGCGGCCGCGATCAGCTCGGCGTCGGCCTCCACGGAATCGGATCCCAGGATGTCCATGTTGAGCTGGAAGAACTCGCGCAACCTTCCGCGCTGCTGCTTCTCGTAGCGCCAAAGCCGGGGCAGCGAGAACCACCGCGCCGGCTTGCGCAGATCCCGTCCCAACTGGTTGGCGAGCCTCGCCAGGGTCGGGGTCATCTCCGGACGCAGCGCGAGATCGCGATCGCCCTTGTCCTTGAAGTTGTAGAGCTGGCCCACGATCTCGTCGCCGGACTTTCCCGTGTAGAGTTCCAGGTGCTCGAAGCTCGGGCCTTCGTACTCCTGGAATCCGAAACGGGCGCAGACGCGGCGCCACGCGGAGAAGATGTGGTTCTGCACGGCCATGTCGGCGGGATAGAAGTCGCGGGTCCCCTTGGGCGGTTGGATCTTGTTGCTCATGGAACGCGGGAAAGGTAGGTCCGGGGGGCGTCCGGAAGGCCGCGGCTCAGGCCACGGCGCGGGCGTGGCTGGCAAGTTCCGCGGTGCGTCCCAATTGCACCAGGTGCCGGGCGTCGTGCTCCTCGAGGAAGGCCGCCGTGTCGGCGATGGTCTGCCTTCCGCGTTCGCGGTGGACGTAGTCGCGGAGCCATTCGTCGTCGGAGAGGCCGGAGAGGAGCGAGACCGTGGTGCGCCGCAGGGCCGAAAACGCCGCCAGGACGTCGTCCACGGGGCGTTCGCCCCACCCCTGGAGTTCCACCCAGCGATCCTGGTCGAAGGGCTCCATGGTCATGCCCGGGTTGGCCAGTGCCATGCGGATCCGGTAGGCGTTGACCAGTTCCGCGTCCAGCAGGTGGGCGGCGACCTGGACGCAACTCCAGACCTTGTCGTCCGGCTTCCACAGGCGCTCCCAGTTGGAAAGACCATCGAAGACCTCGGCCAGCCGACCCCCGGTCCGGGACAGAACGATCAGCGCGCGGTGCGCGCGTTCCAAAGGTGGGAGCTCCCGATAACTCATGCCGGCAATATATCTCGTCGCGCCTTCGATCCCGTCGGGTGTTTCCGGGACGAGCGCGCACCACCCGCGCTCTTTACCGGTCCGGCTCCAGATCGGTCGAATGCGATGCCGCCACGGCCAAGCGGTCGCAGCGTTCGTTGCGCGGGTCCCCGGCGTGGCCCTCCACCCACTGGAACCGGACGGATTTCCCGGAGCTGGCGTCCAGGAGGAGCTTCCAGAGGTCGATGTTCTTCACCTCCCCGCCGTCGGCCTTGCGCCAACCGCGGCGTCGCCAGCCATCCACCCACTTCTTCTCGATGGCATCCACGACATAGCGCGAATCCGTGTGCAACACGGCCTTGGCACCGGGGGGAACCTGTTCCAGCGCCTCGATGGCCCCGCGCAGTTCCATGCGGTTGTTGGTGGTGTCCCGGAAGCCCTTGGACCATTCCCGGTTGCCCGACGGGCCCTCCAGCACCACCCCGAATCCGCCCGGGCCCGGATTGCCGGAGCAGGCTCCATCGGCCCACAGCATCCAGGTCCCGGACTTCCCGGAGGGAGCGGCGGGGGCGGGCGGGGCGAACAGATCGCGTTGGGCCACAAGCCGCGAATGCGGAAGGTTCTTGTCCAGGAGGCGCAGGACCAGTTCGGCGGGAGAGGTTCCGAGGAGGTCGGATTGCGCGCTCAGACGTTCGTGGAGGGGTTCGGGCAGGTCCAGGTTCAGGTGCATGTCGCCTCCCAAGCTAGGAAGTCGCCCTCGGGTCCAAGTTCCGCACCGTGGCGGGATATGTCTAATATTCGAAGACCATGCAGTTCACTGTCGCCAAGTCCGCCTTGCTCGAGGCCTTGCAGATCTGCGGGAACGCCGTTCCCGGCAAGAGCACTCTGCCCATTCTCCAGAATTTCCTCCTGTCCGCTTCCGACGGGGAGTTGCGCGTCACCGCCACCGACCTGGATCTGGGCGTGCGCATCGCCATCGCCGTGGATCTGCGCGTCGCCGGCGAGATCGTGGTTCCGGCGCGTTCGCTTCTGGACGTGGTCCGCGAGCTTCCCGACCTGCCCGTGGAATTCACCGTCAAGGATTGGCACCTGGTCCTGCGCTCGGAAGGCGGCTTCACATGCCGACTGGCCGGCGTGGACGGGAGCGAATTCCCCGCCCTTCCCGTGCTGGAAGGAAACGACGGATTCCAAGTGACTTCCGGTGCCCTGCGCCGGCTCTCCGAGCGGACCCTCTTCGCCGTCTCCACCGACCAGACCCGGCTCGCCCTCAACGGCGTGTACTGGGAGCCCTCCGCCGGCAAGACGGCCATGGTGGCCACCGACGGCCATCGCTTGGGCTACGCCTCCACTCCGGTGGAGGCCCAAGGCCTGACCCACGGGGTGATCATCCCCCCGAAGGCCATCCAGCAGGTTCTGCGCGTGGCCGTGGGCGAAGATTCCCAGGTGGACATCCATCTGGCCGACGGGTCCGCCCGCTTCCGTTGCGGAGTGGTGGAGATCTTCACCAAGCTCATCGAGGGCCCCTACCCCAACTACACCCAGGTGATCCCCAAGGCGAGCACCAAGATCGCTCTGGTCCACCGCGACGACCTCTCGGCCATCGTGCGCCGGGTGGCCACCCTGGCCAATCGCAACACCCGCCAGATCCGCCTCTCCTTCGCGCCGGGACGCCTGGAAGTCAGCACGCAGAACCTCGACGTGGGCGGAGAAGGCAAGGATTCCCTGCCCATCGACTACCAGGGCGATGCCTTCGACATCGGCTTCAACGCCGGATACCTCATCGAAATCCTGAAACTGGTGGAAAGCCCCCAGGTGCGCCTGAAGATGAACCAACCGACCCAGGCCTGCGTGCTGGAACCCGCGGTGGACTCGCCCGACGCCCTGTTCATCCTGATGCCCTTGCGTCTGGCCGACTGACGCGAGGGACCGGGTTCCGGTGCTCGTCCAGAGACTGCACCTGACCGACTTCCGCTCCTGGGGGGAGGTCCAACTGGACGCCCACTCGGGAGCGAATCTGCTGTTGGGACCCAACGGCGCCGGGAAGAGCAACCTTCTGGAGGCGCTCCACCTGGTGGCCTTGGGGTTTTCTCCCCGGTCGCGTTCCGAGAAGGACTTGGTGCGGTGGGGCGCGGACCGGTTCTTCGTTCGCCTGGAAGCCTCGCGCGCGGGGACCCCCCTGGAACTCGCCGCCTCCTGCGACCTGGCCGGGCGCAAGGAGACCCGGGTGGACGGCTTGGCCGGACGGCTCTTCTCCAGGCTCGTGGGTCGGATCTCGGTGGTGGGGCTCTACCCGGAGGACCTCCACGTCATCCGCGGGGGGCCCGAGGCGCGGCGTTCCTTCCTGGACGCCTTGGCCTGCCAGCTGGATCCTCCGCTGCTGGAGACCTTGCGCGACCACGCCCGGGTGGTGCGCCAGCGCAACGCCCTGCTCAAGGATTCCGACGCTCCCGATCCGCTGGTGCTGGACGTCCTGGACCAGCAGATGACGGAAATCGCCGCGCGCATCCTGGAATCGAGGATGGACCTGGTGGAACGTCTGGTGGAACCGGTGGCGCGCCTGCACCGGATCCTGTCGGACGATTCCGAGAGCGTGGATCTCCGCTACCGGGGGAGCTACGGGGAAGAGGATCTGCCCCGCCGGGGTCCCGACCTGCTGGACCGGCTCCGCCGCCGCCGGGATGCCTTGCGTCGCGCCGAGACGGCCGCGCGCACCACGCTGTTCGGGCCGCACCGCGACGACCTGGCCATCCTGCTCTCCGGCAAGCCCTCGCGCGAAACCGCCTCCCAGGGGCAGGCGCGCACCCTGGCCATCTCGCTGCGGCTCGCCTCGGCGGAACTCCTGGCCCGGCACCCCGAGCGCCCGCCCGTGCTCCTCCTGGACGACGTGTTCGCCGAACTCGACGGACCGCGCCGACAGCGTCTCGCGAAGCTTCTGCCCCGGTCGGGCCAGTCCTTCCTGTGCTCGCCGCACCGCGCGGATCTCCCCTTCGAGGTGGACCGGACCTTCCTCCTGGAGTCGGGTCGGCTGCGGGAGGCCCTGTGAACCGGCCCGACCGCGGCGGTTGGACGTCCGGCAGGGATGTAGACAAATTCCGTCGCAAGGAACGGGGCTCCCGCAAGGAGGAGGCCGATCCGGAACCGCTGTCCGGACTGCTGGGGAACTATCTGCGCAGGTCTTCGTTGGGACAGGCGCTCCTGCCCGCCTCGCCGGAATTCCTTTCCGCCTGGGCCCAGGCCGCGGGACCGCTGGCGTCCCGCTGCATCCCCCGCCGCTGGGAGAAGGGCGTGCTGTGGGTGGACGCCCCGGATCCCGGCTGGAAGTTCGAACTGCGCTGGAAGCTGGGCCCCATCGCCCAAGCCCTGCGCGAGCGGGGCATCGCCGTCCGCGAGATCAGGATCTCGTAGCCCGGCGCGAGATGCCCGAGCCGCGGTCAATCCCAGTCCAGGGCGCCCTTGTTCCAGAGATACAGGTAGACCGATTCCAGCATCACCAGGAAGGCGACCAGGATCCAGAGCAGATCCCATCCCCCTCGGAGAAAGCGCACGGCCCAGGGGTAGAGGAAGGCGACTTCGATGTCGAAGGCCAGGAAGATCATGGCCACCAGGTAGAACTTCACGGAGAAGCGTTCGTTGGCGGTTCCCACGGTGGTGGAAAGACCGCACTCGTAGGATTCCCCCTTGGCTTCCCACGTCTTCCGCCCCTTGTTGATGAACCAGTTGGCCCCGACCATGAACGAAGGGATGGCCACGCCCAGGATCAGGAGCACGGTGATCGGGAAGACGACGTCGAAGGTGGTGGGTTGCATCGGGATCGAATCTAGAAACAGGGTCGGAGGGGGGTCATCTCCCCACCTTGGACCGGTACTGGGCGAAACTCTGGTTCCCCTTGTCCCGGGCGGACACCACCGGGTTGGCCGTATGCCAATCGACCCCGATTTCGGGGTCGTCCCAGGCGATGCCCGTCTCCACCGCCGGATCGTAGACCGACGAGCACTTGTAGAGCACCTCGGCCTCGTCCGACAGGACGCAGAAGCCGTGGGCGAACCCGATGGGAATGAACAACTGGCGATGGGTCTCGGAATCCAGTTCGGTTCCCCACCACTTTCCGAAGCTGGGGGAATCCGGACGGATGTCCACCGCCACATCCCAGATCCGCCCCCGCCCGCACCGCAGGAGCTTGGCCTGGCCCGGACGGGTCTGGAAGTGCAGGCCCCGCAACACCCCTTTGGTGCTGAAGGAATGGTTGTCCTGCACGAAGTCGGGCTGGATCCCCGCGGCCTTGTACCGAGCCGCGTTGTAGGGTTCGAGGAAGAACCCCCGCTCGTCGCGGAAGACCTTGGGCTCGATCACGAGAAGCCCTTCCAGCCCCCCTGGCGTCACGTTCATGGCTTCAACCCTTCAGGATCCGGTGGGAGCGTCGATGTCCCAGCTCAGGCTGAGCGCGTTGACGGCATCGAGCAACTGCCACCACTGGAAACCGTAGGTCAAGCTGAACTGGCCCAGGTGGACCGTCGCGCCCAGAGACCAGCGTTGGTCGCTGAGCGGCGGATTGTCGGGGTCCGTGTGCCGGAGCACCCACACGCTGAACGCGGTCTGGAGTTCGGGAAGGTCGGTGCGGAATCCACCGCGCAGGTCCACGTATTCGTTGAGGCGGTGCTCGACGCCGAATCGCACCAGGTAGTCGTTGTCGATGGGTTTCTGGACATCGGCGTAGAGAGCCAGGCCGCGGGGGGAAACGGGTGCGTAGCGCGTCGTGAACCCGAAGGTGAGAGGCATGGGCCCGTAGTTCCGCTCGCTCGCGGTGCTCCCGGAAAGCTTGGTGCCCAGGTTGGAGACGTAGAGGGAATACTGGAGCTGGCGCGAGCCCGGCTGGGCCACGGCCCCCATGTCCACTCCCACGCCCCAGGCCTGGGAGTTGTCGATGTCCAGGTTCTCCTCCACCGCCTTCACCCCCACACCCCACGCCAGGCGGTCTCCCAGAGGTTCGGCGTAGGCCACGTCCAGGAGCATCTCCTCGGGCTGCAGGATCTGTCCCGTGGGGACGTCGCTCGCGTCGACACCCGTGACCTGCCCGGAAGACTGGTAGTCGATGCGTCCGGCCAACGATCCGCCCGCCACGGGAGCGGCGTAGGAAGCGTTCCCCTGGTCCACCCCGGGCATCTGGATGCGGGAACCGATCTCGATGCGCGTGTAGGGAAGCCGGGCGAAGCTCGCGGGGTTCAGGCCCATGGAAGAAAGGTCTTCACCCGGCGCGGGAATGCCGATCAGGCCGATCTCCCTGGCACCCTGGAAGTTCCGGAGGAACACGAACTCCGCCGATCCGGCGTCGCTGTACTGCGCCAGCGCGGCGGCGGCCAGCGCCAATAGGATCCGTAGGGAGCGCATTTATCCCACCAATCTATTCAATCCGGGGGAGAGGAGCAGGTGACTCCCAGGTCCTGCAGGACCCCGTCGCCGAGGGAATAGACCCAGCCGTGGATGGTGAGCGGCTGCCCCCGCTGCCAGGCGCCTTGGACGATCCCGCTGTGCGACAGCGCGGTCACCTGCTCGATCACGTTGAGCTCGCAGACCCGGTCCTCCATCGCCTTGCCGGGGAGGTGCGACAGCTCCCGCGAATGCTTGCGGTGGATCTCCCGGATGGGCTCCAGCCAGAAATCGGCGATGCCCGGAAGCCTTCCTTGCAGCGCGGCCTTGACTCCGCCGCAGCCGTAGTGGCCCACGACCAGGATCTCCCGCACCTTCAACACGTCCACCCCGTACTCCAGGACCGACATCAGGTTCATGTCCGTGGGGTGGGCGATGTTGGCGACGTTGCGGTGGACGAACACTTCGCCGGGAGCCAGCCCGGTGATCTGGTTGGCCGGAACCCGCGAATCGGAGCAGCCGATCCACAGGAAGCGCGGGTTCTGCTGGTCCACCAGACCCGAGAAGAAATCGGGATCCCCCCTGCGGGTCTCCTCGGACCAGAGCCGGTTGCGCTCCAGAAGATCCTTGGCGGTCAGTGCATTCATGGAAACACCTTCTCCCATTCGTCCTGGCGGAAACCCACCAGGTAGGTCTTGCCGGCGCGCACGAAGGGCCGCTTCACCAGATTGCCGTTGGTGGAAAGCAGTTCCAGCGCCTGGTCGGTGGAAAGCGAGGGGAGCTTGTCCTTGAGCCCCAACGCGCGGTAGTCGTTGCCGGAGACGTTGAAGAGGGCCTTCAGACTTCCCAGCTGCTTCAAGGCGTTGCCCAGATCGGTCCGACCGGGCGGGGTTTCGCGGATGGGCACCACCGTGGGTTGGACACCCTTGGTTCCCAGCCACTTCAAGGCGTTGCGGCAGGTGCCGCAACCGGAATAGGCGTAGACGACGGGATTCATGAGCCAGCAAAGTACACGGACTCTCCCGATGGAATCATTTCCACACGTACTGCAACAGGAACCGCAACCTCGCCTCCCCCACCGTGGGTCCGGGAACCGAGTGCCAATCGGCGTTGTAGAGGTTGTTGCCGGTCCCGTATTCCCAGTCGGTGCGGCCGTCCAGCAGATCGTAGTCGGCCTCCACCCCGATGCCGGACCACGGGGTCAGGGACCAGGACAGCCCTCCGTGCAGGGAAACCAGGAACTCGAAGTTCTGCAGCCAGTTGGCGTTGTCCTGGTAGAGCTGGGTGGTGGTCGGATCGTCGTATGGCGTGTTGGTGTAGACGTTTCCGGACAGGAACACCAGGTTGGCCCGCAGTCCCGCCTGCGCGCCCACCTCGTAGAACAGACGGCGCACGTTGCCGCGCCAGGCCCAACCCGGTTCGATCCCCCAGCCCGTGAGCAACCCCGCGTCTTCCATGTCGCGGCCGTATTTTCCCCCGTCCACGTCCTCCAGTTCGCCATGGACGTCCCCGACATAAAACGGCATGTCCAGCGTGAAGAACGAATGCGAGCTGCCCAGCGGGGTGCGGGCTCCGAAGCGCAGTTCCCATAGGGGGGAGGCGGAACGGATTCCCACGTAGCGTCCGCCTTCCTGCTGGACGACGACCGAGGTGTCCCCACCGTCGGCGATGCGCGAGGAGACCTGCGTGATCGAGATGAACCCCCACTGGTCGCCGGGCACTTCTTCCAGCACCAGGCCGGCGTAGGGCTGGATGCCCCCGATGTGCCGCAGACGCCAGACGCTGTCCTGGGAAACGTGCTCGTCCAGGTATCCGTAGCCGGCGGGCACGGCCACCGTGTTCCCCCCGGCGTCCTCCCGGTTCTCGAAGTACCGGAAGCGGCGGTTCAGGCGAAGATCCGCCCCGGTGTTGGTGGAGAACGTGCTCGCGGGATTGATCCAGTTGCCCGCGTTCCCGGCGAGGATCTGGGTGGTGAAGTGGAACTCCTGCAATCCGAGGATCCTCTGCCCCACCCCGCGTCCGGCGCTCGCCACCTGGGCCCCCGCATTGCCCGGAGCCCCCCCTTCGGCGTCCGAGGCGGCCCACGCCCCTTCGGGCGCGAATGCCCGGGTGGATGGATCGAAGCTCCAGATGGCCACCGCGAAGCTCGCCTGGAAGGAAAGCCCCCTGCGTCCCCGCACCACGTCCAACCCGCTGGCGCGCATCGCCAGCACATGGGCGGATCCGCGCAGGAGGGAGAGTTCCGTGTCGGTGACATCTTCCGTCTTCATCTTGATGGCCACAGACGAATTCTGGTCCCCCGAGGACATCAGGTGCTGGGAGCGTTCCAGGGCCTTGTCGGCGAGCAGCGCGCGCAAGGTGTCGGAGAGGTCCCGCGACAGGACTTCGGGGAGTCCGGGCCAGGGGACGGAGCCCACGGCCTGCCGCACGTCTTCGATCCTGTCGGGGGGAAGGTCGTTGTGGTCGAACCGTTGCATGGAAAGCAGCCCCGACCAATCGCCCTCCAGATGCCTTTCCATGGATTCGCGCGCTTCCTCGCAGTAGGCGTGCTCCTCGCGGGCTTGGTTGCGGGCCACCTCCCGCATCCGGAACATCGCCTCGGCGTTCAGGCGTCGGAAGGCGCGCCGTTCGAAGGTCTCCACGGGAGGACATTCCCCGACCACCGCCGGGACCACCGTCAGGGACTGGCGCACCCAGGTCCCGGCATCCAGGGAACGCGCGGGCTCCTGGGCCATCGCGGCCGCGGCCAGCAACGGAAGGAGGAGGATCAGGTCGGAAGGCTTGTTCAAGGCGGATGGTCCCTTCGGGATGGATCGGTTGGATCGCGCTTCAGCGGGAATCGACGACTTCGGCACCCTTTGGGGGCGCGTAGAGGAAGTCCTTGTCGGAAGGCTTCCAGGACGACACCGAAAGGATCTTCCACGTGATCGCCCCCCCTTGGGAATCCACGACTTCCAGACGTACCGGCGCATTGTCCGATTCCCGGGCCCAGAGGGTGGCGCGGACGAACTTGGAGAGCGGGGGCTTGGAAACGTCCAGCACCAGCTTGCGTTCGGCCTTCCCGTCGAGCTTCTCCGTGGAGGAGGAGATTTCCGCTCCCGCCAGGGCCGCCTGCAGGAGGCCCGATGGCAGGCCGGAGGCGTCCGCGCGCGCGGCGCTGCGCAGGAGGACCTGGTTGGTGGAGGCGTTCCACTGGCTCAAGGTGCGGCCATCGCTCACGACGACGAGTTCGGGAGAGCTGAAGCGGAATCGATCCTTGCTGGCCAGCTCCAAACTGCCCGACACCGAGCTGGGCGGAGCGATGGTTCCCGCGGGTGCGCTGATCCAATCCAGCCGGATCCGACAGCCGTCCACCGGGACCTTCTGGGCCACCAAGGGGAGGTATGGTCCCGCCCAGGCCGCGGTGCCCAGGAGGAGGGGGAGGAGGAGGCGCATGGTCCGCTTTCTATTTTAAGGCCGGTCAGTGTTGAAAGGAATCCGAATCCGATGAACCGCTCGCAGGCCCTCAAGGAGCTGGAACTCCTGGAAAACTACGAGTTCGATCGCGCCGACGCGCCCGGACGGCTCCTCCGCTACCTGGGATCGGACGATTCCGAAGTGGTCGTGGCCGCGTTGCGCGCCTCCACGGGGTACTTCGGTCTGCCGGGCATCTGGGAGCGAGCCTTCGATCTGGCCACCAACGCCGTGGACGAAGAAGTCCGGGCCATCGCCAACGCTTCCCTCTGGCCCGTGCTCCAGGATGGCGCCGGTTGGGACTGGAGCCCCGAAGAGGACGAGGAGCCCGATCCCGAGAATCCCGGCCCTCCGGAGCCCCTGGTTCCCCGCGAGATCTACGACGCGGCCAAGACCCACCTGCTTTCCAAGGTCGATGCCCGCATGGAGAGCATGGACGTGCGTCGCCGCTGCCTGGAAGCTCTGGGCCACATCGCCTTCCTTCCCGAGGTGCGCTCCTTGGTCCTGCGCTTCTACCAGGAGGCTCCCAACCTGTGGGTGAAGGTCTCCGCCGTCTACGCGATGGGCCTGGTGGACGACGAGGAGTTCGAGAGGATCGTGCTGGAGGAGCTGGGCTCCCCGCACACCGCGCTGGTGGCGGAAGCGGTGCATTCCTGCGCGAACCTGCGCCTGGAAGAATCGTGGCCCCGGGTCCAGGAACTGCTGGACCATGCGGACGAGGACATCCGCTTCGAGGCCACGGCGTCGGTGGGCATGCTCGCCCCCCTGGATGCCGCCGACGAGATCCTGGAGGGGATCGGTCGGCGTCGCATGGACGCCCGCACCGCCGAGTCCATCCGCATCGCCGCCCAGGCGCTGGAGGAACGCCGCCTGGAGGAGGCCGGAGACATCGACGGGTGGCGCATGGACGAGGTGCGCGACGAGATCGACCGCTTGACCGACATGAACGCCGACGATGCCCCGCCCCCGGAATAGGCTGGTCCTGGTCGACGCCTCCGCGCAGATGCTCCGGGTCCTGGAAAACGGCACCGAGCGGTTCCGATGCGCGGTTTCGACCTCCGGAAACGGCCTGGGATGCGAGGAGAATTCCGGCCGCACACCCTGGGGTTGGCATCGGATCGCGGAGGTGATCGGAGAGGGCGAACCCTTCGGGACCCGGTTTTCCAGCCGCGAACCCACCGGGGAGATCTGGACGGGACAGGCGGTGGAGGGCGATTGGATCACCACCCGGATCCTGTGGCTGGACGGTCTGGAGCCCGGCATCAACCGCGGCCCCGGAGTGGATACCCACGACCGCTACGTCTACATCCACGGCACCGCCCGCGAGGACGAACTCGGGCGTCCCGGTTCCCACGGTTGCGTGCGGGTTTCCAACCTGGCCGCCGAGGAATTGGCCGACAGGATCCTTTCCGCGGGCGATCTGGTGTGGATCGGTCCCCGGCCACCCGAGACCATGGCGTGAGCCGCTGGCACTTCTCGGGGATCGGCGGCTCGGGGATGAGCGCGATCGCCTTCTACCTGCTGGGGCGCGGACGGAACGTGTCCGGTTCGGACAGGCTGTTCGACCATGGAGGCGGGGAATCCATCCGGGCCGCGCTGGAGGCGGCCGGCGCCTCCCTCTTCCCCCAGGACGGGTCGGCCCTGGACGAGCAAACCACCCTGGTGGTGTCCACGGCCGTGGAAGCCGACGTCCCCGAGGTGCGCCGCGCCCGCGAGCTGGGTTGCCGCATCCTGCACCGGTCCGAGGCATTGGCCGAACTCGCCGCGTCCCAATCCACCATCGCCATCTCCGGGACCTCCGGCAAGTCCACGGTGACCGCCATGGTCTTCTCCATCCTGCGCGAGGCGGGAATGGATCCCTCCGTGATCTCCGGCGGCGTCCTGCGGGAATTGTCCGCGGCGGGCCACTGGGGCAACGCCTGGGGCGGGGCCGGTGAATGGCTGGTGATCGAAGCCGACGAATCGGACGGGAGCCTGGTGCGCTACGCGCCCCGGATCGGGGTGATGCTGAACCTGGACCGCGACCACAAGGAACTTTCCGAGCTGCGCGAAATCTTCACCACCTTCCGCGACCGCTCGGAGACCTTCCTGGTCAACGGCGACCGCGCCGACTGCCTGGAGATCGGGGGACCCGGCGCCAAGACCTTCGGATTCGTCCGCTCCCTCCTCCCCCTGCCGCGGGACCTGGAGCTGGGGACGGATTTCGTCTCCTTCTCCCTCGGGGCCACGGGCATCCGCGTTCCTTTCCCCGGTCGCCACACCGCGGAAAACGCCTTGGCCGCGCTGGCCGCCGCGACGCTCGCGGGGGCGGGCCTGGACGCTGGGGCGCGTGCCCTGGCGCGTTTCGCGGGCGTGGGTCGTCGCCACGAGAAGCTCGGCCAGGCGCGGGGAGTCCAGGTCTTCGACGACTTCGCCCACAACCCCGCCAAGGTGGAAGCCGCCATGGACGCGGCGCGTTCGGTGGCGGGGAAAGGACGGGTGCTCGCCATCTTCCAGCCCCACGGCTTCGGTCCCCTCAGGTTCCTGTTGGAGGATTTCGCGACCTCCTTCGCACGGGCGCTGCGCCCCACCGACAGGCTCTGGATCAGTCCCGTCTACGACGCCGGGGGAACCGCGGACCGATCCGTCTCCAGCGCCGACCTGGCCGCTCGGATCCAAGCCCAGGGTGCGACGGTTTCCTGTCCCCCCACGCGGGACGAGGTGGCGGCCCAGGTGGCCCGCGAAGCGCGGTCCGGGGACGTGGTGTATTCCATGGGAGCGCGCGATCCGGAACTGCCGGCCTTCGGGCGGCGGATTTTGGAGACGATCCGGGGAAGTTGAAACCCTGGTTCGGTCCCGGGCCTGCGCTCCCCCGCTGGTCGCGATTCGAGAATGCGTGTAATTCCAGACCTTCACCAATCGGGAGGTACGGACATGGGCAAGAAGATCGGGGTGTTGGGATCGGGCGTCGTGGCGCAGACCCTGGCCAAGGGGTTCCATGCCAAGGGCTACGAGACGCGCATCGGAAGCCGGGACGCCTCCAAGCTCGCCGCGTTTTCCAAGGAGAGCGGAATCGCGTCGGGCACCTTCGCGGAGGTGGCCGCCTTCGGAGAGATCGTGGTGCTGGCGGTGAAGGGATCCGTGGCGCTGGAGGCCCTGAAGCTGGTGGGGGAGAAGAGCCTGGAGGGGAAGATCGTCATCGACACCACCAATCCCATCGCGGACGCCCCTCCCGAAAACGGGGTCCTGCGCTATTTCACCGGTCCCAACGACTCCATCCTGGAAGGGCTGCAGAAGGCGTTCCCTTCCGTCCGCTTCGTGAAGGCCTGGAACACGGTCGGCAACGCCTTCTTCGTGGATCCCGTCTTCGCCGGCGGCCCCCCCACCCAGTTCCTGTGCGGCAACGACAATGCGGCCAAGGCGGAGGTCGCGCGCATCGTGACGGAATTCGGCTTCGCCCCGGAGGACTTCGGGGATGTCCAGTCCGCACGCGCCATCGAACCCCTGTGCATGCTTTGGTGCATCCCCGGGCTTCGCGGCGGCGGTTGGGCCCACGCCTTCAAGCTTCTGCACCCTTGATCCGCACCAAAATCCAGACTTTGCGGTCTTGATCTCGCGGCCATTGCCTCGAGACTTCGAGGCTTGCGATTTAGAATAGGTCTCATTAGATATTCCCCGGCGGTTTCCGTTTCTGGAGTCCGCAGCAACGAGGAGTTCCCGATGAGGAGAGCCATTTCGATCGCCGCCCTGGTCCTGGTGGCCGCCGCGCGGAGCTTCTGCTATTCGTGGAACACCACCACCATCTGCGTCCAGGATCTCACGGGGAACCCGTACCCCAAGGCCACCGTCTCCTACCAGTACTACGACGACAACGAGGGCAGTTCCTTCAGCTACTCCAACAAGACGCCCTCCAACGGCTGCGACCTGGGCCCCCAGAACACCTCGGTGGACAGCATCTGGAACCTGAGGATCATCGATTCCCTGAACCTGGACACCGTCCAGGAACCGGGCACCATCACCGGCGCCGAGGTCTACAACAAGACCATCCCCAACCAGGCGGACAACGCCGACTACAAGGCCACCTACAAGCTGCCCTTCTACACCTGGACACCGTCCACCAACGCCACCGACTCCGGCACCTTCATCATCCCCGGCGTGCCCCAGCAGATCATCTACGACCCGCCCGGCGACGGCAGCTACGCGAGCCTCGCCAAGGGGGCGAGCTTCTCGAATTCCGTGACCACATCCTTCGGGTACGGCGCCGGGGCGAGCCTCACCGCCGGCTACTCCTTCGACGCCGGGGTGGCCAGCGCCGACGTGGAGGTATCCGCCAGCGTGGACTACAAGCACAACACCGACAACCAGTTCACCGCCACCGTGCAGACCAACAACAGCATGAACACGGGGACCAGCACCGATCCTTCCGCCGTGGGCCCGGGACGCGGCGACCTGTTCGTGGTTCCCACCCTGACCATGCACTGGCACCTCTACTACTCCCACGTGCCCACGGACCCCCACGCGTACTCGGACGGCAACGTCTACAAGCTGTTCTACGAACCGATCGCCAACGCCCAGAACGTGCTGCGCGTCATCAACGCCTCCAACATCGCCTCCACATTCGACACCGCCACCACCGCGCGGCTCCTGGGCGCCTCGGTGATCGACCCCAGGACCCACCGCATCCGCGACAGTCTCGTGAACCACTCCAGCGGCACCCCCCTGACCAGCCGCCTGACCCTCCTGAATTCGCTTTCCAGCTTCACGGGCGGGGGCGGGTCCTCCGAACAGGATTCCACCGGCACCGTGACCCAGCAGACCACGGTCACCTACAGCGTGGACATCGGGGCCTCGGCCTCGGCCAAGATCGGGATCGGGGGAGCCACGGCTGGAGCCACCCTCACCGCGAGCCTGACCCTGGGCGGCCAAAGCTCCACCAACACCACCTTCAGCCGCACCATCGCGATGGCGCTTTCCGACGCCGATCCCTGGGACGTGATCACCTACCGCCTCTACAGGGACAACGTGTACGGAGTCTACGTGTGGGACGTGGACAGCACCCAGTCCTGGACTTCGCTGCCGTTCGAGTCGGGCTATTCCAGCCCCTCGGTTGCCTGGAAGATCTCCAACGACCACGACACCCTCCGCGTGCCCGCCGGGCAGGACACGACGTTCCACGTGGGGGTCCAGAACCTCGACCGGAACCAACCGGCCCTGGACACGATGCTGGTGGGCGCGAGCCTGATCCAGAATTCCGGACTGTCGGCCACCGTGGACCCCTCCGGGTTCAAGGTCGTGCTGGACAGCACGGGAACGGCGAACGTATCCGTGTCCAATCCGCCGACGGGCGTGTTCCGGCTGGTCCTGGCTCTGACAGGAACCGTCAACAGCGGGGCCACCGCGGCCCTGACCGGCTACGACACCATGACGTTGGTGGCGGGAGTCCCCGCAAGTCTACGCGAGATGCCGCGGCACGAGATCCTGAGCGCCCGTGGCCGGAGTCTGCAGGTGGGTGTCGACCCCGGCGTGGCCTGGACGTTGCGATCCGTGGACGCGCGGGGTCGGCTGCTCCAGGAACGCTCCGGCACCGGACCGTCCCAGGTGGAGCTGCCCCAAGCCAGTGGGCTGGTCTTCACCCGACTGGTCACCTCGTCCGAACGCGTGGATCTGGTTTCCAGCAGCGTGCGCTGAGGCTCGGGCCACCCTTCCCCCCGCCATCGCGGGGGTCATCCCGGAAATGCCGGGACTTCCCCGATCGCGGTGGCTCGACCTTGACATCTCCCTCCGGACCGCGGTACCATCGCGCCTGTCCTCGGAATGCGTCCGAGAAGTCCTACCACCAACCAGAGCCCGGAGAAGTCATGCCCTCCATCGTCATCCTCGATAACGAATACGCGACCGTATGGT
>Ga0302276_10000746_pt1 | contig 29637 bp, 27 predicted proteins | sample III_Bog_N2_3_FD_198768 | JGI IMG/M metagenome (GOLD analysis project Ga0302276, IMG submission 198768) | Peat permafrost microbial communities from Stordalen Mire near Abisko, Sweden - III_Bog_N2_3 | ecosystem: Environmental > Terrestrial > Soil > Wetlands > Peat | place: Sweden: Abisko...
TGCATTCGGTGCGGCGGGCGCTCAGAGCGTCGTGTCAACGCTTTGGGAACTTGAAGATCACGCGACCGCCCAACTGATGGCCAACTTCTACGAGCACCTCGGCCGTCACGAGGGAAAGGCAGAGGCACTCAGGCAGGCGCAGCTCGAAATGCTCAAGACGGGCACGCCGCCGTACTACTGGGCAGGCTTCCAACTCGACGGCGAACCGAGCGGCAGTCTGTTCAGCGAGACAAGATCGACAATTTCGCCCAGGAGCACCCGATGACATTGAATCCGGCTGCGAGCTCGGCATTGCCTGTTCAACTTTCACTGCGTGACCGGCACGCAATCCTCGAAAACGTCCTTGCCGCTCTGCGCAAGCGGTTCTATTCGCCTGAAAAGCTGACTGGCGATTGGCCGGCCGCCGTGGAGCGGCACCGACCTTTGATCGAGAGCGCAGCCACCGCGGACGCATTTGAGAAGGCCATGAGTGATTTGTTGGCGGAACTGCACACCTCCCATTTGGGCTTCTTTCACAGCAGTGCCCGTAGAGCGTCGAGCCGAGCCGCACTCAGCGCAACCTACCTTGAAGACGAGACACCTTATGGGAAGCGTTGGATTTTTCAGGATGTCCACGCAGGAGGAGCAGCGGCGATCGCCGGCATTGAACCTGGGGACATCCTCGTCAGTGTTGATAGCCGGGAGATTACTCCGCCGGAACATCCCGTATTTGCTATGGGCAAGCAAACAAATGTGGAGTTTGTAGGCAGAGGCGACCAGCGACGCACTGTTTCAGTCGAAGTAGCGCGGCCCAAGGGAAAGAAACTCCACTTCATCGAGCCCACGCTCGTCGAGGCGCGGCAGCTCGGTGACGGGTTGGGCTACCTGAAGATTGCAATGTTTCCGGGAATGATTGGGGTCGAGGTTGCGAACGAGATCTCTCGCGCCGTCGAGAAGCTGGGCGCGGTCGATAGCCTTATCATCGACCTGCGTGGCAACACAGGCGGAGGGATCGGCGCACTTCGTGTAATGAGCATGATCACACCGGGCAGAGTCCCGGTGGGATTTGCACTCGACAGGCACCGTGTCACAGCTAATCTCGAATCAGAGAAACACAGTTTCCCTCGATTCTCACATATCCCGTCTTCAACCAAGACCTTGTGGCTGCTTGCCTTGAAGTTTGGGCATGCAATCATGACGAAAAAGCCCATTGTGCTTCAAACCGAAGGATTGGGCGAGAAGCCATTTCACGGGAGGGTCGTTCTCCTAGTGAACCGCCACACCGCGAGCGCCGCGGAAATGATTGTCGCGTTCGCACGAGAGAACCAACTCGCCACGATCGTCGGAGAGAAAACGGCTGGTCGCCTCCTATCCGCAACTTCCGTCAAAGTCGGCAATGGATTTCGGTTGGCGATGCCCACAGGAGCGTACTACACGTTGAGCGGGTTGGTGCTGGAAGGAACGCCGATGGAACCGGACGAACTGATTGAGTTCAATTGGCGCGCGCGACGGGAGCGGGTGGACGGCCAACTTGAACACGTCGTCAAATCGATTCGAGGTCACCACGCCGCACGTGTCAGTGGAGCGCGCGGTTGACACCCCTTGCGAGGCTCATTTTCAGGATTGGCTGTCATTCGAACACAACATAAGCCGGGAAGAGCTTCATCCATCAATCGGACGCTAGAGTGCTCAGCGGGCGCGAGCAAGATTATGCAACAATCGAAAATCCTCCTGGCCAAATCGCGTTTATCAGAACTAGTTTGACCGGCAGCTCAAAGGCTTGTATTGCGAGGTGCCGGCCATTCCAGAAAAGGTGGCGCCCCGAACGACGCCAGCATTTCCGCGGAGGCAGATGGCGAGCAGGAGAAGCCCACTCTGCAGGTCACAATGTGGCCTTGGTCGGAGCGCTGGAGGACATAGAACCTAGCGCGCGGTCCCAGTCGGCTAGGATTGCGGTGTTATAGGGGTATTTTCTGCTGGAACTTCCGTAGATTCATGCCGAGCATCAAGCGTCAGGAACTTCGTTCCTTCAGGAGTCACAACCGAAACACCACCACGGCGCAGTTGTGTGATCTCGCCTTGGCGAAGGCTCGTAAAGATCACAACTTGAAACGGCACCTTCTTTGCTAATTCCTTGCTTAAGAACGACAGAAAGCGTTCCCGATGCTTTGGATCTGGATTCTGCTGGAGCGGCTCGTCGAGAATAACCAAGCCAGGATGGAGCCCGTCCACCTTAACGGAAGCCTGAGCCAGCGCAAGAGTATAAGCCGCGATAAGCCTTGACTGATCACTCGCTGAACCAAGAGAGCGCAGTCTCTTTTGGTTCAGCATTGGCGTGTACTGCTCGTTTAGTGACACGTCGGCGAGATTATTGGAAGATACTGCGCTGTGACCGAACGCCAACAGGTAATTCGCTAAGGCCTCGGCGAAGGCAAGCTTTTTCGAGGTAAAATCACTCGGGGCTGTCATTGCAAACGTTACGCCTTTTGCTTCGCGTACCCATGCATCGATTTCAGACTGCCAAACCTCTATGTTCTTGCTAATTTCCAGTACACGGTCGATTGATCGCTCGGCCGAAGCTAGCTCTGCGGCAGTTTGAGCAAGCGCTTCTCTCACAGTGCCGACCGCACTGGTGACATTCATCAATGCGCGCTCGGCCTCTCGGAATTCACTACTCACAACTTCCAGTTCGGAATAGATAATCGATAGTGTCGCTTTCATCGACACGAGATTCCGAGACAGCAAGTCCCGATCCCGCTTGAGTGCTTCGATATGATTCTCGATTGACTCAGACGACTGCGAATTTAATGCGAATGTGGCGGGATCGAGATCACGGTGACAAGTGGGACATTCAATATGATCGATGCGCCCAATCCCGATAGTTTTTAGACGGAACAAATCTTCCGCTGCGCTCAACCGATCTTCGAGGCTCTCTAGCAGCACCTCCGTCTGCTCAACTTGGGAGCGCGAAGTTGACGCATCTTCGCTAAGCCTATGTCTCCGGCGCTTCAATTCAATCACCCGCTGCGATGCAGATACGGGCGCAGATACGTCCTCGACATCGATCGGCGCATCGGTGAGGGACTGCCTCAATTTCTCAACTCGTTCTCGAAGGCTAGAGTGTCTCTTTCCCAGGTCTACATCGAAGTTGCTCGCGAGGATGTCCTTTAGAGATATCGCCTGCCATCGGTCAGCCAGTTCAGTTATTGAACCGAATGACGACATCTCAATTCGCCAACCATATCCGATCAAGCCCACGACAACACGATCTGCGAGGATCCGGGCCTTTTCCTTCAGAGCGCCTGTCATTTGCGCCGAGCGCAACTGTGCCACTCTTGCCGCGGTCGCATCGAGTCCTCCGAGGAGGTATTCGATTGCGAACTCTCCAATCTGTTGCTGACCATAGCGGGAGACCTGCAATGATTGGATGTCAGTCCATCCTTCATCTTGGTCTATGTAAAAGAGGGGCAGAAGATTCTCCGCGTAGATCTCAGACTCACCACCCTTAAAAGTCACAGTCTTCTGATGTGGCCACCCCAACCATGCAAAGAAGAAGTACTGGAAGCCGCCTGTTTCATCTTGCATCGTGCGATAGCGAGCTGAGAACACGCTGGTTCGCACCGCACCGTCTTTCGCAATTTCTTCTGCGGTAATCTTGGCGCAGTCTCCTTTGATGGGCCGGGTAAGTCTGAGCCTTCTGCCATCCTTATGAAGAAGGCTTACAGCGCAAGAGGAGGAAACGACAGCAAAGAGCTTGCCGTTGAATTCAATCTCGTCTCTCACGGCGAGCGCAAAGCAACTTGGATCGTTGTCCGGTAAGCCGAACACCGTCTCTGCACCTAAGCACCATGCGACTGTGGTTACACTCAGGGATTTTCCGAAAGCATTGTCTGCAGAGATGACCTGAAGTCCGCTCTTGAACGGAAGCTCTCCGGAGAAGTTTCCCGCTGTAGACTTGCCGAATACCTTGATTGATTCGAGCGTAATCACCAGCCCTCCAGCATGTCATTGGTAATGACAATCTCATTCAGTTCGCGGATTGCGTCGGTCTCCGTAGTGAAAAGACCATCCTTTTCCGATGTATCGAAAAGACCGGACAATATGACCGACGAGATTGGCTCCGCGATTTGGCCCTTCTGCTTGAATAGGCAACCGGTGGCAACTAGATAATCAATGATATTGTCGTGCATTCCGTCACTCAGAAAACCACGACGCAGCGATTGCGACGATTGAAGCGAACGCTGGCGATCTTTGCGTGAGGCACTCCACTCACGAACCACGTCGAGAAGCCACGGACGCATAGCAACAAATTGCAGGAGTCGCAGTTTGTTGGCAGAGATTTTTCGAAAAGCCCCTTCGACCTTCCCACTAACTCGCAGGCAGGCCGCAACTACGAACATGCGATACTGCAGATCGTAAACGGTGGAAGGCGCGATGCGTTCGGGGTGTACATACGGAGCGGCTGATGTTCCTGCGAGCAATTCAGAGAGAATCTGGGATTCAGTTGGCATTCATCCCTCCAGGGCGTGACCAACCGACAGAACACTCTCCAATGAGCCGTGCGACCTCTCCTGCGGCGATATCGTCCATCATCGAACCGTAGGTAGAGCCAAACTCAGCATCCAACACGGCTCGCGCGATTTCTTCTGCTTTGCCTAGCTCCGTCCAGGGAGCCAAAGAGGCCAGCATCAAGGCTGCAATTCGAGTGACGATTCGGCTCCGACTAGCTTCCAAAGCCTGATGTAGGCCAGGCATCGTCTCATTCAGCTTGATATCAAATGCAAGAGACATCCGCCACTTATATAAAAACTGGTCTACCAAGCTATTGATTGCCTGAAGCTGATCTGGACGAATGTCCTTCAACAACGTCATCTTTTCGTCGAATGTTTTCGGGCTCTCGATCACAAGGGTCTTCGCGGTGTCCTGCACTGATTGATAGAAGATCTTCTGCTGGGCACGAACCAACGTCAGCTCATCCACCGACCAGCGATTCGCTAGTTCGGTTGGACCGATGATCGCTACGGTCGCATTGGCATCGACGTAGCGAAGTTTGCTGGACTGTTTATATTCCAGAAAAGCTGTATGGATTGGACCAACAACACGATGGCTTTCGAACCAATTCACCACCAGATCGACGTGCATCAATTTCTTGCCGACGGGTAGGATTGTCGCCATTTCATGGTTCTCGCAGCATGTCAGGATTGTCTTCTTGAATTCCAACTCAAGTAAGCGTCGCAAATCACTCTTGAACTTATCGACAATAGCCTTTTCAAGACTTCGCGCCTGCCGGTAGGTCTTGAGCTCCGGACCGTAGCAGCAATAGCCCCGGGCGCCTTCATGGGAGAATCCATCGAGACCCGCATCGCCATGTGGCTTGGAGGGAATCGTCTGGAAGCCGAGCACCACACTCTGTAGGCGCGCGCAGACCTCTGCCTGGAACGCATTCCCGGTCAGCGAGGCCAGCGTGGTCGCATACGCGTCGACGTTCGACATCAAAGCAGACAGTGCCTCAAAGAGTGTGCAATCTGTACCGCAAATTCTAACACCCGCAAGTAGTCTGAGGGTGCCTAAGCGATTACGATGTATGCACTTATGCGCGAAGCTATTCGGGCCACTTCGCGTACTCGTTCGTGCGGACCTCGCTGGCATCCTGGAACGCCTTGGATAGGCAGGTCGCGAGCGCGCAATTTTCGCCACTTATTCGCCCCTCCTAGATCAGGATACATCTTGACCGCACATACAGAGCTTCTCTTTGGAAACCTAGACTTTTTGACCCCACGGGGTGTAGCCTGTGGGTTACAGTGAGGGAATATGGTCGAGATTCATCCACAAAGGATTCAGGGGAAATGGCGTAGCGGATACGCGCTCGACTTCCACACGACTAGCAGCACTCCGATCGGCGAAAACGCCTACGGCCACATGCAATTTGATACAGTCCGACCACCTGTCGCAGAGCTGCTTTACCAGCTCAAATACCGCAATGACGAAGCAGCGGTCGCAGAAATTTCCAAAGTTGCGGCGGCGTTCTTGCGGCAGCAAGGCAGGGGATACGACCTCATCATTCCTGTCCCACCCTCCGCGATTCGCCGTTTGCAGCCCGTCGTCGTGCTCGCGCAAACAATTGGAGCAGCGATCAAGGCTCCTGTCGGATTCTGCGTCACCACGACCCGAGCTACCGCTCAACTCAAGAACATCACCGATCCGGATGAACGCGCTGAAGCGCTTACTGGCCTCTACGCTGTGGACGCGAAACAGACCCGGGGGAGAACAATCCTGCTCTTTGACGATCTCTATCGTTCCGGCTCAACCCTCAATGCGATCACCTCGTTGTTACAGGCGGAAGGTTCCGCTAAGTACGTGGATGTACTCACCATTACTCGAACCCGGAGCAATCAATGAATACGATATTCATCGGCGGGTCCCGCCACATCTCACGTCTTCCATCCGAGATCAAAGATCGGTTGAACAAGGTTATCGATAATCAACACTGCGTCTTAGTCGGGGATGCCAACGGTGCAGATAAGGCAGTTCAGAAGCACTTTGCAGATGCTGCCTATGACAAAGTCACGGTTTTCTGCACGGGTGACCACTTTCGGAATAATCTTGGTCATTGGCCGACGCATAACGTGGAACCGCCTCGTGGGGCCAAGGGTTTTCAGTTCTATGCCGCGAAGGATCGGGAGATGGCTACCAAAGCAGATTTCGGCCTCATGATATGGGACGGGAAAAGTCCTGGCACGCTCTTGAATGTCCTCCGGCTTGCCAAGGCCGGAAAGATCTCCGTTTTGTACAACGCCCCTGAAAAGAAGTCCCTCAATATAGCGCCTTCTTCATGGGAAGTCTTTCTATCCCATTGCAGCGACGACCTGCGAAGTGATCTCAAAGCGCGTGCTACCCCCGAAGAGTGGGAGACTGCAAAGAAGATCGATCAGAGTGAACTTTTTGTCACCAAAGAACAACATTCTGTAGAGAGCGACAACATACCTAACGTTGTTTCGGAGAGGGAGCTCGCGGACGCGATCAATGCTGCCCTTGCGACGAGCGATCCTGCAAAGTTTGTCGATGCGTTGGGTGCCTATGCCAGACAGCACGGCATGACTCAGATTGCACGGCAGACTGGACTCGCACGAGAGAGCTTGTATCGCGCTTTATCGTCTGGTGGAAATCCAGAATTTTCAACTGTTCTTCGCGTAGTATCCGCGATCGGCTTCAGACTGGAAGCAAGCAGGGTAGCACCTGAGAGCGAAACCGTTTTGGGGAGCCCTCCCGCTGTCTAAATCCATCCTGCTCGATTTTGAGGGGCGATCCGAGCCCAGGCGGGACAGTGGCATTGGGATAAGTACCGCGAAGTCGCTCATCATCTGCTGAATTGCTCAAACACGAACCTCATTTGCTGCCAACTGGGATTCGCGTTCATCGAGTGGATGATCCGATTTCCGAAACATATTAAGGATTTCCACGGAGTCGTGAATTGAGTGGCCGTAAAGGGCTATCTATTTGATTTGCAGGGGATAATAGTAGGACGTCTGATCCTCGTCGTGTGTGGTGGCTAGAAAATACGCTCCCGCTTTGGCCGCCCGAAGGTCCAGTTCGACGGACACCGATTCGTGGTCGCCATTTATCGTAGCCGGTGCACTTCTCTGGGCCACGACGCCATTTCCGTTCTGATCCTGCGTAACGGCCACGGCATATTGGCCCGGAGGGCTGAAGCGCGGAAGGATGATCGTAACCCTAACCACTGCAGCCGGCAAAAACACAGATTGCAGCGAGCCGGGCTGGTTGCCTCGGATCGTACCGGCATCCCACAGGTTTACGGCTTCTGATACAACGGCCACATTCGCCGATGGAAGTTGCCGGTGCGTTTCATAACGAGCGACCGTGATGACGACCGCGCCGATCACGGAGCAGAGGACTACAGCGGTTACGAGTGTCCGCTTTCTCCGGCGCGAGCGATTTTCCTGCCGGAAGACAAGCAGCCTGCGCATGCACGTGGAACAGTTTGCCGCGTGGTCAACTCTCGGGTCTAGCAAATCGATCCGCTTGGCCCTTCGAGCCAGATCTCGAAGGAAGGTTTCGTCAGGACACGGCCCGACAGGCGTCGTTTCGCCGGCAAGCACGCGCTCCTGATGGCGCTGCACAAGCCATGATTCAATGCGGTCCTCGGCGCGCGAGGGCCTAGACCAACTCAACATTTTGGGGAATCTCCCGGAGGGGAAATACTGCGGAGCACCAACCCCAGTTCCCCAAAGTATGCACGACGCACGGCGCTATGGTCCATCTCAAGTTTTCCACCGATCTCCCGCCACGAATATCCGAGCGCGCGCCAGTCGAAGATCGATTGCGCCGTTGGCGAAAGGCGCGAGAACAACTCATTCGCGTAAGTTCTTTGTTCTGCCTCTGAATGACCGACATGAAGCTGCTCCATATCGCGCATCGACCCAGACGGCAATTCGCGGCTACGCTTCGCCGCAAGCTGCCTGGCGCGGCGCCGGATGACGCTTTTGATTCGTGCTGTCAGTTTTTGTTCCGTAGTATCGCTATGGCGGGCAATGTATTGAGACGCATTATGAACGGCGTGGTCCATCAAATCGACTGCGGCATCGGAGTCATTGAGGTACGTCCAAGCGCACAGGGAAGCGTACGACCATGCTGCGTGAGCAGCGGCCTCCAACTTCTGATCGGAAGCCGGGTGCCCGGTCGAATAGGCCCAACTCCACGTCAGCACTTTCCAGTTACTACCATTTGGCGTCATACGCGTGTGTGGCGCGGGGGGATTGACGACCAGTTAACTCGAAGTATAGACGACCTTTTCTGCGTTAAGTCGTGAAAAAATGTCGCGTCTCTGCCACAAAACCCTCTCTGGGGTGCCTTTAGTAGATATAGGGCCTCTTTTGCGGAGTCCCAGGGGAGCAGGACAAGATTCCCCAGGATTCGGCGGGACGGACAGATCCTCAACGCGACAGAAGTGACGTCTGCTCCAGAGCGAGTATCGGTCATCGCGAGCTGGATGAGATGTCGGCGAAACGAGCGGGGACTCTCCGGTCTGAAAGCACCGCACCTTCAATCGGGTTTTAATACGAACTTCTTGGCCTTGGGAAGATCCCTATCGAGGCGCGTATGGCAACTCTCCCCAAATTGCCGGAGCGCTCCCAAGAGTGGAGTGCAGAAGCGATAGCCATGGCTGCTCAGGCCAAAGTGCTTTCTGGATCCAAACTTGAGCAACTTGTGGTCCGCCTACAGCGCCACAGCGGGCGTCCAAAGGAAGCCTGCTGGCGGTTCATCATCCAGTACGGAATCAAAGGACAGCAAGACCATCGGCGATGGACCGAGACCGAGTTTGAGATCGTTCGCGAGGAACTTGTGAAGCGATCAATCGAAGAAGTAGCGAGGAAGGTCAATCGGACACCCAAGGCGATCCGAAACATGCTCAATAGAAGCGACCTCAGCTTGCGCGAGATCCGGTGCGACCTATTTTCAGTGGAGAGCCTTGCAAGTGCCCTCGGGGTCCGAAAAGCAGAGGTTGTTTTTTGGATTGAACGGGGATGGCTCCAGGCATCCATTGCGTGCCGCGGCAAGCGGAGATCCTATACCATCACGCCCGAAGCGCTGATGAGCCTTTACAAGCAGCATCATGGCGATGTCTTGAAGCGCGGCATTCCGAATCAGGCCCTCTTCGAGGCGTACGTCCAGTACTGCTTTTCCCCGAAACACACGGTTGGAGAACAACTGCTGGATGTCCGGCGAGACAAGCGCGAGCGCGCGGCATACGCGGCAGCAGTTGGGGACGGGATGTCCAGCGATGAAGAGGAGGAGGACGATGAAGAAGATCAAGACGGCGATCAACTCTATGGCGTCGCGATGGCGGAATCGGGTGCCCCCGCAGGAGAACCGGGGTACCGGGACGAATGAAGTCTGTCCCCGCTGTGGTGCACAATTTACTCCATCCCGGCTATCGCTTCGAGAAATGGCCCTCGCTGCCGTTTGCGGAGTCCTGCTGCTCTCAATACTCCTGCCGGCAGGTTGGATGGCCGAACAGTGGATTGAGAATCAAGGGCATCGAATTCTAGACCGCATGACCTGGCACGAGCCACTCGACAACTGGAGTTTGTGAAACATCCGGCCGACGAGTGGCCCAATACGTGGACGGAATGAGCCAAGTAGCCCGATTGCCTGCTCTTGCCCGCCCTAATCTATGGCTCAGCCCCGTGTTAGATGGGACATTGGAGCTTAGCCGCAGCCGGGATTGCTCAGATCGCATCATTCCGCCGTATTTGACTATTCATCAAGCTGGCGACCTTGGCCACGGTTCCTGTGAAGAGTGTTTGAAGTGCCGTGAAGCCGGTGTCGAACGGCGGGCCGCCGGCCAGTGCGAACGCAAACGCGGGGACGATGACGATCAGTGACACAAGGGTGAGGGTTAGCGGGTCGTGTCATTTCGAGGCTTTGCAGCATTCAAGAAAAACATGATGGAGTCGGAATTTACGTTGCGCGAGAAGGGTATCCTATTACGCTGCTGCCGCAGCAGTCATGTATTGAATCAGCTTCGCTGATCTGAGTACGACCGCATAGGCGCAAGGCGCGGCGGTCTCGTGCAGCGCACATTTAGCAGCGCGCGAGTGCTATGTTCAGCCGCTTTTCTCAAGTCTTATTTGTTGGCGAAAAGTGAAGAAAGTGCTTGCAAACACGCAATAACTTGGGCATAAACGGTTGGCCTGCCGATGCGCAAACATCGACCGGCCTGACCACGACGCGTTTTGTTCTCCACAGGTGCCGCGAACGCAGCTCACTTCGGTTTAATTGTCAGATTGAAACTGACGTCCTCGCAGGTGCAGCGAAGGCTCTGCGGATTCACTTTTGGCAGAACATAAATCCAGCCATTACAGGTTTTGCAGCGGAAGCATTCCATCAGTTCCTTGAACGCGGCAACTACCGGTTTGAAATCGTTCACCCCGAAGTTTGCCCACGCGTTGTAATGTACGGCTTTGTTCACGCTCCATTGCTCTATGCGCATTGCTGCATCGCAGGAACCGAGAAACGCCTTCTTTTCGAGCGCAGTCTTTTCCTTTTCGGTCTTCTGCCACGATTTTGCTGATTCCGCTGCCTTACCCCACAGCTCCTTTGTCCGCTTCAAGACGCTGGTAAGCATCTCTTCCAATTCATATGTTCCGTCCGCTCTGTACTGCGGGCGTGCGCCCAACTGGTCGGCAAGGACACTCATCGCATATTCGAGATGATGGCGAAGCGCGGCAGCAGCGGAATCGACTTTGCCAGTTGCGAGCAGGCCAGCAATCTCGTCCCAAATTTCATCGTTCGATTGCACGAGAGGCCCGCTGTCGATGGTCCAACTATAGAAAACAATCGAGGTCTTTCCGGTAACCAGACCAGCCGACTTCATCTGTTCCGCCCATAGCCGATCATGCGTGGTGATAATGAACTGTGTGTCCGAGAAATAGGTCTTCAGCAGCTTGCAAAATTCGTAACGATGGCCGGAGTCTACCGACATGACGACATCGTCCAACAGCGACAAAGTGAATTTCTTGTCGAACAGACGCTTCATCAGCGCCAGGTATAGGCATACGCCCATGCCATCCTGATGACCTTCGCTGTGATAGGCCGCTGGAGGAAACAGCCCGCGTCCGTAAAAGTTCACGTCGAATTCAAGGCTGCCGGCAGTCGGCTTTAGTTTCGCCATGAATTTCATCTCGTCCGTGCCATTCAATGCGCGGTAATACGTGCTGAAATCTTCCTGTACCGTGTCGTACAGGGCGTTCAATTCCTTTTCCTGAACATCACAATAGACGTCATACGCAGCCTTAGCAGCAGCCTTTGCGACCGCAGCGGCCTTGTTATTCTTGCGGGCTTGTCTAAGGTCGTCGAGCCTCACTTGTGCTGTGCTGAGAAACGTCTGCGCATCTACCGTTGCCGACTGATCTGGCCGCGCCCTGATTTTTTCAATCAGCGATTCGAGTCCTTTGTTGAAGCCTTTCGGTGTCGAAAGCCATCCGCTTTCGAATCTAGCCTGTCCCTTCCGAATTTTTTCTACGCTACCTAAACTCGTCTGGAACGTTTCCAGATCAGTGCGCCAGGTCGAGATCGCTTGCTTAAACTCTTTATCCCCGAGAAATTCCGCAGCTTTCACTACAGCTCCAAACAGCCCGGTGAAGGCGGTTATCTTTCCACTGATCAGACCGCCGTTCTTGAGCAGGGCATCCTGAAGCTTTCTTGCTTCCTCTGACTTGTCCAACTTTGCCTGAAGGTGCCGCTTCAAATGGTCGATATCCGGCCACTCGTGGTCACACAGCGGGCATTCAGCACTATCGACCAGGCTCAATCCCTTCTCCACGAAACTTCGTGTCCGCAATGCCTCAAGAAGGGATAGGTCCGCGTCCAGTCTCGCGAGATCGTTGACGATGTTCTCCGCTTCTGCTTTACCCAATTCTTCCGCTGTAGCCAACGCCTCTAAAAGTGCAGCGGCATCACGAAGAGCCGACTCCTTGTTCAGATCAGGCGCCGTCGCGCCTTTGATCAGACCTTCATCCAGCTTGGTGTCTGCCGTCCATTCTTCCAGCAACGTGAGCCCGAGGATCTGCCTGCGCTTGTTCACTGATTCTAAAATCAATTCTCGTTTGATCGCCGACACCTGCAAATGCAATTGCAATGCATCGCCGAAGTTTTTCTCTCGCCCTTCAGCCTCCGTTTTCGCCGAGGTCATACGGTTTTGGGCGGTATTGAGTGCCTTCCGCGCTTCGCCGATTTCTTCCAGTTTCAAAAGCGTCTGGATCTCTTCCGAGCGCTTCGCTGGTTCAGCAAGAATGAAACGCAAAATCTCGCGCCGGGAAAGTGTGATTTCCGGATGCTCGGCTATCTCCTCTAGCGCCGCGCGGATCGCTGGGCTGTCAGGTACGATTTTCGGCTTCTTAGGCGAGGACACATGCCGCGTCACTGTAACCGACTTGTTCAGATCGCTGATGAAGATTTTCAGTCTCACGAACGCGGCGTCAGGGAACTTTACCTTGTCCACATGCGGGCCGTGCTGTCCGACCGAAAGCGCTTTTGTCCCGCGTCCCGCCAGCCTCCCCATCTGCCCCGTAAGACCGAACTCTATCGCGTCGATGACGCCGCTCTTGCCGGAACCGTTGGGCCCCGAAATGGCGAACTTTTCCTTGCGGAAGTCGAGTTCCAGCTTTTTGATTCCCCGAACTTCCTCTATATAAATGCTTTCGAGCTTAATCATTTGATCTCGTCCTCTTCAGCGCTGGTGAAGACTTTGACGAGATCCTCTGGCTTGAGCTTCTTGCCAGCGGCGAACAGCGGTCGTAAAGCCGCCAGTTTCTTGGGGCTAACGTCCTTCGACTTTTCAAGTTCGGCGAGAAACTTCTCCCCGATCTGCTGATATAGTGTGCTCATTATTGGCCGTGGAAGGCACACCAATCTTACATCCATCTGCCGATTTATGCCTTTTTCGCCCATGGCCAGGATGTCGGCGTCGTGCGGGATCGTGCGAGGTGCGCTGGCAATGCTGGCACCTGCGGCGATCATGGCAATGTGGAATCTGTAACTTACGCAGAATCAATGTCTAGCACAGGTTCGACTCCCGCCACCTCCCCAAAAAACTGAACCGCAAGGCATACCACCCTTGCGGTCACCTTCCCGTGATCGCGACTGCTGGGTACTCGTCACAAGCCGATCAGTTCCAAATCGGAGGATGCCTCCCGTGGGTGGAATAGGCCAGCCCCGTTTCCTCGTGCCGATTTTCAGAGGCTGCAGTTCTTGGCGAGGCCAACTTGCGAATCGGCTTGAAGAGCTCGGAAGTAGATTGGGCCATCAGATGGAAAGCTCGAGATGATGCGCGCTCCGGTGCCACGCCATTAACTTCCCAACCCCAAACCAACCCCAAACCAACCCCAAACCAACCCCAAATACCAATTCGTCAGTGCTATTTACAGCTCTTTAGAACTCTTTGAAACAACCAACCGCGTTCTCTAACTCGTTGAAAATACACTAATTGCATCACTCATAACCCAAAGGTCGCTGGTTCAAATCCAGCCCCCGCAACCATTTAGCCGATTGGCCAACCCCAGATAACCCCAAATAACAGCGCCTCTCAAAATGCCGAGGGGTTTTCTGGCTGTGCCTGCGGGTTTCTTTGCATGGCTATGCGCTCCTCAGTGCCATCCTGACCACCTTGCTGTTGGCCTCACGCTTGGCCGTCATCAGGGCGTTTCCGTACACGTTCATCGTGGTCGAGATCTGGGCGTGCCGCATCAGTTTCTGCTGCACTCCCATCGGCGCCCCGGTGTCGTCCAGCCAGGAACGGTAGGTATGGCGGAAGGTATGCCATCCCGTTGAGTTCGCTATTCCGGCTTGGGCTCATCCGCACATTTGGTGAAGTTGGTGCGGGTCAATTGTGCTTGTTCGAACTGGTGAAGTTTCAGGCTGCATGCATGACGCGTATGCGCAGCAGATCGAATTTCGCGCGTCCGTACATGGAGCGTTTGATGAGCTTCAGTCGATGGATGTTCCCTTCCACCGGGCCGTTGCTCCAGGGTTGTTGCAGTGCAGCCAACAACGCAGCCTCGTCGCGACAAAGATACTTTGCAAAGGTTGCCAATAGACTGGTTTTGGTGTCCTCGCACCACTTCGGCCATGCAGCAGTATCCCGTTCCTTGATGATGCGGCAGAACTCCCGAGCCAGAGTTGCAGCGGATGCGATTTCAGGTGATTTGCGACGTAGTTCATCGAGATAGGGCTGAGCATCTTCGGGGTCTTTCAGCAATAACCAGGCAGTTTGTCGCGGAGAAGCACGTGACAGCGTAGAGGAGGGTGCCGACACCCGCCCCGCAGTTTGAACACTCCCCCAGACAGCATCCGATTCTTTCAGTGACGGATTTGTCGCATTATGCCACAACCGGCTCTTGGAGCTCACGATATGCCAGAAAAACTCAAATATGAAGCTTGACCTGTACGGCATTACAAGGCTTCAGGGCGTGTTGGCTGACTCTTCGGGCGCCTTTTGACGCATCTACACGCATAAGCAGGCGCGCGGCATGCTTGGCGCGATTGTTAAGATTGTTGGTACGGAATTCGATAGGATGAACGAGAGATCGCGTGACGAGACTTTGACTCCAATGCCGGATGAGCTCTACCGTTACCCACCACTTCGTGTTGCGCGTTTGCTCTTTGAACTCGAACCGCTGAGCCACATGCATTTGCCGGTCGAGATCCGCGGCAACGTGTTACGCGGATCATTCGGCACAATCTTTCAGCGGTCAGTGTGCGATCCAAACTGCCCCGGGGCCGCGCGATGCGTTAGACGAGAGATCTGTGCTTATGCCATGCTCTTTGAGCCTCAATGGCGTTTGGAGGGGGATCGCCATGGCGTAACGGATGCACCGAGGGGATTTCTCTTCCGACCGACGCAGCATCCCGATCCTAACTTTGGCCCGGGCCAGCCTCTGCACTTCGAGCTGCGGTTGTTTGGCCAGGCAATCGAGGTAATTCCATTCTTCCTGAATGCCTTTCATGCAATGGCGTCATGCGGGCTCCGTGGTGTTCCGACGCGGCTGATCTCGGTGCTCTCCTTGGACTGGTCGGGAAGCGTATGCGCCGAACTCGTGGCAGGCGGCAAGGTGGCCCATGGGACGCCTCGGACACTGCGCATGATCGACCTTGCGTTGCCGCCTGCGCCATCGGGGCCATTTGGCATCCGATTCATTACGCCGACCTGGTTGCGCCACGAGCGACGGGATGAGTTGGTGCCATCGCTCGCGGCTCTGCTGTGCCGTGTCCGCGACCGGCTGTCGTTCCTCTCGCAGCTCTATGAGCTTCAGGACTGGAGTGCCAATTTTGGCGCTATTAAAGCGTTGGCACGTGAGACACGCACGCTTGAGTCGCGCGGACAGTGGTTTGAAGACAGCCGCCGATCATCGCGTACGGGGCAGGTGATGCCGCTGGCGGGCTTCGTAGGCGAGGTTCTTTACACCGGTCTATCACCGGCGCTTTGGCCTTTGCTAATGCTTGGGCAAGAAGTGCATGTGGGAAGGCATGCCGTTTGGGGAAATGGCGGATACCACGTAATGTGACGCTCTTCCAAACAACGAGCGAGTTTTCGGGGCCGTTAAGTCCGGCGCTGAAAGGCACGCAATGGGCCATTGCCAACGCGAAAGACCCGCCATTCATTGCGTCCAAGCTACCTCACCCCCTCCGGCGACTCGCAGCGATAGACTAGTCCCATGCAGGAGCGCGTGTGGGTGCTAGCAGTGAACGACGGCGAAGCGGTTGAGATTGAAAGGCTCCTTCACCAACGTAGCGAGTGCGTCTTTGCCTCAGTACAGCGCTGGGGCGCGACGTGGGCCGGGCTTGAGCCGTCGATTCAAGATTCCCTTCGGCAGTTTCGCAAGACCAACGCCGGTGGTGAGATCATCGGCATCGAGTTGGGGGGGACCAATCCTTATGGAGCCGTAGACATCGACCATCATCGCTACGGCGACGATGACCGCTCGAACTCGCTTTCATCACTGGAGCAGGTGGCCGCCAGGCTGCCAGTCAAACTCGACCACCGGCAACAGTTGGTAGCTGCCAACGACCGTGGGTTCATCGCCGGAATGGAGGAGATGGGCGCGACCGTAGCGGAGGTGCGCGATGTTCGCGCACAGGATCTTGCCGCCCAGGGGGTGACCCCCGAGCAGCAGCAAGATCAGCGGCGCGAGGTGGAGACTGCGACGGTCATCGACGGTCGCTATCTGGTCACGACTGCCTTTGACCCGCCAACCGCGCTCTCCGACCTCCTATACCAGGAGAAACAGGCGCGCGAGTGGCTAATCCGTGGGCCGCATGTATGGTCCTACTCCGGGCCGCGTCATAAGGAGTTCGCCGCATTGCCACTCACTGAATCCCACTGGTCCGGTGGCCGACCCCAAAGCGGCTACTTCGGCATCGAGAATCCCGGCGAAGATGCGCGGAAGAAGATCCTGAATCTCTTCGAAGGCTGATTGAGGCAGCAGCTGTCATCAAGCCTAGCGCTGACGTGGCGGGGGCAGTTTTTGAAGTGCCTTGACCGCTGCCTGAATCTGGTTCCCTGGGCCCGGTAATGCCACAGGTTGCAGGGCCTGCGGTCCAATTCCATCCGGGGCCGCCCGTCTAGCACGCTCCTCGTTGGCTACGAACCACTCGTAGTGCTTGCCCACTCCTTGATTCCCCGTGCAGACGGGGTAGCTGATCTTGATCTCCCGGTCTACAAGCACGGCGTTGGGTTCGCCGATCTTCTCTAACGCCGCGCGAATTTCCGCGTTCATCCCATCGCGGAAGTCTCTATGAAGACTAGCCAAGTCCAACTCGTCGCCGTTGAAGCGTGTTTCGCCCCAGCCTTCCGCCGAGTAGCGCCTTTGCCGATGAATGGTTTCCATCTTGTCGATCTTGATCTCGACGCTGCCCAGCCCAATCGGCTTGCCCATACCAAGTTTGTGAAGGAAACCGTCTTGCGGCTTGAGCGCGTAGAGCATCATGCCAAGTTCGAGATCGCTCAGGTTGTCAAAGCGAATCTCGAATTTCCATTGGCTTCCCTTCGGCCATGGCTTCACCTCCACATGCCGGGCGGGGACAAACGGCTCAGTTCCTCTCCAGGGGTCCTTGTCCTGGTTGATGGCGTCCGGGTGATGCAGGTAGAACTTTCGTCCCTGCGGCCAGTGCATCCCCGGCTTCAGATCGCTTTTTGCGACGAAACGGTTTGCTCCCTGAGGCTGCCGAAAGTACATGGCGGGCGAAGGCGGCTTCGGTCCGCTCAACTCCTTGAGTTGAACCTCCTTCATCTCCTTGATCATCGTGGCTGAAATGCCGTGCGAAAAGCGCACTCTCCCCTTCCAGTGGAGGCCGCCCTTCAGTTCCTTATCAGCCTTCTCCTTTTCGGACTTCTCTTCGATGAAGCCGAAGACGCGCTCGGCAAGGGTCAGCTTCTTGCGCCCGCGATGCAACGGGACAAGGTTCTCATCGACCGCTTCGAAGAAGCTCCAGGCGTTTGCCGCTTGGCCATTATCGGTGTCAACACGCCCCCGCCAGATCGACGAGTATGAAATCTCGATAACCTTCTTTCCCTCGCCGTCAACATCGAAGAAGACCAGATCGCCAGCCTGGGGCTGGAGTCCCTGCCCTTGGGTCCTACCTGGGCGCGTGTCCTTGGGCTCATAGGGCCTTGGCGAGGCCTCGCCCTTCGAATCCTCTGTCATCTGATCGGCCAGTTGCTGGAACCGAGCCAGCACGTCCGGAGGTACATCCAACAAAGTACGCCTTGCGTTTGGGATCGAGGGGATCAATACTTCATGTTTCTTTGTCCCTGGGATGTTGTCCCTTCTACCAGCCTCATAGCAGCCAAGAACACGTGCGACAACCGGTACTGAAACGGCACGAGGAGAAGAGGTCGTGTCTCTTCGCTGCGAGACAGCCATCCTTCTGGCGTCACCTTTGATGTTCAGCGCGGCTTCGGCCACGCCACCGGCGACCAACGTCGTAACGTCGGCCCACGTGAGCGGATAGATTGTAGTCTTTCGCAGATCACCAGTCCGCAACTTCCATGAAAGGTACGGTGGTTCTTCCGCAATCTCTCTCCTGAGCTCGCGGTTAACGATCTGGGTGTTTCCTGTATACATCTTGAAGACAGGGCCGGATGGAAATACACTTATCCACTTCCTTAGAGGATCGTCCAGGCTTCCGCGATGCGTGTAGCTGAGAGTTGGAAGGCACAACGGCTCCAGTCTCCATTTCTCGCCATTTCTAACGAGGCGCCCAATCGCAGACAACGCCTTAGTCATCGGCTTCCGGTACGAGTAGCACTCCTGCTCCAGGACTTTGCGGCTGAGTATCCTGGGTGCCGAGTTGCTGGCCGCCTCGGCAACTGATGAGATGAGCCCACGCAGCGAGGATGCCGGCAAAGCAGGATTCTTGTCCGTCAGAGATGGCAAAGCGGCATTCCCGTCCAATTTGAATCCGGTAACCTTTCCTGTCTTCTCGCCTTCATGGTTGGCACCGATGAAGACAGGGCTCTTTGCAGTGACAGTGCATGAAATGACGCCCGAGTGCCCGGTCGCCTCATATCGATCGTGGCGCATGCCTTTGAGCGCCGTATCTTCTAGCAGGCCACTCTTCCGCAATGGATCTGCGTTCAGATCACTGCTGCGCGGTCCTCGCGCGACCGGGACAAAATAATATGGAGAATAGAAGCTGGGCATGACTAGAGTCCCCCTTTTTCCCAGGCTTTGATCCAATCCTTCACTGAGCCATCAAACAATCCATTGAGATTCGATTCCACCCATTGCACTGAAGGAGGGTTTGTGACCACGTTTGCCCACCCATATCCCTTGCCTGATCCCCATCCGAAGTTCAGATCCCCTTCTGCAAGATCGCGAAGGACCAGTGCAAGCAGGCCAAGACTCGCCGACGGGTCGCCAAGTTTCCTCAAGCGGCCAAAGTCGATGGTGACCGCACCCTTGAGTTGCGGTTGCCAGCCGCCCTCTGCATTGAACTTCCGGTTATCCATCCCGCCGGCGGCCGTGAAGCGATCAATTGCAACGAACTCCTGGGTTGCACTATTCGGTGTGTCACCCACCTGTATGAAGTCATCGAGCTCGAGCACTGACTTCCATCCAGGTCCACCGAAAAGGCGCGTCATGCAGTCAACACTTGCTGGTATTGAGCCGTCCGCGTTCAGTCGCACCTCTTGCCTGTCGCCAGACTTTCCACAGGTGCGAGCAATTCTGGCTGCCTGATGCGCAAGCACTCCGCGGAAGCTCTCAGCTGGCAGAATCAACTTGTCATCCGCGACTCTTCGCGCAGCATGGGAGAGCCCCCCATCTCCGTCCTGACCCTTTACCACCTTGTTGGGATTGTTGACGAGAAAGTGATGGTCTTTGAAACTCAGCGTGATCTCGATGCGTCTCTTCTCGCCTTCAAGCCCAGACGCCTTGATTGATTCCAGTTCACTGCTTCTGTCCTTAAGTCGGTCGGGGCTGAATGCACTCTCGACGGGACAGGGATTCTTGAGCCATGCAGCAATGGCAATCGCATCGAGCACTCTCACAGCGCCCAGTTTCCAGCTACACTTGCCTCGGTCGTTCCCACTCCATGCACCAAACCGCAAGCTGCCGCTGAGAGTCATGTTGAGGAGCGCCGCATGCTTTTTCCACTCGCCCGCTTCGTAGGACTTGCCTCGAATGCGCACTTTGAATGTCGTGCCCACCGGAACCATCCAATGTGCAAAAAGCAAGTGCTCTTTGGCTGAGCCTCGAATCGCATCGATCTCAGTTCGACGGAGGATGTTCTCCTCGAAGGCGACCTCGGAAGTCGCAATCGCGTCGAGAAACTGAACCAGCCCACCGAACCCCTTGCTTTCGGACTCCTTCTTCCCGAAAATCGCTGAAGCATCAGCGGAATCAAATTCTATCCGGCGCTTGAGTACGCCCTTCAATGCCGATCCGGGAATGATCGGCTTGCACTTCAATGGCGCCCCAGGGATGATCGGCTCTTGATTGACTGTGCACGCAATCAACTGAACGTCGGCCAGCTCTAATTCCTCTTCGGGGTCAAACCTGTGAGGCTCAGCTTTGCCATTCCCAATGTGCATTGGCGAATCTGTCGTCAGCGTTCCTTCCAATTGCCAGTACGCGTCAAGCTTCATCGAGTGGCCTCCTGCCAATGCCATTCCTGGTCGACTGCGATCTCTCCGTATCCATTCTCAGGTACGTAGGGACACTTGCTCCAATCTGTGCTGTCACCGACCAAGCCGAACATCTCGCGAACACTCTTCGCGACCGGCAAGCCACCTCGCTGCCATTCCGCTATTTTCTCCTCGATTTTGCTGAGATTAACGTTTTCCCCCGCTCGAAGAACGAAAACTGCCCCCGCGTCAGTCAGCACAAAAGGACGGTAGGGAGTTTCGGCGGAGAATCTCCTCCACTGGTACTCACCCCCTACCAGGTGCTGGTCAGCGAAGTGTCTTTCGAGTGTTAGCTTTTGGTCTGAGACATCTGCCCAGTAAGACTTATACGCATCATGTGCGTTGGAAAAACCGCTTTGGATAGCGGCGACGTCGCACAGAAGCGCTGGCGTCTGTAGCGATATGATCCATTTGCTTACCGTTGGTTTCTCATCTCTCTGCAAGCTCGCCGCGAAAGGCTGAACTTGAACCCGCTCGGCGGTGCAGTATGTCTTCAATTTTCCAACACCGGGAATCCCACCCATCGTAATCAAGTTGCCGAGTTGTTCCTTTACTCTCTTTCTCGCCTCTGTCTCGGTAATCCGATCGAACGAAATTGCTGTGAGCCACTCGTATGACTTCAGCTTGATTTCAATGACATCTGCCCGATTCTCGGCAACTAGCGCGCGAGCTGCCGCCATGCGGTAAGCAAAGAGCTTCTCCTTCTCGGCACTTCTCGCATTGCTGTCAATCTGAGTTCGCACACGTAGTTCGTATGGAACCTTGAGAACTCCGAATCGCATTTCCGCATCCTTGAATGACTTCCAGTCGATCTGAAATGCGAGGTCATTCCTGCCGCCGCGGATATCTGCTACAGCAACGTCCCGCAATTCGTTCGTGTTCCCCACCGTTACGGCGCTCGCCGGTATCGGGTTCTGACGGTTCCGCTGGCCTTGCTCCGCAGGCTTTGCAAACAACACCCGGATCTTGCTGAATTCCTGGCAAAGTTCCTGCATAGCGCAAGTGGGATCTTGCGCCAGAGCCGCAAGGTCTCTCGCTTTGCTTCCGTTGACGCGCAGAATGGCATCGGCGATTGCGCCCTTCAGCACTCCGCCGGGAATCTCCTGCTGCGACTCAAAGATATTGTTCGCGACGCGTTTGCCGCCAATAACGAGGGGGCCCTCCGGCTTGAGTGCGATCCACCAGGTATCGGAATCCGGCGCATCCTCCCAACCACTGGCGCGCTTGTAGTCAGTCTCAGCTAACCGCCTAACTTCGATGCCAGCCATCACGCCAAAGCCTACTGTATGATCGGCACCAATGCTGGGAATCCAACTGAGGCCCTGCCTCAGACTTGATTCGAGATCCACCGCCTCTTCGTCGCTCATGATAGACCAAATCCGTCCCTTGAACGGATACGGCTCATTCGATTGAAAGGGCGTGCTGATCATTTGGTTTTGTCCCGACGCCACCGCTCCCGTCGTGTCGTCCTTCTCGATCCGAAACAAAATGGCCGATTTCTTCTCAATTTCCTGCGCATCCTCACCCGCGTACAGAAAATCAGTGAACTGCACAAGACCACGATCGTTGGTCCAGTCCTCTTCCTTACTCGGGTCTTTCCCCAGCCATCGCTTCCAGTCCCACTTGCATAGTTCGGACGGACATGCGTTTTCGAGTTCTTTCCAAGCCTCTTTCAGCTTGCCTTTCACCAAAGTTCCGGCCACGTAATACTCACCTGCCGCATTACGAGCAAACGGTGCGTCAATTCCGAACTCCTGTGGGGCGCTCGAGGTCGTCAGCACAGGCCCACGAAGCGTCAAAGTAACGTCCCAGGCAAACAGCTTCACCATGGCTTGACTCCTTCGGCCGCATTCTCCTGCAGCTCCGGCGCCACGTAATCCCACAAATCGACAAGATGGAACCAGGATGACTCGATGCTCCCTGTTGCGGTACGCCACATTGTGAGAGCATCGCTCCATTCCGACCGGCTAACAAAGGGCTCGATATCCTGGTTCAAAAGTTCCCAGCTCTTGCCCTGGTTCAGGCCCTTCACTGCTTCGTACACTTTACGTCTGGGAAACTCACCACTCTTGAGTCCGGCAAGTGCTTCGCTCATCCTCTCCAGATTATTTTGCTCCGCTGAAAGTACGAGCCCCTTTGTCGCTTCTTTGTTGCGCCATTGGAGTGCGCGGAATCCCTCCAGATCCTCACCCACATGATCAAACGACTCAAGCACGAGATAGCTGAGCCTGTGGGTCACGCGCCCCTCACGGTTTTGCAAATCCTTGCCACCTTTCGCCTCCACTTCGGCCAATTTCTTAACCAGTTGCACGAGCGGGTGTATTGGGGCCTTGTGATGAGCAAAGATCAGGCCCATCGCGTACTTCAGCGGCACCTGATTGCCATTGAGCGGTGCTGTCGAGTCTTTCATCTTCGATGCAAAGAGCTCGGCTGTCTCCCAGCCGCACCAGGCTGGCACTGCCAGCATCAGCTCGTCACCGCCCCAAAGCAATACTTCAATCCGCCGTTCTCCTTTGTCCGTTTGCCAGTGCCGCTCGCCTGTCTTGATAAGGAGTTGTCTTAGAAACTCCTCACGGCGACCCTGAACAGCCTTGTCAAACTCTTCCATGCCAACAATCTGCCCCTCGGATTCCAGCCCTGCAAGTGCCGCACGCGGCTTCGATCCAAATCCGTTTCCATCTGCATAGAAGATCGCCATCTTTTTGTTCAGTCGGCCGGCTCCCGGGTTCGTTGTCAAGTCCGTGAGGTCCCGCGTGTATGTCCAGTCGGCACCCGTCTTGCCTGCATGATCTCCTAGGAACTCCCGCTTCAGGTCGTATCCTTTTTTGCGAAATTCGTAGACCTCCTCGCTCACCCAATACGACTCCGCGCCTCGTTGAGTCTCCCGACTGGCGGGGCGAACGTGATCAAATTTGCAGACTCTGCCCCCTTCCACCTTCGCGGGGCGAGCGAAGCTGAACGACTGCATTTGCTCCATGCGAATCCGGCACTGGAGATTCTCTTCAACATCAAGAACTTTTTCGTCCACCTTCAAATCCGCACAGGCGACTGCGATTGTGGCATACGAATACTGCCCGACCAGCCACTCCCTTACCTCCTTATCGACATCCCCCGCATTCGCTTGCATATCCTCGATCAGCAGCGCTGCCTTGGACGCCCCGGATGTGATTCGCCTGACGCCTCTGTACTTGGCGGCGATCCAGTCCTCTAATGCCTTTGGCATCCCAAGCAATGACAGACCAGCGCCACGGTTCGCACCAAGATCCCGCGCCGCATACACAAACCCATAGATGTTTAGCGCTTCTACCTTTACCACAATCATGGCTTGCCCTTCTTCTTCTCACGCATTAGCACGGCTCGTAAGACAAAGGCAAATATGAGGATTGATGCAAAGAAGGCCGCACTCCACCCCCACCACGCTCTTCCGTCTTTCAACCAGTCGAAACGATGCCGGGTAAACTCCATTTCAAACCAGGCGATTACAAGCGATGCACCAGTCAACGGAACCAACAAGATTGTCAGAAGAGTCATGCTCTTTGTGAGATTCATGACTTGAGTGCTGTCGTCCTTCATCTTGGCTGCTTCGTCCAGTTCCAACGCCAGACGCTTCTCACGCATCACGTGATCGAGCAGTTGCTGGTTCCCCAGGTGGTTTGACCAGAAATGAAACAACTCACTCCCCTGCATCTGGTTGGACACCTCGTTAAACCAATACCCTGTAACAAAGCGCGCAAAATCGCGATTCAGACCTTCATTCTCTTCCGTTATCAAATGCACGCTCTGCGAGAAACGTCGCGAGAAATGGAGCAGCGATGCACGATGGAAGTGAGCGATCAGACCAAGCTGGAAGTAATGGTGCCTGAAGTGGGCGAGCAGGCCGTTTGCCCCATTCTCCACGAACTTGGGGTCTGCCTGACCGAGAAAGGTGAACCCGTACCCGGAACACAAAAACCTTGTCGTCATCCAGGCATTGATTGGGTTCGTCGCATCCCAATAACGGTCATAGCAATGCTTTTGAACAAAATCGCTCAGAAACTCCGGAGAGTAGGTCGCCGCCTCAGGATTACTGCTTGGTTCGTCGCAGAAGCAGAGCCGCTGCTGGTCTTCCAACGTCACAGCGTGCGGAGTGTCCGTTGTTAAGAAAGACATGGAAGGCATGCGTTCATCCTCGATCTGGTCATAATAGAGGACGTCATCTTCCCGATCCGCCTGCGGACAAGACGGAATTAGCCCGTTCAGCAGCCAGCGCCAATGGGCGGACACTGGCGGTCTGCGCCAGCCGCTGGCCTCCACGCTTTTCCGCTGTTCGCTAGGGTCCTGCAGCGTCGAGGCGTCTCCAATTGGAATTCCGCTGCCGTCCAGCCACTGAACAGATTCCGGACACTTTCCCGCCCTGCTATGGTCAAAGTATGGTGCATAGACCTTTCGAAACTCCTCGAGAAAGGCCATCGCCTCGGAGCGCGGCATGGGCTCGATAGCTTCTACTTCAACCACCAGAATAGCTACCCGTGTCTGAAACACATACAGGTGAACGCGGTCGATTGTCAGCCGACGCTGGTATCCTTCGTACCCAAAACGCACCTCAACACCGCGCACATCGTCGCGCCCAAGAATGCGCAGGTGCTCCTCGCCTGGTTGCGAAGGATACAGGAATTGGCGCACAAAGGGATGGAAGTACAAGTACTCCGCATAGTGAAGATCGCCGGTCGGGGCCGTGCCTCGATCATAGGGATTGATGAGCTTCCACGGATGGCCGTCGTTGTGCCGCGCAACCCACTGGTCAATCTTGGTCTCGCTCAGATGCTCCTTGCCGCTTAGCTCAAGCGGCCAGAAAAGAATCTCGTGGAACTTGTTAAAGCTGATTTCACTCATTTGCATCCTCACGAAAGGGACGGTTTGATTAGCTCACTCTTAAAAGCTGTTGTCGGAGGCGGAGTTATGGTTTCGCTGAATATGTCGGCTTTCAAATTCAGCCGAATCGCGGTCGTTCTTGCGTTCATGCCATCGGCTTTTGAAGCTGCCAGCGGTCGAATCACGAACGCTGCGACTTATCTAGCCTGTGTGTCCCTGGCAGAAGGACGAGGGGCCAAATTAAAACTGCGAAACAAATAATGACGGTCCAGAGTGCTCTCGAAAGGTGATTGATGTGCGTCAAGTACAACGAACAGAAGTGATGTGATCGGCGTTGAAGGCCAGCACGAAATAACACTCCGTGACATGAGGTCACAAAAGCGCAGTCGAAACAACTACTTGAAATGCAATGCACCGAATACTAGGCCAGATTCTGGGGCACGTCAAGATAGAAACACAGTCCTAACTCAAGCCGTCTGTGGAAAACCATCTTGGGAAGGTTACGACAGACTATTCTTCTCGAGGACCTGCCAAACTCCCGCCTGAAGCAAGGGTATTGATCTTGTTTGGTCTTGCGATGCGCGTCACCACTTTGCATTTATTCAGGGAGGCCTCGAGCGGCTTCTTGACAGTTTGCCGAAAGTGCCGTGTAAGGGATAGAACTTATGGCGGTAGAGTGAGGTATTTCCGAGCATGTTGTTGCGCCTAAGCGAATGAAACGCCTTCCTCCGCTCGTCCTTGCGCGTCTCCCTTAGCTTGCTGGAAACACCTCCCGCTCGGAAGTGTCTCAAACGCAGGATAAGAGCAAACAAGCGCAACAAAAGAGTACACTGCAAGCAAAACACACCGCCGCTCCGAGGCGACTGAAACGCTTCCGCTACCCGTGCTTTGTTACGACTTCGTAAGTTCTGAACGCGTCGCCGCGGCGAGGCGACTCCTCCTCCATCACCCCGCATCTCAGCGGGTTAAGGAGGCCATGTGCAAACTCCATGGCTGGAACCCGAAGCCCTCAACCGTGCTTGGAATCGCGTGCGGGAAAACGATGGCTGCGCCGGAGCGGACGGTGTCACCATTCAGCGCTTTTCCTGCCTGCTCGACGCTGAATGGGAGGAGCTGAAACAATCCGTCGAACACGGCCAATACCGTGCCCTGCCATTGCTCCCCATCGTCATCACCAAACACCCCGGCTCAACGGAGACGCGCACCCTCATGGTTCCCTCTGTCCGTGATCGGGTTCTCCAAACCTCCATCGGTTTTCATCTGGGTACAGTCTTCGAGGATGAGTTCCTCGACTGCAGTTTTGCCTATCGCCCCCATCGCTCTGTCAACTCCGCCATCGCACGCATTCGCTTCCTTCATGCGCATGGCTATCAATTCACAGCATCCGCCGATATCGCCTCCTTCTTTGACCGCGTCAACCACGAGCAGCTTCGAGAGCGTCTTCACGCCCGCATTCGCAACTCGCAGCTGATCGACTTGCTCGATGGCTGGATACAGGCTTCAGTTTGGGATGGGAGCAGCATCAAGCCGCTCACCGCTGGCATTCCTCAAGGCAGCCCCATTTCGCCCCTGCTGGCCAATTTCTACCTAGAAGATTTCGATCTCGCGCTGGAGAACGCTGGCATGAAGCTCATCCGATATGCCGACGATTTCCTGGTGCTCGCGCGCGACCGTCAGTCCGCCGTCAACGCGATTGCCATTGCGGCCAACCAGCTTGAGAAGCTGCAACTCATCCTTAAGCAGCAAAAGACCCACATCGCCAGCTTCGACGAAGGGTTCCGGTTTCTTGGCGCCTTGTTCTCCGGCGCAGACGTCTGGATTCCCTGGGAACGGCATACCCGCCAGTCCCGCCTTCTAGCCATGCCTCACCCCATGCCAGCCTCACTCGTCCACCGATGGCTCGAGCCGCCCGAGGCCACAGCCATGGCGCAGGCGTTGGCAGCCGCACGCCATCGACCAACCAAAAAAACAGGAACAAACGCTACAAGCGCAGAGGACAACGACGTGGCATTCCTTTATCTGACCCAGCAAGGCTCGGTCCTTCGCAAGATCGGCAATCGCCTCATCGTCGAGAAGGACGAGACCATCCTGCTCGACGTTCCTTATCACAAGCTGGAAGTTGTCCTCCTTTTCGGCAACATTCAGGTCACCACCCAGGCCATGGCCGAATTGTTGGATGTGGGCATCCCCATTGGCTTGCTCAGCCGCAGCGGTGAGCTGCGCGGGCGGCTCGAGCCCGCTCTCGGCAAAAATGTCCCGCTGCGCCTGGCACAGTTTGATCTCTACCACGATGCCGCCCGCTCACTCACACTCGCCCGCAGCCTCGTCGCGGCCAAACTTACCAACTCAGCTCAGGTTCTCTCCTCGTTTGGTGACCGTGAACAGATCCGCTCTCCTGAGAGTGCAGTCGCCGTCAAACAACTCCTCGACGCCAGTACCACGACCGCATCGGCTCCCACGCTCGATGTCCTCAACGGAATCGAAGGCTCCATGGCTCGCCTCTACTTTGACGTCCTCATGCGCCGCAACAAGTCCGTCTTCACCTGGCCCGGTCGTCAGAAACATCCCGCCACTGATCCGCTCAATGCCCTGCTTTCTTTTGCCTACACACTTGTTGGCAATGAGTTGGCTGGCCTCGTTGAAGGCGTCGGCCTCGACAGCTACATCGGAAGCCTGCACCAGATCAACTACGGCCGCCGTTCTCTTGCGCTGGATTTGGTTGAGATCTTTCGCGCGCCGCTTGCAGACCGCTTTGTCCTCACTCTCATCAATCGCCGCCAGTTCTCCGAGGCCGACTTTGAGCCCAGCGACAAAGATGGACTCTACTTGCGTCCCGAATCCTGTAAGCGCTTCCTCGGCGAATATGAATACTGGATGCTTCACGCGCCCTTCGGGACGATCAGTAAAAATGCGGCCGGATTTCGCCCCGTGCTTCGTGCGACCGTGGAGGCATATGCAGCGGCTCTGCGAAACAACACCCCCTTCCAGCCTTGGCTCTATCGGCTAGAGGAACAAGATCCGTCAGATGCCGCCCGACTGGGACCCGCGCCCGACAGCGCCAAACCACAACCGGCCACGGTTGCGGCGCTTCCCGAGCCAACCACCGTCGAGCCAACGACGCAGGAAGACGCCGGTTCCAAGGAGCCAGAATGAGATACATCGTTTGCTACGATATCGCAGATGATCGACGCCGCCAGCGTCTAGGTGACGTGCTGTTGGACTTCGGCCAGCGAGTTGAAGAGAGCGTCTTCGAGTGCTCCTTGGAACCGTCCCTTGCAGCCAGGATGATCGATGGAGTTCGCGCCGTAGTGGATACCGAGGAGGATAAGGTCCTGATCTATGGATTGTGCGAGAATTGCACTGAGAAAGCCCTCGTCATCGGGCCGGTCGAGAGAACCCAGGATGCGGAGTTTTACATTCTGTGAGGGGCGGGCTCCGCGCAATTCAATTGCTGGTTCGAGCCAGCTTTCTTTTCAGTGCCTGGCCGTCGGTTTTGCCCAGTTCTGAGACTTAAGGCATTGAATCTAATTGCTTTGCTGGATCGTACCCTGTTTACCACTCGGTACATGAGGTCTGCTCAGAGGAAGTATTCTCATGAAAAGAAAGAGCTTGATCGAGCTCTCGAGAATGCCATCTGCACCATCTCCAGGGCGGTTCCAGGCCATGTTTGCACGGTCTGCTCAAATTGCCCTGGAAATCTCTGAAGCCATTGGGCTAAAATGTAGTGCAGTCCGAATCACCCCGCCGCTCCGAGGCGACTGAAACTTTTTTGTGCCGGTTATCAAGGTTTGTGAGATCGATGCCGTCCGAATCACCCCGCCGCTCCGAGGCGACTGAAACCGAAAAAATAAAGTTATGGGCGGTCATTGCCGCCAAAGGTCCGAATCACCCCGCCGCTCCGAGGCGACTGAAACCTCTTCCGCAACCGTGCTCGGTGCCGCTCCCTGCGCGTCCGAATCACCCCGCCGCTCCGAGGCGACTGAAACGAATACGTAACGCTTGCCCCCACATCGATTTTCTGGGGTCCGAATCACCCCGCCGCTCCGAGGCGACTGAAACAAAATCAGGCGAAGGACCCCGTAGGCACCAACTCCAGCAGTCCG